>Ga0247727_10011620_pt1 | contig 15310 bp, 12 predicted proteins | sample WisWelCaveWW1625_FD_202498 | JGI IMG/M metagenome (GOLD analysis project Ga0247727, IMG submission 202498) | Biofilm microbial communities from Wishing Well Cave, Virginia, United States - WW16-25 | ecosystem: Environmental > Aquatic > Deep subsurface > Groundwater > Cave microbial mat | place... | reverse complement strand
CTACCAGAAGAGGTCTTTCCTTTTCCGATTCGAACAGGATTTCAACCTCCTGCCCTTCTTTCAGCAAATCAGGACTGCTCACCATTTTTGTGTCAAGGGTTATCTGGTCGTAGGTGGTTTGGTCCATGAAGGTAAGCCCGGATTCATCTTTGTAAAGAAACTGGAACACTTTTCTTTCCACTCTTACATCCTCTATCTTATCGCCCGCACTGAACGTAACTTCCAGCACTTTTCCGGTCGAAAGATTTTTCAGCTTGGTTCTTACGATAGGTCTTCTTTGCTGCATCTTCACATGCTGAAACTCCAGTATCTGCCACGTGTCGTTGTTGTGCCTGATGCACATTCCTGTCCTGAAATCTGTGGTGGTTGCCATAATTAATTTGCCGATTTGAAAATCTGATGATTTGAAAATGAAATCCTTATATGCTGCTATTTTTATTCGTCATTCTACAATCGTCAATCGTCATTTCTCAATATGCCCACGTCAAATACATCGCTCCCCAGGTAAAGCCTCCGCCTACTGCCGTCAAAATAAGATTGTCTCCTTTCTTCAATTGACTTTCCCAATCCCACAGGCACAGGGGCAGCGTTGCGTCAGTGGTGTTGCCGTATTTATGAATGTTGAGCATCACTTTTTCGACCGGAAGTCCAACCCTTTCACGGGTGGCCTCCACGATTCTTTTGTTAGCCTGATGCGGTACGAGCCATGCAATGTCTTCTGATTTCAGATTGTTCCTTTTCATCACTTCCTCACACACATTTGCCATGTTCACCACTGCGAATTTGAAGACGGGTTGCCCCTCCTGGTAAACGTAGTGCTGTTTCGCATCCACCGTTTCATGAGAGGCGGGCAATGCCGAACCGCCTGCTTTCATGTGCAGGTGCTTGCAGCCGGCTCCATCAGAGCGGAGAACGAAATCCATGATGCCGTATCTGGCGGATGGCTCCAGCAGCACCGCGCCTGCGCCATCACCGAAAAGAACACAGGTTTCCCTGTCTTCATAATTGACGATGGACGACATTTTATCTGCGCCCACCACAATCACTTTTTTGTGGACGCCCGTCTGGATGAACTGCGCGCCCGTTGCAAGAGCGTAAAGAAATCCGGAGCAGGCAGCATTGATGTCATAGCTGAATGCTTTCTTGATTCCTGCCCTGTCGCAAATGATGTTTGCTGTAGCGGGGAAAGTCATGTCGGGAGTGACGGTCGCGCAAATGAGCAATTCAATCTCGTCAGGGTCGGTGCCGCTGTTTTCCAACAATCCCGTGACTGCTTTTTCAGCCATGAACGAGGTGCCCAAACCTGCGCCTTTCAGAATCCGCCTTTCGCTGATGCCGGTGCGAGAGGTAATCCATGCATCGCTGGTATCCACCATTTTTTCCAAATCAGCATTGGAAAGAACATCATCAGGCACGTAACCTTGTACTGCTGAAATTGCAGCGCGAATCTGGCTCATTTATATGCGAAAAATGAAGGGAGATTATGCGGGTGTCTTCGCTTCAACCGCCAATCTGCCGTTGTAGTAAAGGTTGCCGTCAACATAATAAGCCCTGTGCCGGAGGTGAGCAGTGCCTGTTGTCGGGCAAATGGATACGGTAGGCACTGCCGCTTTGAAATGCGCTCTTCTCGTACGGGTTCTTTGTTTGGAATGTCGTTGTTTGGGATTTGGCATGACTTCTTATTTTATGGTCGTTAGTTATCTTCTTATGAATTGGCTTCAAGCCTCAAGCTGCAAGCCACAAGCGAACACCCATTGTTTGCAGCTTGTAGCTAACGGCTATTCTATTTAATGTTTTTCAACGCAGCCCAACGCGGGTCAGGCTCTTTATCTTTTTGTTTTTTACCTTCCAGAATTTTCAAAACCTTTTCGTTGCATCCGGGCGAACCGTCAGCCTTTGGCTTGCAAATCTTCTGCATCGGCAGGCTCAGGTTCACCAACTCATAAATCAACTGGCTCACGTCAACGTCAATGTCATTCGGTGAGATGTACATGATGTCATCGTCATCATCGTGTCGCCTTTTTGCTTCCGCATCAAACTTCACATACACCCGGTGTTCATCCAGGATTTCCTGGTTGAACTTTTCAGCGCAGCGGTCGCATTCCACCTCTACCGTACCCCCGATGTAAAAGTCAAGAACGAAGAAACTTTCCTTCTTATCAAACCTCACCTCCACCTGGACATTACTCTTGCCTATCGTAGCGCCTCCGAAACTTTTAAAAAAATCCTCCCCCACCTCAAACCGGAACTGGTGAACCCCCAGTTTCAGTCCTGTGAAAGGGATTCGATATTGCCTTAAAATGTCCAAGGCCGTTGTTTAAAAGGATGGCAAAGATAAAGATATTAGTGTAAGGGAAAAACTGTTTTTAAGGCTTCAAGAAAGGATACATCACCTTGGTTAGGCTGAGACCGCATCCCGGCACCGCCAACACGTACCTGAATCTTCCCTTTTTCTTCATCACCAATCTAAATTCCTCAACTGCCATCCTTCCGGTCCCTATCATCAGCATGGCTCCGACAATTTGCCTTACCATACCGCGAAGGAAGTGGTCGCCTGTGATAGTGTAGAGCAGGTTGTTTTCGTCAGTTTTTTTCCATTCCGAAAAATAAATGTTGCAGATGGTGGTTTTCTCCTGCGTGTCGGTTTTGCTCAATGGTTTGAAATCTTTGAATGATTTCAGCAGGCACGCAGCCTCATTCATTTTTTGAATATCGGGTTTCCCGAAAGGAAAATAAAAACTGAAGTCTTGCAGGAAAGGATCTTTTGAAAGATGCACACGATACTCATAAGTGCGCTTGGTTGCATCCTGCCGGCTTCGCGCATCCGGCTCAACGGGAATTAATCTTTTTGCTGCAATATCATTTGGAAGAATTCTGTTGAGCTTGTAAATGAAATGCTCGGATAGTTTTTTATCGGTGTCGAAATGAAGGAAAAATTGTCTGGCGTGAACACCTGCATCGGTCCTGCCGCAGCCGGTGGTTTTGATTTCATGCGCAAGAAGAGTAGCGATCGCCTTATTTATTTCTGCCTGAACAGAATGGGCATTAGCCTGAATCTGCCAGCCTTTGTAGTTGGTTCCGGTGAAGGAGATTTCGAGGAAGTAACGCATGGAGTAGACGTGAGATATTAGATGTGAGACATGAGATGAATCATCCGTAACCCAGCCACGCACTCAGCCATCTTTCGCAATCTTCAATCTTCATCTCCTTCCGTTTCGCATAATCCTCCACCTGGTCTTTCAAGATTTTCCCTACTCCGAAATATTTCGATTCAGGATGAGAGAAATACCACCCGCTGACGGAGGCAGCAGGATGCATGGCAAGGCTTTCTGTGAGTTGGATGCCGGTATTTTTTTCAGCATCCAGCAGATTGAACAACGTAGTTTTCTCCGTGTGGTCAGGACAGGCAGGATATCCGGGCGCAGGACGGATGCCCTGGTATTTTTCGGCAATCAAATCATCGCTCGTAAGAGTTTCTGAGGGAATATATCCCCAGAATTCTTTTCTCACCAGTTCGTGCAAGCGTTCAGCAAACGCCTCAGCCAATCGGTCAGCCAGCGCTTTTAACAAGATGCTGTTGTAGTCGTCATGTTCTTTTTCAAATTTCTGAGTCCATTCTTCAATTCCGATTCCCGAAGTAACAGCAAATGCTCCGATGTAATCTTTGATACCTGTTTCTTTCGGAGCGATGAAATCACTCAAACATAAATTCGGTTGGCCTGCTGCTTTCTTATTTTGCTGGCGGAGATGATGAAGAGTTGTCAATACTTTTTTTCTTTCATTGTCCGCATAAACTTCAATGTCGTCTCCGGCAGAATTGGCTGGGGAGAATCCAATCGCGGCATTCGCAACAAGCATTTTGTTGTGGAAGATTTTATTCAACAAGTTGCGGGCATCGGCAATCAGTTTCTTTGCTTCTTTTCCGAATGTTGCATCATTCAGGATGTCAGGATATTTCCCGCGCATCTCCCAGGTGGCGAAAAATGGCGTCCAGTCAATGTAATTGCTCAACTCAACCAACGAATAGCTTTTGAATGATTTGATTCCAAGGAAAGAGGGCTTGGTGACTTTTGTTTTACTCCAATCAATTTGCATTTTGTTTTTTCGCGCATCTTCTATCGAAAGAAAATCTTTGCTCTGGTGTTTATTGAAATGCCTCTGGCGGATTTCGTGGTATTCTTCTTTCACCGATTTTACAAATGCATTTTTCTTTTCTCCCAGCAGATTTTCCACCACTGTCACCGAGCGCGAAGCATCCAGCACATGAATGGTTTGGGCTTTCTTGTAGTGCTGTTCAATTTTAACTGCCGTGTGAATCTTCGATGTGGTCGCTCCGCCAATCAGCAGCGGCAAATCGAATCCTTCGCGCTCCATCTCTTTGGCGACATGCACCATTTCTTCGAGAGAGGGAGTGATAAGTCCGCTTAAACCGATGACATCCACTTGTTCTCTTCTCGCAGTTTCCAGAATTTTTTCGCAGGAAACCATCACTCCCAAATCAACAATTTCATAATTATTACAACCAAGCACCACTCCAACAATATTCTTACCGATGTCATGCACATCGCCTTTCACTGTTGCCATCAGAATTTTTCCCGCGGAAGATCTTTTGCCTGATTTCTCCGCTTCGATAAAGGGTGTGAGATAAGCGACTGCTTTCTTCATCACTCGCGCGCTTTTCACGACTTGTGGCAAAAACATTTTTCCCGACCCGAACAAATCGCCCACTACGTTCATCCCATCCATCAGCGGACCTTCTATCACATCCAATGGTCGGGGAGATTGTTTTCTTGCTTCCTCTGTATCCAACTCTACATAGTCGGCTATCCCTTCCACTAAAGCATGAATGAGTCTTTCTTTTACCGGTTTATTTCTCCATTCAAGATTTTGTATTTTTTTCATTCCATCGCCCTTCACCGTTTCCGCGAATTCCAACAACCGCTCGGTCGCGTCTTTACGCCTGTTGAGCAAAACATCTTCTACCCGTTCCACTAAATCTTTCGTGATATTATCATACACTTCTAATTGGCTTGGATTCACGATGCCCATGTCCATGCCCGCTTTTATCGCGTGATAGAGAAAAGCCGAGTGCATCGCTTCGCGAACATGGTCATTGCCGCGAAACGAAAATGACACGTTGCTCACGCCACCGCTCACGTGCACACCGGGAAGATTTTCCTTTATCCATTTTGTGGCGCGGAAAAAATCAACAGCGTAATTGTTGTGCTCTTCAATCCCGGTTGCGACAGGAAAAATATTCGGGTCGAAAATGATATCTTGCGGAGGAAAGCCAACTTTCTTTGTAAGAATATCATAGCATCGCTTGCAGATTTCGATTCTTCTTTCAAAACTATCCGCCTGTCCTTTTTCGTCAAACGCCATCACAATCGTTGCGGCTCCGTACATCCTGAGCTTTTTCGCCTGGCGAATGAATTCTTCCTCCCCTGCTTTCAAACTGATGGAGTTGACAATCGCCTTCCCTTGCACGCATTTCAATCCGGCTTCAATGATTTCCCAATTGGAGGAGTCAATCATAATCGGGATGCGCGAGATTTCAGGTTCCGAAGCAATGAGTTGGAGAACCTTCACCATCGCTTTCTTCCCGTCAATCATACCTTCGTCCATATTCACGTCAAGAATTTGCGCTCCGCCACGCACCTGGTCGAGTGCAACGGAAAGAGCCTCCTCGTATTGGTCTTCTTTAATCAGCTTCAGAAATTTCCTTGAGCCGGTGACATTCGTTCGCTCACCAATATTGATGAAATTCGTTTGCGGTGTAACTACGAGTGGTTCAAGTCCACTTAATTTAAGTTGTCCGATATGTCCGTTCAGTTGATTCATTCTACCAAATCTAAGCGTCATTGCGAGTCCCACAAATGTTAATGAGCGGGACGAAGCAATCCCCCTCCTATTAATTGTCATCTAGGGGATTGCTTCACTCGTTCCTCGCTCGCAATGACGATAATTTTATGCAGTTACAAACTCCTTTGTTTTCTCCTCTACTTTTCTTGGAGAATATTTTGCAGCCAATTCAGCAATTCGGCTGATATGCTCAGGAGTAGTGCCGCAGCATCCTCCGACAATATTTACTAATCCCTCTTTCAAAAACTCCTCAATTTGCTTTCCCATTAATTCCGGAGTTTCATCGTACTCTCCGAATTCATTCGGCAAACCGGCATTTGGATGAGCGCTCACGAAAAATGGTGATTCTTTCGAAAGAATCTGTAAATAAGGGCGCAGTTGTTTTGCTCCGAGCGCGCAATTCAAGCCAACGCTTAAAATCGGTGCGTGTGAAATGGAAATTAAAAAGGCTTCGGTGGTTTGTCCCGATAAGGTTCTCCCGCTCGCATCGGTAATTGTTCCGGAAACCATCACTGGCAGGCGGCTCCCCTCCTGTCCCCCCTTGAGGGGGGATGAAAGGGGGGCAGTTTCCTCAAAATATTCCATGATGGCAAACAGCGCGACTTTTGCATTGAGCGTGTCGAAGATAGTTTCAACAAACAAAATGTCAGCCCCTCCATCCGCTAATCCGCGCACTTGTTCTTTGTATGCCTCTTTCAATTCATCAAAGGTAATATTGCGGAATCCCGGGTCATTTACATCGGGTGAAATGGACAGCGTGCGATTAGTAGGACCAATCGAGCCGGCAACAAAACGGGGCTTGCCGGGATTCCTTTTTGTGAAGTCATCCGAAACTTTCTTAGCGATTTTCGCAGCCTCAAAATTCAGTTCGTAAACAATTTCTTCCAAGCCATAATCAGCCTGCGAAATGCTCGTGGAATTGAACGTATTGGTTTCTAAAATGTCCGCGCCTGCTTCAAGATATTTTCGGTGAATCTCTTTGATGACGTCAGGTTTAGTGATGCAGAGCAGGTCATTATCACCCTTCAATGATTTCGGATGATTCTTAAATCGCGTTCCGCGGAAATCTTCCTCCTTTAGTTGGTAAGATTGAATCATCGTACCCATCGCTCCATCCAATATTAAGATACGCTGTTGTAAAATTTCTTTGAGTTGCTGTTCGGTAGTCATGTCTTTCGTTTTAGTCAAAAAAAAATCCCTTTCCGATAAGCTTGGAAAGGGATTTTATCTCTTGAGTTAATCTGAAGTCTAAAATCTGTTTCTAAACTTATCTGAATGGAGTTGGCACCTTTCCGCCTCAGGCGGAGGTTGCCAAGACGTCATCGGGCCAAATCCCTCGGTCTTTCTGGATAAATTCATTTTAAAGAACTGCCGTAAAATTAAGTGATTAAACGCGCAATCCAAAAAATTGATTCAATCGAGGGATTGCGGAGCATGACCACATTGACACATTTGAGTCGGCATAAAGCCGAAATGACAATTAATGAGCAAAAGTTATTTTCTTTGTGTCATAATTCAATTTCAATGGGAGAAGAGAAAAAACTTTACGACAAGATTGACAGGTCCATCCTGAAGGCGATACCGAACCCTTCTCCGCAGGCTTATGAGATAAAAGTGAAAGTGCCGGAATGCACGTTTCTGGGAGTGCATGAACAGCCTGACTTTGCATCCATCTATCTTACGTTCTATCCGAAAAAGAAAATCATCGAGCTGAAGTCCCTAAAGCTTTACGTTTACCAGTTGCGCGACATCGTGGTTTCTTATGAACGCCTCATCAATATTATCTACAACCACCTGATTGAAGTGTATGAGCCGGAGCGCCTCCGCATTGTGATGATTTGCAACCCGCGCGGTGGCATCAGCTCGAAACTCACTATTGACTCCGACTGGAAAGTGCGCGGTGGCGAAGAGAAATTCAAAGACTGGGTCGGGCATGAAGATACCTGGGATGTGGTGATGTAGGGCGATTGACTATTTTTGATTGATGATTTTTCGAATCGTTCTACAAGTAAATTATCTCGGCATTGCTGAAAAGTTTCGTTTTCCCCCTTATTTCCATCGCCAATTGACCTTCTTCATTTAAGCCACGAATAATTCCTTCGAATTTTTCTGTTGATGTTTTATAAAGCCTTTCTTCATTGAGTTGGTAAAGGCAGCCTTCAAAATCTTTTTTGATTTCAGCAAACCGTCCTGATTTCAATTGCAGGTAGCGCTTTTCAACAAAAGGGAAAAACTCGCTCAGCAGCTTTTCCAATTCAAATTCTTTTCCCGAAATCAATTTCAATGATGTAGGATTCGGAATGTCAGGGCTAAAGTTGGTTTGATTCACATTCAGTCCAATCCCCGTCACCGAATAATTCAGATGTTCACCGGTCAATCCATTCTCAATCAGCAGCCCAGCTAACTTTTTGTCATGATGATAAATATCGTTGGGCCACTTGATTCTGGCGGGAATATTCAAGCTTTGCAAAAAATCCTTCAAACCCAAACATATAGCCTGATTCAGAGTAGGTGCCTTTTTAGCTTCCAGAAAAACCGGATATAGGATGATGCTGAAGGTCAGGTTTTTTCCCGGTTCGCTCTCCCACGTCTTGCCAAACTGTCCCTTTCCCTTGGTTTGATGATGTGTAAATATGACAGCGCCCTCCGGTGGCTTGTTTTTTGACAACCATCGCTTCGCCTGCTCGTTGGTGGAATCCACTTCATGGAGTGAGATGAAAACCTTGCCTGCAAAGAGATTGTTGTTCAAGGAATTGTTAATTTTAGGAATCTTTCAAAAACAAAAATAAAAACAAGGGAAAGATAGTTGAGCACGAGAACCCTCAAAGCCCGCGCTAAGAGCCGCAAGACAAAATTAGCAGAGCGCAAGGAAGTGATTGTTGATGCTATCCAGGACAAGAAGGGAGAAGAAGTTGTAAGCCTTGACCTGAGAAAAACCGGGGATGCCGTTGCGGATATTTTTATTATCTGCCACGCCACTGCAAAGGTGCAGGTAAAAGCGATAGCCGATAATGTTGACAGGAAAATGAAGGAAGTTCTCGGAGAAAACACTTGGCATTCGGAAGGTTTTGAGAACCTTGAGTGGCTGATTCTTGATTATATTGATGTAGTGGTTCACATTTTCCTGAAAGAAAAGAGGGAATTTTACCAGCTCGAAGAATTATGGCAGGATGCCGAACGAACTGATTACGAATAGAAATGGAAAACGAAAATACCAACAAGGAACAACCGGAACAAAATACTGAGCCGAATCAGGAGCAGAAGAAAGACAAGAAGCTTCCGGGCAAGCTTTTGCCCAAAACCCCCAAGTTCAGCTACTATTGGATTTTGGCTGGGATTACCGTACTGCTGGTAGGCTGGAATATTTTCAGTTTCAGAAATCCCGTGAAGGAAATTGATGAGCGCACTTTCATCGAGGAAATGCTCAAAAGCCATGATGTCGAAAAGCTGGTAGTGGTAAACAACGAGCGGGTGGAAGTTTATATCAAGGAAGAGAGGCTGAAGAATGAAAAATACAAAGAGGTGGCTGAAACCTCATGGAAAGGCTTCTCCAAGGGAGCTCAATATTATTTCACCATCGGCTCAATGGAGCATTTTCAGGATAAGATGGATAAAGCCCAGCAAGGTTTTTCAGCGAGCGACATGGTGAGCATCACTTTTGAGAAAAGAGGCGACTGGGTAAAAGATTTCAGCTGGCTGCTGCCCATCCTGATTCTTGTCGCTATCTGGATATTCATCATGCGTAGGGTGAGCGGAGCTGCGGGCGGTCCGGGCGGGCAGTTGTTCAACATCGGAAAATCAAAGGCGCTGCTCGTGGACGAGAATGCAAAAGTCACCATCACGTTCAAAGATGTTGCTGGTCTGGATGAAGCGAAAGAAGAAGTGATGGAGGTGGTTGACTTTCTTAAAAATCCTCAGCGCTACACTTCGCTGGGCGGCAAGATTCCCAAAGGCGTCATCCTCGTAGGACCTCCCGGAACGGGAAAAACGCTGATGGCAAAAGCGGTTGCCGGTGAAGCTAAAGTTCCTTTTTTCTCCATCTCCGGTTCCGATTTCGTGGAAATGTTTGTGGGCGTGGGCGCTTCACGCGTGCGCGATTTATTCAAACAAGCCCGTGAGAAAGCTCCCTGCATTATTTTCATTGATGAAATTGACGCTATCGGCAGAACCCGCGGCAGAAGCATCTTGCAGGGTAATGATGAAAGGGAAAACACGCTCAACCAATTGCTGGTCGAGATGGATGGATTCGCCACCGATGCAGGCGTGATTATCATGGCTGCAACTAATCGCCCTGACGTGCTTGACAGCGCTTTAGTGAGACCTGGAAGATTTGACCGGGTGATTTCCATTGACAAGCCCGATTTGGTAGGTCGTGAGCAAATCTTTAAAGTTCACATCAAGCCGCTGAAGCTTGAAAAAGACGTTGACCTGCACCGGCTTGCCGCGATGACACCTGGTTTCGCTGGCGCTGAAATCGCAAATGTATGCAACGAGTCAGCGCTGATTGCCGCCAGAAGAAACAAGAAAGCCATTGATATGCACGATTTCAATGACGCCATTGACCGCGTGATTGGCGGATTGGAAAAAAAGAACAAGCTCATATCTCCCGAAGAGAAAAAAGTGGTGGCTTATCACGAAGCCGGTCACGCCATCTGCGGATGGTTTCTTGAATATGCCGACCCGTTGGTTAAAGTATCTATCATTCCAAGAGGCGTGGCAGCACTGGGCTTCGCGCAATATCTTCCCAAAGAACAGTATCTCTATTCCACCGAGCAACTGAAGGACAGCATCTGCATGACGCTGGGCGGAAGGGCAGCGGAGGAAATTATTTTCGGAAAAATAACAACAGGCGCGCAAAACGATTTGGAGCGCATCACTAAGCTTGCCTACTCAATGGTGATTATATATGGTATGAACAAGAAAGTGGGCAACCTGTCCTATTATGACCAGAATGCAGAGTACAGCTTCAACAAGCCCTATTCGGAAGAAACCGCCAAAGTGATTGATGAAGAAGTGAAAAAGCTGATTGACGAGTGCTACCAGAGAACGGCTGAGCTTTTAAAACAAAAGAGAACTGAATTGGAGGCGATTGCCAAAGAGCTTTTGGAAAAGGAAATTCTCTACAAGCACGATTTGGAAAGACTGATTGGCAAAAGACCTTTTGAAACCAAACATTCTTTTGAAGAGAATGGACAGGGGGCAAGCGTGGCACCAACGACAGACAAAACCGCTCCTCCTTCGCAACCGGAAACATCAGTTCAACCGCCTCAGCAGGAGCCGGTTCCTCCCGCTGCCACTCAGGTGTAATTTGTATTTTCGTCTATCGGAATTGTCATAAGACGTGGCGGGTTTCAAAAACCTGCCACGTCTGGCATCTATGACCTCAAAAAAAACCTTCTTCATTTCTGACGCCCACCTCGGTACGCCCAATCATGAAGAAAGCCTTATTCGGGAGAAGCTGCTGGTGAAGTGGCTTGAACAAGTCAGGCATCAGGCTAAGGAGATTTACATCGTTGGCGACCTGTTCGATTTCTGGTTTGAATATTCAAGGGTGATTCCGAAAGGCTTTGTGCGAATTCTCGGCAAGCTTGCTGAATTGTCCGATGCCGGAGTCCCGATTCATTTTTTAACCGGAAATCATGACGTGTGGATGAAGGGCTATTTTGAAAAAGAGCTGAAAATCCCCGTTTATCACAACCCGGTTGTCAGGATAATCGAAGGGAAAAAATTCTACATCGCACACGGAGATGGATTGGGTCCCGGTGATTACGGATACAAGCTGTTGAAAATCATTTTTCGCAATCCGTTTTGCCGGTGGCTTTTCAAATGGCTTCATCCCGATATTGGAATTATGATTGCCGATTTTTGGTCAAAGCGTAGCAGGTATGTTTCTGCCGAAGGGCAAATCGAACCGTTCGAAGGTGAAGACAAGGAATGGCTTATCCTCTATTCGCGTAGTCTGCTGGAAAAAGAGCATTACGATTACCTCATCTTCGGTCATCGCCATTTAGCTCTTGACATACCTCTGAACGACAAGAGCCGTTTCATCAATCTTGGCGATTGGCTCACCTGCTTCACCTATGCTGAATTTGATGGGGAAACATTCATGATTAAACGCTACAGTAATGATTAGGGTTCTGGAATTGAGAGTTTACGGTTTACAGTTTACGGTTTACAGTTGGGATTATCATAACTGGAAACTGGAAACTAAAAACTGGAAACTAATCTTTGCTTTGCTGCTCATCCCTTGTTACCTGTCATCACAAACTCCTGCATACAAGCTTGTAAAAACCATCCCAACCACTGCCACTATCCTCTCATCTGATAAGCTCGGTAATTGCTATGTCGTGAACGGGAAGCAGGAATTGCTGAAAATAAGCCCGGAAGGGGAAATGCTTTCTGCCTATACCAACAAGTCGCTCGGACAAATTTCATTCGTGGGAACAACTAATCCTCTGAAGATTCTTGTGTATTACGTTGATTATTCCACCATCATCACGCTGGACAATACGCTTTCTCAAACCGGGCGCATCAACCTGTTGGAATTAGGCAGCAACAAAGCAAGTGCCGCCTGTGTCGGGCTGGATAACAACATCTGGATTTATGACGAAGTGCTGTATAAGCTTCGCAAACTGGATGACCGGCTGAATGTTCTTGCAGAAACGGAAGATTTGAACGTGTTGTTCAGCTTGCCCGTCCGCGCGAATTTCTTATTAGAAAAGGATAATTACCTTTATCTGAATGATACGTCTAAGGGCATTTTGGTTTTTGATACTTACGGCACTTACTATAAAACCATTCCGCTGAAAGGGCTGACTGACTTTCAAAAAGTGCAGGAGTGGTTAGTTTATTTTCAACACGGAAAATTATTTTCTTACCATCTGCTGACTTTCACAACAGAAGAGGTCAATCTCCCCGGCAGCGATGCCATCAATGCTGTAGTTGAGAAAGACCGGCTGTTTATTTTAAGGAAGGAACAGTTGGATGTATATTCGTACTGAATAAAATTGTTTGTTGTTCGTAGTTTGTCCCCGCCCAGCGGGGTGGTTAAATACAAATTCAAGCAGAACCACAAACTACGAACAACAAACGATAAACGTTCTGCTCATGCTCGACATGCTCCGCTCCATCAGGGAACGCTGGGAATCCATCAGCCAGCAGATGACCGATCCGCAGGTGATTTCTGACGTACCGCGCTATTCCAAACTCAGCAAGGAATACAAGGACTTGAAAAAAATTGTGAATGCCTATGAGGAATACAAAAACCTGCTCAGCAACATCGAGCATAATAAACAAATCCTGAATAAGGAAAAAGACGAGGAGTTTCGCCAAATGACAAAAACGGATTTGGATGAGCTGACTTTGCGGCAGCAATCTTTGGAAGAGGAAATCAAACAATTGCTGATACCAAAAGACCCGGAAGATGAAAAGAATGCCATCCTCGAAATACGCGCGGGAACAGGCGGGGATGAAGCCAGCATCTTCGCAGGCGATTTGTTCAGGATGTATCAGCGCTTCGTTTCTTCAAAAGGATGGAGCTTGAACATCGTGAGCGAAAGCCAGGGCACCATGGGCGGCTACAAGGAAATCATTGCTGAAGTAAGTGGTGACGGTGTGTATGGTGTGCTCAAATATGAATCAGGCGTTCACCGCGTGCAGCGCATTCCGGAGACGGAAGCGCGCGGACGCGTGCACACCTCGGCAATTTCGGTGGTAGTGCTGCCCGAAGCCGATGAAGTGGATGTGGAGGTGAATGAAAAGGATATCAAGCGCGACACTTTTCGCGCTTCGGGAGCCGGGGGTCAGCATGTGAATAAAACAGAATCAGCCGTGCGTCTCACTCACATCCCCACAGGCATTGTGGTTGCCTGCCAGCAGGAACGCTCGCAGATGCAAAACAATGAGCGTGCGATGAAGCTGCTGCGGACAAAAATTTATGAGATGCGCCTGAAAGCGCATTTGGATGAAATTTCCAGGAAAAGGAAAACGATGGTTTCAACGGGCGACCGCTCTGCCAAAATCCGTACGTATAACTTTCCGCAAAGCCGCGTCACCGACCACCGCATCGGGTTGACACTTTACAATCTTCCCTCCATCATTGACGGCAAGATTGATGATTTAATTTCTGCTTTGCAGGTGGCGGAAAATGCGGAGAAGCTGAAGGCGGGGGTGAACTAAAATCCTGATACATCATCCGATAGTCATCGAATCAATCTCATCATTACAACATCGTGCGATGGAACAGCAATTTCAATGGGAGCTCTTGTATCTCCGACATCCTGCTGCTTCCATAAATCGCGCAGCTTGTAAGTCTGCTTGAGATTGAATTTACTCCACTCCATCGTGCGTCTCACTTCGTTTTCCCCGCGGTTGAAAAAGCAAAATGCCAATTCATCATTCGCCAACCGTTTTACCCAGATTTCAAAGTCACCTTCGTCAACCGCCTTGCAGCCTTGCGCGCCAAGCGCATCCTGGTCAACGGCTATCACTTCTTTATTAGTGAGAATCTCCACCGTTGCCGGTGACATATTCCGCAAATCGTTTCCTGCCATCAATGGAGCAGCCAACATGCACCATAGAGTAAAGTGAGCGCGGTATTCATTGTCAGTCATTCCTCCGTTGCCGACTTCAAGCATGTCGGGGTCGTTCCAATGACCGGGACCGGCATATTGCCCTAAGCCAACCTGCTGGTCTAAGATTCTTGTCACCCCATCCATGAAGCCGAGGTATTTGCTGCAATCCCAGCAATCAACGATGTCGCGGGTAGTGCGCCACAGATGCCCGATGTCTTTGCCCCACTTCCAGGGTTTGGTAGTTCCCCATTCGCAAATGCTGAACACCACCGGTCTTCCGGCTTCATGCAGCGCATCGCGCATTTTGGTGTATTGCTTTTTTGAATTAAGAAAAAAGTGATGGCACCAATCGTATTTCAAATAATCAACTCCCCATGCGGCATACATTTTAGCATCCTGCTCTTCGTAACGATGCCCGCCCGGACGGTCCTGGCAGGTTTTTCTTCCAGCGCAGGAATAGATGCCGAACTTCAATCCTTTTGAATGAATGTAATCGCCAAGCGATTTCATTCCCGAAGGAAATTTGGCGGAGTCGGCAACAATGTTTCCACTTGCATCGCGAGCAATTTGCCAGCAGTCGTCCAGCACGATGTATTGATAGCCCGCATCGCGCATGCCACTGCTCACCATCGCATCCGCAACTTCGCGAACTACTTTTTCATTCAACCCTTCACAGGCAAAACGATTCCAGCTATTCCATCCCATCGGAGGCGTGAGAGCGAGCGTGTCGAATTTCTGAGCAGATAATTGCAGTGAAAGAAAAAGGAGCGGAAGAAAAAACCGGCAGGAACTGGTTTTCCATTCGTAATTCGTTCCGCTAAAAGACGGAATCCGATTATATCGGATCATTCTTAACTCGTAATTCACAGGGTGGT
>Ga0247727_10011619_pt1 | contig 15310 bp, 15 predicted proteins | sample WisWelCaveWW1625_FD_202498 | JGI IMG/M metagenome (GOLD analysis project Ga0247727, IMG submission 202498) | Biofilm microbial communities from Wishing Well Cave, Virginia, United States - WW16-25 | ecosystem: Environmental > Aquatic > Deep subsurface > Groundwater > Cave microbial mat | place... | reverse complement strand
GTCTGCAGCCAGAATGCCAGTGCCGTGCACAGCAGGCCGGTGACCCCTAACGCCAGCGCCAGAAAGGGCGTCCAGCGCAGATAAACCGGCTCGGCCCAGAACACCGCTCCCAGCGACAGCGCAGCCGCAACCACCACCTGGGCCACCGCCAGGACTGGCGCTCCCAGAAGAGGACTGTAGCGCCCGACAAACACGATATGAAGCCCGAACGCCGCCGCGCAGATCACGGTCAGCAGATCCCCGGCGCCTAGCTCGAGCCGGCCCGGCGGCGCCGCCAGCAGATACAGGCCCGCCGCCGCCGAGCCGACACCGGCCCAGGCCCGCCCCGAAGGCCAGCGGCGCTCGACCAGGCCGCTGAAAACAGGTACCAGCACCACCGCCATCCCGGTGAGCAACCCGGATTTGGCCGGAGTCGTCAGCCGCAATCCCAGAGTCTGAAACAGGTATCCAAGAAACAGGAGACCGCCTACCTGAACGCCCGGTCCCACCGCTGGACCCAGGCGTCGTCCCCGAAGCTGGCGCCGGAACAGCAGCCCCAGCGCCGCCGTCCCCAACCAGAAGCGAAGGGTCAGGAACAGCAGCGTCGAGGCGTTTTCCAGCGCCTGCTTGACCAGGACAAAGGTGGATCCCCACAGGAGGGCGATCCCGACCAGGGCAAGATGGGCCAGCCGGCGGCGGTCGACGGCTGGATCCGTCGCCAGCGCCATTCCCTCAGCCGGCCGCCGGGTCGGAATGCAGCAGCACGGCAAGCGCCAGGAAGATCCGTTTCAGGCCGAGATCCCGGCCCTCCGGATTGAACCACTCGGAGGCGGTATGCACCCCGCCCGCCTGACCTCCGGCGCCGATGGCCACCGCGTCGCGCCCCAACGACAACGGGATGTTGGCGTCGGTGGAGGCCCGGTCCAGCCGGGAGCGGATCCCGAAGTGAGCGTCGACGGCCCGCAGACAGGCCAGTAACGGCGAGCTGGCGGGCAGTTCAGCGGCCGGGCGCGAACCGATCTCCCGCAGCCGCGCCACCGCCCCACCTGTGGCCCGGCGGTTTTCCTCCTCGACCGCCAATCGAACCGCCTCCTGCAGACCTTGGGCAATCTCCTCGATGGCCGTGTTGGACTCTGAGCGGATGTCGATTTTGGCGCGCGCCTGCGAGGGGATCGAGTTGACGCTGGTTCCGCCGTCCACCACCCCAACGTTGATGGACGAGCGGACCCCGCCGGGATGCGGCGTGTCGCAAAACAGCGATATGGCCCGCCCCATCGCATGCACTGGATTCACGGTCCCGAAGTCGCTCCAACTGTGCCCGCCGGGCCCGCTGATCACCACCTCGAACCGCCGGCTGCCCAGCGCCTGCGTGGTGATGTGGTCCGTCGCCGCCCCGTCCAGCACCAGGAACGTCCCCAGGCGCTGGGCCCAAGGCGACTGCCGGCACAGGTGACGCATGCCCGACAGATTCCCCTCGCCCTCTTCGCCCACCGTGGCCGCCAGCAGCAGGTTGCGGCTGGGTGTCAGCGGCGGCCCCGCGCTGAGAGCCTGGCCGATGGCGACGAGCGCGGCCAGCCCCGCGCCGTTATCGGCTACCCCTGGGCCGGCCAGGACGCCGTTCGGGCGGAGCTCGATTTCCGAAGGCCGCCGCGGGGCCAAGACAGTATCCAGGTGGGCGGTCACCGCGACAAACGGCGCCTCCCGCCGGAAGACTACCGGCGCCGCCACATTGCCCGCCTTGTCGATTTGCGCCTCCAGTCCCATCCGGGACAACATCTCGGCCAGATGGGCGGCCCGCTCCTGTTCCTGAAACGTGGGCGCCGGGATCCGGCACAGCTCCAGGTGCCGTTCGTTGATCCACCGCTTCTCCCGGGTGAAGAATTGCAGGCGCTCGCGCACCGCCTCCGAGCCGGCGATCTCCGACACCGGCGGCGCCTCCGCCGTCTCCAACGATCCCCACCAGGTCGGGCTGTAGGACCGGTCCCCCATGTCGGCAAAGACCCCATCTTAGCACCGCTAGATCCGCCTCGAGTTGACAGGGGGCCCCCCCTGCCTCCATCCTGTCGGCTTGGCCGCCTGCGGCGGCCGGAGGCTTCTTATGGATCGCGTTCGGGTAGGGATCGTGGGCACGGGGTTCTCCGGAGAGCTGCACGCCGACGCGCTGGCGCGCAATCCAGCCGTCGAGCTGGCCGCCTGCGCCTCCCCCCATCAGGAACGCCGGGAACGCTTCGCGGCGAAATGGAAGATTCCCCTATCCTTCTCCGACCACCGGAAGATGCTCGAGATGCGGGAGCTCGACCTGGTGACGGTGGGGATCCCCAACGACCTGCATTGCCAGGTCGTGGTCGCCGCCGCCGCCGCCGGCAAGCACGTGGTGGTCGAGAAGCCGCTGGCCATGAACCTGGACGAGGCCGACCGCATGATCCAGGCCTGCCGCCAGGCCGGCGTCAAGCTCATGTACGCCGAGGACCTTTGTTTCGCCCCCAAGTACGTCCGCGCCAAGCGCCTCGTCGACGAGGGCGGCATCGGCAAGGTCTTCCATATCCGGCAACTGGAGAAGCACTTCGGCCCCCATTCCGATTGGTTCTGGGACATGGATCGCTCCGGGGGCGGCGCTCTGTTCGACATGGGCTGCCACGGGACCGAGTGCGCCCGCTGGCTCCTGAACAAGCCCCCGGTCAAGAGCGTCATGGCCTCCATGAATACCTATGTACACGGTGGCCGCACCCGGGGAGAAGACGACTCGACCGGCATTATCGAGTTCGAGGGCGGCGCCATCGCGGTGATCGAGAATAGCTGGGCCAAGCGCGGCGGGATCGAGGACGCCCTGGAGATTCACGGCGCCGACGGCGTCATCTACTGCGACCTGGTCCGCGGCAGCTCCATGCTCACTTACAGTGAAAACGGTTACGGCTACGCGGTGGAGAAGGCGCCGGACACCAAAGGCTGGACCATGCCCTTGTTCGACGAATGGTGGCAGTACGGCTATCCCGACGAGATGGCGCACTTCGTCGACTGCGTCCGCTATGACCACGCGCCGCGCGAGACTGGCCAAGACGGCCGGGCGGTCCTGGAGGTGATGTTCGCTTGCTATGAATCGGCGGCCACCGGCCGGCGCATCCAGTTTCCCTATACGCCCGCGCATCCAGCGCGCCCCATCGACTCCTGGCTGCGCACGCGGTAGGACCGCTCTATCGTTAACGCGAGGCGGCGCCGCCCGGCCGAGGCTGCCGCTGCTCGATGATCGAGTCGATCATGCCGTACTCCAGCGCCTCTGGCGGGGTCATGATGTAATCGCGGTCCATGTCCCGGGCGACTTTTTCCGCGGTCTGACCGGTGTGGGTGGCCAGCATCTGATTGATCGACTCGCGCATCCGCAGAATCTCGCGGGCGTAAATATCGATGTCGGTGGCCTGGCCGGCCAGCCCGTGCAGGGAGGGCTGGTGAATCATGATGCGGGCGTGGGGCAGGGCGAAACGCTTGCCCTTGGCCCCGGCCGCCAGCAGCACGGCCGCCATCGACGCCGCCTGCCCCAGGCAGATGGTCGCCAGATCCGGCTTGATGAACTGCATCGTGTCGTAAATGGCGTACCCGGCGGTGATCGATCCCCCCGGCGAGTTGATGTACAGCGAGATGTCCTTGTGCGCGTCCTCGGCCTCCAGAAACAGCAACTGGGCGATGACCGTGTTGGCGATGACGTCGTCGATCGGAGTGCCCAGAAAGATGATGTTCTCCTTGAGCAGCCGGGAGAAGATGTCGTAAGCCCGCTCCCCGCGGGGACTCTGCTCAATCACCATGGGCACCAGGATCTGGGAGCTCATACTCGGATTATCTCACGAGGCGGTAGAATAATAGAGTGCCCAAGAGAACAACCAGCCCGCCCCGTATCCGCTCGACTACCATCCTCTGCGTGCGGCGCAACGGCCGTACGGTGATGGCCGGCGACGGCCAGGTCACCGTGGGGACGGAGGTGCTCAAGCACACCGCGCGCAAGGTTCGCCGGCTGCACAACGAGCGCGTCCTGGCCGGCTTCGCCGGCTCGACCGCCGATGCCTTCGCGCTGTTTGAGCGTTTCGACGCCAAGCTCGAGCAATTCCAGGGCCGTCTGGGCCGGGCCGTGGTCGAGCTGGCCAAGGACTGGCGCACCGACAAGGTTCTCCGTCACCTGGAGGCCTTGCTGCTGGTGGCCGATGCCGGCTCCATCTTCATCGTCAGCGGCAACGGGGACGTCATCGAGCCCGACGAGGGGGTGGCGTCGGTGGGCTCCGGGGGCCCCTTCGCCGTGGCTGCCGCTACGGTTCTGCTGAAGCACACCACCCTCGACGCCCGGGCCATCGCCGAGGAGGCCATGGCTGTGGCTGCTAAGATCTGCATCTATACGAACCCGAATGTCACCTTCGAAGAAATCGGCGGCTAAGAGAAAGGCGGAACAGGCCCGATGGTAATCTACCTTCCTGCGCAGTCCGCCGACGACAAGCCGGCGCTCGACGAGCTGACCCCGCGCGAGATCGTGCGCGAGCTGGACAAGCACGTCGTCGGCCAGCAGGATGCCAAGCGCGCCGTGGCCGTGGCCCTGCGCAACCGCATCCGGCGCCAGAAGCTCCCGCCTGAAATGGCCGAGGAGGTGATGCCCAAGAACATCCTCATGATCGGTCCCACCGGCGTGGGCAAGACCGAAATCGCCCGCCGGCTGGCCAAGCTGGCCAATTCGCCCTTCCTGAAAGTCGAGGCCAGCAAGTTCACCGAGGTCGGCTACGTCGGCCGGGACGTCGATTCCATGATCCGCGACCTGGTGGAGATCGCCATCGACATGGTCCGGGAAGAGAAGCTGGACCTGATTGGAGAAAAGGCGGAAGCAGCGGCCGAAGACCGCTTGCTCGACCTGCTGCTGCCCCCGCAACCGTCCGCGCCGGCCTCCACTGACGGCGCCGACACCCAGCAGAAATCCCGCGAAAAGCTGCGCACTAGCCTGCGCGAAGGCCGCCTCGACGACCGCATCGTTGAGATCGAGACCCGCGAGCGCAGCTTCCCCTCCTTCGAGGTCGTCACCAACACCGGCGTCGAGGAGATGGACATCAACGTGAAGGATATGCTGCCCGGCCTGTTCGGCCAGCGAACCAAGCGGCGCAAGATGCGGGTGGCCGAGGCCCTCGACTACTTAGTGCAAGAAGAGGAGCAGAAGTTGATCGAGATGGACCAGATCCAGCGAATCGCCGTCGACCGGGTCGAGCAGTCGGGCATCATCTTCCTGGACGAGATCGACAAGATCGCCGGCCGCGAGAGCGGCCATGGGCCCGACGTCAGCCGCGAGGGCGTGCAGCGCGACATCCTGCCCATCGTCGAGGGCACCACCATCAACACTCGCTACGGCATGGTCCGCACCGACCACATCCTGTTCGTCGCCGCCGGCGCCTTCCACGTCTCCAAGCCCAGCGATATGATCCCGGAATTGCAGGGCCGCTTCCCCATCCGGGTCGAGTTGAAGCCCCTCACGGTCGAGGACTTCATCTTGATCCTGAAGGAGCCCAAGAACGCCCTGGTCAAGCAGTACACCGCGCTGCTGGACACCGAGGGCATCAAGCTCCTCCTCACCGATGACGCCGTGTCGGAGATCGCCAACTTCGCCGCCCGGGTCAACGAGAGCACCGAGAACATCGGCGCCCGCCGCCTCCACACCATCATGGAAAAACTGCTCGAGGAGATCTCCTTCGAAGGGCCGGACTTGAAGAAGAAGAGCGTGCGGGTCGATGCCGCCTACGTTCGCAAGCAACTCTCCGACATTGTCAAGGACCAGGATCTCAGCCGCTATATTCTCTGAGAGCCGGCCGCGGGGCGCGGCGGCGCTGGCCTGCCTGGCCTGGCTCCTGCTGGCCCCGGGCTGCGGCGCCCCCGGAGATCCGCTTCCCCCGCTGCTGAACATTCCGGCCCGGGCGTCGGATCTGGAAGCGGTCCAGCGCGCCGGCGAGCTCATCGTCCGTTGGACCCCGCCGCACCGCACCACCGAGGGCTATCCGGTGAAGGACCTGGATCGCGCGGAAGTGGTGGCCCTGGAACTGGAGGAAGAATCGGTTGGAGAAGCCGCCTTCGATCGCGCCCGCGTGCTGGACACGGTGCGCTGGCCGCTCGAGCCGGCCGCCGCCGCACCAGGCATCGAGCGCCGGCTGCCGCCGTCGGCCGCCCCAGGCCAACGGATCGCGGTGGCGGTCCGGCACTACAACCGGCGGGGCCGCAGCGAGGGCGTGTCCAATGTGGTGGTGCTGGAGATCGGGGTTACGCCTGCGGCCCCCCAGCGCCTGCTCGCCGGCTCTCTCGCCGACGGCATTCGCCTGGAGTGGACCCCGGTCCCCGGCGCCGCCGGGTACCGCATCTACCGGGGCCTGGGAGAGAAGCCCGACTTCCGCCTGCTGAGCGAAACCTCCGCTTCGCCGTTTCACGATCCGGATTTCCTCTGGGACCGGCCGCAGGCTTACTTCCTGCGCGCTTTCACTCGAACCTCCACCGGCCCGGTCGAAAGCGCCGACACGCCCGTGGTCGTCCAGGTTCCGCGCGACGCCTTTCCGCCTTCGCCGCCGGCCGGCCTGCAGTTCGTCGCCGGCGAGACGTCGGTCGATCTGTCGTGGAACTTGAGCCCCGAGCCGGATGCCGCGGGTTATCACCTGTATCGTCGCGGCGAAACCGGCGAGTCCGAGCGGCTGACCACCGCGCCCCTGGCCACGCCCGCCTTCACGGATCGCGAAGTCGAGCGCCAGCGGCAGTATTTCTACACCGTCTCGGCGGTGGACCACAAGGGCAACGAAAGCCCTCGCTCGGCGCCGGCCGTGGTCCGGATTCCCTGACCCCAGAGTTATAATGTCGCTAGAGAGCCGATTTCCCGAGCCGCGGCCGAAGGGAGCGGTGATCCGAAGCCGGCAGGAGAGAAACCCTCATGAAGATTTTTCTGGACACCGCCAACCTGAAGGAGATCCGGGCGGGCCTGGACTACGGCTTAGTGGACGGCGTCACCACCAATCCCACCAGCATTGCCAAGGAAGGGCGCCCGATCCATGAGCAGATCCGGGCCATCTGCGACTTGGTCAACGGCGATATCAGCGCCGAGGTGGTGGCCACCGACGCCCGGGAAATGATCGCCGAGGGACGATCGCTGGCCCGCCTCCATCCCAACGTGGTCGTGAAATGCCCCCTGATCCGCGACGGGTTGAAGGCCACGCGAGCCCTGGCCTCGGAAGGGATCCGCGTCAACGTCACGCTCTGCTTCACCCCGACTCAAGCGCTGCTGGCGGCCAAGTCCGGCGCCTACATCGTCAGCCCGTTCCTGGGGCGGCTGGAGGACATCGCCGCCAACGGGATGGATCTGATCCGCAATACCATGAAGATCTACGACAACTACGGGTATCCCACCAAGGTGCTGGCGGCTTCCATCCGCGGCCCCTTGCACGTGCTGGAAGCGGCTCTGGCCGGAGCCCACATCGCCACCATGCCGTACAAGGTTCTGGACATGCTGTTCAACCATCCCCTCACCGACAAGGGCCTGGCTGCTTTCCTGGCCGACTACCAGAAGGTTTTTCAGGAGACGACTGTCGGGTAGGCGCCATGAGGCTTCTCGCCGCGCCCGGGCTGCTGGCGGCCGCGCTGGCCGCGGCCCTGCTGATGTTCTTGGGCCTCTACTTCATCCTGCGGCGCCGCCTCACCGCCGAGGAGAAGGAGCGCCGCCGCCGTCTGGCGGTCAACGCCTCGGGCCGCATCGCCGACGCCCTGGTGACCGGGGTAGAAAGGGTCACCACTCCCGGTGGTCAACCCTGCCACCTGCTGCACTACAGCTACGACTTGAACGGGGTAGCCTACCAGGCCGCCCAGGATATAACCGCCCTGCTGGAGAGTTTGGGCCGCGATCCCCACTCCATCGCCGGGCCGGCCAGCGTCAAATACCTGCCTGGGAATCCATCCAACTCGATTGTGGTCTGCGAGCAGTGGAGCGGCCTGCGCCTCTGGCCGGCCCGGTCGCTCAGGCCAGCAGGTTGATGGCGTGTCGCTGGACTTCTTCGGCGGTGCGGGCCAACTGCACCGCGGTCTTCATGGTGCTTCGGGCGGTGAGCAACCCGACCATCTCGTGGCTGATGTCGACCCGATCGGTCGGCGAGGGATCGGAGACAGCCGACCGGCTCAACCGCTCCGCCACTCGGTCCAGTTGACCCCTCGCCGCGGCCACCGTCGTCAATGCTGCGCTCGTGATCGTCATACGGTATCTTATCGGCACGTGGACCACTTGTTTGCGGCAAGAAGGAGCTGCCTGGCGCCCGACCTCCGGTTCTGGGCTCTAGGACCGAGGCTGGCGGCTGGATGAATCGCCGAGACGGGTTCTTGCCCCCTCGCAACAGCAGATGTCTCGCTGGCTCTCGGCTCTCGGGAGGACTGCGCGCCGGGCCGGCGTCGCGTTTGGTAGACTGGTTCGCTCGCTTCCAAGGCGACCCTATGCCAGAAGAACTGGAACGCCGCAGTTTTCTAAGCTCCCTGGGAACGGGAGCCGCTCTGACCGCATCTCTGCTCACCAAGCGGCTGGCCGGGGCCAACGACCGCGTCCGGGTCGGATTCATCGGCCTGGGCCGGATGGGACGCTCCAACCTCGGCGTCTGCCTGAAGATGCCCGAGCTCGAGGCGGCCGCGCTGTGCGACGTCTACGGCCCTAACCTGGAGCAGGCCAGCCGCTTGGCCCCCCAGGCGAAAACCTACCAGGACTTTCGCGAGCTGATCGCGGCCCGCGACATCGACGCCGTCTGCATTTCCACTCCCGACCACTGGCACGCCTACATGACCATCGAAGCGTGCAAGGCCGGCAAGGACGTTTACGTGGAAAAGCCCGCCTCGGTGGTGGTCGAAGAGGGCCGCCTCATGGTCCAGGCGGCGCGCAAGTACAACCGGGTGGTGCAAGTAGGCACGCAACAGCGCTCCGGCGCGCACTTCGCGCGGGCGCGGGAGATCGTGCGCAGCGGGCGGCTGGGCAAGATCAGCTTCGTCCGCACCTGGAACTATGGGAATCAGTACCCGGAGGGGATCGGCAGCCCGCCGGATTCGGATCCGCCCGCGGACCTCGATTGGGACCTGTGGCTGGGCCCGGCCCGCAAGGTTCCGTTCAACGAGAATCGTTTCGGGGTCCACCCCAAGGAGTTCAGCCGCTTCCGCTGGTTCTGGGACTACGCCGGCGGCATGGTGACCGACTGGGCTGTGCATCTGGTGGACATTGTCCTGTGGGCTATGGATACGCCCGGGCCGAGCGTCATCACCGCTTCCGGCGGGAAGTTCTTCCTGCGGGACAACCGGGAGACGCCGGACACGATTCAGGTCACCTGGGAGTTCCCCAACTGGCTCTGCGTGTACGAGAACCGGTCGTTGAACAGCCAGTCCATGTTCAACCAGGGCTACGGTATCTTGTTCCACGGCGCCGACGGAACCCTGTTCGTGGACCGCAGCCAATACCGGCTGCTGCCGGAGCGCCGGCGCGAGGGAGACCAGACGGTGGACCGCGTCGAGCCGGAGGAGGGGAAGAGCTCGAACAATCACAGCCGCGCCCACTGGGAGAACTTCCTGGCCTCGATCCGCTCCCGCGAGCGGCCGGTGAGCGACATCGAGCAGGGTCACCTGTCGGCCATGTGCCTGCTGGGCAATGTCGCCTACCGCAGCCGCCAGCGCGTGGATTGGGACCCCAGGACGGAAACCACGGCCAACAAGGAGGCCCGGCCGTACCTGCGACGCGAGTATCGAAAGCCTTGGAAGCTCGCGGTTTAGAGCCGATGGGGCGGCCGGGGGGGGCTTGCGGAACCCAGTTTGCTGAAACCGGTTGGGCGCAGGCTGCGTCAGACCGGGTGTATGGGCGCTATAGCCAGCACCCTTCCCCTTCCGGTTGCCCCCTCCCGGGCGGCCTACAGACCCAAGGTGGAACATCAGAATAACGGGGAAGCGGCGCTGGTCAAGCGGTGCCAGGCGGGCGACGAGTCGGCCTTCCGGGAGATCGTCGAGCGCCACCAGTCCAAGGTGTTTTCGATCATTTATGGGATCGTGCGGCACCGCAACGACGCCGAGGACATCGCCCAACAGGTCTTCACCAAGGTCTATTTCTCGATCCGGGGCTTTGATCTGCGTTCTTCGCTGTTGACCTGGATCTACAAGATCACGGTGAATGAATGCTACGACTACCTGCGCAAGCAGAAGGTCCGCCGCCTGGTTTACCACAGCGATCTGGGCGAAGAGGAAGCCCGCAGGCTGGAGAACATCGAGGAGCCGCGGGGGCGCGCGCCGGCGCTGGATCGGCGGATCGAGGACCGGGACTACGTTTTCAAGCTGTTGATGAAGGTCCCGGAAGAAGAGAGGATGTTGCTGATCAAGAAAGAGGTCGAGGGCCGGACGGTGGAGGAGCTGTCGGCGGCCACCGGCCTGAACGAAAACACCATCAAAGTGAAGCTGTTTCGGGCCCGCCAGAAGCTGGTCAAAGCTGCCGGCCGGCTGGGTCTCCCGGCAGGATTATGAGGGAGAATCCGAGGGTTGACGGCGGGTTGAGGTGTGATATTCTACCCGGAAGCGGACAGCTAAGATCCGCAAAAAGCGGGTAGCCAGACGGGCCGGTTCCGGCCCCTGGGTACTGAGGGAAGAAGAAATGCACTGGCTGGTCAGGGAAAACCTGGAAGATTTCCTCGCTGGCAGTCTGCGATCCACCAAGCAGCGGGAGGTAGAGGCCCATTTGGCTGAGTGCGAGAGTTGCCGCCAAGAGTGGGAATCGCTGCGGCTGTCCTCGGTCTGGATGCGCAGCCTGCGTCCCCCGGAGGATTTGGCGCCGGGGCCGGCTGCCAGCTTCTACGCTCGGGTTCTGGGGCGGATCGAGCAGGAGCGGCGGGTCCCGTTCTGGACCCTGCTTCTGGAACCGGCCGCTTTCGGACGCCGGATGGTCTTCGCCTGCCTGATGTTGCTGGCCCTTTTGGGCGCTTACGTGGCGGCGTCGGACAGGCCCGATTACCCGAGCCGGCATCGGCCGGAGGCGGTGCTGGCCGGCCGGCCGGCAGCGGGAACGCCGGTTCCCGCGGCTCCGCGTCTGGGCCCCAATCTGCAACGAAACCGCAGCGTCGCCCTGGCGACCCTGGCGGCGGTCGATGGGGATTGACCCTGGTCATGATGGATTCGAGAATGTCCGATTGCAAGGGCAAGCTTTTCGGGATGGTCAGCCTGATTTTCGTGTCGGGCATGCTGGGAGGGGCAGTCACGGTCAAGCTCGCCGAGCGGTACTGGTGGCCTCAGCCGACCTTGGTGCTGCAGCCGGAGGAAAAGCAGGTCGCGGTCGATCACTTTGCCCGCGAGCTGTCGCTGGACGAGGCTCAGGCCCGCGCGATTGAGGCCATCCTGGACGAGTTGATCATGCAGCAGGCCGACCTGATGGCTCAGTTCCGCACCACCCGGGTCTCCAGCCAGGACCGCATCCACCAGATCCTGAACGAGGAACAGCGCCGGCGCTTCCAGGGTGTCCTGTCGGAGCTGAGCACGCGGCGGCAAGATTAGCTGAAGCCTCATCGGCGATCTGCCCGCCGAACATCCGGCGAGCATCTCGTAGCACCACGCCGAACGCCCAAATGTCGGCGCGCTTGTCCACACCTGTTGTGCTCGCGCCTGCTCGAGCGCCATGTATATATTGGTTTAGTCCTCTGCGTTCACCAGACACCGGGTGCGCGATGCCGTCTTGAGTGTTGGCCGAATGTGGAGTAGCCTTACGACCACGCACGCCGACCAAGAGGCGGATGAGGATGGCCTGAGCATTCTCGATGTCGAGAATGCGATCCTCAAAACCGCCGCCGTCTTGCCAGGCGGCGCAGCGTAGCGGTAGCGGAATTCGTTCGGCGAAGAGACGCGGGCTCAGCGAGGGTCGCTAACCAGGCGTTGCAGCCGGCGGCGCAAAAGGCGCGCCGCGGCTGAATTCAGGTTGGCCTAGTTATAGCAGCGCGTTCACCAGCACGCACCCGAGCAGATCTACTCACCTGAGGAGGTGGTCTCCGACCAGGACCGCGGGCACCGGCTGGCCTGGAGCGCCATCTGGGAGCTGCCCTTTGGTGGCCGCCGGCTGGCAGATCCAGGGCGTCTCCGGGCGGTCGTCCTCCCCACCGGCCAGCGGACGGTCGGCCGCTGGTTCAACCCTCCGGTCTCCCCACCCACGGCCTCAGCCTCTGATCGGCGCGCCCGTCTGCTACCATGTACGATTCATCCCCTGCTGGTGGAGCAACGATCATGCGAATCGCGAATGGTGTGGTCCTGGCGGCCTGCTGCTTGGGGGCCCAGACGCCCCCTTCGTTGCAGCAGCCCTGGGAGGGCGTCCCGGACGAGTACCGGAATCTGCGAATCGGGCGCCTGGAAGCGCCCTCCTCGCTGGCCGCCTGGAACCGCCGGCGTGACCAGGTGCGGGCGACCGTGCTGGGCGCCCTGGGCGAGTTGCCGGCCCGTCCCCGGCCCGTCCCGGTGCGCACTGTCTCGGTTCAAAACAAGGACGGCTACCGGGTGGAGAAGTTCGTCTTCCACAACGGTGTGGACTCGGAGGTGCCGGGATACCTGGCCATCCCGGACAACCGCCGCGGGCCGCTGCCGGCCGTGCTCGCCATGCACGGCCACGGCAGCAGCAAGGAGAACATCTTTGAGTTCCAGCCTTCCCAGCAAACCGTGGCGGAGTTGCTTGTCCGACGCGGTTATGTGGTGATGGCCATCGACAGTTACTTCAACGGCGAGCGGCGGGGCAAAGGACCGGCGGGCGAGCTGGAAGTGATGGCCAAAGGTTCCGACCAGGAGATGTCGTTGTTCAAGCTGAACCTGTGGCTGGGACGCACCCTGTGGGGCATGATGCTGCGCGACGAGCAGATGGCGCTGGATTACCTGGAGTCGCGGCCGGAGGTGGACCCCCGGCGCATCGGCGCCCAAGGCATGAGCATGGGCAGCACCCGCTCCTGGTGGCTGGCGGCGATCGACGATCGCATCCGCGCCCTGGTCGGGGTAGCCTGCTTCACCCGCTATGAGGACCTCATTGCCATCCGCGCCCTGCGCGCCCACGGCATTTATTACTTTGTTCCGGGAATCCTGAAGCAGTTTGACAGCGAGGGCGTCATGGCCCTGATCGCCCCGCGCCCCTTCCTGGCGCTCACCGGCGACCGCGACGCAGGGTCCCCGCCGGAAGGCATGAAGAAACTGGAAGCCGCCCTGGACCGCTTTTACGCCCTCTACGCCAAGCCGGATCATTTCCGCAGCATCGTTTACGCGGAAACCGGACACGTCTACACCGAGGAAATGAAGCAGCGGATGGTGGCGTGGTTCGACCGGTTCCTGGCGCCGGACGCTGCGGCCAACCAAGGCCCGCCCGAGCTGGGTGTTCTCCGCTTCGGTTTCTGACCCCCCGTCGGTAGTGTCCTAACGTTGCGTTGCTCCTAGTGGCGGCCTCGCCAGGGCAGGCCGCCAATGGGTCATGCGGGATGATCCCCTGAAAACGGCAGAAAAAGAACCTCACCCTTTTTAGGGAAAGCGCGTTGAACCATGTCGTAAAACTGCTTCCAGGTTGCCGAGACCCTCATGAAACCGATGAGAGCATAGAGATGCTGAGCCAACGCCGGATGTCCAACATCTTCCGTAAGCCATTGGTGATGTTTTGCCTCTCGATGGCCGCGCGGGTTCTTGGGGTTGCGCGACTCTAGCTCTTGCAAGATGTTCGGTGCTAACCTTTCGTATACCAAGTCGTTGGTATAGTGTCCGACTACTTGCGGCCGGTTCACCTTCATTCCCTTCCACTGCCAACCCCTCAGCCGGAACATCTGCTCATAGAATTCGTTCGGGAAGCGCCGCGCCCAAGCCGCAAGTTCTGTCCGTAGGAACCTGTCCAAAATGGCCTGAAGCGCCTGGCGGTCGCGAATGGCTTGGTACCCTGTCGCTTCATCAACCAGGGCAATTATCCCGGTGTGGGCCAAACCACGGATCAGAAGATCGGCCTTAGCCGCTATAGGTTTCTGGCTAGCCTTTAGAACGTCAGCATCTCGGGCCTTGAGCCAAACATCACAGATTTGGGGAAGAATCGTCGCCTGTAAGCCATGCGCCGGCCTTCCACCGCTCCGGGGGTCACGATAGATAACCGGCTCGGAGACCAGCGCGAGCAAGTCAGTGGAAATAAAAGGCTTGAGGTTTTTTGCCACCAGATAAAAGGGCAGTTTCCCAGCATCCTCAACTGCCCGAAAATCCTTGCCACCAAACCCCTTGCCGAGTGCCCTGCCTATCCCACGTTCCGAAAGGACCCTTCTGCCATCTGCCAAGACTGCACAGGGCAGGGCTAGATCGCCAATGTGGATTTCCCCAACGTGGGTTGCCTCAGGCGGATTCTTCGGCCTTCCGCCAGCTCGCTTCTGGCGCAGCGCTTGGATTTGCACGTAGTACTCCGGTCCGCGTTCTGCCGTCTTTTCGCCGCCCAATTTACCCAGTTCTACAGCGGCGGGGTTTTTGGTCTCTTCTGCCATGACTATAGTTTACAGTAGTCGCTTGCAGTTTGTCAACAATTTTATTTTTCTCTTGAAAACAGCAAGCGCGGGTGCTATAATCGTCCCGTGAAGCAAAAAGCCCCGGCAACGGCGCTAACCGTCACCGGGGCCAGAATCCGTACAGCCGAAGCCGTACAGACCCCACACGTCTATTATCCGGCTTCCGGCTGTGGATCGCAAGGGGGAATCCACAGTGACCCACAGTGACCTGCCACAACTGCCGGACCGAATGTAGGCGCTTCGGACGCCACAGAAACGGCTTGCAGCGGTTCCGCTGCCGCCAGTGCCGCAAAACCTTCACCGAACCCCACGCGCGGGCCCTGGACGAAATGCGCCTGCCCATGGCAAAGGCCGAGATGATCCTAAAGCTCCTAGTAGAGGGCGTCAGCGTCCGGTCCATCGAGCGTCTGACCGACGTTCACCGGGACACGATTCTCCGGCTGCTGGTGCTGGCCGGAGAACGCTGCGAACGACTCATGGGGCGGCTCATCGTCAACGTGCCCGTGAAGGACGTGCAGGCGGATGAAATCTGGGGGTTCATCGGCAAGAAGGAAAAAGCACTTGAGGAGGGCGACGATCCGACATGGGGCGACGCCTATTGCTTCGTCGCCATCGAGCGCCACACCAAACTGGTGCTCAACTTCGCCCTTGGCAAGCGCAACCAAGCCACCACGGACGCCTTCATCGAAGGTCTGCGGGCCGCCACTTCATCCCAGGAATTTCAGATCACGACCGATGGTTTCGCGCCCTACGTTTCAGCCATCGACAACACCCTATCCGACCGTTGCGACTTCGCC
>Ga0247727_10011618_pt1 | contig 15311 bp, 13 predicted proteins | sample WisWelCaveWW1625_FD_202498 | JGI IMG/M metagenome (GOLD analysis project Ga0247727, IMG submission 202498) | Biofilm microbial communities from Wishing Well Cave, Virginia, United States - WW16-25 | ecosystem: Environmental > Aquatic > Deep subsurface > Groundwater > Cave microbial mat | place... | reverse complement strand
TACACTTGCGTCGTCGAGATATTGGAATGCCCCAAGACGCGCTGAACGCTTTCCAAACTCTCGCCGCGATTGAGCGCGTGCGCGGCGAACGAATGCCGCAAGGTGTGCGGCGTCACCGGCGCGGAAATTTTTGCGGCGCGCACATATTCGCGAATGATCAGCCACAAACCTTGCCGAGTCAATCGCCCGCCCTGCGGATTCAAAAAGAGCGCGGCTTCCGCGACGGGCGGCGAAAAACTCGCGCGGCTTTGGAGCAAGTAATTTTTCACGGCATCGTTTGCGCGCGGCGAGATCGGAATGACGCGGCGTTCTCCACCGCGCATCGCGCACTGCGTCGTTCGATTTTCGAAATCCATGTCCGCAACATTTAACGCCGCGAGTTCACTCACACGCAAGCCCGCCGCGTATAATAATTCGAGAATCGCGCGGTCGCGCACGAATTTCGCGGTTTCACGCTGTGCCGGCGCGGCGAGCAAACGCTCGACATCGTCGGGCGAGAGAATTTTCGGCGGCTGTTTTTGCACGCGCGGCGAGTCGAGCGTCGCGGTCGGATCGTCAAGCACCGCGCCGCGCTCGGCGAGATAATGATAAAATGTTTTGAGGACGGCGACTTTGCGCGAAACGCTCGCAGGGGTATAACCGCGTTCTTTAAGATGCAGGATGAAGGAGAGGAGCAAGGGCTTGTCAACACGATTCCAGCCGCTGAGGTGCGGCTCTTCGTTCTGCGCGAAATTCAAAAACTGTTTGAGGTCATTGCGATACGCGTCGAGCGTATTGCGCGCATAGCCCTTGACATTTTGGATGTGATCGAGAAACGCGTGAATGAATTCTTCCATCAGTGTGGACAGGCGCAATTCTAACACAGGCGGGGCGGGGCAACAAGTAATCGGTCAACCGTTATCAGCCATCTCGTTGCCAAAGAATACTGTTCACTGATTACTGATTACTGATTACTATTTATTACTCCAACGCTTGCATTAAATCTTTTATCAAATCTTCCGGGTGCTCGATCCCCACCGACAACCGCACGAGCGCGGGACTCACCTCGAGAGGCGAACCGGCGACGGACATATGCGTCATCGCCGCCGGCACTTCGATCAACGATTCGACGCCGCCCAAACTTTCGCCCAGCGTAAACAAACGCGTCGAGCGCGCAATTTTTCGCGCGGCATCCGCGCCGCCGCGCGCAAGGAACGAAATCATGCCGCCGGACGCGCACATTTGCCGCCGCGCAATTTCATATTGCGGATGCGATTGCAAGCCCGGATAAAAAACGCGCTCGACCGCCGGATGCTGTTCGAGCATCTGCGCGATGCCCTGCGCGTTGTCGCTATGCCGCTCCATCCGGAGCGCGAGTGTTTTCACGCCGCGCAAAATGAGCCAGCAATCAAACGGTCCAGGCACCGCGCCCGCCGCGTTTTCCAAAAATTTCAGCCGCTCGAATATTTCTGGATTCGACGTGATCACCGCGCCGCCGATAACATCGCTATGCCCGCCGATATATTTCGTCGTGCTGTGCATTACGATATCCGCGCCGAGCGTGAGCGGCTTTTGCAAATACGGCGATGCGAACGTATTGTCCACGACCGTCCACGCGTTCGCCTTTTTCGCAATGGACGCGATCGCGGCAATGTCCACGACTTTCATCAACGGATTCGTCGGCGTTTCGATCCACAGCATTCGCGTCGTTGCGCGCGCCGCACGCGCCGTCGCATCGAGATTCGTCATATCCACGAACGTAAATTCCAATCCGAAATCTTCCAGCACGCGGCGAAACAAACGAAACGTGCCGCCGTACACATCATCGCAAACAACGACGTGATCGCCTTTTTTCAACAAAAACATCAGCGTCGTAATCGCGCCCATCCCGGAGGCGAATGCCAAACCATGCTTGCCTTCTTCAAGCGATGCCAGGCATACTTCCAGCGCGGTGCGCGTCGGATTCGCCGTCCGCGAATAATCGTACCCTTTGTGCGCGCCAACGTCGCTCTGCGCGTACGTTGACGTTTGATAAATCGGCACGATGACCGCGCCCGTCGCCGAATCCGGTTCTTGACCGACATGAATCGAGCGCGTTTCAAAATGATCTGGCATTATTTCCTTTCGTATTCGGAATCGCGTGAATTATAGTTGGAGTTAGATGCGAGGTCAATTACTCTTTGCTTTGACACGCTTCCGCTCCCATAGTATAGTCTTTTGAATCTAGTTTCGGAGGTCGAATGTCTGTTCGCGTTAGGGCTGAAAGAAAAATCGCGCGCCCCTCACCCGGATCGTGGCTGGTCGCGTTATTGGTCGTTCTCTTTTTCTTTTCCGGTCTCAGCGGATTGATTTATCAAGTCTTGTGGTTGCGTTTGCTCGGCTTGGTTTTCGGCGTTACCGTGTACGCCGCGAGCACCGTGCTCGCAAGTTTCATGACCGGGCTCGCGCTCGGCAGTTATAGCGCGGGCAAATTTGTAGACCGCGCGAAAAATCCCTTGTTCTGGTTTGGCGCGTTGGAAGTGTCTATCGGCATTCTCGCGTTGCTCACGCCGATTGCGCTCAAAGGGGTCGAGCAACTCTACGTTTCGCTTTACGCGGCAATGCCAGCGGCGCCCGAACTCATCGTCGTTGTGCGCTTTGTGCTCGCGTTCATTGTCCTTGTCGCGCCGACGACATTGATGGGCGCATCACTTCCCATCATCATTAAATCGTCGCTCTTGCGCGCAGAAGGTTTGGGCGAGCGCGTCAGTTTGTTGTACGCGACGAACACCGCCGGCGCGATTGCCGGCACACTCCTCGCCGGTTTTTATCTGATTGGTTCATTAGGCATGCAAGCCGCATTTGAAATTGCCGCGACGTTCAACGTCGGCGTTGGATTGATCGCGATGCTTGCGTCGCGCGCGTTCAATCCGGCGCGACAGTCCGCGGGCGAAACGGACGCGGCGAAAACTGAATCGCGATCCGCTGAGCAGTATTCCGATCGAGCGCGCAAAGTCGTGCTATTCGTGTTTGCGCTTTCGGGATTTGTCTCGCTAGGGCTCGAAGTAGTGTGGTTCCGCGTCCTCGTTTTGCTTTTGCCGGCGACGACGTACGCGTTCACGATTATGCTCGCGACCGTTTTGTTCGGGCTCGCCGCGGGCAGTTATCTCGTCGCGCCGCTGATGCGGTTCAAATGGAATTGGCTGTATGTGCTCGCGCTCGCGGAACTCGCGATTGGAATTCTTGCTATTTTGTCTGTCGCGTTGATGGCGCAAACGTACGATTTGCTTCCGGCGGTCAAACCCAACTTGCCCGCACTCTTTCAAGGCGATCTCGGCTTGAGCGTCGTCGCGAGTCTGCTCGCGATTTTACCGGCAACGCTGTTGCTGGGCGCGGCGTTTCCGATCGGCATGCGGATTTGGGCGAGCGGCGGCGATGCCGCGCACACCGGCGAGCGCGTCGGCGTTTTTTATTCGCTCAATGTGTTCGGCGCGATTCTCGGCGCGCTGTCCGTCGGATTTATTTTACTGCCCACGTTCGGCAGTCAAGCAAGTTTTCTGTTTCTCTCTGCGCTTGCGCTTATCGCGGGCTTGGCGTTATTGCTATTGATGCCGCGCCCGCGCCGCGCATTTTCATTCGCGACCGGCATCGCGGCAATATTGATTTTCGCGGCAAGCGCGGCGGCGCAACCGAATCCGTTCAGCGTCGCGCTCGCGCATCGTTATCCGAATGAAAAATTATTGTGGCAAGAAGAAGGCGCGCAGACAACCGTTTCGATTCACGAGCGCGAGAACGGAATTCGCGTGATGTATCTCGACGGTTTGCATCAAGCGAATGATGGCGCGGGCATGGTGAGTTATCACCGCCTCATCGGTCATCTCGCGATGGCGATTCATAACAATCCGCGCGACGTGCTGATCGTCGGACTCGGCGGCGGCGCAACGCCCGGCGCGGCGTCGCGCTACGGCGGCGCCAAGATGGATATTATCGAATTGTCCAGCACCGTCGTGCGCGGCGCGTACGGATTCGCGCATGTGAATTACGATGTGATTCGCCGCCCCAATGTGAATTTACGCATTGACGACGGGCGCAATTATATGTTGCTGACACCAAAACGTTACGACGTGATGACGGCGGATGTGATTGAGCCGTTTCATGCCGGCGCCGGCAATTTATATTCCGCCGAATATTTCCGGCTCGTTCGCAATGTCTTGAAAGACGACGGCTTGATGGTGCAATGGATTGGGCAAGGGACGGAGACGGAATATAAATTGCTAATGCGAACGTTCCTCAGCGTTTTTCCAAACGCGACGTTGTGGGCGAATGGCAGTTTGCTTGTCGGGACGAAACAGCCGCTCGGGTTGGATTCGGTCGCGTTCGCGCAAAAACTCCGTGATCCGGAAACGCGCGACGCGCTCGAATCCATCGGCATTTTCGATTTCGATCATTTGCTTTCGTACTTTACCGCAGGACCCAACGAGATGAAAAAATATGTCGGCGCCGGGGACATTCTCACCGACGACCGCCCGATCATCGAATATTTTCTCTCACTGCCCGCGAACGACAAGCCGGTGGATATAACGGGGTTGCACAGCGAAGTATGGAAATTTGTGAAAAGATAGATATACACGGCAAGCGCGCGCCGCTAATTTATTTATACAAGTCATGCTCTGCGATGTATTGCTCCACGAACTCTGGCGTCAGCCCGGCAATGCTTTCGCCCGCGCGGACGCGTCGTTGAATTTCGCTCGCGGCAATCTCCATCGCTGGTGCGTCCACAAAATCTACGCGTGCGCGCATGCCGGGCAATTGCTTTTCAAGCGCTCCTAGATCAGCAACAAAGCCGGGGCGATTAAAGACCGCGAGCCGGCACAGACGAATGATCTCCGCCGGCGCGCGCCACGTCAGAATTTCGGCAAGCGAATCCGTGCCCATTATAAAATAGAGTTCGATCTCATCAGCGAATCCCTGTCGCAGTATTTTTATCAGATCAACTGTGTAGGACGGTCCCTCGCGCTCGACATCCACGTACGACAAAACAAAACGCGGATTGCCCATAATCGCGAGTCGCACCATTTCAACGCGATGCTCAACCGGCGAAACCGCCTGCCCTTGCTTGTGCGGCGGATTGCCCGCCGGCGCAAACAACACTTCGCTCAATCCTAAATTTTCAATTGCCGCGGCCGCGATTTTCAAATGCCCCAGATGCGGCGGGTCGAACGTGCCGCCCAGCACGCCGATTTTGATTTGCGTTGTCTGCGATTTTGCCGGATTCAAATTGTAAATCAATCAGTATTCCCCTAACGCGCACAAAACGGGCACTACCACCAACCACCCAACTATCTAACTATCTAACCCCCCCTTCACTCTCCCGCCACTCTAACTCTACATCGCCAATCCGCACAAAACTGCCTTCGCGCGCGCCGGCTTTTTGCAACGCATCCGCGATGCCCATCGCTTTGAAAACGCGATGCAAATGTAAAACCGCTTCCTCTTGATCGAAATTCGTCATCGCGATGACCCGCTCGACGCGAATGCCGCGCACTCGAAACGCTTCATGCTCGCGCGCAATGCTGAACGCGTGCTCGTCCTCCACCGGGCGAATCACCGGCAATTCTTCGGCGGTCGGCGCGGGGACGGGCTGTTCGCGGAGTTTTGCCGCGACCGCACGCAATAATTCGCGCACGCCGGCGCCGGTCGCGGCGGAAATCGCAAATACGCTCACCGCACGCGTGGCGATCTTTTTTTGCCAGCGCGGAAAATTTTCGCGCGCGTCCGGCAAATCCATTTTGTTGAGTGCGACGATTTGCGGCTTGGCAGTGAGGCGCGCGCCATAGAGCGCGAGTTCGCGATTGATCGTTTCGTAGGCGGCGAGCGGATCGTCTGCCGCGCCATCGAGCAAATGAATCAAGACGCGCGTACGCTCGATATGCCGCAAAAATTTATCGCCCAGCCCCGCGCCCGCATGCGCGCCCTCGATGAGTCCGGGAATATCCGCCAGCACCAGATCGCGATCGTCAATCGTCGCGACGCCGAGATTGGGCGAGAGCGTCGTGAACGGATAATCCGCGATTTTTGGTTTCGCCGCGCTGACCGCCGCGAGCAACGTGGATTTGCCGGCATTCGGCAAGCCGATGATGCCGACATCCGCGAGCAATTTCAATTCAAGCGTCAGCCAACGCGCGTTGCCGGGCTCGCCTTTTTCCGCGCGGCGCGGCGCTTGATTCGTCGAGCTGACGAACGCGGAATTACCGCGCCCGCCGCGTCCGCCTTTTGCGACGATGATGCGATCGGCATCATTTACCAGATCGGCGATCAAATCGCCGGTCGCCGCATCGCGAACAACCGTGCCGCGCGGCACCGCAATTTCCCAATCCGGCGCGCTTTTGCCTTGCTTGCGATTGCCCTCGCCTTGCCGTCCACCTTTGGCTTTGAAATGCGCGCGCCGACGAAAATTGGACAACGTGTTCAAGCGTTTATCCACAAAAAGAATAATCGCGCCGCCGTTGCCGCCGTGCCCGCCGTCGGGACCGCCCATCGGCACAAATTTTTCGCGGCGAAAACTCATACAGCCAGCGCCGCCGGGACCGCTTTCGATATAAATTTTTGCTTCGTCGTAAAATTGATTTTCTTCGCGCATCACAGATGAGGATAAGGGAGGTGTCGGAAAAAGTCAATTGGCGCGCACATTGCGATGATTATCAACCTATGCTAATATCTCGCGCGAGCATTGCGCCGGAGGATTGAATGCCGCAAAAAAATGTCCCCGCGATTGTCGTGGGGCGATTGCCGCTTTATTTACGCACCCTGCAATTTCTCAAAAACGAAGGCAAGCGCGTGACCTCGTCGCAAGAATTAGCGGAACGGTTGGGATTGACGTCCGCGCAAATTCGCAAAGACTTGTCGTACTTTGGCGAATTTGGCAAACAAGGCACGGGGTACGCGATCGAGTTTTTAGAAGAGCAGTTACGCGGAATCCTAAACGTCAATCGGCAGTGGAATGTTTTTCTCGTCGGCGTCGGAGATTTGGGACGCGCGCTCGCGCATTATCGCGGCTTTCAGGCGAATGGCTTTCGGCTCGTTGCGCTCTTCGATAATGCGCCAAAAAAAATCGGGGGTAAAGTGGGCGACCTGACGATTCACGATACCAGCGCCATGCCGCGCGTGATCGCCGAGAAAAAATTGCGGATCGCAATTCTCGCCGTCCCGGCGGAATCGGCGCAAGCAGTTGCCGAGCAACTCGTCGGTCTTGGCGTGCGCGCGATTTTGAATTACGCGCCGGTGACATTGAGCGTGCCGCCGAAAGTGAAAGTTTATTACATTGATCCCGTCGCCGCCTTGCAAGGAATGACGTACTATTTGTAAAGCCCACAGCGGAAAGCAAAAAGCGAAAAGCAGTGGTTGTTGCTTTTCGCTTTTTGCTTTTTATTTTTCGCTTTGACTTACAACTGCGGCATACTTCGCCGCAAAATATCCAGATGCTCCAGCGCGCGCCCCGCGCCAATTGCCACGCACGCCATCGGATTTTCGGCGGCATAACATGGCACGCCGGTCTCTTTTGTCAAAAAGCGATCCATATTGCGCAAGAGCGCGCCGCCGCCGACCAAAACCATACCGCGATCAATAATATCCGACGCGAGTTCCGGCGGCGTTTTTTCCAAAACGGACTTTACCACGCCGGAAATCGCTTGCAACGGCTCGGCAATTGCTTCAACGATTTCATTCGTCGCGATGCGAATCGTGCGCGGCAACCCGGCAACTTGGTCGCGCCCGCGCACCTCGACCGCGAGTTCATTTTCGATCGGCAACGCGCTCCCGATTTGAATCTTGATATCTTCGGCGGTCTGTTCGCCGATCATTAGATTGAATTTTTTGCGAATATAATTCGCGATGGCTTCGTCCATTTTCAAACCGGCGACGCGCACCGCGTTCGACACGACCATGCCGTTCATTGAAATGACCGCGGCTTCGCTCGCGCCGCCGCCGACGTCCACGATCATATTGCCGGTCGGCGTGTGAATCGGCAAGCCCGCGCCTATCGCGGCGGCGAACGGTTCGGGAATGAGATGCGCGGTGCGCCCGCCCGCCGCCATCGCCGCGTCGTGCACGGCGCGCTCTTCGACGCTCGTGACGCCGACCGGCACGCTGACCGCGACATCCGGTTTGAAACCCAGCGCGAATTGCCAGCGTCCGCACACTTTGCCGATAAAATAACGGAGCATCGCTTCGGTGATCATATAATCCGCGATCACGCCGTCGCGCATCGGACGAATCACGTCAATAGATTCCGGCGTGCGTCCAAGCAAAATGCGCGCCTCTTCGCCGAGCGCGACGAGACGCGAATCGGCGTTCGACAAAGCGACGAGCGAGGGTTCTTGTAAAACCATCCCTCGCCCGTGAACATAGACCAGAACGTTGACCGTTCCGAGATCAATTCCAATACGTCGGACAAATATCACTGGATTTATTCGCTCCGCGTCTCCAAGCCGCCGCCGCGCTTTTTGCGCGCAATTTTGACACGTACTTCCGCGCGGCGAAGCGCTTGCTCGAGCGCGGCATAGTTCGCATCCGTGCGCGGCTTTTCTTTCAACGCTTCCTGCGCGCGCAAGCGCGCGGCATCCGCGCGCGCATCGTCAATGTCGTCGGCTTGTTCCGCAACGTCCGCGAGCACGGTCACTTTATCCGGGCGCACTTCCATAAAGCCGCCGCCAATCGCGAAACTAAATTCCTTGCCCTCTTTTTTGTACCGCAATTCGCCGTACGCGAGCGCGGTCAAGAGTGGCGTGTGCTTGGGCAAAATGCCGACTACGCCATCCACCGCCGGCGCGCTGACGTAATCTACGTCTTCGCTGACCAACAAGCGTTCCATCGTAACGATATCGAGTTTGATTGTGGACATTGTTCGACTCGCACGTCATTGCGAGCGTTTTTTGCGAAGCAATCCCCATATGCATTTTGGACGCTTCGCGGCTTCGCCGCTGATCCTTCGCTTCGCTCAGGACGCGGCTCGCAATGACGTTAGCGAAAATTACTTTTTCTCTTCCTGAAACGCTTCAACGACCGCGTCAATTCCGCCTTTCATATAAAAGAAAGATTCGGGAATTTCGTCTAGCTCGCCGTCCAAGATTTTCTTGAACCCACGCACGGTTTCTTTGATCGGCACGTACACGCCCGGAATACCGGTGAACACTTCGGCGACGCGCATCGGTTGCGACAAGAATTTTTCGATCTTGCGCGCACGCGTCACGGTCAGCTTGTCATCCTCGCTCAACTCTTCCACGCCCAGAATCGCGATGAGGTCTTGCAAATCCTTATAACGTTGCAGAACGCGTTGCACCCCGCGCGCTACGTCGTAATGCTCTTTGCCGACGACGAGCGGATCGAGGATGCGCGAGGTCGAGGTCAAGGGATCCACTGCCGGGAAAATTGCTTTTTCAAAAATCGCGCGCTCGAGCGCGATCGTCGCGTCGAGATGCGCGAACGTCGCGACCGGCGCGGGGTCGGTGTAATCGTCCGCCGGCACGTAAATCGCTTGCATCGAAGTGATCGAACCGCGCTTGGTGGACGTGATGCGCTCTTGCAATTCGCCCATCTCTTGCGCGAGCGTTGGCTGATAACCGACCGCGCTCGGCATCCGCCCTAAGAGCGCGGACACTTCCGAGCCGCTCATCACGAATCGGAAAATATTGTCAATGAAAAGCAAAACGTCGCGGCCCTCGTCGCGGAAATATTCCGCCATCGTGAGACCGGTCAAACCGACGCGCAAGCGCACGCCCGGCGGCTCATTCATCTGCCCGAACACCATCACCGTTTTTTCGATAACGCCGGACTCTTTCATTTCCAAATACAAATCATTGCCTTCGCGCGAGCGTTCGCCGACGCCGCAAAAAACGGAATAGCCGCCGTGCTCGGTCGCGACGGCGCGGATGAGTTCTTGAATGATCGTCGTCTTGCCGACGCCCGCGCCGCCGAACACTCCGACTTTGCCGCCTTTCGTGAACGGCGAAACGAGGTCAATGACTTTCATGCCGGTTTCAAAAAATTGCGGCGTCGTTACTTGCTCTTCGAAAGAAGGCGCGGGGCGATGAATCGGGTACATTTTTGTCGCCGTTACCGGTCCTTGCAAATCAATCGGTTGCCCAATAACGTTGAAAATACGACCAAGCGTTTCCTGTCCGACCGGCACTGTAATCGGCGCGCCGGTGTCGCGCACCTGCATCCCGCGCCGCAAGCCGTCGGTTGTATCCATTGCCACTGCGCGCACCCAGTTGTTGCCGAGTTGCTGTTCAACTTCGAGCACGAGTTCATTTCCATCCCGCTGAACGTTGATGGCGTGAAAAATTTCCGGCAATTCATGCGCGGAAAATTCTACGTCCACAACGGGACCGGTTACTTGCATCACGTGTCCAATGGAACCTTTCGCCACTAGTCCTCCTGATAAGACCAAATAGAACCGCCAAGACTCAATGCACAAAGATTTTTTCTTTGCGCTCTTTGCGTCTTTGCGGTGAGAATATTACCCCTTTGCCAACGTTTTGCGCAACGCTTCCGCGCCGCCGGCGATGTCAAGCATTTCTTTTGTAATCGCCGTCTGCCGCGCTTTGTTCGCTTCGAGCGTCAAACTGTCAATCAATTCGCGCGCATTGTCCGAGGCATTGTGCATCGCGACCATTCGCGCGGAATGCTCGCTGGCAACTGACTCGAGTAGCGCTTGGTAAATTTGCGTTTCGAACATACGCGGCAAGACCGTCGCGAGCAACGTTTCGGGATCCGGTTCGTACAAATAGACCGCGCGCATTTTTGTTTCCGCCGCCGTCGCTTTTTCGACCCGCATCGGCAACAAATGACGCGCGTTTGGTTTTTGGACAACGACGTTGATGAAATCAGTGTACGCGATATGCACTTCGTCCACTCTGCCGGAAATAAACTCTGATAGCGCGAGGCGCGCAATGGGACCGATTTGAATGAATGAGGGACGTTCCGACAAGCCGGTAAATTCGCCGATCAGATTCATCCCGCGCCGCACGGCAAAATCGCGCGCGCGCCGGCCGATCGTGATCACTTGAACCGGCGTCTTGGCTTCGCGCATAAAGTGCGTTGCCGCGCGAAAAATATTCGCGTTGTATGAGCCGCACAAGCCGCGATCGCCGGCGATGAGAATGAGCAAAATATTTTTGCGCTCGGCGCGTTCGGCAAGGAGCGGGTTGAGCATCTTGCCGCCGCCGGGCTGATCGGACACTGCCGCCAAGACTAGGCGCGCCTTTTCGGAATACGCGCGGCTGGCGAGCGTCGCGAGTTGCGCGCGGCGCATTTTGGACGCGGCGACCATTTCCATCGCGCGCGTTACTTGCGAAATATTTTTGACGCTTTTGATGCGCCCGCGTATGGCACGGATTGTTGCCAAGACCTAACCACCTTTGAAGGGAAATGAAAACGTCGCGCTCGCCGGCGACAGCGGCGTATATTTGCGATGCACGCCGTCTGCCGCGACGCCATCATCGCGTACGACGGTTACATACCAGCGCACGGTCGTATCGCCACCCGGATTCGGCAATAGAGATGTGTAATTGGGGCCGGGGCGATTCGGTCTTTCTAGCGTGAATCGAACAGTTTGCGCTTGCCCTTTTTGCGTTTCAGCTGAATTGCATTGCAAAAAGTAATCGCCCTGACCCGGCGTCAATTGCACCGTGATCATATAACATTCCCCGCCACCCAAACCGCCCGGCGATTCCCATTCAAACGTCAACGCGTCACCGGGAAATTTCCGTTCATCTTTTCTGCCCCCGGCATCAACTACAAAAACCGGACCGATCAAACGCACCGCGGGATATTTTTGGATGAATGTAGTCGCTGAGGGAATCGCGGTGCCTTGAGCCGCCGTCGTCGCGGTCGCCGGTCGCCGCGTATTGGTTGGAACCACGGGTCGGGTTGTAGACGTGGCTTGTCCCGCGCCGCGCGTCGGTGTTGCGGATGTTTGGGTCGCCGCGCCAGTTGGCAATGCCACGCCGGTCAGTTCGGCTGTCGCCGTCACCGGCGCGGGCGTCGCAGTTACGACGACGGTGATCACGATGGGCGCTTGCGTTGGGAGTGGTTGCGCGAGACGCGTAGGGGTCGCGGTGCCGCAACCGATCAACACGATCGAACAAGCCAAAATAAAAACCTGCGGTAATATTGAAAACAGTTTCGGTATCGTTCGCATGGATTGCTCCCCAAATAAACCGGTAAATCCGTCAATCCTCAACGATCAACTGAATCGAGCGCGGCGGGGTCGGCGGACCGCATACAACAACTGGGACTTGGAGATAGTTTGCATCATCAAAATTGGCTAACGCTTTGACTACTGTCACGGTCCAAGCCACCGACGCGTTGTCGCCACCCGCAAGATTTTTGACTGCATCTCGGTCAAAGATAAATCGCAAGCCATTCTCATGAAACTTGTTATTCGAAATCATCCGTCGCGCGCCATTGATGACGGTTCCAGTTCCCTGACGACGCGAAGTCATATCCACTTGGTAACCGATCTTGGGATCACCGGGACCGCTCACGGTTGCAGGGGGTTGCCACTCGAAAATAAATGCGATACCTCCCCCATCCCGCTTGAAATTGCGCGGCGCACCATCCTCCGGAGATTTCAATTGGACGGTTCCAAGATTACATGCCTGCGTCGCCGTCGGTTGCGCGATCGGCGCGGGCGTTGTGGTTCGCGTTGGCGCGGGTCGAGTCGCAACCGCCGCGCGCGTCGGCGCGATCGTGGCGGCAGGTCTGCCGGTAGTGACCGTCGGAAGTGGAGTGATAATCGCGGGTTCCGGCGTGGTCGTTACTGACACATAAATGATCCACGGCGTTTGCGTGGCTTGCCGCGCGGAATCATTTGCGGCGCCAGAACACGCAACGAGCGTCAACATCAGCCAAGCGATACAACTTAACTTGATTTCGTCACCCAAAACTCGGTCATCTCACGCAACCACGCGCTGAATTGCCGCGCATCGCCGCGCGAAAAATAAGCGACCCGCCATTTGGATTGAAAATAATTCTAGTACGCGCCGGCAAGTTTGAATTCATCCAATGCCTTTCGCAACGCGGTCTGAGTTTCGGCGGCAATTTCTTTTGTTTGCATAATTTTTTCGCCGATTTCCGGATGGCTCGCTTGAATAAAGCGGTGGAATGCCGCCTCGAACGCGCGGACGCGTTCCACCGGCACATCGTCAAGATAGCCATTCGTCGCGGCAAAAATAATCATCACTTGTTTGTCGAGCCGCATCGGATCATACTGCGGCTGTTTCGATAATTCGGTCAGCCGCTGGCCGCGCGCCAACTGATCGCGCGTATTCTTGTCGAGATCGGACCCGAATTGCGCGAATGCCGCGAGTTCGCGGAATTGCGCGAGCTCCAATTTCATTTTGCCGGCGACGGTCTTCATCGCTTTGGTCTGCGCTTTCGAACCGACGCGCGAAACGCTGATGCCGACGTTCATCGCCGGGCGAACGCCGGCATTGAACAAATCGGTTTCCAAGTATATCTGTCCATCCGTAATCGAGATCACGTTCGTTGGAATATATGCCGACACATCGCCGGCTTGTGTTTCGATAATCGGCAATGCCGTGAGCGAGCCGCCGCCGAGATCCGCGGATAATTTCGCCGCGCGTTCCAAAAGGCGCGAGTGCAAATAAAAAATATCGCCGGGGTACGCTTCGCGACCCGGCGGTCGGCGGAGCAAAAGCGAAATTTGGCGATACGCCCACGCGTGCTTGGAGAGATCGTCATAGACGATGAGCGCGTCGCGCACCGACTTGCCGTTGATCATCACGCCTTTTTCCATGACTTCTTCGCCCATTGCCGCGCCGGCGTACGGCGCGAGATATTGCAAGGCGGCGGGATCGGATGCGGATGCGGCGACGACAATCGTGTATTCCATCGCGCCAAATTTTTCGAGCGTCGCGACCACTTGCGCGATCGTGGAGCGTTTCTGCCCAATCGCGACATAGATGCAAACCATATCCTGCCCGCGCTGATTGATAATCGTGTCGAGCGCGATCGCGGTCTTGCCGGTTTGTCGGTCGCCGATGATCAATTCGCGCTGGCCTCTGCCAACCGGAATCATCGCGTCAACCGCTTTGATGCCGGTTTGCACCGGTTGACTGACGGGCTGGCGCATAATGACGTTCGGCGCGATGCGTTCGATCGGGCGAAAGGATTTTGTTTCGAGAGGTCCTTTTCCGTCTTGCGGTTGACCGACCGCGTCTACGACGCGGCTGATGAGCGCTTGACCGACCGGCACAGAGCCAATGCGCCCAGTGCCTTTGACGAGATCGCCTTCTTGCAAATCGGCGTACTCGCCCATAATGACGACGCCAAGCAAGTCTTTTTCCAAATTCAATGTGAGACCAACGGAACCATTTTTCGGAAACTCAACCAGCTCACCCGCCATCACATTGCCCAAGCCGCTGACGCGCGCGATTCCATCGCCAACTTCGACGATGTTGCCCACGTCCGCGACGAGGATGGGCGCTTGAAAAGTTTCAATTTGTTTTTTGATTTGTGCGGTGATTTCGTCAACTCGAACTGCCATCCGATCCTCCAAGTAAAAAGTAAACAGTCATAAGTTCAAAGTCAAAACCCAACCCATCCTCACTTTTGACTTTTTACTTTTGCCTTTTAGCTTGCTAGCTTTTTTCTCAGCGCGGATAATTTACCGGCGACGCTCGCGTCAATCACTTTGTCGCCGACGCGCACGACGACGCCGCCAATCAATGACGCGTCCGCTTGATATTCGAACTCCAAGCCGCCGCCAAACTGTTTGCCGATCTTGGCTTCTAACGATTTTTTCTCTGCATCTTGTAGCGCGATGGCGCTCGTCACACGCGCGATTGGCCGCTCGGGTCCACGCCGCGAATAGCGTTCGAATTCGGCAATCACATTTCCCAAAAGATGCACGTCGTTCTTGCTCGCGAGGAGCGCGAGAAAATTTTGGACGTTAGGCGCGGTGTTTGCCGGAATCACTTTTTTTAGCCATGTCTGCTTTGTGGCAACGGCAGTCGCCGCGTCGTCCAATTTTTCAGCCAGACCTTGACTCGCAATCCCGGCTTGGATCGTCCTGAGGGGAATGATCCAGTCCTCGACCGTTTTCTCAAAAATCGCTTGCGCGTAGGTGCGCGCCATTCCTTCTTTTGCCACGCGCCCTCCTAATTTTGACTGCCGAGTTGATCGGCTTGCGCGAGGAAATCAGTAACAAGTTGACGATGCGCTTTTTCGTCAATCTGTTGGCTAAGCGCTTTTTGCGACGCGAGCAAAGAGAGGCGCACGACTTCTTCGCGCACCTGCGCGTGCATTTGTCTGCGCTCGTACTCGATCTG
>Ga0247727_10011617_pt1 | contig 15313 bp, 13 predicted proteins | sample WisWelCaveWW1625_FD_202498 | JGI IMG/M metagenome (GOLD analysis project Ga0247727, IMG submission 202498) | Biofilm microbial communities from Wishing Well Cave, Virginia, United States - WW16-25 | ecosystem: Environmental > Aquatic > Deep subsurface > Groundwater > Cave microbial mat | place... | reverse complement strand
TCCTTTTCGCCCATTCGACAAGCCCCGTACAAGCGGCCTCTCAGGACGCCCCAGGATTGACGATCACTGGATCAGGGATCAGGAGAGGGTTTGGGCCGTCTTGAGAAAAACTACTGGAAATGATTTGTGCAACAGGCTCTACTGACCACAGCATTTCTTGAATTTTTTCCCACTGCCGCAAGTACAGGGGTCGTTGCGCCCCACTTTCGCGGCTGCGCGTGGCGCTCGGATTTCTGACTCACTGCCACGATTCAACTGAAGCGGCCGGGCGCGCATCAATGGTACGGCCGCCGTATCAGATGACTCCACAGGCCGCAGGTGAAACAGATGCGCGATCGTGTCTGCCTTAATTTGGCCGATCATCGCCTCAAACATCCCATAGCCCTCCCGCTTATACTCGACCAGCGGTTCCTTCTGGCCATAGCCGCGCAGACCAATCCCCTCTTTCAACGCGTCGAGCGAAAGCAGATGATCCTTCCAGTGCCGATCAATCATCCGTAGAAAGAGCTGGGTTTCCATCGGGCGCAAAGCCTCTTGTCCCCATTCAATTTCCTTGGCGTTGTAGAGAGACTCAATGCGTTTACGCAGCTCTTCTTTAAGGGCGTCTCGTCCCATCTCAGGGAGGCCCAGCTCTTCGGACGTTGGGGAACATGTAAACTGGTGTGAGAGGGCCGAGATCAATCCTTCAACATCCCAGGCTTCGGCATAAGATTCCGCCGGGCAAAATTGGTCCATCTGCGCATCGATTTGTTCCTCAATCATCTCAAGGATATCGGCGCGAATGTCTTCGGTCGATAAGACCTCCCTGCGGCGATCGTAGATGACGGTTCGTTGCCGATTCATCACATCGTCATATTCCAAAAGCTGTTTTCGGATATCGAAGTTATGGGCCTCGACACGCTTTTGCGCGTTCTCAATCGCGCGTGTCACCATGCGATGAACGATCGGCTCTCCTTCCGGCATGCCCATCTTTTCCATCAAACGGGAAATACGTTCCGATCCGAAGATGCGCAGCAAGTCATCTTCCATCGAGAGATAAAATCGTGAGGACCCAGGATCTCCTTGACGGCCGGCCCGTCCGCGCAGCTGATTATCAATCCGGCGCGATTCATGGCGTTCGGTGGCAATAATGCGCAGTCCACCCGCGGAGACCACCTTGAGCTTGTCGGCCTCGCATTCGGAACGAAACCGATGACGCGCGGTGTCCAGATCGGTTTCATGGGCATCGGGATGCTGTGCGGCATATTGACGAAACAAAAAATCGGGATTGCCCCCAAGGAGAATATCGGTGCCGCGCCCGGCCATGTTGGTGGCTACCGTGACGGTTCCCGTCCTTCCAGCCTGCGCAATAATTTCGGCTTCCTTCTCATGATGCTTCGCATTGAGCACCGCATGCTTGATTCCTTTGCGTTTGAGCAGAGACGAGAGGTGCTCGGATTTCTCGATCGAGATCGTACCGACCAAAACCGGCTGCCCCCCCTGATGACACACAATAATTTCCTCGACAATCGCATGAAATTTTTCCGGAGCCGTGCGATAGACCACATCCGGTTCATCCTCTCGAATCATTTGGCGATTCGGGGGAATCGTTAGAACATCCAAATTATAAATTTTGGCGAATTCGTGGGCTTCGGTGGCCGCCGTACCCGTCATGCCTGCAAGTTTCTGATACATGCGAAAATAATTCTGAAAGGTAATGGTCGCAAGGGTTTGATTCTCGTTAGCGATTTTGACACCTTCCTTGGCTTCGACGGCCTGATGAAGGCCGTCGCTCCATCGCCGTCCGGACATCAGGCGACCCGTGAATTCATCGACGATCACCACTTCTCCGTCTTTGACCACATAATCGATGTCCCGCTTGTAAAGTGTATGCGCGCGCAGGGCCTGCAACACATGATGCAGCAGGCTCATGTTAGCTAAATCGTACAAATTAGAGAGCCCAAGCAGCGATTCGACTGCGGCATGTCCATCTTCGGTCAAGGCAACCGTCCTGGTCTTTTCCTCGACGGTATAATGTTGTGCCGACCGCAAAGAGGGGATGAGACGCTCAATGCGATAGTACAGGTCGGTGGATTCCTCAGTCGGACCCGAAATAATCAGCGGGGTGCGGGCCTCATCGATGAGAATACTATCCACCTCGTCCACAATGGCATAAGTCAGGGCTCTCTGCACGAAACGAGAGAGCTCGAATTTCATATGGTCCCGCAGGTAATCGAAACCAAACTCATTGTTTGTGCCATAGGTGACATCCGCAGCATAGGCCACTTGCCGCTCATGGTCCGTGGCATCATGTTGGATCAATCCGACCGTAAGGCCGAGAAAGCGGTAGACTTCGCCCATCCATTCGGAGTCCCTGCGGGCCAGGTAGTCATTGACGGTCACGACATGCACGCCGCGTCCGGCAAGGGCATTGAGATAAACCGGCAATGTTGCAACCAGGGTTTTGCCTTCCCCTGTTTTCATCTCCGCGATCTTGCCTTCATGTAGGGCGATCCCGCCTAACACCTGCACATCAAAATGCCGCATGGCCAAAACGCGATGCGAGGCCTCCCGCATGACGGCAAACGCCTCAGGCAGGCATGCCTGTATCCTTGCCTCTTGTGGGATATGATTTTCAGAGCTGGCACCCGCTAAAGATTTCCTGAAGCCCTCCGTCTTCTGACACAGCTGCGTATCTGACAACGCAGAAAATTCAGAGGCAAACGCATTGACCGCTGCGACCATGGGCAGGAGACGCTTCACCTCACGTGCATTGTGGCTACCAAAAATCTTTTTTAGAAAGGGAGCTAGCATGATGACATTATCTCGATCTCATGCATTGTGCGATACGGAAACGGAGAGAAAAGCGAAACCCCTTGCCGATCAGAGCCACAGCAAAGTGTAAGGGAATGACAATCAACAGCCGACTTTGCCGGTGGGCCTGCCACCCCAATGGGCAACGATGAATTTTGAGATGGCCTCTCTCAGGAGAGAGCATCGCGCCATGGCTGATGCTGCGTCCTTGAGATATAAGGTAGGGGGTCTACAGGCCGGCCCTGCATGTGAACTTCATAATGCAGATGGGGTCCTGTAGAAAGACCCGTATTCCCAACATAGCCGACAATCTCTCCTTGCTTGACGGAACGAGAAGGTCTCACAGCAATGCGAGAAAGATGCGCATAATAGGTGTCTCGGCCATAACGATGGCGAATTTTTACATATTTGCCCAGCATAGGATCCGCTGAGGCTTGTATAATCACGCCATCTGCAGAGGAGACCACCGGACTCCCAAAGGGAGCGGCAATGTCGATGCCTTCATGCATGGCCAGCATGCCCGTAAACGGGGATGTCCTCTTCCCGAAACGCGAGGTAATTTTGCCCGACACCGGCAACAGGGACGGTAGGGCTGTCCACTCGGCGTGTTGTTGCTCAAGGGTTCCTGTCAGGTCGATCAAATTCTGTTTCTGTCGTTCCAATTGTCCCTGAAGGTTCACTAACCGTTGCTGCGTTAACGCCCACACCAGACCCTCTTCGACCGCCTGGGCACGCCCTGGCAACAGACTCGGAATCTCTCGTCCCCCACGTCCTGACCGATCCTCATGGCCCTGTCCTTCCAGATCGCGGGGGATTGGCCCCAGCATCATGCGCACCTTCTGACCCAGCTCAGTCAGCTGGATGAGGCGTTTCTCCATCTGCCGGATCGCATCCTGAAAGACTTTCAGCTGGACATGTTGGGTCTGTGTTTCTTCACGCAGGCCGGAGAGCGTCGTCATGCGCCCAAGCATTGCGAAATAGTCAGCGAATACGCCCGTGGTCGCAACCAGAAAGAAAGTCAACAGGCCGAAGAACCATTTGACGGTCTTTTTGCGTATCGAAAAACGATAAGGCTGGGCCGTATGATTCGGCATAATCAGAATGGTATATTTCTCGGACGACTGCGACATTATTTTCTCACCTCACCTACCCTATAAAACCAACCAAAATCAAAGAAAGAAAGTCTAACATCTCCGCTCTGTTCTGTCAAATTCCTGGCTCCTCATCTCCAGCCAGCTGTTGATGAGGGGATGTCTCGCCTGGCACCGTTCCCAGTCAGGCCGCGTTTTTATTCAATGATATTGCGCTCGATCGGATCGACGGAGACACCATGGGTTTTGAGATTTTCAATCGCGCGTTCGATCTCCGCAATTTCACCTGACAATTCTAAGTCGACCCAGCCTGTTTTTTCCGTGACGTCGGCGCGCCGAATATTCGTAATCACGTTATATTCATGCCCGATACGATAAATGAATGGTTCTTTGACCACAGGGGGAGGGAAAGTGATATGGACTCGGATGGTAGCCATTTATCCGCCTGCAATTGCCGGAACAATCGAAATCTCATCGCCGGCTTTGACCGGCGTCGCCACACCTTGATGAAACCGGATGTCTTCATCATTGACATAGATATTGATAAAACGGCGTAGCTGCCCCTCGGTCTCGAAAAGACGCGCTTTGAGACCTGGATGTTCTTGGTCCAGTGTTTCGATCAGAACGGCAACCGTATCCCCGCGTGCGAAAATTTCTGAACGCCCCCCTGTCAATGAACGCAGCGGCGTGGGAATGCGCACTTTGACCGTCATACCGTCCATCTGTTCCTCTCTCTTCGTCATCGGCTTTTCTAGCCTGTGCCTTGCAGGCATGTCAAGTCTTTCCAGAAAGGGCATCAATCGGAGCGTACGTAGGGGGTCTCAGGCAGTGGAGCCGACAGCGGAACAATCCAGGATGCCGGTGCAAGATTTCTAGGAATGTCGGCCAGATTGGCCGTAGGATCGATTAGCAATTGTGGCTTTCGGCCGTTGAGCGCGGCATAGACCTCTGCACGGACTTGAATGGTCGAATGTCCTTCTGCGCGAAATTTCTTGGCAAGGTAATGGGCAAACTGTAAAATCATATCGGGACGGCCAGACATTTTCTCGCTTTGTCGTTCGGTTAAATCTTCTTGCAGATCTACGGTCCAGCTTTTTTTCTGGAGCGTATCGGTCACAAAAAACTCGGCTTCCGCCTCCTTATCGCGCAATTTCATATGCCATGCAAAACGATGTCCTTCTTCCGTCCAACCCACAGGGCCGGGATACAGAAAATGGCGCAAGGGAAACAACAATTGAAAGGCCATATAGACAAAAAGTCCTGCGGCCACACCGCGTGAGTGTCGGCTTTGCATGGAAACGGCCGCCATCGGCCGAAGATTGAAAAGGCGGCGCGGCCAGGAGGGGTCAAAATAGAGCGCTGATCCGGCAATCATCATCCAGGGGAAGATACCGATTTGGAACAAGAACGCATTGGTGATGTTAAAAAACAGCACGAGGGCAAATGCGAGAAGACGTGTTTTACGGTAGAGCAGGAGCGGTACGATCGACAGATCGAACAAAAGGCCTCCATAGGAAAAAAAATAAACCGATGCCTCCTCCGTGATATAACGGCCGATCAGCAACAGGTCGGTGCTGTCTGTCAGCCAGATGCGCAGCGGCCAGCCGCGTAGCCAGTCGCCGTTCATCTTGGCCAATCCCCCGTAAAAATAAACGATGCCCACCTGGGCGCGTAGCAACCACAACGTCCATGCCGGAACCCCATGTGCGCGCAAGTGGGGTTTGCGCCACACATCCACTGAGAACGCCCGATGTGCGGGAATACACATCATGATCAATCCGAGCAGGCCGACAAAGTAAAAATGGTTGAGATACTGTGACTGATCTAACAAAAACACATAGGCAAATCCCAAAAAGGCGATCACAGCGCTGACGCGATAAAAACACCCGACCATCACACAGGCGGCTGCGACGCCGAGCAGTGCAAAGTGAACGTACATGCCCACACCGGGCCAGGGTCGCACCCAGCTGAATCCATAGTAGGTAAAATGAAATGACGGCTCTATCCAATAGCGGTAAATCCAATCGTGTGAAAAATAACGCCCCACTTCCCAAAGCAAAATAGCGCCAAAGAGAATGCGAAAATAGACCAGCGCGGCAATATCTACCGGCTTACAAAGCGCGTCTCTCAAACGGGCCAAACAGGATCGCATCATTTCTACGGGTAGGCGTCAGTCCAAAAAACGCTGTTGGATATCGGGGGTTGGGACTAAACAGGTTTCTTGTTGGCCTAAGAGTCGATAGCGATTTTGGGCGACCCGATCGTACACCCAGTCTCGGATCTGGCGCGGAACAATGATCAAGCACGACAATAGCGGCCACAGGCCTGATAATTGCCGCAGCACGCTTAAGATGGCCGCAGATTTGATCCGGTAGGTGTCTCCATCCACATAGACAAAGGTGCTCAAATCGTTGGGCAGATTGCCGCGTTGAAGAAGGGCCTGGCCCGTTTGAGATTGCAAGGCAGAAAAATGGAAATATCCCCGAGGGTCATGCCGGATCGTAAAGCGCACAAACGCGTTGCAGAACCGACAAACACCATCAAACAACAAAATCGGCTGGCTGGCCGGTTGCGCCCCAGGCAACCCTGCGGAGAAAACAAGCATCTGTCACATCCTCCTTTGTATCATACCCATAGACCGCTTCGTGAAAACCCAGGAAAACGGCATATGCGAGCATAGAATGAACGCGCCTGAGGTGTCAAAAGGACAAGCGCCTATACGGATTTCATACGGTTATGATACATTTCGGCTGTGTATGCAGATAGGGGCCTCATGAAGATCAAAACACTTGTGCTGGGGATCATGATGGTCGGCCTATTGGGTCTCACCTCTTATGGAGTCACCATGCCAGATCATTACACAACGTTTAAAAAGCCTGCGGAAGCATTGTTGCGCAAGCAACTGACACCGGAGCAATTTCGCGTCACCCAGGAAGAGGCCACGGAACGTCCCTTTCAAAATGCGTTTTGGAATCACCATGAGGCAGGCATCTACGTCGATATCGTCTCGGGGGAGCCGCTCTTTAGTTCCCTCGACAAGTTCGATTCTAAAACAGGCTGGCCCAGCTTCACGCGTCCTCTCGAATCGGACTCCATCGTTCAACGCGAAGATCGCGGGTTTTTCTCCGTCCGCACCGAGGTCCGCTCCAAGTACGCAGATTCTCACCTCGGCCATGTTTTTGACGATGGGCCCGCCCCGACCGGCCTGCGTTACTGCATCAATGCTGCTGCGTTGCGATTTATTCCGCTGGCGAAGATGAAAGCAGAAGGGTATGCGAAATATACGGCAATGTTTTCGGAAACTGACAAGACTCCTGCCACAGAGACGGCGAAAATCGCCACCTTTGCCGGAGGCTGTTTTTGGTGTATGGAAGCCCCCTTTGATTCACAGCCAGGCGTGCTGGACGTCACCGTGGGCTATACGGGAGGAAGGGTGAAAGACCCGACCTACGAGGCAGTTTCCGCAGGCGGAACCGGACATACCGAGTCCATTCAAATTCGCTTTGACCCCCAAACCATATCCTATGAGCGTCTGCTTGATATTTTCTGGCAGAACATCGATCCGCTCACACCCAATGCGCAGTTTTGTGATCATGGCACGCAATATCGCTCTGCAATTTTCTATCACGACGACATACAGAAAAAGCAGGCAGAGGTCTCCAAGCAAGCCCTCGCCAAGTCTGGCCGGTTTTCCAGCGCGATCGTCACCGAAATTACACAGTCCTCCACATTCTACCCGGCTGAAGCCTATCATCAAAACTATTACAAGAAAAACCCGATCCGCTATGCCTTCTACCGCGGCCAATGCGGCCGCGATGCCGCGCTTGATCGCCTATGGGGTAAAGATCGGGCGCAGGGGCATGGCCCGTCGAAAAAATCTGATGTCAGTTCCCATTAAGGATAGCGAAAATGCCTGAAAAAGAAATTACGTCTGTTTTGCGCGAGCGGCGCGTTTTTAAGCCCAAGGCCGCTTTCAGTAAAGAGGCCCATATCAAAAGCCGGGCTGCCTACGAACGCCTTCGCAAAAAGGCCGAACATGCCCCGGAGGCTTTCTGGGCAGATCAGGCAAAAGCGCTGGATTGGTTTCGTCCTTGGAAAACGGTTTTGAAATGGAAGGCCCCCTATGCCCAATGGTTTTTAGGCGGCAAAATCAACGTCGCGCATAATTGCCTCGACCGCCATCTCCACACATGGAGACGAAACAAGGCTGCAATCATCTGGGAAGGAGAACCCGGAGATTGCCGCGTGTTGACGTATCAGATGCTCCATCAAGAGGTCTGCCGATTTGCCAATGTGCTCAAAGGTCTCGGCGTCGTTCGGGGAGACCGCGTCGCCCTCTACATGCCGATGATTCCGGAGCTTGCCGTTGCGATGCTGGCCTGCGCGCGTATCGGCGCCACACATTCGGTGATCTTTGGCGGTTTTTCCGCCATTGCCGTACGAGACCGCATTCTTGATGCAGGGGCCAAGGTGATCGTCACGGCCGATGGAGGGTATCGCAAAGGGGAGGTTGTCACGCTCAAACAAAAAATTGACGAAGCGCTCAAAGAAGCGCCCCTCGTGACCACGGTGATTGTCGTGCGGCGTACCTGCACCGAAGCGGTCATGCAGAGAGGTCGGGACATTTGGTGGCATGACTTGATGGCAGAGGCCTCCCCGCATTGCAAAGCCGAGCCGCTCGATGCCGAACACCCCCTGTTCATTCTCTATACAAGCGGTACGACGGGAAGGCCCAAGGGCATTGTGCACACCACCGCGGGATACCTACTCGGGGCATCGCTCACGGCACGCTGGATTTTTGATTTGCAGGATACCGACACCTTTTGGTGTACCGCGGATTTGGGCTGGGTGACCGGCCATTCCTATGTGATTTACGGCATTTTGGCAAACGGGGCCACCACGGTGATGTATGAAGGTGCCCCCACCTATCCCGAACCCGATCGCCTCTGGCAGATGATCGATCGCTATCATGTGAGTATCTTCTATACGGCGCCCACGGCGATCCGCGCATTGATTAAGCTCGGCGACACCTGGCCCAAACGGCATGATTTGAGCAGTCTGCGTCTGCTGGGTACGGTGGGAGAGCCGATCAATCCTTCAGCCTGGATGTGGTATCACCACGTGATTGGCAAGGGACGTTGCCCCATTGTGGACACCTGGTGGCAGACAGAGACGGGCGCGATTATGATTACCCCGCTCCCTGGGGCCATTGCGACGAAACCTGGATCGGCCACACTGCCGTTTCCGGGGATTGCAGCCGAGGTGGTGGATCGCGAGGGGAAGCCTGTTGCGGCGAATGTCGGCGGCTATCTCGTGATTAAAAAACCCTGGCCGTCTATGCTGCGTGGTCTATGGGGAGATGCGGATCGCTACAAAAAACAATACTGGTCAGAGATTCCACGGGTCTATTTTACAGGGGACGGCGCACGGTGTGATCAGGACGGTTATTTTTGGGTGATGGGACGCGTGGACGATGTAATCAATGTCGCGGGACATCGGCTGGGGACGATGGAGATCGAGTCGGCGTTGGTGTCGCATGCGGCCGTCGCAGAGGCGGCGGTTGTGGGACGGCCCGATGAAATGAAGGGCACCGCCATCTGCGCCTTTGTGACACTGGAAATCGGACAGAAAGCCGACAACGCCCTGAAGTCAGCACTCCAGCAGCATGTGGTCAAGCAGATCGGCGCTATTGCACGCCCCGATGAGATCCGTTTTGCAGCGAACCTCCCCAAAACACGCAGTGGCAAAATCATGAGACGGCTCTTACGGGATATTGCCGCAGGATCGGAAACCCTTGGAGATATCACCACGCTGGAAGATTATACCGTTCTGGCACAACTGCGACAGGAAGAAGATTAAATACCGCCTGAGCGCTTTTCCCGACCGATCATGTCATGTCTGAAATGATGTGGCCGTCGCACATCGTAATGCATCGCGGGGCGAGGCCTGCAATTTTGGGATCATGGGTCACCAGCAGCAAGGTGTGGCCTTCCTGATTTAATTTCAGAAGGATGTCCACAATTTGTGCGCCAGATGTGGAGTCGAGATTCCCTGTCGGCTCATCGGCGAGAATGAGATCCGGACCATTGACGAGGGCGCGGGCAATGGCAACGCGCTGTTGTTGTCCCCCGGAAAGCTGATGAGGCCGATGGTGGATACGGTCGGCAAGACCGACCTGTAGGAGTGCCTTGCGCGCGGACTCAAGGCGCGCGGCACGCGGGAGACCTGCATATAAAAGTGCGACCTCGACGTTGGCCAAGGCCGTATGGCGTTCCATTAAATGAAACGTCTGAAAGACAAATCCAATCGTGCGATTCCGGATTTTTGAGAGTGTGGTATCGGTTTGTTGAGCCATATCCTGTCCCTTCAAGAGATAGCTGCCCGACGTGGGGCGGGCGAGACATCCTAAAATGTCCAACAAGGTCGTCTTACCGCTTCCGGATACACCCACCACACAAACAAACTCTCCGCTTCGAATCGTAAGATCAATGCCGCCGAGCGCGTGGACCGACACCTCTCCCATCCGATAGACTTTTTCGATTTGTGTCATCTGGATCAGGATGGCCGGGTCTCGGGGCTTGCAGCTTGAGGACAGGGGAGAGAGGCTGACCATGAAGAGGGGAGCGATTAAAATGCGGTTTTTATTTGTGTGATGGCGGCAGTGAGGCGTGGAAGAATTTTGAAGAGATCGCCCACAAGGCCATAGGTGGCAATTTTAAAGATAGGGGCATGGGCGTCGGTATTGATCGCCACGATATATTTTGATGAAGACATGCCGGCCTGATGCTGAACCGCACCCGAAATCCCGCAGGCGATATACAAGAGCGGAGAGACCGTCTTGCCGGTGAGCCCCACCTGATAACTGTGGGGTTTCCATCCGGCATCCACAGCGGCACGAGAGGCCCCGACCGCCGCACCCAGTGCCTGCGCTAAATCTTCCACCAGAGAAAAATGTGCCGGTGCCCCAAGACCTCGCCCCCCTGAAACCACGATCTGGGCTTCGCTGAGTTCTACTGTTGAGGTAATCACGGCCCTGACTTCTTTGACAATGGCAAAAACACCTGACAAATCTGTTTTTGGGGTATAGGCCTCCACTCTCCCTCTTCCCGTATCTATCGCAGGGAATCGGTTGGGTCTCAATGTGGCCACCTGATAGCGTGGCATGCGGCTTTTGACAGAGGCAATAACTTTTCCGGCATACATCGGGCGTTTTACGGTCAATAAGTTTTCGTCGTCCAAACTCACCTCGATGCAATCTCCGAAGAATGGCGCACTGAGCCGCGCTGCAAGCGTTGGACCTAAATCACGGCCCATGGCCGTGGCCCCCATTAAAATCGCCGTTGCACTGTGTTGCTCCGCAATCTCGGCCAGAATTTCGGCATACCTCCTGGAAGAATAAAAATGAAAGCGCGCCTCATCAACAACGTAGATGCAATCTGCGGCAGAGAGCTGGCCTGCGAGGGAAGCCCCCTGATCTCCAACCCACACAGCAATCACCTTGCCTGAAGTACGGGCCAACTGTCGGGCTGCACCCAGAGCTTCAAGCGCGACATGCTTGATTTTTCCTTCTCTCTGCTCTGCAAAAACGACGATATCGGCCATGCCTTCCCTCGCTTGTGATGGGTCGTAGGCTTGCGCTATTTCTGTAGAGAGGTCGCGCGAAAGCGATCGAGCGTCACATGAATATCATATCGTTTGAGTTCCCGCTGATAGTCTTCGAAATGTTCGGTGAGCATCGCCACCGTGGAGTCGTAACCGCACCGTAGCAATTCGACACGGCTATCGAAACTCACTGCATTATGTGCAAACAGCCGCATTTCTGAAGGTTCCGGCTGGACCAGAAAGAAAGAGCGATTTGGATATTCGTTGCGATAGCGTTTCAGTGCGAGGTAAAGCCGCGTGGATGTGCTAATGCGCATCGCCTGATCGAACACAAACCAGAGCCCCTTTTCTCGAATACTGACGGGTTGTCCTGCAATCGAGGTCAAACCTGCGCGCCTGCGATCATTGACCACATACTGGACCGGGTTGATAATCCAAATCAGCTCAGCGCCATGATTCAGCGCGATGTCGATATGTGCGACACGACTCACCCCGCCATCGATGTAGTCGCGCCCCCGAATGTGAATGGGCTGAAACAAAATCGGCATGGCGGAAGACGCCGTAATCGCTTGCGAAATGGGAACGTCAGAAAATTCGTTTTCCCCAAACACATCATAATGCCCGGTGTCGATATCCACGGCCGGGATATAGAGTTCCTTTTCGAGTGCACGAAAATCGTTTGTGTATCCCTCTTGTGACAATAGATAGGTGAGAGACCGGCTCAGGTTTTGTAGTGTAAAGATACCGGAAGGCAGATTTTCTTCTAACATCATCACTAAGTCCAACACAGAAAAATGATGTTTGGGGGAGAGAAAATGCCGTGCAATCGGCAGCAACGACTTGACCAATCGTTTCACGAGTTCAAACGTCTCTCGGTAACCGAAGCTGTAGATATCCCGCCGTTTGAAATTGAGTAGACTGTCCTGATTGAGTGTGATCGCCTCGTAGATGGTACGCGGGGAGAGCCGACTGGCCATGAGAGCTGCGGCCGTAGCCCCCGCACTTGTGCCGACATAGATATCGAAGTCGTTGACCGAGAAATCTACAAAAAAATCGTCCAGCGCGGTGAGCGTGCCAATTTCATACATCCACCCCGGAATACCCCCTCCGGCCAATACGAGTGCCCGCTTGCGTGATAATGTTTTTCCCCTATCCATGCGAAGAGAATCCCGGTGACGTTGGTGTGCGCGCTTGGAAACGAAGGGTGGCCATGCGTTGGAAATCAGAGGATATGGATTTCATTGCGCAGGCATTGTACCAATTCGGCGACGGCTTCGTCAGGGCTTCCCGAGATGATTTTTCCAGACGGGCGCGCGGGCGGCATCTCCATGCGTTGGATCGCGGTTTTGCGCATCACATCGTCCGCCCCTGAGAGACCCAGGTCTGCATAAGAAAGCGTGGTGATCGGTTTCTGCTTTGCCCTCAGAATGCCTGGCAGTGTGGCATAGCGCGGCTCATTGAGACCTTTCTGACAGGTCACCACAGCGGGCAGCGGCGTTTCAATGATTTCAATTGCCCCTTCAATCTGTCGATGACAAATTGCAGAAGTCTCGCCCACTTCGAGGTGATTGACCACAGAGACATGGGGTAGCCCGAGCAGTGCTGCAACCGCAATGCCTGTCGCACCCTGATCGTCGTCGATGGCCTGTTTGCCAAACAGGATTAACGCATAGGGAACACGCCGCAGCGCCGCTGCAAGGACGACCGCAACTTCATAGATATCCATTCCCAATGCGCCCTGAATATGCTCTGCGCGATCTGCCCCGATGGCAAGACAGGTGCGTAACGCTTCGACAGACTTGATCGGACCGAGCGTGATCACCGTCACCTCCCCGCATTTGAATTTCTCTTTAATGCGCAGGGCTTCTTCAATCGCAAACTCGTCGTAAGGATTGACGACATAAGCGATGCCCGCTCTTTCAATATCGCATCCGTCGCATCGGGGCTGAATCTTTGACTCCGAGGCCGGAACCTGTTTGATGCAGACCGCAATGTCCATCAATAGGTGCCTTTCTTGATCACATCCTCGGCAATCACCATGCGTTGAATTTCGTTCGTCCCTTCAAAGATACGATTGATGCGCGCGTCCCGATAAAATCGTTCGACAGGGTGTTCCCCCATAAAGCCGTTGCCACCATGAATTTGTACGGCATGATCGGCAATGCGATCGAGCGCCTCCGAGCAAAACATTTTGCAGATGGCCCCTTCTCTTGGGATTTTTTTGCCTTGATCGTATAGCCATGCCGTGCGATAAACCACGGATTCCATTTGATAGATGTCTGCAGTCATTTCCGCAAGCATCCATTGAATCGCCTGATGGGCGGCAATCGGTTTTCCGAATGTCACCCGTTTTTTTGAAAAATCAACGGACATGGCCAAGAGTTCCTTGGCCGCACCAATACAGGCCGCCGCAAGGGAAAGCCGAGATTCGTCAAGGGTTTCCATCGCAATGGCAAACCCATGGCCGATTTGCCCCAGGATGTTTCTTGCGGGGACGCGCGTGTTTTGGAAAACAAGCTCTGCGGTGGCCGAGCCGCGCAATCCCATCTTGTCGTGGATGCGATTCGCCGAGAGCCCCGGTGTGGGTGCTTCAACAATAAATGCCGTTATGCCACCGCGCGCGCGCCGATTCGGGTCGGTTACGGCATACACAATGATGATATCGGCAATGTCACCGTTGGTAATCCAGAGCTTCGTGCCGTTGAGAATAAAATCTTCTCCGTCCGGTATTGCGGTGAGTTGGATGTTGGCCGCATCCGACCCCGCCGCAGGTTCGGTCAGGGCGTAAGCGCCGATTTTATCTCCAGACGCCAATGCAGTGAGATAAAGCTGCTTCTGTGTTTCCGTGCCGCCGATCAGGATCGAGATCCCCGCCAGTCCGACATGGGCACCGACGGTGACCGAGGTGGAAGCACATCCGCGTGCGAGTTCTTCAAGTAAAATACAATAACCCGTCTCGCCCATACCGGAGCCGCCATAGGCGGTGGGAAAGGGGATGCCCAGCATGCCCAGTGCCGCGCCCTTTTTGAGAATTTCCCTGACGCGATCGACATCATGCCCTTTATCGATCGCTTGCGCATGGGGTTTAATCTCTTGCGCCACAAACTTCGAGATCATGTCTCGAAGCAACGTTTGTTCGTCCGTCCAGTTCCAGTCCATGCGCATCCCCCATTTGGGCCTTATATTACAATGTTGACGAGCTTCTTTTTAATCACAAACACCTGTCGAATCGGTCGTCCGGCAATCCAGGATTTTACAGCATCAATGGCCCGCTCACGCAGGAGGGAGTCTTCGGCATCCGACGAAGCGCTAAACGTCTTTCGCAATTTCCCGTTGATCTGAACGGCCACACAGATCTGCTCCTCCTGGGTCCAGGTCGGATCGTACGATGGCCACGGAAGATTGAACACAGAACTGTTTCCCTCCTTCCGCCTCTCCCAGAGGGACTCGGCCATATGCGGTGCGAAGGGTGCAATTAGAACAATCAGCGCATCAATGCCACAGGACCGCGCCGCTGCATCAAGAGGGTTCGTCTCAAAAATCTCATCAGAGAGTATATTGTAAAAAGACATCAAGGCAGAAATAGCCGTGTTGAACCGAAAATTGTCGAGATCCTCTGTGACTTTTTGCAGGGTCTGATGGATTTTTCTATGTAGCGCACGTGCAGCGGGGGAGGCGTTCGCCCAATCTATAGATACGGGAGGAGAGGCGCGTTTGATATCGCAGAGCCGCCATACGCGCTGCAGAAATCTCTCTGCGCCGACGATGCCCTCATCGCTCCATTCGAGATCTTTCTCAGGGGGTGCGGCAAAGAGGCAAAAAAGCCG
>Ga0247727_10011616_pt1 | contig 15314 bp, 14 predicted proteins | sample WisWelCaveWW1625_FD_202498 | JGI IMG/M metagenome (GOLD analysis project Ga0247727, IMG submission 202498) | Biofilm microbial communities from Wishing Well Cave, Virginia, United States - WW16-25 | ecosystem: Environmental > Aquatic > Deep subsurface > Groundwater > Cave microbial mat | place... | reverse complement strand
TAATTTCATTGATGCTCATTATAGTTTTCATTGCCTTAGGGGTTGGTCTAACGGCCCTAAGCATCAATGAAGGAATGACGGCTGAAAGACAGAGAAGGACATATCAAGCTTTTCATCTTGCTGAAGCTGGTATTGAGCGGGCGATTTATGATTTGCGGCAGGATTTTATCAATGATACAACCAGTCCGAGTTGGGCCGATGGAAACATCAACGGGATAGCGATTGGCCCGGACATCGTAAATTATTATAGTATGCCTTATGCGTCAACGTCCTTAGGCAGCGGTAGTTATGCTGTGTTTCTGAAGAATGTTCTTAATTCTGGTGAGGCGATTTGGATTCAATCCACGGGTGCGATTGGCGATGCCACTCAGACGATTGAGGTTTATGTGAAGATTGTTAATGTTTCTATTTGGGATAATGCGATTTTCGCCGGAGCCGGGGCGGCGGGAGCGATGATTAATGGCAACGTGAATATTCGAGGTTCGGTGCATATCTTAGGGACGGGGATAGATAGCAGTGATTATGTGGTAGATTTGGGGGGAACGGCGGAGCTGATCGCTAATAATTATTCAGGATTATCGGCTTCTTTACTGGCAAAAGTTCCTGCCCTTCCGACCACGACTTTTAACGGCGAAGTGGTCAGTACTTTATTTGCCGAACTTCGCGTTAAAAGAGGGATTGTGGGTTTGAGTGGATCGGCCAGTGTGGGAGAGACAAACGTCGCCGGTAATTCTATCAAGGAAACCGTGGACGGTTCTTATGTCTCCAATGGATTTGGCGGAAGCCAGGGGACGAATAATGTTCACTCTGATAATGGCTGGTCTAATGGTTATGACCTTGGCGATGCCGTCGTTTTTCCAAGTCTGCAGGATCCCTATCCGGGTTATTCCACTTACCAGAGTTATTTACGGGATAACGCCTTGGTGATTAACGATGCCGCCCAGTTAACGATTCTGGCTAATATCACACCTAATTCCAATTTTTCTTATTCCGATGCAAAAGGGACTATCGGCATGGATGGCAATGGGAATTTAACGATTGCCGGGATTGTTTATATTGAAGGCGGAAATTTGAATATGGCGACAGCTGGATCTAAAAAAACTATAACCTATAGCGGCAATGGTTCCATTTTAGTCACGGGTAACGCCCAGTTTGATGTTAATTTGGTGACCAGCGGCGATAATTCATACCCAACAAATATTATCGGAATCATGACCCCAAATGAGATTGGCTTTGATGAGGCTAATATAGATGTGATGGGAATTTTCTATGCCGAAGACAGAGTGACCGTGGAAAAACAAACGGATATTATGGGAACCATTGCGGCTAATTATTTTGATATGGGAACAAATGTCCCCAGTGTTTTTCAAGTCCCCGAAACCATTAATCATCTTCCCTCAGGCATGATTGGCGGCGACCCGGCTTGGTTTATGCGTGTTGTGATGTGGAAAAAACAATGAGATTAGATTTTGAGAAAAACGATTTTTATGTTATTCTCGTGTCAAAAAGAGGTGAACAATGCGTATTGTTGTGATTGGGACGGGGGCATTGGGTTGTTTGGTGGCGGGGTTATTATCCAAAAAGGCTGAAGTTTGGCTGCTGGATAAAGATCCCAAACGCGCTGAGCGAATCATGGCCAATGGCGGTGTTTTTTGTGAAGGCGCTTCTGGGAAGTGGCAGGCAAAAGTTCCGGTAGTGACCAAGGCCGCGGATACTGGTGGAGTCGACTTGGTTATTCTTTGCGTGAAGACCTATGACACGAAAAATGCCCTGAGCCATGCGAAAGATGTTTTAAAGGAGCGAACAGCCGTTTTGACATTGCAAAACGGTCTGGGCAATGTAGAGGTTATTTCGGAAGTGATTAATCCGGAAAATGTCTTTGCCGGTTCGACCAGTCATGGAATCACTCTGGTAGGCGAAGGGCGCATTGTTCACGCCGGCGAAGGCCTGACCGTGGTCGGGAATTTAGAGGGATCAACCCCAGTGATGCTTAAACAGATTCGTGAAGTTTTTAACGAGAGTAAAATCGAGACCAAAGTCAGCCGTGACATCAAGAATGTTCTTTGGTCGAAGCTTATTATCAATTGCGGTATCAATGCCCTTTCGGCGGTTACGGGCCTTAAGAATGGCCAATTGATTGAGTTTGAAAATACCGCTGAGCTTTTAAGATTGGCTGTCACCGAGGCGGTTAAAGTCGCCAAGAAAAGCCGGGCCAAATTGCTTTATGATGATGCCTTAGCCAAAGTCGAGGCGGTTTGCGAGGCCACCGCGGATAATACTTCTTCCATGCTTCAGGATATCATAAGCAAAAAAAGGACAGAGATTGATTTTATTAACGGTGTTATTGTCCGGCATGGCCGCAGCACCGGAATTCCCACCCCTATTAATTTCACTTTAGTCAATCTGATCAAGGCCATTGAGTTCGGTTACTCCGATGCCAGAAAGCCAAGTCCATGAGGGTATAGCTTTCTGGGGGCGGAGTTTCCTCTCTTTAGCGGAGCGTTGGAATAGTAAAGAGAAATAACCTTCCATCATAAAATGAAATTAGTTATCCAACGAGTGAAAGAAGCCCAGGTTATCGTAGAGGGTAAGGGCATCGGGAAAATCAATCAAGGGCTGCTGGTATTTTTAGGCATCGCCAAGACGGATTCTGTTGATGAGGTTGATTATTTTACGGAAAAGATAACGGGTTTAAGAATATTTGAGGATAAAGAGGGGAAGATGAATCTTTCCGCCTTGGATGTGAACGGAGAATTTTTGGTTGTCTCACAATTTACCTTGTTGGGCGATTGTGAAAAGGGACGGCGGCCTTCTTTTGATGAGGCGGCTGAGCCCCAAAAGGCAGAAGAGCTTTATAATCTTTTTGTTGCCCGATTGCGTGGGCGAAAGCTGAAAGTCGAAACCGGTCAGTTCCGGGCGATGATGGATGTGTCCTTAGTCAACGACGGCCCGGTGACATTTATTTTGGAGAGTTAACCTGATTACACCTACGGGGTGTCGCTTGAGAATAGACTTGTTGCCAATTTAGACAAGCTCGTCGAGAGTGAAAATTTCTCCCTCGTCGAGACATCCTTATTAGGCAACAACTCTAATATATGAACGACACCTCGTAGGTGTAGACCGGTTTATTGAAATGATCAAGACATTCGATACTCATGCCCATTTGGATCATATCGAAGGAGTGGATGAGGCTTTAAAACAAGCCCAGGAAGCCGGCATTGAAGGTGTGGTGGCGGTCGGTGTTGATTTAGCGGCCAATCGGAAGAATCTTGAAATTAAAAGAAGGATCAAGGCGCCTAAAATTTTTGTCGCTTTGGGAATCCATCCCGGGAATATTAAGGCGGAAGAGTTCGAGGCGACCATTCAATTTATTCGAGAGAACATTCGTGAGGCTGTCGCGGTCGGCGAAATCGGTTTGGATTTTTGGTATAAGGATGTCCGTAAAAGCGATGAGCGAAAAGAAGAACAACGAAATATTTTCCGGCGGCAGCTGGTGCTGGCGGCTGAGTTTGATTTGCCGGTGATTGTCCACAGCCGCGGTGCCTGGAAAGATTGTTTGAAGTTGCTTCGGGAGGCCGGAATCAAAAAAGCGAATTTTCATTGGTACAGCGGGCCCTTGGATGTTTTGGATGAGATTCTCGCGTGCGGTTATTTTATTTCAGCGACGCCGGCTCTGCGCTACAGCCCGCAGCATCAAGATGCCGTCAAGCATGCCCCGGTTGAGCAAACCTTTATTGAAACCGACAGCCCGGTTTATTTTCAGGAAGGCGAGAGCGGCTTTACGGCTGGACCTAAGGATGTGCTGCGGACATTAAGGTTATATGCTCAATTAAAGGGGATGAAGGAAATAGAAGCGGTTGATATCCTAAATCGCAATGTTAAAGAGTTTTTCGGAATAGAGACTATGTGCTAAGTACCATGTACATAGTGCATTGAAGGGAAGAAATATGTTCTCCATCTCAACCTCATGGAACGTTAAGAGGAAATTTGAAATCAAGGAAATGCTGACTGAGTTAAAATCGACGGGACTCAACACCATCGAAATCGGTTATCATTTTAAGCCCGAAAAACTCGAAGAGATTATTTCGCAGCTTAAACCCATGGGATTGACGGTTTCCAGTGTTCATAATTTTTGTCCCTGTCCGGACGATGGGCCGAGCCCGCGGCATATTTCAAATTATTACCGTTTGTCGTCCGTTGATGAAGAGGAACGCGAAAAAGCTGTTGAGTGGACCAAACGGTCGGTGGACACGGCCAATCGCGTGGGCTGCGGCTTTGTGGTTATTCATGCCGGGACAGTAGAAATGGAAGAGTTGCCTTATAATATTTTGAGTAAAATGTTTGAAGCTGGCAATGGCCATACGGAAGAATTCCGACAGACAAAAGAAAAGTATCTCAATCTCAGAAAAAAGAAAAGTCCGCCGCATGTTGAGGCCGTAAAAAAAAGTTTGGAAGAAGTGCTGTCTTACGCGAGGTCGCATCATGTCAGGATTGGTTTGGAAACCCGTTTTTATCCCAATGAAATTCCAAACTTTGAAGAGGTCGGATATTTTTTAAGACTCTTTACCGACAAAGGACTCGTTTATTGGCACGACATCGGCCACGCCCAGGCCAATGACCGGTTGAAAATTACCTCTCATGAAGAATATTTTAAACATTATAAAGACCATTTATGGGGCGTGCACATCCATGATTGTAAAGGGGTCGAAGACCATTTGGCGCCGTTTACCGGAGACATTGATTTTAAAAAGATTTTTTCTTTGATCCCGAAAAGAGCCAGCCGGATCATTGAGGCTCATCCGCCGGTGACGGTGGAGCAAATTAAGACGGCCGTTGAGAGATTGTCCGAATTGTAGCGGAGGAACGTATGGCAGAAAAGATCGCGCTTATGATCACTTCGATTTTTAGTTTGGCTCTTGGAGCGTTTTTAGTCTTGAGACCCACGGCCGCCTTTGAACTGCAGCGGCGGTTCTACGAAAAAATCAACTGGCGCATTGAACCTATCTCGGTCTCAAAAGAAATCCGCAACACCAAATGGATGGGGATATTTTTATTGGTTTTCGTGAATATTGTATTTATTTATGCTTTGATGGGCGAATGATTCTTATGGTATGATAACGCCGACTTGAAGGTTATAAAGGTCCTTGAAAACCAGGAGGGGTAGACATGAGAAGTGGCACGATATCTGTAATTTTCGCCCTTTCGTTCGTGGTGGGTTGTTCGACCACGCAGAAAGGGGCGGCCATTGGCGCGGGAACGGGAGCGGTTTTGGGTGGAATCATCGGTCATCAGTCGGGTCATGGCCCGACAGGGGCGGCCATTGGCGCGGCCGCGGGCGGTTTGGGCGGGGCTTTGATCGGTGAGCAGATGGACAGTAAATTCTGTCCGATTTGTGGCAAAAGATTTACCGCCAGTCAGAAATTTTGTCCTGATGATGGGACCGAATTGAAAGATATTGAGAAATAAACACCGATAAATGGGGACATCCTGTCCTTGATGAGGTGCCCTCGATTTTTCCACAGCATAGGAAATTATATAATTTCCTAGCTGCTAGAAAATTCTTTTCCTATGCAGCAAAGAAGATATTCCGACCGGAGGGAGGAATTTTCTTGTGAAAAAACTCATCCGTCTTTTTGTCTTTGCCGTCATTGTTGTGACTGGTTATTTTGTCTGCCAAACTTATCTGAAATTCATCCACGAAAAGGAGATCCTTAAACAGATGGTCGGGCGGCTGACGGCCGATTCCAGAATTGCCGAAGTCTTGGTTACCGAGGTCCGCTACGATGAAAATATAGGAAAGGTATTTACCACGATCAAATTTCTGGAATATGATTCGCAATCTCAACCTTTACCGCCCAAGTATTTCACCTTTTCCGGGAACATCATCCAGTTTCAATCTTTAGTTATCCGCTTTGATGATATTTTTATAAAAGATGCGGATCCCTTCAAAGGCAAAAGTGCTTATCTTTTTTGGAAGGTCTTCATGCTCGATGGGACCAATACTCAAGAGCACACGCTGACTCAAATCAAAGAGATTCCGGAAGGCTATAAAACCGCTCTCGAAAACAACCCCTTTGAACGTCAACGCTGGGAGAAATTTTGGGATTACGCCCTTAATACCCAGTGGGCTGAAAAAAGGGGAATCAAAAACGCCCAAATCGAAGCCCCGGGGACAAAGTTTGTCCCCGGTATTCTGTATACGCTCAAAATCGAGCACGATGGCGGCATCAGGATAGACTCCCAGGAACTTCCCGCAATCTTAAGAGGAGAGAAAGTCCCGTAAAACCCGCATGTTATTTAATTCGCTAGAATTTTTTATATTTTTTATTATTGTCTATGTTTGTTATCTATCTGTAAATTTTAGATTGCAGAATTATTTGCTCTTAGTGGCCAGTTATGTTTTCTACGGTGCGTGGGATTGGCGGTTTTTAGGGTTATTGTTTGTTTCGACTTCGCTTGATTATTTTTTGGCCATTAAAGTCGATGAGATAGAAGATAGGGTTAAGCGAAAGATTTTTGTGGTCTTTAGCATTATCGTGAATCTTGTCATTCTTGGGTTTTTCAAATACTTTAATTTTTTTATCGACAGTTTTCACAAACTGTTCCATGTGTTCGGGATCAATGTCCCCTTGCCTGCGTTAAATATTATCTTGCCGATAGGGATTTCCTTCTATACTTTTCAATCCATGAGTTACGTGATCGATGTTTATCGCAAAGAAATCAAGCCGACCCGAAAATGGTTAGAATACGCCGTGTTTGTCTCGTTTTTTCCTCATTTGGTCGCTGGACCGATCATGCGGGCCAGACAGCTTTTATCGCAGGTTGTCGAGCCAAGAATTGTAACACTGAATAAATTTTATGAAGGCTGCTTTTTATTTTTCTGGGGATTGTTTGAAAAAATTTTCGTGGCGGACAATTTGGCGAAGATCGTTAACCCTGTTTTTGTCGGTGGAATAAGTGGGCCGGGTTATAACGGCGTTGACGTTTTGGTGGCATTATATGCTTTTGCTTTTCAAATTTTTTGCGACTTTGATGGCTATTCAAACATGGCCAGAGGTCTAGGAAAATGCCTGGGCTTTGAAATCATAATCAATTTTAACTTGCCGTATTTTGCCACCAATCCCAGGGAATTCTGGCAAAGATGGCATATCAGTCTTTCCGGCTGGCTGAAGGATTATTTATATGTCTCTTTGGGAGGAAATCGTGGCGCAGTCTCGATGACCTTTCGGAATCTCAGCATGACGATGGTGCTCGGGGGCTTATGGCATGGGGCTTCATGGACGTTTGTCTTGTGGGGGGCGTATCATGGTTTGCTTTTGATCGGTCATCGTTTGATCGCTTCGATCAAACGTCAGGTCTTGTTCGCGGGAGGATCTTCCCAGGGATGGTTTATCGTTAAAGTCATCATTTTTTTTCATCTGGTGGTTTTGGGTTGGCTTTTGTTTAGAGCCCAGTCTTTGACGCAGGTTGGAGAGATGCTGCGCGCTTTAATTTTTAATTTTCATGTCAATGAACAGAATGGATTTTTATTTTTGAAATTCATCGCGATTATTTCGCTACTGTTTGTAATCCAAATCGGACAATACAAAACAAAGGATTTGCTGTTTCTCTACCATCGTCATTGGCTGGTGAAAACCGCGGCCTATGCCCTGATGACGTGTTTGATGATCGGGTGGGGAGCGATGAAAGCGGAGGAGTTTATTTATTTTCAGTTTTAGGTTCCGGAGAAGATATATGTCCGTTTTAAATCGAAAAATGATTTTTAGAGTTCTGCTGCGTGTCTTTGTGTTTTTTATTTTTGTTGAACTCTTGTTGCGATTAGGCGGCGTTATTTTTTTAACCGTTCAAGGGCATCAGAATAGGATCAATCTCGGGAGTCATGGTGAATACCGCATTCTGTGCCTGGGCGAATCAAGCACGGCCTTGGGCGGTCAGGATGCCTACCCGAATCAGTTGGAAGAATTTTTAAATTTGGGGCAATCGAGAGTGAATTTCAAAGTCGTTAACAAAGGCATCCCATCTATCACCACGACCCACATTGCTTTGCATTTGGAGGAGTATTTAGAGGAGTACAAACCACAGATTGTCGTTACTATGATAGGAATCAACGATTCGGTGACCATTTCAAAATCCGCTAACAAAATTATTACCGAATGGGAGAGGTTTTTCGAATATTTTAATATTTATAAATTAGTCAAATCTTCTTGGTTACGTTTTGTTGCCCCACCCGAAGAGATAGAAAAAGAAAGTCGGTTAAATAGCCAATTAAAAAAGATCGAGGATCAAGTCAATCGATTTCCCACTTCTGAAAACCTTCTGGAATTAGCTGGACTGTATCGAGCAACGAACAAATTTGAGAACGAAAAAGAGACTCTTTTAAAGGTCGTGGCCATGAATCCTCAAGATTACGAGGCGTGGGGTTATTTGGGATTGCATTACAAGCGTTTGGGTGATTATGAAAAGGCCGTGCCTGCTTTAGCAAAGATGGTCGAGCTCAGCCCCCCTGTGGGTGACGCTAAAGTCGGAGCCTATGCGCAATTGGCGGATTGTTATCGACTCTGGCAAAAGCCGAAAGAATCTGAGCGCGTATATTTGGAATCCATTCAATATTTGCCCCATCATCCCGGCGCTTATGGTTGCCTGGCGAATCTTTACCTGGAAGAAAAAAGATATGAGGAGGCGGAAAGCTTATACGAGAAACAGTTTAGCATCAATCCCCACGCGGTTTTATTCTACGGTAAGCTTGCGCATTGTTATCGGCGTAATGGCCGTTATCTGGCTGCCGAACGTCTTTTGAAACAGGCGATCCAGTTTAATCCAAAAGAGGCTGTCTTGTATGTTGAACTTGGTTCGTGCCTGTTAGATAATAAAAAATACAAGGAGGCCGAGGAGGTATTAAAAAGGGCGATTGAACTTAAACCCAAAGATGAGGAAGGTCTTCAACTGGATTTGAACAAATATCTGCTGGCCAGTTATGAGGCTCAGGGAAAATTGGTTGAGGCAAAAAAATTAAAGCAAGAGCTGACCGCTCAACAAGAATATTTCAATCCGCAAACTGTCGAAAACTACCAAAAGATAAAAGATATCTTGGTTCGGGGCAAGGTTCTATTTGTCGTTGTTCAATACCCTTTACAAGATATCACACCGTTGAAAAAAATACTGTCGTCTTCCCCTGATGTTTTTTTTGTGGATAATCAGAAAATATTCGAGGAGGCAATCCGTGAAAGCAGCTATGATGATTATTTCACCGATCGTTTCGCGGGCGATTTCGGGCATTGCACGGCCAAGGGGAACCGGCTTTTGGCGGGCAACATCGCCAAAGTTATCGAAGAGAAGATTTTCCACCCATCCCTACCGGACAAGCAGGGGTGGGTGGCCAAAAAGGAGGGAAGCAACAATGATAGATGAGAATATTTTTTTGTCGATAAACTATTTTGCTGTCATAGTGGCCGCCGCGGTCGGATTTGCGGTGGGTGGGCTGTGGTATTCTCCGGTTCTTTTAGGCAGGGAATGGATCAAGGAGATGAAAATAAATGAAGAGGAGATAAAAAAGGAGAATCACGTCTGGTTGTACATAAATGCTTTTATTCAGGGATTGATCACGGCGCTTTTTCTGGCGATTATTTTCAAGGCCGTAGGGGTTGACAGTGGCTTTTTGGGGACTTATGTGGGATTGTTTACGTGTATCGGGTTTGTGGCGACTTCGTTTTCGACCAACTATCTTTTTGAAGGTAAATCCACCGAGCTTGTCTGGATCAATATTGGCCATCAGATGGCGGCATTTATGACCATGGGCGCGATTTTGGGGGCTTGGGGATAAAATTTCGGGTCGTAGGGACCAATGAAAAATAAAGAGATCGCGCAGATTTTTAACAATATCGCCACCTTGTTGGAGATGAAGGATGAGAATTTTTTTAAAATCCGAGCTTACCGCAAGGCCGCCGAGAATATCGAATCACTTAGTGAAGATATCGCCGATGTCTGCAAAGAACGAAGATTGTCAGCGATTCCCGGTGTTGGCCAGGCCTTGGCAGAGAAAATCGGCGAATACGTCGACACGGGTAGAATCAAGGCTTATGAAAATCTCAAGAAAGAAATTCCCGAAAGTCTTTTAACACTCGTGGAAATTCCCTCCATTGGACCCAAGACGGCAAAATTATTTTATCAACATTTAAAGATAAGAGATATCGATGAACTTAAGAAAGCCGCCGAGGCCGGGCGGCTTTTAGGTTTGCCGGGCGTCAAGGAGAAGACTATTGAAAAGATCCTTAGTGGTATTAATATTTTAAGAGAAGGCCAGGAGCGGATGAATTTAGGTGTGGCCGCCCGCGTTGCCGACAGTTTCTTAGAGGCACTTAAAAAATTACCCGAAGTCAAACAGATTTCCGCTGCTGGAAGTCTGCGGCGGATGAAAGAGACCATCCGCGATATTGATGTCCTTGTCGATTCCACCAAGCCAGCCAAAGTCATGGAGGCCTTCGTGGGTTTGCCTCAGGTCAAAGAGATCATTGGCCATGGCGAAACCAAATCATCCGTTTTAACCAACGAGAATGTTCAAGTGGACTTAAGAGTCGTTGACAGCCATTGTTATGGCGCGGCCCTGCTTTATTTTACGGGTTCAAAAAATTTTAACGTGAAATTGCGCCAGCTGGCCATTAAAAAGAAAATGAAGGTCAGCGAATATGGAATTTTTTCGATTAAAGGCAAAGGGGAAAAGTTTTTGGCCGGGAAAACAGAAGAGGATGTTTTAAAGGTTTTAGGTTTACCTTATATACCACCAGAATTACGTGAGGATATCGGAGAGATAGAATTATTCTCGAGAATGGAACATGTTGGGGCGACTGACCAACCACCCTTACCAGATTTGATCGACATTACCGACATCCGCGGCGAACTGCACGCCCATTCCATCTGGTCTGATGGGAAAAATTCCATTGCAGAGATGGCCAGAGCCGCCCAAGCCCGTGGTTATGAGTATATCGCCATCACCGATCACTCGCCGAGTTTGCGGGTGGCCGGCGGAGTCTCGGTCTCAGATTTAAAAAAGAAGAAAAAAGAGGTCGATACGCTAAATAAGAAATTAAAAAATTTTCAGGTTCTCTATGGGACCGAAGTAGAGATAGACTCTGATGGAAATTTAGATTATAATGACGCTACTTTAAGCGAATTTGATCTGGTGATTGCTGCCGTTCATAGTGGATTTGAGCAGAGCCAGGCGAAGTTGACCAAGCGACTTCTTAAGGCTATCAAAAACAAATACGTTCGTGTCATCGCGCATCCAACCGGAGTCCATTTGGGCAAAAGAGAGCCTTATGATATTGATTTTAAGGAAATTTGTCAGGCCGCGGTGGATACCAATACCTTCCTGGAAATCAATTCTTTCCCGGTGCGGCTTGATTTGAATTCGGCCAATGTTTATTTCGCCAAAAGTCACGGCGTAAAATTTACGATTAATACGGATGCGCATTCCCTGGAACATCTTGATTTTATGAAATTCGGCGTGGCTATTGCCCGCCGCGGCTGGCTGGAAGCGAAGGATGTTCTAAATACCTTGTTATTGAGACAATTGTTGAAGGAAATCAACCATTAACCCCCCTCCCTAACCCTCCCCACACGGGGGAGGGAAGGGTGGGGGAAGAATTTTTTAAATGTTCACCATCATCAATAAACAAATTATCGCGGCCGGCTTTAAACGGATTGACGTCAAAGCGGAATTGATTGCCCGCAAGGCTAAGCCGGGACATTTTGTCATGGTCATGGCCGATGAGAAATCAGCTCGGGTCGCTTTATCGATTGTTGAGGCCGACTCTCAGAAAGGTACCATATCTTTCGTCTTTGAAGAAACGAGCCCTTCCACCCAGCAATTAGGGAATCTGCAAATAGGAGGATCGATTTATGCCATCTTGGGACCGTTAGGTGTAACGATTTCATTGGATGAGGTGCGCAAGGGGCATGTCGTGGCCTGCGTCGGATACGGTATTGGCATTGCCCAAGTGTTGCCATTTTGCCGCGAGCTGCGCAAATCGGAAAGCAAGGTCATCGGGATTGCCGGCGTCAAAACACGCAAGGCCCTTTTATTGGAAAGCCAGATGCGTTTGACCTGCGATAAATTGTGCATCACCACCGATGACGGAACGTATGAAAAGAAAGGTTACGTCACCGGATCCTTACGGGAAATGCTCCAGCAATACAAAATCAAACTCGTGATTTGTTTTGCTCCACCGATTGTCATGCAAGCCGTTTGCGCCGTCACCAAGGAATACCGCATCAAAACCTTTGTCGGGTTAAATCCCTTGATGGTCGACGGTACTGGCCTGTGCGGTTCCTGTCGTGTCAAGGTGAGCAGAAAAGATGCTTTGGCTTGCGTGGACGGTCCTGTATTCAACGGCCATGAGGTCGATTTTGAGGATTTAGAGATCAGGACAAAACATTGTCAAACTGAGGAATCATGGTACGACCAAACATTCCAAGCCAGCCCGCTATCAGGCGAATCCATAACTTTGAAGAGGTGGCTGGGGGGCTTACTAAAAAACAGGCCATAGACGAGGCGATTCGTTGTCCCCAGTGCGCAGAGCCTGCCTGCAATCAGGGATGTCCGGTCGGGATTGATATCCCTGCTTTTATTCGTCTGCTCAGAGAAGGAAATCCTTCCGATGCCTTGGAAAAAATTCGGGAGGCGAATCATCTCACGGCCATTTGCGGAAGGATGTGTTCTGCCCCGTGTGAAACGGCGTGTATCCTTAATGAAGAAAATGCCCCGATCAGCATCCGCGCTCTGGAACGTTATGCCTGGGATCAGGGTCATAAAAGGGGAGATGGTCAAGGAGCCAAGGGCAAAGGGCAAGGGTTAACGGGCAAGGTGGCGGTTGTTGGTTCAGGGCCGTCGGGATTAACAGCCGCGGTCGAGTTGTCTCAACTGGGTATTAAAGTGACTGTCTTTGAATCATTGCATTTGGCCGGCGGTGTTTTAAGATATGGGATTCCCGCTTTTCGTCTGCCACCGAAGGTTTTTGACTCAGAGCTGGAATATGTCCAATCATTGGGTATCGAGATTAAAACCAATACGGCTATCGGCCAAAGCTACTCTCTTAAAGAGTTGTTTGAAATGGAGTATAGCGTGATCCTGTTAGCCCTGGGGGCAGGCGTTCCCCAATTCTCCCAGATTTCCGGTGAGAATTTATCCGGTGTTTATTTCGCGGAAGAATTTCTGATGCGCGTCAATCTCATGAAGGCCAATCAATATCCGGCCTACGGAACATCCCTGTGTGTGGGAAAACAAATAGCGGTTATCGGCGGCGGGATGGCGGCTTTGGATTGCGCGCGGATAGCCGTCCGTTTAGGGAAAGAAGCGTTTGTGATCCATGAGGGCACTGAGGAAGATATGCGTGTTCGAAAAGAAGAAAGGGAATATGCCAAAGAAGAGGGCGTCAAATTAGAAATTTTATCAAAAGTTTTAGAAATATTGCCGGATGAGAAAAAGAGTGTCAAGGCCGTTAAGTGCATGCGGATGGATTTTGCCGACCCTGATTCCACCGGTCAATGGAAAATCATGGCCGCGGCCGGCTCAGAATTTATTTTAGAGGCCGACACGGTCATTATGGCGCAGGGACATGGATCCAATACGAATCTTGTCAAGTCAACGGAGGAGTTGCGCCTGAACAAAAACGGGACTATCTGGACGCATAAAAACAGTTTCATGACGTCCATTCCCGGCGTTTTTGTCGGTGGTGATTGTGAAACGGGCCCCGGGCCGGTCGTGCGGGCCATGGGCAAGGGCAAAGAAGTGGCGCGCGAGATCAATAATTATTTGAAACGACATATCCTTTCCCCCTCCCTAACCCTCCCCACAAGGGGGAGGGAATCTTGATATGGAACTCCTCCCCCAAAAGTGGGGGAGGGAAGCCTGCCTGCCGGTAGGCAGGGGTGGGGGGAGGTAATCGGAGAAAAATGATGGGCGAGCGAAATCGATTAACGGTTGAATATATTTTAGAGAAAAAAAGGAAACAGCAGAAGATAACCATGTTGACGGCTTATGATTATCCGGTGGCTTCCATCATTGATAAGGCGGGAATAGATATTATCTTGGTTGGCGATTCGCTGGCCAATGTTGTCTTAGGGTTGGAATTGACACGTGAGATTGGAATGGGAGAAATGCTTCACCATGCCAAGGCCGTTAACCGGGCGGTGGAACATGCCCTTTTGGTAGGCGATATGCCGTACGGTTCATATCATAAGGGAAGACAGAATGCCGTTAAGAACGCGCAGCGATTTATTAAAGAGGCCGGTTGCAATGCTATCAAAATTGAATGGTTTGCTAAGTGTTTGGATGTGGCGCAGTCCATTGTGGCCGCCGGAATTCCGGTCATGGGGCATGTCGGATTAACGCCGCAGACGGCGGATCGTTTCGGTGGAATGAAGGTCCATGGGAAAGACGCGAAGTCGGCAAAAAAGATTATTCAATATGCGAAAGGGTTAGAGCAGGCGGGCTGTTTTAGTATTGTCTTGGAATGTATTCCTGACCGTATCGCCCAAATCATCACGGAAGAATTGACCATCCCGACCATTGGCATTGGGGCCGGCGTTCATTGTGACGGCCAGGTCCTGGTTTCATATGACCTGCTTGGTTTATTTGACCGTTTTCATCCCAAATTCGCCAAAGAGTATGTTGACCTGAAATATGTTATTTTCAAGGCGGTGAGCCGTTACCGTGAGGATGTTTTGGAAGAACGATTTCCAACTCGGGAGCATAGTTTTACTATTAAGGAAGAAGAAATAAAGAAATTGAAAGGATAGAAATTAGTTTCCATCAATTTTTATTGTGACATCTATGAATAACTGTCAGAATCATTCTCAACAACCGGCCCAATATCATTGCGCGAAATGCCAGGTGTTCTTTTGTGAGGCCTGCATCACCATTAGAAAAATGAGCGAGCAGTTTACGGCGTACATCTGTAAGGTGTGCGGGGGGAAATGCGATCCAACCGGGAGGGATAGGGAATTTTTGAAGGTCAAAATATTTAACCCGCAAAAGAACCCGGATACCTCGAAACCCGCTGAGAGGACCATTGTCATTAAACCGGCCCCAAAAGTGGTGCGCGACATCCAGCTCAATTTTTGGATCTGCCTTCCGGGAACGATTATTTTTCCAGTAAAGAGGTTGGGAGCGATTATTCTTCTGGTTTTTGCCGTTTTATTTTTTGCCTGCGATTGGCCTTTGCGGTATTTTCATTCCTGGGGGATTTTCTTTTTGACTGTCCTGACGACTTATTTTTTGGTTTTCATTTTTAAAATCGCGGATGATTCCGCTCAGGGTT
>Ga0247727_10011615_pt1 | contig 15318 bp, 23 predicted proteins | sample WisWelCaveWW1625_FD_202498 | JGI IMG/M metagenome (GOLD analysis project Ga0247727, IMG submission 202498) | Biofilm microbial communities from Wishing Well Cave, Virginia, United States - WW16-25 | ecosystem: Environmental > Aquatic > Deep subsurface > Groundwater > Cave microbial mat | place... | reverse complement strand
CGCCGGCTCGGTCATCGACGTGCCGCTCGCCCAGGTCCGCGCCTTTGCGGGCCAGCCGCGGAAGCACTTCGATGCGGGCGCGCTGGCGGATCTCCGCGCGAGCATCGCGGCGGTGGGGCAGCAGGTGCCGGTGACCGTGCGACCGATCGTGGGCGATGCGCAGCACGCCTACGAGCTCGTCGACGGGGAGCGGCGGTTCCGCGTCTTCGAGCTGCTGAAGCGTCCGACGATCCGCGCGGTGGTGCGCGAGGACCTGGCGACCGGTGGGCCCGGACAGTTCCTCGCCTCGGTCGTCTCCAACTTCGCGCGGGCGGGGCACGGCATGCTCGAGATCGCGGAAGCGATCCGGACGCTCGAGGGGCATCCCGACGTGCAGGCGTTGCCGACGCGGACGGCGCAAGTGGGGCGGCTCGGCGCGATCCTCGGCCGGTCGATCGTCTGGGTGAATCAGCACCTGAGCCTCAAGCATCTCGTCCCCGAGGCGCACGCACTCTTCTCGCCGCCACGCCCGCCGAAGGAAGGCCTGCAGACGCAGTGTGCCTTCAGCCTCGCGCAGATGGCCCCCGAGGTGCAACGCGCCTGCGTCGCCGAAATCCTCAAGCGCAAGCTCAACGCGAAGCAGGCGGCGACCCTCATTCGCCGGCGGCGTCAGGCGCAGGGCGGCAAGAAGTCGGACGCGGATCAGCCGCATCGGTACTACGGCCGGCTGCGCGGCGCGATCGGCTCGATGGGCGACACGCTCGATGCCCTCCTCTCGCTCCCGGCGCGGGACCTGCGGACCGGCATCGCGCAGCGGTCGGCAGACGATCAGCAGGCCCTCCTCCGTGATCTCGCCGCCGCGCTCGAGCAGCTCCGCCAGCTCCACGACGCCGTCCGGAACGCCGTCGTCACGACGGCGCGTTCAGCGGCCACGGGGGCCGCATGACGCTCGACGCCGCCACCGTCCAGGGCAGCGACGAGTGCCCCCTCTGCGGCACCTACGGCCCCCTCGCCCTCTGCGGGGATCGCCTCCTCTGCGAGGCCTGCATCCAGAGCCGTGAGCTCGAAGCCCAGACGGCGCAGTGCACCCGCACGCACTACGCCTTCTCCGAGCGGCGGATCGGCGGTGGCGGATGACCCTCCTCGAGCGCGCCGCCGCCCTCGGGTATCCGCGGGTGGCCCTCCGCCCCTGGCTGCACGTCGGCCCTGGCGAGGAGCGGTGGCGGAAGTTCACGACGTTCCTCGCCTTCGGCCTCGACGATGCGGCAGAGAAGGCGGCGTGGACCGCGGCGGCACTCACGAAGTTGGAGGCCGCGGCATGACCCTCCCCGCCGTCATCCCCCCGGGCATGAAGCGCTGCTCGCGCCCGACGTGTGCGCAGCCCCTCAAGCCCACCACCGCCTTCGACCGCTGCCGCCGTCTCCCCGATGGCCTCCAGGCCTGGTGCCGGCAGTGCCAGAACGCCCGGGCCGCGGAACGGAAGCGGGAGCGGCGGACCTTCGGGCCCCGGGCCATGATGAACGTGAGCGGGCGCACGCCGAAGATCGCTGGGAGCCAGTACGCCGCCCTCCTCGCGGCCCAAGGCGGCGTGTGTGCCATCTGCGAGCAGGAGGAGAGCTTCCGCGACCCGACGGGCGAGGTCGCGCGCCTGTCGTACTACTTCGGCGTGACGCCGCAGAGTACGAAGCGCGCGCGCATGTGGAGGGAACCCCATGACGATCGACGACCTGACGACCGAGCTCCACATCGCCCGAGCGGCGATGCTGCCCCCGATTGAGGGCTTCCAGGACATCCTGCGGGTGAACAGCGAACCGCCGACGCGCGACGCGGCGACGGCGCTCCTCGCCACGTTCCAGCGGCGGGTCGACCTGATCGACAATGTGCTCGAGGGGCTCGCGCAGACCGCGCGCGCGCTCGAGGCGCTGCGGAACGACGGCTACCCGACGCTGCCGACGCGCGAGGTGCCGGACCAGGTGCTCGCCGACGTGGACCAGAACATCGCGACGCAGCAGGCCGCGCGGGCGTTCCTCAAGCCCGAGCAGGCGGTGTCCCTCGGACTGCAGGCAGGAGAGGCCGAAGAGAAGTGACCCATGCGCGCATGACGCGCGCCGGACGACGAGGAGGAGGACGACCATGCCCCTGGAGCTGACGATCACGAATGAGCAGAAAATCAAGGTTTCGGCCGCGCCGCAGACGCAGAGCGGCCGACCGGCGCGCCTCGATGGCGCGCTCCGCGTCCGGGTGAAGAGCGGGAACAGCACCTTCACCCAGGACCCGGCATCGCCGCTCGACGTCTACTTGGTGAGCGCCGACGACGCCGGCGACACGGTCTACGGCGTCGGTGGGGATGCCGACCAGGATCCGAACGTCGACGAGGTGATCGAGGACGAGGTGACGCTCCACGTGCTCGCGGCGCGCGCGGCCAACATGGGCCTCGTGGCTGGCGTGGCGGAGCCGAAGTAGGAGCAGCGTGCGAGCGGTTGCACATCGGGGCGGCGTGCGCACCAGCGCCGCCGCCCTGCGCTCCACCGCCGTCGTAGGCGACGAGCATGCCCACGCGGTGGCCCTGGCCGAATGGGCACGCCACCAGGTGCTCGCCGACCCCGCCTCGCCGCTCGGGCTCCTCTTCTCGGTCCCGAACGGCGGCTTCCGGAGCGCACGCACGGCGGGGCGGCTCTACGCCGAGGGGCTCCGCAAGGGCGTCTCGGACTACATGCTCCCGGTGCCGCGCCGGGACTACCACGGCGTCTTCCTCGAGCTGAAGCGACCGGCGCGCAATGCCCTGCTCTCGCCGGAGCAGCGGCAATGGCTCACCGAGGTGGCCACTTGGGGCTACCTCGCGGCGGTGTGCTGGGGGTGGGACGCCGCGCGGGTGTGCCTCGAGTGGTATCTCGCCGCCGACGACGGCCGGGGCGTCAAGCCGTTCGCCGCCGCACGCGGCATCGACGCGCACTTGGACCGTGCGCCGGCGGGTGAGCTCGCCATCGGTGACGCGGTGTTCGATCGGCTGAACGGGATCGTGCGGTGGCAGCCGGTGGAGTGGGGGCGGGATGGCTGAGCATCGGATCGTGGTCGAGGTATCGGCGATCGACCCCGAGGCGTTCGGGCGGTTGCTGCGCCGACAGGGCGACTTCAGTCTCGCGCGACGGATCGAGCAACAGATCGCGCGCGCGGCGCGCGCGGAGACGGTGCAGGGGCAAGACTCTTCGAGCTCGGACATGGGGTCCGAGACGAAGGTGGAGCCGTATGGGGTGGGGGTGGCGCTCACGACAGTGGGGCGCCGAACGACTCCTGCGCCGTCTCCGCGGGCGCCGCGAATTTACTCAAAGCGCACCGGCGCAGAGGACAGCATCGCGCACGTCCTGAGCACGTTCGATGAACCGACGACGGCATTGCTGTACGACCAGCTGCGCAAGCGGGGCTGGAGCGAGGACCGCGCGCGGACGGTGCTCAAGAAAGCCGACTGGCTCTTGTGATCGGGGGAGGTGGGACATGACGCTCGCGATCATCTCGGGCCTTCTGGCGATCGCCCTCTGCGGGCTGAGCGCCCTCGCCTCCCTGCGTGAGCATGCCCGGCAACGCCCGGGGGGCGTCTCGGTCGTGCTCTTGGCTGGCGCCCTCGTGCTCTTTCTCGTCGGCCTCGCCACCGCCCAGAGCCTCGAATCCTGCCCCGACTGCCTGCGTCGCTGCGCCTCGACGACGACGGTGCCGACGACGAGCACGACGACGACCACGGTGCCGGTCGCCGATGGGTGGCGGCACTTCTGGTCGGTGCGGATGGGCGGGACGGTCCTTGCGGACAGCGCGCCGGTCAAGGGCGTCGCGATCGACGCGCAGGGGAACGTGTACGCCGTCGGCTCCTTCACGGGCACCGTCGACCTCGGTGGTGGGCCGGTCACGAGCCTTGGCCGCGCGGACGCCTTTCTCGTGAAGCGCTCGCCCGACGGTGTCTTCCTGTGGGCCAAGACGTTCGGGGAGCGCTTCGCTACGGACCAGTTCGCGACGGCCGTCGCGGTCGATCCCCAGGGCAACGTCGTGGTGACAGGCTGGTACTACGGCAACGTCAGCTTCGGGGGCACGGCGCTGCAGAGCGTTGCCTACGATGCCTTCCTCACGTCGTTTACTCCCAGCGGGGCGCACCGCTGGTCGAAGCGGATCGGGGGGCTGAGCTACGATCTCGCGCACTCGGTCGCCATCGACAGCGCCGGCGACATTGTACTGGCAGGGCAGTTCGCGGGAGCGGTCGACTTCGGCGGTGGCACTGTCACGAGCGCCGGCAGCAACGACGGCTTCGTGGCGAAGTACGCGGGGACGACTGGTGCCTACCGCTGGGCGCATCGTTTTGGTGGCCCCGGCCTCGACATCGCGACCAGCGTCCGCATCGACCCCTCGGACAACCCCGTCGTGGTCGGCTACTACGGTGCGGCGGGCACCTTCGCCGGTGTCCCGCTCTCCCACGCGGGTAGCAACGATGCATTCGCGGTGTCGCTCTCGTCGGCAGGCTCCGTGCGCTGGGCGCTCCGCTTCGGCGACGTGAACGAGCAGCGTGCGCTGGCGGTCGCGACCGACCCGAGCGGTAATGTGCTCCTGGCCGGCTACTTCGGTGGTCAGGTCTCCTTCGGCGGCCCGGTCGTCGAGAACCAGGGTGGCGCACCAGACATCTTCGTCGCGAAGCTCACGACCGCAGGAGCGCACGTCTGGTCACGGGCCTTCGGGACCACGCTCGGCTTCGGGGATCTCGCCAGCGCCCTCGTGACTGACAGCTGGGGCGAGGTCTACGTGACAGGACACATCATCGGCCCGGTCAACTTCGGGGGTGGCGCACTCGTCGCTGAGGCGACCTACGACCCGTTCGTGCTGAAGCTCGCGGCAGCCAACGGCGCACATCGCTGGTCGCGCCGCTTCATCGGCCGGTGGGACGACCATGGTAGCAGCATCGCGATTGGGGCGCGCCTCGTGCTCGGTGGCGACTTCGCCGAGGCGATCAACTTCGGGGGTGCCACGCTCCCGAGTCCCGGCGGCATGGATGGGTTCATGGTGGATCCGGAACTGGGAGGCTCGTGATGCCGACACAAGGGGAGCAGCTCGACTCGTTCTCAGCTGCCGCACCGAATCCGATCGACGAGGACCAGCAGGGCCTCTATGCCGTGTCGGCGTGGAACCGTCCCGACCCAGCCCTCGACCTCATCGGGAACAGCTGCAGCGGCCTCCGCATGGTGTACTTCCCGCCCGGCCCTGACGGACATTCGATCGTGAAGTGCTCGGAGAAGAAGCCCCGCGACGTGATGGCCGAGCATCTGTTCGATCCTCCGCGGTCGATGGTCTGCACGCGCTGCGGCGCAGTGCTCCTCGGCCACACGGACGCCAAGCCCTTCAAGCTGACGGACTGGGAGAGCGAGCGCTTTCTGCGGTCGTACTCCGCCCGTGGGCTCAATCCCGGCGTCCGGGAGATGACCTTGGCCTACGAGATCGTGGGCATCAACGACCCCGATGGTAGGACGATCGTGCGCAGCGGGGCGACGCAGATCAGCATCCGCCCGAGGCCGGCGTGACCATCGTGCGGGGGCAGTCATTGCAGATCGACGTGCGGGGGTAGCGGGGGCCGATGCGCGTTCTCCAGATCGCCCGCCACGAGCGCTTCGCCCAGGCTCTGGCCGACGGCATGAGCGCGACGAGAGCCTACGTGGCGGCGGGGTACAGCTCCGGCAACCGCGGTGCTGCCTCCCGGCTGCAACGCCGCGACCACATAAAGCAGCGGGTCCGCGAAGTGCTGCAGGTCCGCGTGGATGCCGCTGCCGACGCCGCTGCCACGGTGAAGGCGACGCTCACGCTCGACAAGCAGTGGGTGCTCGATCGCCTGATGCGGATCGTCGAGCGGTGCCTGCAGGACGTGCCAGTGCTCGGCAAGCTCGGGCACCCGACGGGGTTCTACGTCTTCGACTCGAAGGGGGCGAACCGCGCGCTCGAGCTGCTCGGCAAGCATCTCGGGCTCTTCTCCGCCGACGAGAAGACGCCGGCGGAACTGAGCGCGCTCCTGGCGGCACTGGCGGGGGGCAACGGGAGCAGCGAGCGGCGGGTGTACGATGCGTAAGCTCAAGCGCGTCGCGCAGCACCGTAGCGTGCTGGTCGGCGCGTGGATGCCGAGGGATTTGGTGGCGCGGATGGACGCCGCGGCGGCGCGGGAAGATCGCAGGCGGTCATCCTTCCTGAGGCGTGCGGTCGAGAGCTACTTGGAGCGCAAGGTGCGGCGGGCATGACCATCCTCGACGCCATGGAGAGCCCGGAGCTCTTCGGCCCCTTCTTCCGGGGGCCGCAGTGGCGCGCCTGGAAAGCATTCCTCGGGGCGTTGTTCGGCCTCGAGCTCGGGCCGAACCTGCAGGGGATCTACCAGCAGCACACGGGGCGGATCGCGACGCCGACGCAGCCGGTCGATGAGGCGTGGATGATCGTCGGCCGCGGCGGCGGGAAGAGCCGGATCGCGGGGCTGATCGCGACCTTCCTCGCCTGCTTTCGCGACTGGCGGCCCGTGCTCGCACCGGGGCAGCTGGCCCTGATCCCCATCATCGCGGCCGACAAGGACCAGGCGCGCATCGCCTTCGGGTACATCACGGGCCTGTTCGAGGTGGTGCCGAGCCTGCGGGCGCTGCTCAAGGGGAAGCCGCGGGCGACGAGTCTCGACCTGGTGACCGGTGTCACGATGGAGGTGCGTGCGGCCTCGTTCCGGACGATCCGCGGATATGCGCTCGTCGCCGCCGTGCTCGACGAGATCGCGTACTGGATGACGGGCGAGCAGAGCCTCAATCCCGACCACGAGATCGTCAACGCGATGCGCCCCGGGCTCGCGCGCGTGCCGGGCTCGATCTTGGTCGGGCTCTCCTCCCCGTACGCGCGGAAGGGCGTCCTCTACGACGTGCACGAGGGGCACTACGGGCGCGAGGGCGACCCGGTGCTCGTGTGGAAGGCCGAAACGCGGCAGATGAACCCGACCTTCCCGCAGGGGCCGATCGACAAGGCGGTGGCAGAGGATCCCGCGAAGGCGGCGGCCGAGTATTTCGTGCAGTTCCGCGACGACCTCGAGAGCTACGTCTCGGAGCAGGCGGTCAAGGACGCGATTGTGCCCGATTGCGACCAGCTGCCGCCGCGGGAGGGCGTCAGCTACGCGGCGTTCACCGATCCGTCGGGCGGCTCGCAGGACGCGTTCACGCTCGCGATCGGCCACGCGGAGAGCGGCCGCGGCATCATCGACCTCGTGCGCGAGAAGAAGCCGCCCTTTTCCCCCGAGGCGGTCTGCGCGGAGTTCGCGGCGGAGTGCCTCCGCTACGGTTGCACCATCGTGCGGGGTGACCACTACGCCGGCGTATGGCCCGCCGAGCAGTTCGCGAAGCACGGCGTCACCTACCAGGTGAGCAGCCAGAGCAAGAGCGAGCTCTACCTTGGCATGCTGCCCGCGCTCAACTCCCGCCGGGTCGACCTCGTGGATCACCCACGACTCCGCCAGCAGCTGTGCGCCCTCGAGCGGCGGACGTCGCGGGTTGGCAAGGACACCGTCGACCATCCCCCGGGCGGGCACGACGACGTGGCGAACGCGGTGGCCGGCGTGCTGGCACCGATGGTCGGGGGGATCAACGACATGCTCGGCTACTACCGCTTCCTCGCCGATGCGGCCGGTGCGGCGGTGCCGACGGACGAGCCCGCGTCGGCCGTGGCGCCGGCGGTGGTAGGGACCGAGGATCGCGAGGCGCGGCTGCGCGCGGTCGAGGCGCTCGAGCGGCAGGCGCGGAGGCGCTGATGGTTCCGGTGTTCGTGCGCGTCACCTGCATGTCCCAGGACGGGCCCTATGCCCGCTGGATCAACCTCGCGTACGTGAAGGACCTCTTCTGGCACGAGCCGTGGGGCTGCACGAAGATCGAGTTCGGCGATGGGCACTGGGAGAAGGCGACGGAGAAGCCGCACGAGATCCTGGGCGTGCGGTTCGATGCGCGGGTGGTGATGCCCGGCGTCCCAGCGTCGGCGCCCCGGAAAGCCTCGCGCCGGCCGCGGGCGGCCGCATGAAGCGCAGCGCCATCGACATCCTGCGCGCGCAGGAGCGGACCCCGCCGCCGAACGTCCCCGACGTCGGCCAAGTAGTGCAGCTGCCGACGCAGCAGGGGTTGCTCCGCTGGTATCGCGTCTTCCGGTCCCACGGCCGAGCGCGTCTCCCTCGTTCCACTGACGGAGGATGAGAACGTACAGCTGGCCCGCGACGTGATCCGACTCATGGTGGGGGCACGGGATTGCGCAGTTCTGGGAGGCGATCAGCTGGGCGGCGACGGTGCCGTGGTGGCGCCGTGCCGTTAGGGAGGATCCGTGGACGATAAGCTGAACGGTGAGAAGCCGCCGCCCGAAGGCGAGCAGCCCCCACAACCGGCGATCGTGGTGACGTTCGATCCCGACGGCCGGCCGAACGTCCAGTTGCAGGGTGGCGTGGACGGCACCTACCTGACGACCGCGGCCACATGGCTCCGGCTCCTGGGCGAGCTGCAGATCAAGCAACGGCTGGCGAAGCAGCTCCAGGCGCAGGGGCCACGCATCCAGCCGGTAGGGATCGGGTGACCCTCCTCGCCTCCGGCCTCTGGGCCATTGCCGCGGCGCTCACGCTCCGCTGCGCCATGGAGGCCGAGGTGCGCGCCGTGCTGCCGTCGTCGCTCTGGTGGACGTATCGTGTTCTCGTCTGCGGCTGCTTCGCGGTCGCCGTGGGGCTGCTCGCGCGCGCATGACCCGCCCCACCTGGCAGCGCGCGCGCATCCTCGAGCGCGCCCTCAACAAGCACGGCCAAGTCGTTTGGGAGGCGGACGCCGCGCCCTACCTCTGGCCCCTCGACGGGCGCTGCTGGGTGCTCTGCCAGCCGCCCGCGCGCTACGGGGCGGAGGACGAGCGCGAGCCGACGGACGTGCCGCTCCACGTGTCCAACCTCTGCGCGCCCGACGGCCAGCCGATCGCCTTCCCGCCGATGGCGCTCGAGCTCCTCGGGACCGAGGTGGACTTCGCCGAGGGCGTGGCGCCCGTCTGGCTGACGGCGCGCCGCGTGGCGGCGTGAGCGAGCCGATCCGGTGCGCCAATCCCGCCTGCCCCCGGGGGCGTCCCGTCCTCCGCCGTCCCGGGTGGTGGCTCCGGCGGGTGCAGCATCCGACATGCTCGCTCGCTTGCCGAGATGCCCTCAAGCACGGCCGCGGGCGCTCGGTCGGCTCCCTTGTCCTCCGCGATGGGTACGTGAACGTCCGCCTTGGACAGGCCCACCGGCTCGCGAACAGCGAGGGCTATGCACCGGCCCAGCTGGTCGTCGCCGAGCGCCTCCTCGGGCGTCCCTTGCGCGGGGATGAGCGCGTCCGGCGGCTCGCCTTCTATCGGGAGGACAATCGACCCGAGTCCCTGTTCGTGCAGGACGTCGAGGGCCCGAAGGCGCTCGTCCCGCTGGCTCTGCAGGAGCGGCTCCGCCGGGGAGACGGCTCGATCGCTCCTTGTGCCCACCCGCAGTGTGAGCGCACCGTAGACCTGGCCTCACGGCGGGGCCGGCTGAGCGGCACCTGTAGCGTCGAGTGCAGCCGCGAGCTCGCAAGCGTCCCCGAGCCCGTCCGACCGCGGGGCGCACTCGGCCGATAACGTCCGAGGATTCGCGGCAAGTCGGTATCGGTGCGCATGCGTCGGCGCACCGCGGATGCCGACGGATCGTCCGACCCTTCCGGCTCGTCTCGACCCCGCGCAGGTGGCCGCGATCGTCGAGGCGGCCTACGCGCTGCCCGCGCCCCGCCGGCCGTTCCTCGGGCGCCTGGCCGATGGCGTGCGCGCCATCTTCGGCGGCTCGGGCTGGATGGCGCCGGGCGAGCCACTGCCAACCGTGGTGCCCGGGCGCGCACAGCCGCGGGGGTGGGACTTCCCGGTCACGATCAACCGGGTCATTCAACCGCGGGCCACGGAGGGCATCAGCTTCGCCGAGCTCCGCGCCCTGGCCGACCGGGCGACGCTCGTCCGCCTCGCGATCGAGACCTGCAAGGACATCGACGAGCGCTTTAGCTGGGAGGTCGCGCCGAAGGCCATCCCCGGCCGGAACGTCAAGGACAACGACGCCCGCATCGCCGAGGTGCAGGCGTTCCTCCAGCAACCCGACCGCCGGCTCACCTTCACCCGGTGGATGCGGACGCTCCGCGAGGAGCAGCTGTGCCTCGACGCCCCCGCCGTGTACCTCCGCCGGACCCGCGGCGGCGAGCTCTTCGCCTTCGAGCCGATCGCCGGCGACACCCTGAAGCCCCTGGTCGACGTCACGGGGCGGCGCCCGCTCGCGGGGCCGGCCTACGAGCAGGTCGTGAAGGGCATGAAGGTGGCGGAGTTCTCGAACGAGGAGCTCCACTACATGCCGCGGAACCCCCGCGCGCATCGGCTCTACGGCTACCCGCCGACGGAGCAGCTGCTGATCGTCGGCGCGGCGGTCATCAACCGCGAGCTCTCCCAGCTGCTCTACAACGCCGACGGCAACATCCCCGACGTCTTCCTGAAGGCGCCGAAGGAGTGGACGACCGACCAGATCAAGGCGGCACAGATCTGGTGGGACCAGCGGAAGGGCGACCTCTCGGCCCGCCGCGGGGTCACGATCGTGCCCGAGGCCGGCGTGCAGGAGATGCACGAGCCGCCGCTCAAGACGGAGATCGACGAGTGGTGGGCGCGCGAGGTGTGCTGGGCGTTCTCGCTCTCGCCGCTGGTCTTCCTGAAGCAGGGCATGAACCGCGCGACCGGCCAGGTGATGGCCGACAGCGCGCTCGATGAGGGGCTGATCCCCCGCCAGCTGTTCTGGTCGGAGTTCCTCGAAGCGCTGATCCGCCTTGCGTGGGGCTGGGACGATCTCACCGTCACGTGGCAACAGGCGCGCGACCCCGACCCGGACATTCAGTCACAGATCGAGGTGCGGGACGTCCAGAACGGGCTCCGCACCATCAACGAGATTCGCGAGGCGAAGGGGCTCGACGGCGTCGAGGGTGGCGACGAGCCCTTCTTCTTGACCGCGGGCGGACCGGTTCTGCTGCGCAGCATCGTCGGGGCGAACGAGGACGGGGAGGCCGGCGAAGGTGTGCCCGCAGTCGAGGGCGAGGCGGCGGCACTGCCTGGCGGGGCGGCCGTGCAGGATACCGCGCTCAACGGCGCGCAGATCACGTCGCTTCTCGAAGTGGTGCGGGCCGTCAATGCCGGCGAGCTCGACGTCGAGGCGGCGAAGGCGCTCCTCGTGGTGGCGTTCCCGACGATCGACGACGCCGAGGCCTCGCGCATCATGGCCGGGGCGGAACAGCGCGCCGCCGAGGCGGCGACCCGGCGGGACGAGGCTGCGGCGGCGATCGCGGCGGGGCAGGCCAGCAACGGGGACCGTCCGGGCGGCGCGCCGCCCGCGGAGGGCGATCGGGCGGCCACCGACATGGACCCCGAGACGGCCACGGAGTCCGACGACAAGGGCACCACGCCGCGCGATCTCAGGAAGCGCGCCACCCGCACCGTCCAGACGATCCCCAAGCGGCAGAAGAATTTCTGGCAGGCCGAGCGCGGAACAGCCCCGCCGCGCGCAAGGCCGAGCGGCGCCTGGCGGGGACCCTGATGACGGCTTTCCGTGGTGTGCTGCCCGGGATCGTCGCCGAGGTCGGGCGGCGGCTCGAGACCCGCGGCCTCATGAAAGAGGCCGGCGCCAAGCTCGACGCCGACGTCGCCGCGGCGCTCGAGGCCCTCGATCTGTCGGGGTTCGCCGTCCTGCTCAACCCGACCGAGGCGATCCTGGCCGAGATGGGCCTCAACGGCGCCCGCCAGGCGATGCTCAGCGTCAAGACGCTGGCCCCCCAGGCCGAGGCCTTCGCTCTCCCGAGCGACGCGGTGCAGACCTGGGCGCGGAGCCACGCCGCGGACCTGGTGGGCATGCGCGTCCTCGACGACGGGCGCGTGGTCGAGAATCCGCGCCCCGAGTTCGCGATCACCGAGGCGACCCGGGAGCAGCTCCGCGGGACGATCGCCGACGCCTTCGAGGGCGACGGTCTTACGATGGCCGAGCTGCGTGACCGGCTCGAGGCGAGCTACGCCTTCAGCGAGGAGCGCGCGATGGTCATCGCCCGCCACGAGGTGGGCGCGGCGCTGCGCGAGGGTAACCTCGCCACGTGGCGCGAGTCCGGCGTCGTCACCGGCGGGGAGTGGATTCTCTCCGACCTCCATGCCGTGCCTGACGAGTGCGACGAGTACGCCGGCCGGGTCTTCCCGCTCGACGAGATCCCCGATCTCCCGCACCCGCTCTGCGAGTGCGACGTCATCCCGCACGTGGGTGACGCATGATATCCGCGGTCGCCAACCTCCGCACGCGGACGCTGCACGACGTGCGCACCACGTCGGCCGTGCGGCGGACGCGGCTCGTCGTCGTCGGCGACACGCGGACGCGCCTGGCGGACCCGCTCATCCTGGCAGGTGCCCGCTTCGGGGTCGTGCCGACGATCAGCACTCCGACCACGCTGCAGCTGCCGCACGTCCCGGACGTCGACACGGAGCAGGGCTTCTTCAACGGCGTCGGCCTTCTCCGCGTGCCGAGCGGCCCGCTCCTGAACGAGTACGCCCTCGCGGCGGCGATCGCGACGGTCGGCCTCCCCGTCATCCCCAGCGACCGGGTCTGGTTCAACTACTTCATTGGCCTCGGGCTCTACGCCCCGCGGGTCGGCCTCGACTGCACCGGCGGACCGACGGTCTGGGCGATCCCCGAGTCCCTCGTGGGGCCGGTCCAGGTCTACGCCGATGGTGGTGCGCTCTTCCGTCTCGCGAGTGCCCCGCAGCTCGGCGAGTGCGTCGTCGCCGATGGCACGATCACGCTCGGCGGGGCGGCGACGGCCGTATGGGTCGACGGCTTCGTGGTCGGCACCCCGCGGACGCCGCGGCGGCACCTGCCGCTCGTCCAGCTTGACCCCGTGACGCTCCAGCTCGCCGTGACGCCGCTCGCGGACACGGAAGGGCTCGTGCTGAACGGCGCGCGCATGCACCGCGTGGCGTCCTTCGCCGATCCGGACGACGACACCAACGAATACACGTTCAGCGGCGACACCTACACGTTGGCGCATCCGGTCGATCTCTCGGGATTGGATCGCGCCTGGGGGGACTGCTTCACATGACCGGAGAGCCCACGCGATTCCAGGCGTTCCTCGGCGCACTCGTGCTCCTGGTGGTCGGTGGCGCCGGCGGGTTCCTTGCGGGCCGCGTCTACACGCACGCCGAGGTCGACCGCGAGTTCGAGCGCGTCTTCACGCTGCCGAAGAACGAGTTCTGGGCGACCGAGCACCCCCGCGCCGTGTGGCAGCGCTTCGACTGGCGCGGGCTCATGTATCGACCCCTGCCAACGAAGGACACGGTCGAGATCGTCAATATGTTCGGCTCGCCGCCCCCGCCGGAGGCGCCGCCGACCAGCACGACACTGCCGGCAAGCAAGGAGGCGAAGCGATGACGCGATCAATGCAGCGGTGGGGTGCGGGGCTCGGGGCGATCCTTCTCGGCTTCGCGCTCGAGGCGCAGGCGCAGAACGTCATGCGCTGCGACCAGCAGCCGAATCTCGCAGCGAGTAACGGCACCGCCTGCCCGACGCAGACGATCACCACCGAGTGGACGATCGGCGCCGGCAAGGTGCTCACCTTTTCCAACTTCGGGGCGTCGTTCGGGGAGAGCGACACGAACCCGCCGTGTGCGGCGGGCGACTTCCGCATCTACGCCGACGCCTCAGAGAACAGGCTCAAGAAGTGCCAGAACGGCACGCCGACCGACCTCGATACCGGGGGCACGGTCAACTGGAACGACGTCGGCAACCCGACCGGAAACCAGACGCTCACCATGGCGGCGAACACCTCCACGTGGACGTGGAATGCCGCCACCGGGGCCGGCGTCGACATGCTGACCCTGACGGACACGGCGTCCAACACGGGTACGGGCTATGTCGTGTCGCTCGCCACGGCGGCCTCGAGCGCCGCGAAGCCGGTGCGCGTGACCGCGGGCGGCACCTCGAACGGCGTCGACATGAGCACCGCGGGGCTTCTCGCCCCGATCGGCACTGGGGGGATTCAGGCGTCCGACGTCGTCTGCACCACCTGCGTCGGCACGACCGACGTCGCGAACAATGCCATCGACGGCACGAAGATCGGCATCGGCACGACCAACGGCGACCTCCTGCAGTACGACGGGACCGACTGGGCGCGGCTGGGGGTCGGCGCCTCGGCCACGTTCCTCCGCTCGAACGGCACGACGTGGGCGGCCACGGCCATCTCGGCCGCGGATATCGGGGCCGGGGACATGGCGAACGTGCTCGCCTGGGGCGAGCTCCTCGCGGACTGCGACCCCGACTGCACCCTCGCGGCCTCCCCGCGCGACACCGCCGGGGCGGATGCGACGGTGCAGGTCTTCTCGAACGGGATCCTTATGCAGCCACTCGGGGCATGCGGGGGGGTGAATCAATTCACGATTGCCGCGGGCGGGGTGATCACCCCCTGTGACGTGGTCGCCAACGGCGGGCCGGTGCTCGCCTACTACGAGCGCTAACCGGGCGTGATCCGCGCGCTCCTCATCCTGCTCGTCTGTGCGGCGCCCGCCTGGGCGTGGGACCCGAACCCCTCCCAAGCCCCGCAGCTGCAGCCGCAGGACAGCGATCTGTCCTGCCTCGCCGCCAATGCCACCAACGGGCTCCTCGCCCGCACGGGCGCGGGCACCTGTGCGGCACGCTGCCTCACTAGCTCCGGCCCGGTCACGATTACGGATGGGTGTGCGGAGGTTGGCGACCCTGTCATCGGTGTCACGCTCGCTGACGGTGACATCCCGGCGGGGATTATCCGCGACGTCGGCCCGGGGTGCTCTGCGGGCGCGTGCTGGACGAACGGGCTCGCGACGACCGGCGGCACCCTTCTGCACTGGGAAGGCATCTCGGTCGACGCGAACGACTTCACCTTCTTCGTGCCTTCCAACCCGACGGGGCAGATCGACTGGGTCGTGCCGAACGGCGCGGCCACGCTCACCTTCCCGAGCGGCATCGACACCGTCGTCGCACGGGACACCACTGACACGCTCACCAACAAGATCCTCACGACGCCGGTCATCGGCTCGTTCGCGAACGCGACCCATACGCATACGAACGCGGCGGGCGGCGGACTGCTGACGCAAGACCTTGGGGCCATTGAGGCGCTCAACACGAACGGACTCTTGGCGCGGACGGCGTCAGACACCTGGGCGGCGCGCACGCTCACCGAATCCACCTCGACGCTCGGGATCACCAATGCGGACGGGGTCAGCGGTAACCCCACCTTCACCGTTGATGCGGAC
>Ga0247727_10011614_pt1 | contig 15318 bp, 11 predicted proteins | sample WisWelCaveWW1625_FD_202498 | JGI IMG/M metagenome (GOLD analysis project Ga0247727, IMG submission 202498) | Biofilm microbial communities from Wishing Well Cave, Virginia, United States - WW16-25 | ecosystem: Environmental > Aquatic > Deep subsurface > Groundwater > Cave microbial mat | place... | reverse complement strand
AAGATGATTTTGCTGCGGTGAGGGCGCGGAGCACCGCGGGCATGGCGCATGGCGTAATTTAATCTCAAAGGGGGAATCTTAAAGCGGGTCAGAAGAATATTCTGATCCGCTTTTTTTATGGCATCGACGATCCAGCAGAAGAAGCAAGTAATGTTTCGATTTCGCTCAATGACACCAATTCAGGATTGATGGTATGCAGGCCCTCAGCTTTGGCTGCGGCATCGAGGCGTTTATCCGCGGTTACAAGACTCAGCGCGTTGCCACGCTCCTTCTCAAAAGCGGCAATATCCATCGCCGAACGCAGCACACAGGCATCCGTCGAATTGATCGAGTGCTTCTCGATGAGCGGTATGGCGCGCGATATCAAAATACTATCCGCCTCCAATTTTTTGAAATGCAGATTCTCGAGGATTTCTTGTTTGAATAAAAGAAGACTGGCACGGAACAACTCGTGTGAAATGACTCCGCCGTTTTTCTTACGGACGAATATTGATACAACTTCGGCAAGACCGATCATCAGTGCCCGCATATTCACAACGGCAACGGCGCTAAAAATGCGCAAGACGATTTCTGAGCCTTTTTCTTTGACGTAACGTTTCGCGAGCGCGCTGGCATCGAAATAAAAGATCCGCACAATTTTTTATTCCTCCCGCATCGCCACGAGGCCTTGCGCAAATTCGTTTCCTTCAGAATCGAACCCCGCCTGTTCGTAGCGTCTGAATAATTCATCTCGGCTTAACGGCTCCCCGACGATCCCCATTTCGGTCAGCGCCTGCGTTAGGAGTTGGCTATAATATTCGCCATGGCGCTCGGCGTCTTCCGTGGCAATAGCGCCCCATTCTGCCGCGGTTAACGGGCTTCGCGGTCGCAAGGAAAAATGCCGCCGGTCGACATTTTCGTGACGCACTAAACGCATTTCATTTTCCAGTTTTGTGAGGCGGCTCGTAATTTCAAGCATTGTTGCTTCCATCGGCAAGCTCCTTAAAAATAACCAGCAATTATATAACTAAAGATAATTCAAGAAGAGTAAAAATTCAACTATTTTTCATTTTCTGAAATTTCACGCCATCTCCAGCACCGGTAGTTGGCGCTCGCGCACGGCTTGCGCAGCAAATAACAATGCTTCCTGAATATCTTCCGGCTCAAGATCGGGAAAGGCCGCCAGAATCTCCTCATTCGTCATGCGATTCGCCACCATGCCCACAACTGTGGCAACGGGAATGCGCAAACCGCGAATGCTGGGCACACCGCCCATTTGGTTATAACGAGCCGTAATGCGCGTAAAGTTCATCCTGTTCTCCTTAGTTTAAACGATCGCTTCTCGTCTAAACTGAAGTTAACATATTTGACGAGAAAAATCAAGAACATTGTCGATCATGTTTACGACTCATATTTAATGGCGCATTTCAGTCCCGCAACAACCATCGCCTATCACTTGTCGCGTGCGAGCCAAGTCAAGCTGAGGGTTTACAATCTAGCCGGCCAACTCCTCCGCACCTTGGTCGACGCCCCACAAGCGGCGGGGCATTTTCAAATCACTTGGGATGGCAAAGACGACACCGGCAACGGCGTAGCCTCCGGCGTTTATCTCTACCGGCTGGAAGCGGAAAGTTTTGCGGAGACGAAGAAGATGATTTTGCTGCGGTGAGGGTGCGGAGGGCGCAGAGGGCAGAGCGCATGGCTTAATTTCACGGGGGATCGCAAAGCGGATCAGGCGGTTGTGCCAATCCGCTTTCATTTTTCACGCTTTCATTTTTCAGTAACCAGTCGTTGTGTTCATCAAAATTTTGTGCTATCTTGGAAGTAGAAAGTCCTTTATGAGCCGGATTTTTAAGTTGCAATTGTGTATCAAATTGCTTATTTTCTTTCGGTAAGAGGAAAGGGAAATCATGATCGAAAGAACTTGGATAAGAATATGGCAACCCCAAATGTCAACTACGACGAAAAGAGCGACACGCTTTATGTTTCATTCGCGCCGAGCGAAAAAGCAACGGGCATTGAATTGAACGATCATATTCTGCTGCGCCTCAACAAAACCGAACGCCGGGCCGTCGGGCTCACCTTATTTGAATACTCGTTGCTGGCCCAACGCACCGAAGTCGGCCCGCGCAGTTTTCCGCTCAGCGGCTTGGCGCAGCTTTCCAGCGAGCTTCGCGAGATGGTACTCGACATCACGTTGCGTCCGCCCGTGAGTGAGTTTCTTTCGTTGTCGGCTTACACGCCCTCGCTGACGGAAACGATTCTGATTACCTCCTTGCATCCGCTTCCCGCTGCGGCAGCGTGAAGGACACTTCACAACGTAAATTTTTGAAAAAAACATTTTGATGCAGTAGCGCAGACGACCTGTTTGCGCGGAGGAATCTCCAAGCGGATCAGGAGCATGTTCTGATCCGCTTTTTCATTTTCATGAAAAAGTTCTTCCTTTTAAACGGAATGTTGAGTATTTTTACTCAGACGTTTGAGTAATTCGGAAAGTGCTATGCTAACTCCAACATTTAAAAGAGAGATCGTTCAGCAGTTAAAGCACAGATTGGCCGAACCGAGGCGCTTCATTCAGGTCGTAACCGGCCCGCGGCAGGTCGGAAAAACCACGGCGGTGCATCAGGCCGTTGAAGAATGGAATGGACATGTTGTTTATGGCAGCGCGGATTTGCCGGCGCCGCCGCAGCCCATCTGGATCGAGCAATTGTGGGAAACGGCGCGCTTGCGAGCCACAGAGCAACAGCCGGTGGTGTTGGTTATTGATGAAGTGCAAAAGGTAACGCGTTGGTCGGAAGTCGTCAAACGATTGTGGGATGAAGACAGCCGTCAGGGCACGAACATTCGCGTCATCATTCTCGGCTCATCGGCGTTGCTCGTGCAAGCCGGACTCACGGAAAGTTTGGCCGGAAGATTTGAGCTGTTGCACGCGACGCATTGGTCTTTCAAAGAATGTGAAGCCTGCTTTGGCTGGAATCTTGATCGCTATATTTATTTCGGCGGTTATCCGGGCGCGGCGCCATTGATTGCGGCGGAAGATCGTTGGGCGCAATACATTCGCGATTCCTTGATCGAGACCACGTTGAGCAAAGATATTCTGCTGCTCAACCGCGTCGAGAAGCCGGCTTTGCTGCGCCAGTTTTTTATGTTGGCTGCCGAAAACGCCGGACAAATCGTGTCCTATCAAAAATTCGTGGGCCAGCTCATGGATGCCGGCAATACCACCACATTGGCGCATTACCAGCGGCTGTTGGAGGGTGCACGTTTGATTTGCGGTTTGCCCAAATGGCATGGTCAAGCTCTGCGCCGTCGCGCTTCCAGCCCGAAATGGCTCGTGTTGAACACCGCGTTAATGACGGCGATTGCCGGATCCAGTTTTGGCGAGTGGCGTCATGATATGACGCGCTGGGGCAGGCTGGTCGAAGCCGCCGTGGGCGCGCATTTGATCAACACCGCGTTGGGAACGGGCATCGAGGTTTTTTATTGGCGTGAGCGTGATCAAGAAGTTGACTTTGTGCTGCAACAGGCGAACAAACTTTTGGCGATTGAAGTGAAAAGCGGCATGTTTAAAGGAAAACATGCAGGATCGTCGGCCTTTGTTCGTGAATTTCCACAGGCGCGCACCATCCTCGTGGGGCAAGACGGCATTCCGCTCGAGGAATTTTTGAGTTATCCGGCTTCGTATTGGTTACAAAAAGCAAAACCGAACGGCAGCCATGCAAATGAAGAGTGACACTCCCAATTGGGAACCCCTCATTGACCTCGCCACCATCCTCAGCCAGCAAAACGACTTTCAGGAAATCTTGCGCGTGGTGGCAAAACAGGCGGTGAGCTTGCTGCAGGCCGAAACCGCGTTGATCTTGATGATCAATCCGCGCACTCAGGAAACGGTAAAAACCGTGATTCGGGAAGGCCGGACTGGCGACGAGCGCAAATTCAAAACCGCGCAAAATCAAATTAGCGGCTGGCCGATGCAACACCAGCAGCCGTTGTGGAGCGCGGATGTCAAACAAGACGCGCGGTTCAGCGGCGTGGCTTTCGGCGATGTTCCGGTTAAATCCGTCATTGGGGTTCCTCTGCGCATCGAAGGCGCGTTGATCGGCACGCTCATTTTATTGAACAAAAGTCATGACGGCGTTTTTGCGGAAGACGAGGCCGCGTATTTGGAAAAGCTCGCGGTGCTTGCGACGCCGTATTTGCGCAACGTCCAAAAGATCGCCGAGTATTTCAACCCGCCGATGCCGGAAGCGGCGCTGCTCGCGAAATATGAACGAGCCGGGCTTATCGGCAAAAGTCCGAAATTCCTCGAAATGTTGCAGGCCATCGAAGCCGCGGCGCGCTGCGACGTGCGCGTGTTGCTCGAAGGCCAAACCGGCACCGGCAAAGAACTGGTGGCGCGCGCCATTCATCAATTCAGTTCACGAAGCCATCAACCCTTTATTGCCATTGACTGCGGCGCCATTCCCGCGAACTTGCTGGAGAGTGAATTGTTCGGCCATGTCAAAGGCGCGTTCACCGGCGCGACACACGATCGCAAAGGTTTGTTGGAAGAGGCGAATCACGGCACGCTGTTCATGGACGAGATCGCCAATTTGCCGATCGAGATGCAGGCCAAATTCATGCGCGTTTTGCAGGAAAGCGAGGTTCGGCCACTGGGCAGCAATCAGACGCGGCGGATCGACGTGCGCTTCATCACCGCGTCGAGCCAGTTTTTGCATAAGCTGATCGAGCAAGGGAGATTCCGTGAAGATTTGTTTTATCGCTTGCACGTTTATCCGATCTCCCTGCCATCGTTGCACGAGCGCCAGTTGGATATTCCATTGCTGGCGGAACATTTTCTCCGCAAGTTTAGCCGCCAACAGCAGAAACCAGCCGAATCATTTCACGCCGCGATTCTTGATTATACGAAACATCGCATTTGGGAAGGCAACATCCGGCAGTTGGAAAATTTCATCGAGCGCCTCGTGACGTTAGCGCCGCCGGAGATGAAAATTCTTGATGCGGCGATTCTCCCGCCTGACATAAAAAAAGAATTGCAGCACACGCCGAGCGCGACAGAAAAATCTCCGCATGACAAGGCGCTGCCAGATCGTGTTGCCGAATTATGAAGCGAGATTGATTCGACAGGCGCTGGAAGCGAATGATTGGAATCAATCGCAAGCCGCGCGACAGTTGCGCATTCCGGTGCAAACGGTGCATTATAAAATGAACAAGCTGGGGATTGTGAAAGCGGGGTGAGGAGGCAAAACAATTTGCTTTAAAGTTGCCATTCAATTTTTTCGGCGCCCTATCTTCTTATTGGCTTCCCCGAAGATATGCGGCACAAATTTTTCGTCGTTCAAAATTTGCATATTATCGCCGGAGGGAGCCAAAACGAATAGGCCTTGCTTGTAAGCGAAACGATCCGCTTGCTGGTCAATACTCATTCCGGCAACGGCGCCGTATAATTTCAATCCCTTAAATCGAGGGAAAAAGTCAAAAAATTGCGGGAGTTGTTTTAAAAAGTATTTCACGTCAGACACTTCAAGCCGCAGTTTCACCTCGATATCGAGAACAACTTCTGAACCGACGCCGAGCACGTCAACCTCCATCGTGCTGCCGTTCCGCCGTTCCGATGAGCGGGAATAGAGTCCGGTGAGCAAAATTCCGCGCTCGGCAAAGAGACGAGTCACGCTGGGGTAAACCATGCTTTCAGCAAATAATCCCAGCGATTTAGTGAGACCGCCCATCTGTCTTCTGAGTTCTTCTTCGGCTTCTTTGCGTTCCTGGCGATCTTTTTCGCGCCCCCGCTCCGTTTCTTCAATCCGCCGGTCCGTTTCTTCAATCCGTCGATCCGTTTCTCGAATCCGCCGATCGGTTTCTTGAGCGCCAAGATAAATCAGTTTTTCAAATTTTTCTAAAGTTGTCATGGTTTTGAAATTTTGCGTTGTGTGATAATTCCCATAATTAACTCTTTTCTAATTTACCGATATTTTTTTTAAAGTCAAGTTCGAAATTCCGCGCTTGACTTTTCCCCAACTTTTGTGTATTCTGTGTCCAACAGCAATGCAATTTTTCTCGGCATAAATTTTTCCAATTACTCAGAAGGAGCGCCCCATGCAGCAACGTCGGCGGTGGATTTTATTCATGACGGTTTTCTGTTTCTCGTCAGCCTGTTTTCTTTTTGCCCAAACTGAAACGGCGAAAACAGCCCAAAAGGATTCCGCGAAAAAGCAAGATTCTCCCAAGAAAAAAGATTGGGACGTGACCGCCGCCCACGGCCCGACGAGCAATGCGGAATTTTCCACAACTGAAGGGACATGGATGAATCTCGACGTCAGTCCCGACGGCAAAGAAATCGTCGTCGATCTGTTGGGTGATATTTACTTGATGCTCATCACCGGTGGCGAGGCCAAACTGCTCAGCGGCGGGCCGGCGTTTGAAGTGCAGCCGCGTTTCAGTCCGGATGGAAAAAAGATCAGTTTCACCAGCGACCGTGCCGGCGGCGATAATATCTGGGTGATGAATCGCGACGGCTCGAATGCGAAGGCGATGACGAAAGAAGATTTTCGTTTGCTTAACAATGCTTGCTGGACGCCGGACGGGAAATATCTCATTGCGCGCAAGCATTTCACCGGCACGCGCTCGCTGGGTGCGGGCGAAATGTGGATGTATCACGCGGCCGGCGGTGTTGACGGTTTGCAGCTCACGAAACGCCGCAATGATCAGCAAGATGCCGGCGAGCCGATGGTTTCCCCGGATGGGCGGTATGTTTATTTCAGTGAGGACATGAGCCCGGGCGCATTCTTTCAATACAATAAAGATCCGAATGGACAAATTTATGTGATTCGCCGCTATGATCGTGAAACCGGCAAGCTCACAAATTTCATCGCCGGCGCCGGCGGTGCAGCGCGTCCGCAACCCTCGCCGGACGGCAAATATCTCGCGTTCGTGCGTCGCGTGCGTTTGAAAAGCGTGCTCTATTTATATGATCTGCAAACCGGCGAAGAGCTGCCGATTTACGATGGCTTGAGCAAAGACCAGCAGGAGACGTGGGCGATTTTCGGGATTTATCCGAACTACGCGTGGACGCCGGACAGCAAAAATATCGTGATCTGGGCGAAAGGCCACATTTGGAAAATTGAAATCACGACGAAGAAAGCGACGCAAATTCCATTTGAGGCGAAGGTCAAACAAACCATCACCGCGGCGTTGCATTTTTCGCAAAAAGTGAGCCCGGATTCTTTTGACGTGAAAATGATTCGCCAGCCCGTCACTTCGCCGGACGGGCAATGGCTCGTGTTCAATGCCGTCGGCCACTTGTGGAAAAAACGTTTGCCGAACGGCGCGGCGCAACGCGTGACGAGCGACGCGCATTTCGAATTCGAACCGGCGTTCAGTCCCGACGGCAAATGGCTCGTTTACACCACATGGAATGACACGGCGCTTGGTGCGATTTACAAACTCGCGCTTGATGGTCGTACGAAACCCCTGAAACTGACGACACGAAAAGGTTATTATTTCGGACCGCAATTTTCCGCGGACGGGCAGAAAATCGTTTATCAACGCGACACCGGCAACGGCGTGTTGGGATTCACGCACGGCACGGAGCCCGGGCTGTATTGGATTTCGGCTAATGGCGGCGCGGCGAATCTCATCACCGAAAATGGCCGCTCGCCGCGTTTCAATCGCAAAGCGGATCGCATTTTTTACTTGACCGGTGGCGGTTTGGAAAAAGCCTACAAAAGCTGCCGTTTGGACGGCGGCGAGGAGCGCACGCATTTCACCTTGAAATATGCCAACGACGTCGTGCCGAGTCCGGACGAGCAATGGGTGGCGTTCACCGAGTTGTTCAACGCGTATATCGCGCCGTTTCCGCAGACTGGCGCAGCGATCGAGCTTAATGCCAACACCAAAGCGATACCGGTGAAAAAAGTCTCGCGCGACGCCGGCAGTTATTTGCAGTGGTCGGGCGACAGCAGGAAATTGCATTGGACGATTGGCCCGGAATATTTCACGCGCGAGTTGACGCGCAGTTTCAAATTTGTCGAAGGCGCCGCCGACAGCATTCCGCCGCCGGATACAACAGGCTTGCGCATTGCTCTAAAATTAAAAACCGATGTTCCAACCGGCAAGCTGGCGTTGACCGGCGCACGAATCATCACCATGCGCGACGATCAGGTGATTGAGAATGGTGTCATTCTTATTGAAGGCAATCGAATCATTAATATTGGAAGATCGAGCGAAGTCGAGATCCCCGCTGAGGCGAAACGAATCGACGTGCAAGGTAAAACCATCATGCCGGGGCTCATCGACGTGCATGCGCATTTACCGAATGGCGATGGCATTTCACCGCAGCAGAACTGGGCGTATTTCGCGAATCTCGCGTACGGTGTGACCACGGCGCACGACCCTTCGACGAGCACGGAAATGGTTTTCAGCCAATCGGAAATGGTGCAAGCTGGAATTATGAGCGGCCCACGCGTTTATTCGACGGGCACGATTCTTTACGGCGCGGACGGCGATTTCAAAGCAATGATCAACAATCTCGACGAGGCGCGTTCGCATCTCCGGCGCATGAAAGCCGTTGGCGCGATTTCCGTTAAAAGCTACAATCAACCGCGGCGCAACCAGCGCCAGCAGGTGATTCAAGCGGCGCGCGAGCTGCAAATGCTGGTGGTGCCGGAAGGCGGCTCGACTTTTTATCATAATATCACGATGATTCTCGATGGCCATACCGGCGTCGAGCACTCGATTCCGATTGCGCCGGTTTATCAAGATGTGCTCAAACTATGGGGCGCGAGTCAAACGGGTTACACGCCGACTCTTGTTGTCGCATACGGCGGCATCTGGGGAGAAAATTATTGGTATCAAAAAACGAATGTGTGGGAAAAATCGCGCCTGCTCAATTTCATCCCGCGACCGATTATCGATTCGCGGGCGCGGCGACGGATGATGATTGCCGACGATGATTTCGGCCACGTCACCAATGCACAAACCGCGAAGGCGCTGCTCGACGCCAGCGTGAAAGTGCAGCTCGGCGCGCACGGCCAATTGCAGGGCCTCGGTGCGCATTGGGAGATGTGGATGTTCGTGCAGGGCGGCATGACGCCGTTACAAGCCATTCGCGCTGCGACTTTGCACGGCGCGTCTTATCTCGGCCTCGATGGCGAGATCGGCTCATTGGAAAAGGGCAAGCTGGCGGATTTGATCGTGCTGAATCAAAACCCATTGGAAAACATTCAGTACAGTGAGTCGATTCTTTATACGATGAAGAACGGCCGTTTGTACGATGCGGAAACGATGAATGAGAGTGGAAATTATTCTCGTAAACGGGGCCCGTTTTTCTGGGAAAATGCAGGCACGAGCGAGGCGTTCGTGTGGAAAGGGCCGGAAATTGGATTTGGGGAAGTTCATTGCAGTTGCCAGTGAAAATTTTGGCCGGTTAAATGACAGAAAAATGAAAGACAGAAACATATCAATTACACCGGCAGGCATTTTTCTATTTGGATTTTAGCCGGATTGAGTTATATTATTTGAAGCAAACGATTTTATAAAGTGATGAAGCCAATGATGAAACGCACGCTGCTCATCGCCGCCATTTCAGCTTTATTCGGCGCCGCGCCGGCGCAAGAATTAGTTTTTCGTCCAGGCGATTGGACGCCGCGCGACGGGTCACGGAGAGAGCCGCCCTTTTTGCTTCAACCGGTTGGGCCGTTCCAATTCTGGTACGATCCGTATGGGAAACAAACGCCGCTGCCGAGAAGAAACGCCTGGCATGATATTCATCGCTACAGCGCGCCTCGAACAGCGTTCTCACATTTTAGTCTCGTTAAAAAAACGGAAGGAAATTTGCGGCTGGGCTGGACGGCCAATTATGCCTCGCAACTGGCGCCGAGCTGGGATGAAGCTTATGCGGTGGCGGTTGATGCGGCCGGCAACGCTTATGTCACCGGCTCGATCAACAAACTGCCGTATGGCCGCGACGGTTTGACGATTAAATATAGTCCGACGGGCGCCAAGCTTTGGGAAGCGCATTATAACAGTCCCTTTGATGGCGACGATATCACCACGGCGCTCGCGGTGGACGCCGCGGGAAATGTTTATGTTGCCGGATTGAGCGTTAGCGCAGGCACGGCTTACGATTATCTCATTATCAAATATAGTATGGATGGGGACATCCACTGGGTGGCGCGATACGATGGGCCGGATCATGGCGATGAGTACTTGAGTGCCTTGACAATTGACGGCGCCGGCAATATCTATGTAACCGGGACGAGCGGGGCGTATCCAAAAGGCGATTATGTCACGATCAAATACAATGCCGCTGGCAAGCAACAGTGGGTTGCCCGCTATGATGGTCCGAGCCATGCCCATGATTTCCCCATCGCGCTTGCCGTGGACAAAAACGGAAATGTTTATGTCACGGGCACAAGTTATCAATTGGGCCAGGATTATGCTACGGTCAAATACAACGCCGCCGGAATCGAGCAATGGGCGGCGCGCCACAGCGGCGGCGCGGATTCCAATGATTACGCCGAGGCCATTGCGGTGGATGATTCCGGCAATGTTTATGTCACCGGAAGCGGTTCGCTCTCCATCAGCAGTTATTCAGATTATGTGACGATTAAATATAATGCCAGTGGCACAACCCAATGGCTTGCACGATACGATGGACCCGCCGATGACCATGACGGCGCTCGAGCTATCGCTGTTGATGTGGCTGGAAATATCTATGTGACCGGGGAAAGTTGGGCGCCGGGAAATTTTGCCGATTATGCAACGATCAAGTATAACACCAATGGCGTTCAGCAATGGGTTGATCGTTACAACGGTCCCACGAGTGATTTCGATGTTGCGAATGCCATCAGACTCGATGCGGCAGGAAACGTGTGTGTCACCGGCGGAAGTCGAAGCGCCGGGAGCAGATATGCACAAGATGATTATGCCACGATAAAATATTCCCCAAGCGGGGTACGCCAATGGATTGCCCGTTACAACGCGCCAGCGAATGGCTATGATCAGGCCGGTGGTTTGGCGGTCGATGCCGCCGGCCATGTTTACGTCACCGGCCGCAGTGAGGCGGCGCACCACGACTATGATTTCGCCACGATCAAATACAACGCCGCTGGCAGCCAGTTGTGGCTGAACCGGGAAAATGGCACGGGCGCCTCACGGGATTATGCACGAGCTTTTGCCGTTGATAACGCGGGAAATGTTTATGCCACCGGTTTCAGCGAGGGTTCACAGTCGGCGACGGATTTCGTGACTGTCAAATTCAATCCTAACGGCGTGCAGCAATGGGCCGCTCGTTACAATGGTCCGGGAAATTTTCTCGACTATGTCGCCGCCCTCAAAGTCGATCCGGCCGGAAACGTTTATGTCAGCGGCGAGAGCGACGGCGTTGATACGGGCCGTAATTTCGCCACCCTCAAATACAATGCTGCCGGCGTGCAACAATGGGTGGCGCGCTCGAATGCGCCCGCCTCATCGGTGGCGCTCGAAGTCGATCGTCTGGGCAACATTTACGTCGCCGGTTATGCTGACCATGCCAATAACGGAACGAATTTGGATTACACGACGATCAAGTATGGCGCGGATGGCAGCATGCAATGGAGCGCCCGTTACAACGGCCCTTCCAACGCTAGTGATGTGTTGACTGGACTTGCTGTTGACGTCATGGGGAATGTCTATGTCACCGGTTCGAATTTTACGGATTGCGCGACGGTTAAATATAACGCCGCCGGCGCCGAGCAGTGGGCCGCGCGCTACAATCATGGCGACGGTGCGGCGGCTGCGGCGCAAGACATTGTTGTCGATAAATCCGGAAATATTTATGTCGCGGCAAATATCCGTCGCGGTCCACAATATGATTTTGTGACGATAAAATACCGGGCGAATGGCACGCAGCAGTGGGCCGCAACCTACGGCGGTTCGAACAATGCTTTTGATCGGGTCCTCACGCTGGCGGTAGACAAAATCGGCAACGTTTATGTCCTCGGAGCGACTTCCGGGGTCGAATCGAGCGCGCAATATATCACAATCAAATATAATGCGCAGGGCACCGAGCAATGGATTAACCGCTATACTGGTGGCATGTATTTAGACGATAGTGATATCGCTCTTGATGATTCCGGCAATGCTTACGTCATGATAAATTCCGACCGCGGCCAGGTGACGATCAAATACAATACCGCGGGCGTCGAACAGTGGGTGGCGGAACAGGAGGGGGTTCGGGGCAGGAATATCGCGCTTGATCGCTACAGCAATCTTTACGTTATGGGTTCGACCTCCGGCTCGCTCTGGAGCGTTTTTACGATTACCAAATATATTCAGAACGAGCAAAGCCCGAGCGCGATACCGGGCGCTTATGCACTGGGCCAGAATTATCCCAATCCGTTTTTTTATGCCACGAGTGTACGTTATGCCCTGCCGGTTGCCGGGCGTGTGATCCTGAAGGTGTACAATTTAGCCGGACAGGAAGTGGCGACGGTAGTTGATGCCGAGCAGGCCGCGGGCCGGCACGAAGTGGACTGGGGCAGCGAAAACCTTCCGGCCGGCGTTTATCTCTATCGGTTGCAGGTGAACGGCTTCAAACAGACCAATAAATTTATTGTGTTGAAATAACATTTTATTTTTAAACACAATTTAATTATGACCGAATTACCGGCCCACAGCCTCGACGCCATCATTGCGCAGTCGGAGCATTTAAAACAGGTACGCAAGGCCGAATTGAAATTCGGCGATTGGGTAATCGTGGTGACGCTGAACTCGACGTATTCGATTCGCGTCATCGAGGACGGGCTTTATCTCGTTTCCGGCGGCTGGTTTGATCGGGAAGGGCAAGCGCCGCTGAAGACCACCATTGCTGGCTGCACGTGGGGCGGCAGCATTATCAAAACCGATATCGTCGCGGCGTGCGGGCTCAGTGTGGAATTTGGCAATCGCGTGGTCACCAGCACGATTCAAAAAATCGTCATCGTGCCGAATGGCGGGGAGAATTGAGTAAACGATAAACGCCTCAAAAACTATACGGTAAACTTCAAATATCTCTCCAATGCAAAAACTTTCCCTTTTTCTCTGCCTGTTTTTTATCTCCTGCCATACAGTCCCTCTCAAGCGTATGCCCCCTGCAAAATCGACCAACCCCTGGGTTGAAAAAACTCTGGCGCCAATGACGTTGCGCGAGAAGCTCGGGCAGATGTTTATTTATCATCTCGACACCAACTTCAAAACCGAGGATGATCCGGCGTGGCAAAAAATCGTCACGCTCGTGCAAGCGCATCATCTGGGCGGCGTGCATCTCTGGCGCGGCGAACCGTATGCCACGGCGTACATGACCAACCGTTTGCAAAGGCTCGCGAAAATTCCGTTGCTGTTCACGGCCGATCTGGAGAACGGCGTGGCACGCTTCAACGGCACCGCGTTTCCGCCGAACATGGCAATTGCCGCAAGCGGCGATCCGCAGACGGCATATCAAATGGGCTTGCACACCGCGCGCGAAGCGCGAAGTCTCGGGTTGAATCTCATCTTTGCGCCGGTGGCCGACGTCAACAACAATCCGCTGAATCCTATCATTAATACTCGTTCGTTCGGTGAGGATCCGGAAACGGTCGCGCGTTTTACGGAGGCGTTCATTCGCGGCTGCCACGACGGCGGCGCGCTCACCACGGCGAAACATTTTCCCGGCCACGGCGACACGGCGGAAGATTCGCATATCGAGCTGGCGTACGTTCCGGCAGACAGCGCGCGCCTGGAGCAGGTTGAATTGCAGCCGTTTCGCCGCGCCATTGCGGCGGGTGTTGATTTCATCATGACCGCGCATCTCAACGTGCGCGGCGTCGCAATGAATTCGTATGATCCTGCCACCATCTCACCGGAAATCATGACGGGATTGCTGCGCCAGCGTCTCGGCTTCGATGGTGTGTTGATCACCGACGCGATGCGCATGTGGGCGCTGTCGCGCAATTACACCGAGGCGTTTGCGACGGTGCAGGCGGTGAAAGCCGGCGTCGACGTTATTCTCGTGCAGGAAAACATTCCGGAAATGATCGCGGAATTGGAGAAACGCGTGCAATCCGGCGAAATACCCATGACACGGATTGAGGCCTCGGCGCGGCGCATTCTGCGGAGCAAAGCTAAAATCCGTTTAGAACAGCAACGCTTGGTGAATCCGGATTCGCTGTCGACTCGTCTTGCGACAACCGCCGCAAGAAACGCCGCCAGTACTGCCGCGGTCCGCGCGATCACGCTGTTAAAAAATAAAAAAAATATTCTGCCGCTCTCCCCTGCCGATACGGGCCGCATCGTGGTGATTGAATTTTGGGATGAGGCGCGTCTGCACGGCGCGAGTCCTTTTGCGCGTGAGCTGGGGCGCTATTTAAAAAATTCCGAAAATCATCAACTCACGCCGGAATCAACTCCGGCGCAATTCGCTGACATTTTAAAAAGCGTTCGCGGGGCGCGCATACAAATCTGGCCGGTGTACACGCCGCTGCGTTCATGGAAAGGCCAGATCGGTCTGCCGGAAAATTTGCAACCCTTTGCCGATTCATTGCTGGCAACCGGCGTTCCAGCGGCGGTGGCGAGTGTTGGCAATCCCTATATCTATCCGCAGGTGCAAAATGCCGCGGCGTATCTGGCGACTTTTGGCACCGGTGAAATTTTAGAAATTGCCGCCGCCCGCGCGCTTGTTGGCGCAACGGAAATTTCGGGAAAATCGCCCATCACGATTCCCGGCTATTTCGAGCGCGGTGCCGGAATAAAGCTGGCCGCGAAAAAAGCCGAACCGCTCGCAGCTCTCACGATGCCCAATCTCCATTTGCGCGTTGGCTTTCCCAATGAAGCAGGAATGAATGCGGCCAAATTAGATTCCGTTCGCCTGCTCATGCAAATGGCGGTGCGCGATTCGGTTTTTCCCGGCGCGGTTTTGCTGGTGGCGCGCAAGGGCTTGATTGTGATGGACGAGGCTTTTGGCAAAATGGGCTACAACAAATTTAATCGTCCGATGCCGCTCAACGCCATCTTCGATATGGCGTCCGTGACCAAATGCGTTGCCACGACGACGGCGTGCATGTTGCTTTACGAACGCGGCCAGCTCGCTCTCGACGCGCCGGTGCAAAAATATTTGCCGGAGTTTGCCGGCGCGGGAAAAGAGAAAGTGACCATCCGGAATTTGCTCACTCATAGCTCGGGACTGATGGCCTATCGCCGCTATTTTCTCGACTTTCACACGCCCGGCGAAATTATTAAAACGATTTTGCATGAGCCGCTCGAAAATCCGGTTGGCGCGAAAACGGTTTATTCAGATCTCGGCATTATTTTGCTGGGGAAAATCGTGGAGAAACTTTCCGGCCAGCC
>Ga0247727_10011613_pt1 | contig 15319 bp, 14 predicted proteins | sample WisWelCaveWW1625_FD_202498 | JGI IMG/M metagenome (GOLD analysis project Ga0247727, IMG submission 202498) | Biofilm microbial communities from Wishing Well Cave, Virginia, United States - WW16-25 | ecosystem: Environmental > Aquatic > Deep subsurface > Groundwater > Cave microbial mat | place... | reverse complement strand
TTGGCGTTAGTGGTGGTGGGGCGGGCGTGGACAATGCTTGGGAGCAGAAAAAACTCGAAGCGAGGAAAATGCTCGAAAATGCCGCAGAATCCCACACGTCAGGTGCACGCTTTGTTGGCACGCTTTTGACTTTACAGAACTCCGTTTATCCAATCTCTCTTTGTATAACTCGATAAACTTGGGACATTGTGCCGCCCAATTCGTTGAGCCAATTTGGAGGATTGTTTGCGGGGAATGTTACCCAGAATGTATCAGAACCTTCTTTGCCCGTATGTTGAGGCGTGTGACCTATAACATGTTGTCGAAGGATTTTCTTTGATACAAACCAACCATGAACGGCAAACGGGGATATTCCAAGTAAAAAAGCATATTCATAATTTTGGTCACGCAATTGCTGAAAAGTATAACCACCCGTTTCCCATAATGTAGAAAACTTGATTTCAATTGGATGACCATTAATAACTAAATCAGCGTCAGAGTTTCCACTTTTAGTAACGACAAACCCCTTTTGTTTACACCATGCTGAAATTATCTGTTCTCCGATTTTTCCGACTTGGCGAGAAGGTCTTGTTTTTATCCAAGCAAAAGGACTATCTTTCCAGATGTCCAAATCTCCTTCTTTTACATAATCACTTTTGAGTGATTGGACAATGGAAAATAAAGATCCAAGTTCGTTGTCGTTTGGCATGATGATAATTTCCCTAAAATTATTTAACTGTGTCGAATAATGTTGCTTGAATAGGAATAGTTTGTTCTTGGCTGACGTGACTTTGATATGGCGCGGGGTCGAAATTTACCCATTCAATATTTGAAACGCCATCAAATCTTTTAGCCATAACTTCGAGAGATTCTGGATTTTTATCTACCAAAATAAACCGTCTGTCATTTTCCAATGATGCAATTCCTGTTGTTCCGCTACCTGCAAAGAAATCTAAAATCGTGCTGTCTTGGTTACTTGATACTTTTACAATTCTTCGCAAGATACCTAATGGTTTTTGTGTTGGATAACCAGTTTTTTCTTTTCCGTTAGTAGGAACAATTGTATGCCACCAAGTATCGGTAAGAGTCTTTCCTTTCTCTGCTTTTTCTTCACCGACTAAACCTGGAGCCATGTAGGGGATTCTTTCAATTTCGTCATAATTGAAAATGTAATCATCGGGGTTTTTTACATATAAAAGAATATTATCATGCTTGGTAGACCATTTTTTCTTAGAACGTGCGCCATAATCATAAGCCCATATTATTTCATTCAAGAAACTTTCACGCCCAAAAATTTTGTCAAGTAAAATTTTGCAGTAATGCACTTCACGATAATCAATGTGAAAATACATTGAACCATTGGGAGATAATATTCGATATGCTTCTTTCAATCTCGGCTCTAAGAATGACAAAAAGTCATCAAATGTATCAGAATATGATTTAGTGCCTAACTTTACGGTTTCATATCTTTCGCCTTGAAAACCAGTTCTATCCCCTTCTTCCGAGCGGATGGTTTTGATTTGAGTGCGTCCTTGTACTTTGCCAGTATTGAATGGCGGGTCAATATAAATTAAGTCAATCGATTCAGACGGCAAATCTTTTAGAACTTCTAAATTATCACCGAAATATATTTTGCTATTCATTTTTCTTTTCCTTGTTCAGAATTGTTTAGGTTGCAAGGGATTCTACACTATTCGGGTTAACGTGGATTGGCTTACAATAGGTGCATGACATGGAAACCATCTTATTTGACAGGAGAACAATTGGAAGCACGGCGACTAGCAGGTGGCCGCGTGTTGAAAGCTGGCAAACTATCGCAAGCTGAAATTGCGCGACAAGTAGGTGTCAGTCGAGCGACGGTGAGCGATTGGGCGAAGAAAGTAACAGAAGCAGGCATACGTGGTCTACGAAGACAAAAAGCCAAAGGAGGCGTGTCCAAACTAACCAACGAGCAAAAACAAAATCTGAAACGATTTTTGGATCGTGGCGCACTGGCTTGTGGATTCTGCACAGATCGCTGGACTCTGCAACGTGTCGCTGAATTGATCGAACGAGAGCTTGGTGTTAGCTACCATCCGAATTATCTCAATCGTCTATTGGACAAACTGGGTTTCAGCCCACAAAAGCCTTTGGCGCGTGCCGTGGAACAGGAGCGAGAATTGGTGACAGCCTGGTTGGCGCGAGATTTGCCAAGGGTAAAAAAAGGCGCGGCGGCTGTGCGCAGAAATCGTGTTTTGGGATGAATTTGGTTTCTCCTTTCAAGAAACACTGGCTACAATCTGGGCACGTAAAGGAAAACGGCCAGTCCTGCGGCGTGTCACCTATGATCGCCGTGCTTTATCTACCGCTGTGGCTCTGACTCTTTCGGGCAAAATCTACAAGCGCCATTTTGAAGGTGCAATTCGAAGCGAGCAAACCATTGAAACTCTCAAACATGTGCAAAGACATTTGCCAGGCAAGATTGTTTTGATTTGGGATCGAGCACGCATCCATACCAGCCAGAAGGTGCAAGACTATCTTTCTACACATCCTGAAATTCACATGAAACTATTACCGGCTTATGCTCCAGAACTTAATCCAGAAGAATTTTGTCATGGCAATATCCAACAACATCTCAGAAACGCTCGACCCTCCAATAAACACGAAATCCGCTCCATGCTTGATCGCGGTTTCGCGCGCTTGCGTCGTCGTCCCGACTTGTTGCTCAGTTTCTTTCATGCCGCTGGCCTTTCTGTTAGGCAACTATGGTTAACCTGAATAAATATCATTTCCCAACCTAATTATGCAAGGGGCGTGCCAACGGTTTGCGTTACCTGCGCTGGGACGGGGACGGCGAAGCCGTCCAACTAGAAAAAGGCTAAGGCGTGGAAACTGCTTGGAATTGCCGCAGAATCCCCAGCGTCAGGTGCACGCTTTGTTAGCCCGCATGGCTGGCGGAAAAAACTAATAGACGAGAAAATGTTTTTGGGCAAAGGCACTAAACACTGCTGGCAAAACAACACCGCCAAAATACTTGCCAATACTATAAAACGATTGCGAGCAAGACGCCACAACCCAAAAAACCATTGCCAACAAAATCAACCTGGCGTTCACGACTGCCAATGTGCAAAAAATGCTGACAGGCAGACCAACTTATTGAAGAAGAAAAAACTAGCAGACTAAAAAAAACTAACGAGAAAGAATGACACCGCAGAAAAAACGATTGCAGGGAAAACCTGATTGCGAGCAAAGGCAAAGAACGCTCATTTTACAAGTGACATTATTTTTACACCAAAAAGAAAAACATGCGGGCTAACTATGTCTTAACCAGTCCGTAGGCTGTATAAGACGCTGTAGGGGTGGTTATACAGCCTGTAGACTGCATAATTGCCTATGTAACGTGAATAATGGATAAGCCAAAAACACAGTCGTGTCACCCTGAGGGAGCGGTTTTCAGCGACCGAAGGGTCTCGGACACGCCTTGGTAGAGATGCTTCGGGGCAAAAACCGCCCCTCAGCATGACACAAAATCGTTATCCATTATTGACGTTATGTACAGCATTATATGCCCAGTGAAGTGAAAACGCAATTTTCTCATAACAACTCACGTACTTCAGCCATTTCCTCCTCCGATAACTTCCACCCAATCGTATTCGCGTTCGCGGTCACCTGATCGGGGTTGGTCGCGCCAGCAATCACGGAGGGTATCTGCTTGTTGTTCAGCAACCAGCCAAAGGCTAAGTCATGAAGCGTGTGTCCGCGCGAATCGGCGAAGGCACGGAGCTTATCCAATTTGTCGAAGTTCGCATCCGTCATATATTTCTGCACGTACGGGCTTTTTTCACCGCGCGAGCCTGCTGGAATCGGTTCGCCGCGATTATATTTGCCGGTGAGAAATCCGCCCGCGAGCGGGAAGTAGGGCAGGATGCCGACGTTTGCAAATTGACAATACGGCACGAGTTCGCGTTCGATCCCGCGCTCGAGCATGTGATAGTGCGGCTGGATGGTGACGAACTGCTCCCAGCCCATCATCTCAACGACATCGTTGCTTCGACACAGTTGCCACGCAGAAAAATTACTCGCGCCGATGTAACGGACTTTTCCCGCGCGGACGAGATCATCGAGCGCGCGCATCATCTCTTCGACGGACGTCGCGTCATCCCACCGATGGATTTGATACAGATCAATATGATCGGTTCTCAACCGGCGCAGACTCGCCTCCACCGCGTCCATGATGTGATAGCGCGACGCGCCTTCGTCATTGGGTCCATCGTCCATTTTGGAGCGACCCTTTGTGGCAATGACCACACGATCGTGTTGACCCACGAGCGCCGCGCCCAGAAATTCCTCCGAACCACCGTTGTTGCCATATACATCAGCAGTATCGAAAAAATTGATTCCCACATCCAATGCGCGGTTCACGATAGCTTGCGTGCCAGCCGCATCCACCTTGCCGCCGAATTGATTGCATCCGATTCCGATTGCTGAAACTTTTACGCCTGCGTGTCCGAGATTGCGATATTCCATAGAGTTATCTCCTCTTTTATCAATTATAGCCTTTCCATCCATTCATCCGTTTCGCGTGGATGTTTGAAATGAATCAACTTCAAATGCCGATGCTCCGGCAGGGAGAGCAATTGCGGCGTCTCGCGTTTTCTACGCCAGTATGTTTTGAACAGCCAATGGAACAACGATTCTTGTGACCAGAGTTTGAAATGAACCAATAGCGGTTCGCGGTTTGTGTCCCAAAGCAATTCCTGAGTCCACCAGCGATTGATCGTGCGACGCGTGAGTTGCCAAAAAATTGTTGGGAACGAATAATCGAGCCAGATGATGGCTTCGGCTTGAGTCCACACCAAATCGCGGACGACGTGATAATTGCCCGCTACAATCCAAGCTTGAGCCTGCGTCGCTTTCCTGACGCGTTCGCGGAACACCTCAAGCGGAGCCTCCCGCCAGTCCGGTTCCCAGTGAAGCGCATCCAGCTCGATGAAGTTGAGATCGAATCGTTTTGCGAGTTGTTCTGCAAGTGTGGATTTACCTGAGCTCGTTGTGCCGATGACGACGATGCGTTTGTATGGGAAGGGAACCATGAATGCTCCGCCGCCGTCCTCGGCGGCGATTAAGGTTGAAACCTGAGAGATTGTTTCTTAACTGTTTTTCTGGACACGGACGACACGGATTTCACTGGGTTTCACGGAAAAAAATCTTTTTTAATCGGTTCTTTTCCGTGTTTTCCGTGAAATCCGTGTACAAAAAAGAAGGCGAAATGGACTTAAGAAACACTCTCTGAGCGCCGAGGACGGCGCTCAGAGCGAACTTATCTCACATAAATCGGATTACTATAAATCCAGCCGCGTTTTTTGCCGAGATAGTTTCGGTACACTTCCACGCGGTAGACTCCCGGTTTTGTCGCGCTATACGTGCAGGCATAGGATTTTTTCCATACGCCGATGCACTCGCCATCTTTGATGAGATGTATCTCTGCCTGAGTGGGGAGGTGTGCTTGTAGTGTGACGCCTCCTTTGACAGAAATCTCTTCGCCCATGATCGCGGATTGTTCGAGTCCCTTGGCTTCGAAAGTGAAGCCTTTTGTAGACGCGGGCAGGTCATAAGCAACGAAGCAACGTCCTGCCGTGAGGGCATCGTAGATCATCTTTTTATCAGTTGTCACTTCGCCTGTGAGCGGTTCAGGGATGAATACGTGCGTGTTGATTGTTTTGAAGTGAAAGTCGTAGGGAAAGATCACACGATGCAAAGGTCCCATGCTCATGTGCAAGGCGTGCGCGTCCGAGCCGCCGATGGCAACGACGGGTCGTCCGCTGGCGAGTAAATCGTCCCAGCGTTGGAGCACTTCGGGGATGGGGTAATGCCCAACGAGTTGGGGAAAGAATGCGTAGAATGCCCCGTGCAGTTTTGTCGGGATCACGGTCTTGAGTTCGCTGAGTCCGTTCCAGAGTTCGATGCCGGTGTAGTTTTGCACATCCCACGCCTCCCATGAAATGTCCGTTTCTTTGAAGGCAGGAGCTTCGGGGTCGCGAGGATGCGCAATGAAACAGAGTCCGCCTGCTTCGCGCACGCCGTTGATTAACGCCTGTGGGTCATCCGCGAGGGAGGATAAGTCTCGGTCCGCGTTGAACACTAACAGGTGGTTCTTTTGCGGATTCCTGTCCTGGTCGTGGACCTCCTGTCCAACCAGGAGCAGGACGCGGCTAGTCCTGAGCGAAGACGAAGGGGCGACGCGGTAGTATCCTTCCACGCCTTGCACGAGAACGTTGTGATCCGTCACAATGACCGCGTCCAAGCCTGTTTTGATGGCGGCGTGGGCGATATCCTTGTGTGTTCCGCTACCGTCCGAGTAGCGCGTGTGCATGTGCAAATTGACGATGATTTCGTGCATGAGACCTCAATATTTTGCTTTAGCCGCCGTTCCTTCGACAGGCTCAGGACAAGCCCCGGCGGCGTTTCTGCAACGTGTAAATTTCATCGCCGAGGACGGCGATGAAAGCGAACGATAGACCTCAAGTTGACGTTTCTTCCGCCTAGCAGGTATAATGTTCCCGCTTAAAAGGAGGCTGTTCTATATGGTAACTTACTTGAATTACGCGTTGATTATAATCTCGGTCCTGCTGATCTTGAGTGTGATCATTCAGAGCAAGGGCGCGGGGCTGGGTGGACTCACAGGCGCCGATGCGGGCAGTGTGTTCACGGCGCGCCGCGGCATCGAAAGAACTTTGTTTTGGGTTACGATTGCGTTGAGCGTTGTGTTTTTTGCGCTAGTCATCACGCTTCTCATCATAACCTGATTGAAAGATTCTTTTCTGACAAGGCTCGCTTGATCCGCGCGGCTTCCGGGTGCGTGGCGCGAACGAGCCTTTCTTATTTCATATGAAACAATTACGCTGGCAGATTTTGGTTGTCCTGGTCACACTGGTGATTGTAGGTGTGTTGTTATTCACACAGCAATCAACGCAAGTGCCAGGTGGACCAATTCTTTCCCAGCCCGAGCAGGGTGGTGTTTACACGGAAGGACTCGTCGGGTCACTTGGGCGACTCAACCCTTTGCTCGATTGGAATAATTCTGCCGACCGCGATGTGAACCGATTGCTTTTCAGTGGTCTCGTCCGCTTCGATGAGCGCGGTATGCCGCGCGCCGACCTGGCTGAGGCTTGGGGTGTTGCGCCGGATGGCACATTCTACAACTTCACGATTCGCCCAAACGCCGCCTGGCACGATGGGACTCCCGTCACCAGCGATGATGTCATCTTCACGATTGAAATGATGAAGAGCGCTGGCTCGTTGGTTCCGCCGGACATCAAAGAGTTGTGGGGCAGGATCGAAATCACAAAGTTGAACGACAAAAACATCAAGTTCACATTGCCCGAGCCATACGTCCCTTTCATGGATTATCTGACGTTTGGCGTTTTGCCCAAACATTTATTGGAATCTGTTTCGCCAGACCAAATGGCGAGCGCGGATTTTAATATCAATCCGGTTGGAACAGGTCCGTATAAATTCGATCATTTGATCGTCGAGAATGGTCAAATCACGGGTGTGGTGTTGACCATCAACACAAATTATTATCTCGATGCATCGTTCATCGAGCAGGTGGTGTTTCGATATTATCCAACTTCCGCCGCGGCGCTGGATGCGTATCAGCAGGGCGATGTGTTGTCAGTGAGCCAGATCACACCGGATGTGTTAATGACTGCATTGGAAGATGTAAATCTTTCGGTGTACACAAGTCAACTGCCGCAGATGAGTTTTGTCTTTTTCAACCTGAATAATCCCGATGTTCTTTTCCTGCAAAATACAAATGTGCGCCGCGCCCTCATGCTCGGATTGAATCGCCCCTATATCATCAACACGTTTTTGCAGGGACAAGCGATCCTCGCGCACGGACCCATCCTGCCGAGTTCGTGGGCGTATTACGATGGCACGGAACATTTCGAATACAATCCTGATGAAGCCATAAGTTTGTTGAAAGCCGAAGGATATGCCATCCCTGCGGGCGGCGGCGAAGTACGCGCGAAAGAAGGCGTGCCAATGGTCTTCACGATGTTGCATCCCGACGATGCCCCGCACACGCAAATCGCGCAAACAATCCAGACTCAATGGGCGAGGATCGGAGTCCGCGTGGATTTGCAAGCCGTGCCCTACGACCAGCTTGTGTTAGACTCGCTCGCCTCTCGCGCCTTTCAATCTGCTCTGGTTGACTTGAACCTTTCGCGTACCCCGGACCCCGACCCGTATCCGTTCTGGCATCAAGCCGAAGCCACCGGCGGACAAAATTACTCGCAATGGGATAACCGCGCCGCGAGTGAATATCTCGAGCAGGCGCGCGTCACAGCAGATTACAATCTGCGTACGCGTTTATATCGGAACTTCCAGGTGATCTTTGCCAAGGAATTGCCCGCGCTCCCGTTATTCTCTCCGGTTTATTCCTATGGCGTGGACGCGCAAGTGCAGGGCGTGCAGGTTGCGCCGTTGTATGATCCGAGCGATCGTCTCGCGACGTTCACACAATGGTTCCTGCTCACACGCCGCGCGCTCGAACAGAATGTGACACCAACAATTGCACCATAGCAGGGGCGACCCTTCAAGGATGAGCAAGGAAATCTTCCCATTATGGGCGGGTCGCCCCTACATAAAATAATTGGAGATACCATGACAGACCCTCGACAATCCGCACTTGATTATGCCCATCAACACAACGAACGTTTTCTCGAAGAGTTAAAAGATTTTCTTGCGATCCCGTCCATTTCGACAAGCCATGAATACAATGCGGATACGCAACGCGCCGCCGAGTGGGTTGCCGCCCAGTTGAAGTCGCTTGGGATGGAGAATGTGCAGATCATGCCCACAGGCGGGCACCCCGTCGTGTATGGCGAACAACTCAAGGCTGGGAAAGCCCGCGCTGAGCAAGGTCGAAGCGACGCGCCGACCGTCCTCATCTATGGTCATTATGATGTGCAACCCGTTGATCCGCTTGAGTTGTGGACAACCGATCCATTTAAAGCGGAAGTGCGCGGCGAGAATTTGTACGCGCGCGGCTCGTCGGATATGAAGGGACAGGTAATTGCTTCATTCAAGGCAGTCGAGTCGATTGTTCGCACGAGCGGCTTGCCGGTGAATTTGAAATGGCTGATCGAAGGCGAAGAGGAAATTGGTTCGAAGAATCTGGATGAGTTCATCAAAAAACACAAAGACATGCTCACGGCTGATTTCTGTATCAACCCAGACGCCGGTATGATCAACGCGGACTCACCGACCATCACGTACGGCTTGCGTGGACTCGCGTATTTTGAAATTCGCGTTTTTGGTCCCGACCGTGATTTGCATTCCGGTTTATTTGGCGGCACAGTGCATAACCCGGCGCAGGCATTGGCTGAATTGATCACGGGCATGCACGATAAAAAGGGACGCATCACCTTGCCGGGCTTTTATGACAAGGTTAGAAAATCCAGCAAGGCGGAGCGCGCCGACATTGCGCGCCTGCCCACCACAGCAAAACATTTCCTCAAGCAGACGGGCGTGCCTGCCTTGTGGGGCGAACCTGATTACACCCCGGAAGAACGCGTGAGCATTCGCCCGACGCTCGAAGTGAACGGTCTGCTTTCCGGTTTCACAGGCGAAGGCTCCAAAACGGTCTTGCCCGCGTGGGCGATGGCAAAAATTTCATGCCGCCTTGTGCCAGATCAAACGCCGGAGTTGATTCAAAAAGCGATGGCAAAATATATGAAGAAGCACGCGCCAAAGACCATCCGCTGGGAAATTAAATACATCAGCGGTTCCGGCGCGGCGATCACACCGCGCGATAGTATGGGTGTGCGCGCGCTGGCAAAAGGGCTTGAACAAATCTGGGGCAAGCGGCCGCTGTTCAAACGCGAAGGCGGTTCGATTGGCGTGGTTGTTCAATTGCAAAAACACGTCGGCGTTGAATCCGTGCTGACAGGTTTTGGTTTACCCGAAGACAACGCTCATTCGCCGAACGAAAAATTAAACCTGCCCACCTGGCGCAAGGGAATCGACGCATTCATTCATACGATCTACAATCTCGAATAAATTGTAGGGGCGGGGTCTTCCCGCCCCGTTTGTTGTTGGTACGGAAAAGGGCAGGGGAACCCCGCCCCTACATGATTGGAATTATATGGAAGATAAAATCATCTCCTACGGCGGGCAAGCCGTGATCGAAGGCGTTATGATGCGCGGGCAAAAGGCATTTGCCATTGCCATGCGCGCGCCTGACGGTAACATCGTTGTTCACAAGGAAAATCTCGCGGCGGTCTATCGTTCGCGCATCGCGAAGATTCCGTTTTTGCGCGGCGTCATTCTTTTGTGGGACGCGCTCGGGTTGGGGATGCGCGCGCTCACGCTTTCTGCAAACACCCAAACGGGCGAAGATGAAAAGCTCGAAGGTCCCGCGTTATATATTACGCTCGGCACTTCGCTGGCGATCGGGATCGGATTATTCGTTCTGCTCCCTGCCGGTGTCGGCGGATTGGCAGAACATTACCTCGGCTGGCAAAACCTGGCAAATAATCTTCTCGAAGGTCTGTTGCGCCTTGCCTTGCTCGTCGGCTACATTTGGGGGATCGGATTCATGCCCGATGTCAAACGTCTCTTTGGTTATCACGGCGCGGAACACAAAACGATCAATGCCTTTGAAGCAGGCGCGGAACTCACCCCAGAGAATGTGGCGAAGTTTCCCATTGAACATCCGCGTTGCGGCACAGCCTTCATGCTCACGTTCGTTTTGCTTGCGATTCTTGTGCATAGCGCGTTGGGCGACATGACATTTGCCTGGCGGCTCGCCAGCCGCATTCTGCTGATCCCAGTCATCGCAGGGATCGCGGTGGAATACATCCGTTGGACCGCCAATCATCTGAACTCGCCCATCGTCCGCTTCCTCATCAAGCCGAATCTTGCCCTGCAATCCCTGACCACTCGCCAACCCGACGCGTCCATGCTGGAAGTCGCGATTGAGTCTTTCAAGACGATGAGGCAGGCTGAGCAGGAGTTTGTGGTGTAAATTGCTATGCTTAGCCGCCATCCCCGGCGGCGTTTAGATTACATTCCTTGCGCCGTCCTCAGCGCAAGGAGCCATCTTCCCCATGAAAAAAAGAAACAACGTCAGAAGATTGATTACATCCATCGTTGTATTGACTTTGGGTGTTGTGGCATATGTTATCTTTGGGAGTGACAGACCTGCGCCTGTCCCTGTAAAAAAAGAACTCTACGAAGGTGTGACCTATCGCCGCGTCGTCAAATATTTTCCCAACGCGATGGTCGCGCACGTCATCATCATTGACACAAAAACCAAAGGGATTCAATTCCTCGTCACACCCGCAGACTCAAAGAGCGACATTCCGCTGAACGCGCGTACGACATCGCAATTCCTTGATGAGTTTGGCGTGCAGATCGCGATCAACGGAGACGGATTTTCTCCGTGGTGGTCGCGCAGTCCCGCGGATTATTATCCGCATGTCGGCGACCCGGTCACGCCGCTTGGCTTTGCCGCCTCGAAGGGAGATGATTATTCGCAGGGCGTCGAATTATCCATTGGGAAAAGACCAACGCTTTACATCAGCCGCCGCAATGCATTTAGTTTCAACGATGCGCCGAACAAAATTTTCAATGCCATTTCCGGCGACAGGATGCTCGTGTTGCAAGGTCAACCTGTGCCAGACCTGAACGACTCTGAAATGGATCCGCGAACCGCGATTGGGTTGAACAAAAACGGGCGATATCTTTATCTCGTCGTTGTGGATGGTCGCCAGCCTTTTTATAGCGCAGGAATTACCTTTGCCGATCTCGCTCAACTTCTTATTGACCAGGGCGCGTATATCGCAATGAGTCTCGATGGCGGCGGGTCGTCAACGATGGTGATGGAAGGCGAAAATGGTGAGCCGGTCCTTCTTAATTCCCCGATTGATAATTACATCCCCGGCAGGGAACGTCCCGTTGCAAATCATTTTGGGTTGTATGCTCCGTAAGGCGGATTGGCAATCCGCCCCACGACTTAAAACGCGATCTCGCCGATCTGCTCGAAGTTGACGTTGAACAACTCTTCCGCTTCCATCTCCGCCTCTGCCAGGTCAATATCCCCCGCGCGGACTCCACGCTCACAGTACGATCTGTAAGCGCAGAACATGCACTTCGTCCGGTCGTCAGTGAGCGGGTAGAAGGAGGCGTTTGTAATCTCATCCGCAAGTTTTGTAAGCGTATCCCAATCTCGTTTATATTGCTCACGCGTGTACGCGAATCGCGCAGGTTCGTTTGGGAAATCCGAAAACCAGTAGATCATTTCAATTTGTTCCGGCGCGAATGCCTGACCATTGTTGAGGTGCGCACCCGCGTGGACGAGCAGTGCGCGATACACGCGAGTTTGCATTCGTGCAGAAAGCCATTCATCACGCGGGCGTTTGCGATAGGTTTTCCAATCGTAAATGGTGACTTTGTTTTGGTTGATCGCGATCAAATCATATTTGGCAAGCAGGCGATATTTGCCAAGCGGCGCGGATAGCGTTGCTTCAGGGTAGAGACCTCCGAGTTCTTTAAGAACTCGGAGGTCTGGATGTGCCAGAAAATTTTCCCACCACCTCTGCAAATTTGAGGTGTTTGCCAATTTACTGATTTGTTCTTTTGGGATGCCAATCAAATATTGTTGCACCAACCTATGGAAGAATTCACCCTCCTGCTGATGTTTCTCGTTTTCAAGCGTCGGCTCCGATTCGACGGCGGGATAAGACAAACGATCCAGATAGCGCAATTGGAAGCGCCGCGCGCAATCAAGATAATCTTGCAGGGATGATTGAGAAAGAGTGGTGAGTTGCATAAATAATTCAGGTGGTCGTAGGGGCGAGGTCATCCCGCCCTGTATTCGAGACCAAATTATAGCATTGTGTAAGAATCCTCCCGATGGTCTTTGAACGGAGGTCTTCTTCGGGTATACTTTTGCACAATTAATTAATAGGAGATTGTTACATGGAATGGCTAACTCAACCTGAAACTTGGATTGCATTCATCACGCTCGTCGTTCTCGAACTCGTGCTGGGAGTGGACAATGTGATCTTTATTTCGATCCTGGCGGGCAAACTCCCGACACAGGATCAACAGCGTGCGCGCACAACCGGTATTTTGCTGGCTGTTGTCACGCGGCTCCTGCTATTGTTTTCTCTGTCATGGATCATCAAGCTTGAAGACCCACTCATCAGCGTTTTTAGTTTTTCCTTCTCAGGGCGAGACCTGATCCTGCTTGCTGGCGGCGTCTTTTTGATCTGGAAAGCCACGCATGAAATTCACGAGAAACTGGAAGGCGTGGAGGGACACGCCTCTGCAAAAGTATTCGCCTCCTTTTGGAATGTGATCTTTCAAATTCTGTTGTTGGACATTGTTTTCTCGCTTGATTCGGTCATCACTGCAGTGGGTATGGTGGACGAACTCTCCATCATGATTGCCGCGGTGGTTATTGCGGCAGTGACGATGGTCTTCGTCGCCACGCCTCTCGGGAAATTCGTCGAAGAACATCCTACGATCAAAATGCTGGCTTTGAGTTTCCTGCTGTTGATCGGTTTCACGCTGGTTGTCGAAAGTTTTGATGTGCACATCCCGAAGGGATATATCTACTTCGCCATGGGCTTCTCAGTGCTGGTTGAGGTGTTGAACCTGCAATATCGAAAACGGGCTGAGAAACCTGTCAACTTGCGGGATGCGTATACTGAAACGGGGGCTATCCCAGCGATGGCGATGGTTTCAGCGGGGAAGAGCTCTGCTCCGAAAGTGTCGGCAAAAAAGAGAACTGCGAAGAAAAGAAAATAGCCTGAATCAAAAACGACTTCCGATGTATTAGGAAGTCGTTTTCAAAATGCCAATTACTGCTCACTGCTTTTCGCTGATAACTTCTTGCCATTCTTCGCCGCCTTCACAAATCCCACAAACAACGGATGCGGCTTCATCGGTCGTGACAGAAACTCAGGGTGGAACTGACTCGCCACCATGAAGGGATGGTCTTTGATCTCCGCGATTTCAACCAGTTTCCTATCAGGCGACATGCCTGAAAATACCATGCCTCCTTTTTCAAAATCTTCCTTGTAGGCATTATTGAATTCAAATCGGTGACGGTGGCGTTCATCCACTTTCTCTTCACCATACGCGGCGGCGGCTTTTGATCCTTCTTGTAACTCACACGGATACAACCCAAGCCGCATCGTCCCCCCCATATCGGTAATGGAGCGCTGGTCGAGCATCAGATCAATGACCGGGTATTCAGAGCCGCGATCAAACTCGGAGGAGTTGGCATCTTCGTGATTCAGCACGCCGCGCGCGAAGTCAATGCACATCACTTGCATCCCCAAACACAGACCGAGATATGGAATCTTCTTCTCGCGCGCATAACGTGCCGCTAAAATTTTCCCTTCGATGCCGCGTGACCCAAACCCGCCCGGGACGAGAATACCATCTGAGTTTTGGATCACATCCCAGCCCTTATCTTTTTCCAAGTCGGCTGAGTGTACCCAGCCGATTTCCACTTCCACGTCATTGGCGAGCGCGGCGTGTTTAAGCGCTTCACGCACAGACATATACGCATCCTGCAACTCAACGTATTTTCCGACCAATGCGACTTTGACTGTTGGCTTTGGCTTTCTGACTCGTTCAACCAGTTTTGCCCACGGTTTCATGTCTGGCTTGCGTGTGGCTTTCATGTTCAACTGCTGAACAAGATAGTCACCAACCCCAGCCTTCTCAAGCAATAATGGCACTTCGTACAACACGTCGCTTGTGACCATGGGAATCACTGCCTGCTTTTCCACATCGCAGAACAATGCGATCTTGTCGCAGATATCCTTGTCCACGGGGTGATCGGAGCGCGCGATGATCATATTGGGCGAAATACCAATCGAACGCAGTACCGCGACGGAATGTTGCGTAGGCTTGGTCTTGATCTCACCTGTCGCGCCGATATAAGGAAGCCACGTCACATGGATGAAGAACACGTTCTCGCGCCCGACCTCGTTGCGGAGTTGCCTCAGCACTTCAAGAAACGGTTGCGATTCGATGTCGCCGACTGTGCCTCCCACTTCAACGATGACCACGTCCGCGCCTGTCTCTTTGCCAATGGACGCGACGCGCCGCTTGATCTCGTTGGTGATGTGTGGGATCACCTGAATCGTCCCGCCGAGAAAATCGCCGCGGCGCTCCTTGCTGATGATCTCTGCGTATACCTGTCCGCTGGTGAAGTTGCTGGAGCGGCTGAGGCGGATGTCAATGAATCTTTCGTAGTGACCAAGATCCAGGTCCGTTTCTGCGCCGTCATCCAGAACGTACACCTCTCCATGCTGGTAAGGGCTCATCGTGCCGG
>Ga0247727_10011612_pt1 | contig 15320 bp, 10 predicted proteins | sample WisWelCaveWW1625_FD_202498 | JGI IMG/M metagenome (GOLD analysis project Ga0247727, IMG submission 202498) | Biofilm microbial communities from Wishing Well Cave, Virginia, United States - WW16-25 | ecosystem: Environmental > Aquatic > Deep subsurface > Groundwater > Cave microbial mat | place... | reverse complement strand
GCCGGCGTTCAGGGTTTTTTCAGCGTGCGGCACCATCAGCACGGACCAGAACCGATCACCGAATTGCAGCCCTGTGTAACCGCCGTAGGTCGGATCGGAATCGAGATGGACGTGCATGTCGATGAGGCCGGGCAACAGCGTCATGTCACCCAGATTGATCGTTGTCGCGGTCGACGATGCGGCCGGCATTTCGCCGCCGCTACCGACGGCGACAATGCGGCCGTCTTGCACCAGTACCGCTGCATTGTCAATCAATTTGCCGGCGCGGACATCCAGCAGCCGGTCAGCGCGCACCAGCATGCTGTCGGCGCAAGCGCTAGCCGCTGCACTTAGCAATGCGGTCGCGGCGAGGCTTTGAAACAGTCGGGAACGGCTGGCAGGGTGGCTCGGGCGCATGGTCAGATCTCGTGGTGGCTTTTGGCGTGTGCCGATCCTTATAACCTGCTGTTAACGTTCCCGCCACAGGAGAAATACGTGTTGTGCGTATGAGCGTCTCGGATGGCGCGAATCTGGCCATTGTTTTAAAGCCACTGGGTCCCCGCCTACGCGGGGATGACGAGTTCATTTTTTCATGAGTTTGCCGGGGCGTTGCGCGGTGGCCCAATAACGAGGATCAGCCGCCGTTTCAAACGCCAAGTTCGCGCAAGATGGCTTCTTTCAGCGCCTGCGCTTCTGGGCTGGACAGTTTTCGCGGATGGGCAAACGGCACCGCGAACGTAGCTTGAATGGTGCTGGGGCGGGTCGATAGCACCAGAATGCGATCGGCCAACTGAATTGCCTCGTCGACATCATGGGTGATCAACAGCACGGTGTGCCGTTCTTCTTCCAGAACGCGCCGCAACTCGGTGCGCATGCGCAAACTCATCAAGGCGTCGAGTGCTGAAAACGGTTCGTCCATGTACAGCACTTCCGGTTTGACGGCCAGCGCCCGGGCGAGCTCCACCCGCTTCAACATGCCGCCGGACAACTCATGCGGATAACTGTTTTCAAAACCCTTCAGACCGACCAGTGCGGCATAGTGATCGGCCAGTTCCGCTTTGTCACCGTGCTCGGTGCCGATGAGTCCGAACATCAAATTCTGTTGAACGCTCAGCCAAGGAAAGACCGAGCCGTGTTGCGAGATCAGGATGCCGTTGGGATTCGGTTTTTTGCGCACGACGCCGTCAATCAGCACTTGGCCTTCATCGGTGGGTTCAAAGCCGGCAATGATTTTCATCAAGGTCGATTTGCCGCAGCCGGAAGGCCCGACGATTGCGACAAATTCGCCGTTGGCAACGGTCAAACTGACGCCGGCCACAACCGGCAAAATTTCACTATTCGCAACAAAGCTCTTTTTTATGTTGCTGACGACAATCTTATCGGCCATACCGCCACCTTATCGTTTTCAGTTTTTCCAACAGCCGCATCAAGCCGTCGAGAAAAAGGCCAATGACGCCGATGATGATCATGGCGGCGACCACCAGGTCGTAACGGTTGCCGGCGTTGCGTGAGTCCATGATGAGGTAGCCGAGGCCCGAGCGCAGCGCGATCATTTCCGCCGCCACCACGACCAGCCAGGCGACACCTAGCGAGATGCGCATGCCGACGATAATTTCCGGCAGCACCGCCGGGATAATCACCTGCCGAAACAACTGGTAGCGCGATACGCCAAAATTTTCGGCGGCGCGCAGGTAGCGGCGCTCGATGGTGTGCACGCCGGCTGCCGTTTGCACAATCAACGGAAATACCGAGGCGATAAAAATCAAAAAAATGGGCGAGGCATTGCCGACCCCGAACCACAGTATGGCAATCGGGATCCAGGCAATCGGTGAGATGGGCCGCAGGATCTGGAAAATCGGATTCAGGGTGATATAGGCGCCATCCACCCGACCGAGCCAGAGCCCGAGCGGAATCGCGGTGCAAACGGCGAGCAGGAACCCGGTCCCGACCCGGAACAGCGACGATCCGATGTGCTGCCACAAGGAGCCGTCTTCGACCAACTCCCAGGTAGCGGTCACGACCTGCAAGGGGGTCGGAAAAATGGCGCTGTTCGTTTCGATAACGATCACCCACCACAGGGCTATTAACAGGCTCAACACCGCCAGCGAGGGCAGTAGCTCTTTGGCTCTCATCACAACGGTACCTTGTGCATCAACACATTCGCGTTTCCGCACATACGTTAGTTCTTGAACTTTGTAGGTCGGTCTTCAGGCCGACACTGTCGGGCTAAAGCCCGACCCACAACCCCGAATTACGCTCGAATTCCTGACTATGTGTTTCAGCATGTTTGGTTGAATTGACGAACGACATTCAAAGCGTGTCAACCAAGCCATCCGGGCCATGACCGCATCACTGTTTTCATGCGCCAGCGCAGACGCGGCCAACCCAGTGTCGGCAGCGGCTCAACGACTATGGTCATCTGGCCGCTGGCGTGAGCGGTGCAGGCAAACTGATAATCAGCGGCCAGATCAAACGGCAGCTTGAAACTCTGCTGCGGCATGATCAAGGTCGGGCCAAAAATTTGTGGCACGTCATCGAGATTTTTCAGCACCAGAATGTCTTTGATTCCGAGCGTCAAGTAAATGCGGTCAGGCAGGATCTCGACCTTGTCTCCGGCCATTCTATGGGCCCAGGTGCCTTTGGGGATCTCAAACACGGTTTCTCTGGACTCGTTGTTTCTGGACTGGCTGTCTCCGGCCCCGCCATCGTTGGCGACACCGGGCAGTGGCGCCAACGCCGCCCACGACAATCCGGCCATGGTGAGACCAATCAGCACACATAAAAAAGGCCGGCGCCAAAGCGGATTCATATCGCGCGGCTTTGCGTCGCCGGTTGTCGTCGCCATGTCAGCCTATTGTTGCAGCAGAATTTTGACATCGTGCACGATGTCATCGACGCTTTTGCCAAACGGAACCAGTGCCCGCAACCGACCCTCGCGGTCGATCAGATAAATATACGAGGAATGATGAACCGTGTAGTTGCTGGCGTCGTTCGCGGCTGCCGCTTTGGTGGCGGCAATGCCATAAGCCTGCCGGACCGCAGCCAATTGCTCCGGTGTGCCCGTGGCGCCGACAAATGCTGGATCAAAATTGGCCAAATAGTGTTGCAGGCGAGTGGCCGTATCGCGCTCCGGATCGACCGTTACATAAACCACTTGCAGCTCATTGGCTGAGGCACAGAGTTTCTTGCGGACCTGGGCCAGGTTGGCCAGCGTCAGCGGGCAGACGCTGGGACAATGACTGAAGCCAAATCCCAGCGCCACCAGTTTGCCGCGATAGTCATTGAGTTCAATGTTGGCGCCATTCGAGCCAGCCAGGACGAAATCCGGTGCCAGCCGAGGCGGATCAAACACGCCGGATTTCAGTGCGCGGTCCTCGCCGGCATGGGCGACCGGCCACAGCATGAAAAATGACAGGAATAACGCGAGAATTGTTTTCATGGAGTTAGCCGGAGCTCTTAGAGTAAAGCTAACCAAAGTCACGTTGATCGCGGATCAAATCTGGCTGCAACAGCACCGCGTTTCACTGAACTCAGTTCGGCAAACCTCAGCGCGAATTCAACCAGTCCGAACCGCGCCTTGGCAAGGAGGGGGATCTCAGTGTGTCGAAGGGTAACGGCATTTGTGTTGGGACGGCTACCGAATCAAGCGAGATTTTTGCTCATGAATGCGATGGGCCGGCGCGATGTCTCCAGTCTGGGAGCCAAACAGGGCCGTGGCCCATGCGGGCGGCGATGTGTTGGCTAGAGAGCTGGCCAGTAGAGGGTAAATCGGCTGTTGGCGGTAGAGCGGACCGATAGGTTCGGTCCGCTCCAGGTGCGACGAGTAGAGGAGGCGCTACCCATCGCCGACTTAGTTGCTGCCTTGGACCTTCAGGTTACCGCCAGCGCCGAGGCCGCCTTTGACTTCCTGGGCCTTGTAGCCCTTTACGCCTTTGACGACGCCGTTATAGGCATCCATGAAGGCGGCAATCAACACCTTGCCGTCGGTGGTCTTGGTGAAGCCGGCAAGGCCCGGCATCGCGTCACCGAACAACCAGGGCATGCCGCTGATGTTGGTGCCCTTGGCGCTACCTTCGGCCGCCGCGAGTTGCACGCTGGACCGATTGTCGACCAGCATCAGCATGGTCGACGCTTCCTTGTAGCTGAAGTTGCCAATCAGGCCGCCGACGACGCCGCCAAGCAGGCCGCCGAGTTGTTTGCCGCTGGAGTTCTCGAAGGTGATGCTGGGGCTCAAGGTGTAATCCGCCGCCACCATCTGACCCTTGCCGAAACTCGATTCGTTGCGCAGTTCACCGCTGGCCGCCAGCTCGCGTTCCCGCTTCATGGCCGCCATGCCATTGTCGCCGCGTTCGATGACGACAAAGCAATTGGATTGCTGCACCAGCAGACGCATGACGGGCTTGATGGATTCGACTTTGAGATCGTCTCGAACGCGGCGATACCAATCCGATTCGACGTCCTCTACCAAGGCCAGCGTGCCCAGTGGCGCGTCGCAGCGCTCCAACTGGTCGTTGACATTCTGGGCGTTGCCGCCGCCAGTCGAGCCGGTGGCCACCGACTTTGCGCTGGAGTTGCCGATGTCCATCGTCGAGCAGCCGCTCAGCGCCAGACCTGCCACCAACGCCGTTACTTGCCTTAGTCGTTGTATTGAATAGTCCATATTCCTTTCCCTCTGTTGAAAAACGCGCAGCCCCTTTTGTTCGGACAGCGCACCGATTGTCCATGCTTGCAGGCGCTGTTGCCAACTTCCTCGGCGGTTTGACAGGGCGGGCCCGTCGGTTTTGCGACCGCGTTCACGTTTCGTTGGCTGTCGTTGTGCCCGTCAGCGCGCACGTGGCTACTCGGCGAACGATGGCAAGTCGATAGCTGACACATGGTCAGCTCTTTGGGCTAGGTGATGGCCGTAGCGAGGCATATAACTTACAGATGTATGTCACCGGCTTGCAGCGGGACTCGCCACGCAATCGATGTTTATAGGGTGATGACGGTTGGCTGCGCGTTCCGGGTGAAAGTCTCGTCGACATACTGTTCATACGCTACCGGAGCTGCCAGCGTGCCAGCATCGATTGAGAGCTGCATCAAATCGTCAAATTCGGCCCGGATCATCCGCATATCACCATAGGTCACCCGGTCGGTCGGATTGTCCATGACAAACTTGATGATATTTGGGTCCTGATTGAAGAACGAACGGCCAGCAGCAAGGGTGGCCGCTTTGTCGCGATTGGCACGGTCCTGATCCAGCCAGATGCCGGCGCCCATGACATGGTTGACCAGATCCTGCACCAGCAAAGGATTCTCGTTGATCAACTCTTCGCGGACGGTTAATACACAACAAATATAATTGCGCCACTCATCGCGTGTCATGCGCAGCGGCCTGGCGTAACCGGCCCGCTGCGCGGCAGCGCCGAATGGCTCACCGGTGCAATAGGCATCGACCGCATTGGCATAAAGTGCGGCCGGCATATCCGGTGGTGCCATCTCGATGATTTCAATGTCCTTCGCGGTCATGCCTTCCTGCGCCAGCATCTTGCGCAGAAAAAGAAAATCAACGGCGAAGCGGCTCGGAATGGCGACGCGTTTGCCGGCAAGTTGTCTGAATGTTTGATACGCCGAGTCGGTGCGCACCATAATCACGGCACCGGAGCGATGGCCGAGCGACACAATCTTGAGCGGAATTTTTTTGGTTGTGAGATCCATTACCAATGGCGCCAGCATATACGCCGCTTGAATCCGGCCGGTCATCAAGGATTCTTTGATCTCGGGCCAGCCATTGTATTTGCTGTACTCAAAACTGATCGTTTGCGCGCTGTTTGCCGGCGCCTGTTTACCAGCGCTCAAGCTGGCCGCTTTGGCCACGCAGGCGATGGGCAGCGTCAGGTTGCAGGTCACCGGCAAGCCGCCGACCTGCAGCACGCTGCCGTCGTCGTCGTGCCAGCCGCAAGACATACCCGCGAATGGCAATAACGCAGCGGCAGCCGCGCCACGCAGCAATTGCCGACGGCGAAAAAAAAGACCAGTCGCTGGGTTGTCAGTATTCATGCCGCTCTCTGTTAATCAACTTGGCACCGCCTGAGGGACCGTCATGCGGGCAAGGCAATCGGCTCGCTGCCGATTTGCGCGTAAGCCGATCAGTATCCGGAACCGCGCAAGTGCTGTCCAGACGCAACGACACGGGCGTGCTCGAAGGCATGGAAAGCGTCCGCGATGGCGATGACCACCACAATGGCTGATCCTGGCATCGCCATCAAGCGTAGGTCCGAGCCCACCGGACGATGGGGAACATGCGTCCGATTACGCTTCGCTAATCGGACCTACGAGTTTTCAGAACTTAAAATTGCCGCCATTCAGCGTCGAACTATCGCCACAGGCAGCGGTGGTCGCTTCGCGATTGCCGCTGCTGGTCATTTGATTGCTTTCCCAGACCGCGCTGCTACCATTCCATTTCACGAACTTGTATTGAATCGCCGTTGCCGGCGCCAGATTGGTGGTGCCGCTCCAGGTGGCGTTGCCGCCGCTGCCCTGTATCGTCAGCGCAAAACCATTGGCCGGGGTCCAATTGCCGAGTGCGGTTTGATTGCCGACCGCATAAAGACTTTGACCCCAACTGGTGTTGGCATTGGCAACGCTGAAGCTGACCGGCACTGTCGTGCAGCCGCCAGCGCCGGTTTTGGTCCACACCGAATACTGATCGCCCGATGCGCGCACGCTCCAGCCGCTGCCCGGATCCCAGTCGGTGCTGCCAATCTTCATCGCGACTTTGCTGTCGATGATCGCCGCGTACAAACCGTTCTCCGCGCGCTGGATGGCAACGACCGAGGTCGAGGTCAGCGCCTGGCCCTTGCGGATATCAATCAAGGTTTTGATGGCGCTGCGCAGGCTCCAATCGTAAACGTGCGGGTAGTAAACGCTGGGAATGCCGGGATGGGTCAGTACGTAGGCATAGCCTTGCATGATCGTGGTACACGGCACCGGCCAGTGATTCTGGCCGCTGCTGCAACTGGCCGACGGACCGGTGTCGTGGTTGTCGACAAAGGTCACCATTTTCTGCGGCCACCAACCAATGCCGCCAGCCGGCTTGCCGGCGCTGTCTTTCAGTCGGCCATACTCACTGGCGCTGAGCGCCTGATTCAGCAAACCCTTGGTGGTGAAATCAAAAGCGCCGCATTTTCCGCTGCTGCCATCGACATAATTCATCAGTTGTTGGCGATGGTTATTGACGTTGTTGTAATCCAAATCGGTCCAGATCTCGCCAACGCAGAAACTCGGTGCCATGGCATCGGCGTAAAGACCGGCATAGTTGGCGCCGTAGCCTTTTGAGTAATCGTAACGAATGCCGGCAAAACCAACGCCTTTCAAGCGCGTCGACAACCAGTTTTTCAGATCGGTCTGGACGATGCTCTGGCTGTGATCCAGATCACGCGCGGCGGCATAGCCGTCACCACTGTCGGCATTGCCACACTTGCCGGTCCATTCGTCGCCACTGACCACCGCGTTGCAAGCCCAGGTGGGATTGGTGAAGTCGGCCCAGTTGCTGGTGCCAACGCGGTGGTTGATGACAACGTCTGCCACACTTTGAATGCCCTGGCTGCTGAATGCTGCGATTGCAGCGGTCAGCGCGGCCTCACTGCCATAAGCGGAGTTGAGCAAGTTCAATTGGCGCGGCAAATAACCCTCTAGTGACGCGGCATCGGACGGTGGTGGAAACCAGACATGAGTGACGCCCAGATCTTTCAGATCGCTGGCTTTGCTTTGCAGAGTAGCATACCAACTGCCGGTGGCCGAGTTCCAGTGAAAACCCTGGAACAGAATGGCGGTGCTGGCTTTGTCCTGTTCGGTTGCGGCCTGGTTGGTGGTGGCCCATAAGGTGATTGCGGCGATTGCCACAACGGCCAGATATTGCTTCAGCTTCATTGCGTATTTCCTTTTCAAAAGGACTTGACTCAACGAGTCAGAACGCCAACCTGCGACAGCGACACACAGGATCAGCGCCGTTCACAGCCTCGAAAACTGCCGCTGGCAAACTGGCTGATAAAGAAGTGGCAGCGGTTACAACTTCAGCGTCTTCGGCCGTGATACCCGCCGAAGCGAGTGTCACGGTGCCGAGGTACTATTCCGCCCGTTGTGTCTGGTGGGAGACCGCACAAGTAACGGGCAAATATATGAAGAGGAACTCACGCGAAGGCGCGAAGGCGCGAAAGAGCAACTTTCAAGATTTACTTTCGTCGCGTCTTCGCGTCTTCGCGTCTTCGCGTGAACTGCATTGAATCAAGAGCACGTCGGGTGACGCACCACGCCACGTTCAACTCGTCGCCATAGCGACCGGAGTTGCCATACCGGCCGGCGATCGCTGGGCCAGCGCCAACGCCAGACTGGTGTCGAGCATCCGGTGCGAAAAACCCCATTCGTTGTCGTACCAGGCCATCACTTTTACCCACCGGCCATTGACCCTGGTTTGGCTTGCGTCAAAGGTCGCTGACGCCGAGACGTGGTTGAAATCGACCGACACCAACGGCTCTTCGTTGTAACGAAGTACGGTCGCCAGCGGACCAGACTCGCTGGCCTGGCGCATGGCAGCATTGATTTCGCAATGGGAGGTATCGCGGCTGGCGAGGAAATTCAGATCGACCAAGGACACATTGATGGTCGGTACCCGCACTGCCATACCGTCAAACTTGCCTTGCAGTGCCGGCAACACCAGGCCAATAGCGTTCGCTGCACCGGTTTTGCTGGGAATCATCGACTGGGTCGCCGAGCGGGCGCGGTAAATGTCGTGGTGATTCAAATCCAGTAACTGTTGATCGTTGGTGTAGGAATGAATGGTGGTCATTGAGGCCTGCTCGATGCCGACCTGCTCGTGCAACACGTTGGCGACCGGCGCCAGACAATTGGTCGTGCACGAGGCATTGGAAACAATGGTCATCGCTGCCGTCAGCGATTGGTGGTTGACGCCATAGACAATGGTCGCGTCGACGTCATCCGAAGGCGCGGAGATCAGCACTTTTCTGGCGCCAGCGGCCAGATGAATCGATGCCTGAGCATGGCGGGTAAATCGGCCGGTGCATTCGAGCACCACATCGACGCCCAGTGAGCGCCATGGCAGTTGTGCCGGATCGGATTGGCTGCAATACAACACCTCGTCAGTGCCGATGACCAGCCGATTGCCATCATAGCCAACGGCCGTCGCGAAGCGGCCATGCACGCTGTCGTAACGCAACAAATGCGCGGCGGTGGCCAGATCGCCGAGATCGTTGATTGCAACCACTTGCAAGCGGTCGCGATAGCCGGATTCGTACAGCGCGCGAACCACATTGCGGCCGATGCGGCCGAAACCATTGATGGCAATTCGAATCGTCATAAAAGATCAACCTTCGTTCATTCAAAATTGTGACCAGCAAACGTATGCAGGACTCAGCTAATCAGCGTCGCGTTGATTGGTTTTGGCATTGGATCTATATCAATGCGATCCTGGTTAGTAATCGGGGAAAAAACGGCCGCTGAACAAGCCGGCCCCGCACCAGGGAGGCCCTACACCTCCACAAACACCGCGACCGTTCGCGCTGGCACGGTCAACTCACCACTGGCCGTGACAAAGCTGGCGGCTTTGACAACCGAATCGCTGCCGTTTGCTTGCACCGGATGCAGTGCCAGATTCACACCAATCAATTCCGCCACGGTGATTGCTTTCGCGACTTTATCGACGTTGAACACCACCACCACCCGGTTGAACGTGGCGCCGGGATAGTCGGTGCCGTCGATGCTGTACGCGATCATGCCCGGCACTTGCGTGGGTCCAACATTGTGGAAGTGGACGCGGGTCTTGACGTCGGTACCGGTGCGCAGCCGAAACAGTGTCGAGCTCTTGCGGATCTGCAACAGCTCACGGAAGCCGGCGTTGCCGCTTTGTGCTGCACTAAGGTCTGGTTTCAGCGTGGCGTTGGCGAGCCGGGGTTTGATCAGAGACCAGTTGTCCTGGTTTTTTTCGGCCACCGGCGCGCCGACGCCGTAGTTATTGCTGAGCAGGCTCCAGTCAATCGCGTTGAAGTGATCGCCGCTGTTGTAACTGTCGCGGTCCAGCGATTTGCTGCGCAGAATATCCATGCCGGCGTGGAAGAACGGCACACCCTGCGCCAGCGCGACGGTGGCCACGCCAAGCGCTTGCGTGCGCACGCGGTCAGCCAGACTGGTGGTGATCGGCAGTTTGTAGACGTTGATGTCATACAGCGTCTGATTATCGTGTTTGTCGACATAGTTGATCACTTCCTGCGGGTCGAGCGTGTAGCCGGCGCCCTGACCGTAGTAATCAATCGCGTCGCCACGTTTTACGCTGCCATCGGCAGTAACAAATTCAACATCGACTTGGGTACCGACCAGACCAAGCCGGGTGATATCGCTGGTCCACAACAAATCAGCAAGGGTTTTGTTGCCAGCGCTACCGTTGTCGTCGAGCAACAAACCATTGATGAGCCCCTGATTGCGCACCAGCGTATCGCCACCATCAAAGGCGCCACCGCCGCGCACGGCGTCGCGCAGTCGATCATTGAAGCTGCCAATACCAGAACTGGCGAGGTTGCGCTGGCTGGCTTGAACGAAGCGGGCATCATCGGCGACTTCACCAAAATTCCAGCCTTCGCCGTACAGATAAATGGCGCGACCCGCCGCGTTGTTGACTGCCGTTTGCAGGGTTTGCATCACCGCCAACGGCTGGTGACCCATGATGTCAAAACGGAAGGCATCTAGTCGATACTGTTGCGCCAGCGTGACCACCGAATCAATCATCAATTTGGCCATCATTGCGTTTTCGGTGGCGGTGTTGGCACAACAGGTTGAGTTGGTGACAGTGCCGGCGATATCGAGCCGGTGGTAATACCCTGGGACGATTTTGTCGAGCACTGATTTAGGGTCTTGTCCGCTCGCGGGCGTATGGTTGTAAACCACGTCAACCGCAACGCGCAGACCGCTTTCGTGCAAGGCTTGCACGGCTTGTCGAAATTCGGTGACGCGAACTCTGGCATCCGTTGCATCGGTCGCGTAACTGCCTTCGAGCGCCGTGTAATGCAGCGGATCGTAGCCCCAGTTGAAGCAATCCTGATCGCGACTGGCATTGACCGCAGCCTGCTGCGTTTCAGAATCGGCGGCGGCCATCGGGATCACCGGTTCGATGCAGCCGATTTCCGGCACCGTTGACATGTCGCTTACCGGCAACAGATGGATCAGACTGATTCCGGCTTGTTGCAACGCTTGCAGGTGCTGCATGCCAGCACTGCCGGTATCGGTGAAGGCGAGGTATTTGCCGCGATGGCTGGCCGGAACCGAGCCATCCTTGGCGCTGAAATCACGGACATGCAATTCGTAGATCGACAAGTCTTCGGGTGCCGCCAGCTCCGGAATTATGTGGCTATCCCAGCCTGCCGGCTTTACCGAACTGTCGCTTAGCAGGCCGGCCCAACTGCGTTGACTGTCGGCCGACAGCGAGACCGAATACGGATCGGTAACCAGATTGCGAACCAACGCGCCGGTGCTGCGAACAAAGACATCGACGACGTAACGATAGTATTTGCCAAGCGCACTGGCATCGCCCTGGTAGGTCCAAACGCCGGTGTTGTCATTGAGCGTCAGCGGATATACCGTCGAGGCTGCGCTGCTGCTGCCGTTGTCGTACACGCACAAGCCAACCGCTGTTGCGGTCGGCGCCCACAGCCGGAACTGTGGGCTGCCATTGCTGACCACCAGACCCAGCGCTTCCGTTGCTGATGCTTGCGCGTACAGCGTGTCAATGACGCTTGCTACTTGTGCAGTGGATGCATCATTGATGGCACCCGTGCTGTCGGTATGGACCAGTACGGTTTGAGTGCGCAACAACCGTTTCAGATTGTTGTCATCGACGCCTTGGAGTTTCAGCACCACATAACCGGGCAGGTATTTGAATTGTTCCCGTAATGTCGCGGAGACATCGGCAAGCGTTGCCACGGTCAGCGGAAATGAAGCGGTAGCGCCGGCCACGGCGGCGCTTACGGTGATGCCGCCGTTGCCGCTGTAATGGAGCCGGAAGCTGCCGGTGCTATCCACGCGCGGCCACAGCAGCGTGTTGCGATCTATCCAGAATGCTTTGGCGTTGGTGGTCGACATATCGCCGCGCGGTTGCGCGTAATAAACGCTGTTGTCACCTTCGACCAGCCAGATCTCATAACCGGAGACAAAGCTAATCAGCCGATCCGCACCGTCTTTGCCGGCGTCGTCGCTGCCTTTGTGTACCAGAAAATTGAAACCGCGAGCGCCTTCGCTGTATTTTTTTATCGGCACATCGACGTAGACACCAAAGGCATCGGTGCCAACTGTCATCGGTGCCGCGAATGGCAGTGGATTGGGCCAATCGCCGATCTGCAGGCCGGCGGGTAACTGCATGCTGTCGATATCAAGGCCGCTGTTGAATTCCCAGATGTGTAGGCCATAACCGCTGTAATCGCCGGCAAAGCGTTTGTAATGCACCCGGACAAACTCGGCATCCGCGACCGGATTGACAACGGGCTCTGCGGTATAAGTGGTCAAGTCGCCCTGATTGCGCCAGATTTCAAAATTTTCAGCCAGTGCGTAACTTTGGTCGGCGCCGCCGTGATCTTTGTCGTCGCCCTTGTGAAAGAGGTAACCGATAGTGCCGGTCTCGGCCGTTAGTGGAATGTCGTAGTACTGGCCAAACGCATCGGTACCGGCTGCTTGCAAGGGCGTCGTCCATTCGATGCCTGTGGTGTTGGCGGCCGTGCCGGTCAGGTTCCAGACATGCAGGCCCCAATCGGTGTAATCACTGGCGGTGCGCTGATAGTGAATGCGCAGCGCCGTTGCCGCTGTTTTGGCTGCGACAGTTTTGCTGATCGCGCGCATCGTGGCTGACGTGATCGGGCTGTCGGCACAGGCGGCAGTAGTCAGGGCCGCTGGCGTACCGAGCGTAATGGTCAGTCCGGTAGGTGGTGGAGTGATCGGGTCGACGGCGGCGCCGCCGCCACTGCCCGATCCGCAAGCGACCACCGCCAGCACCATGGCTGCGGTTGCAAACGTGTGCAACAAGCGACGGCCTGTTCCATGCCGCGATCCGATAAACCCAGCTTCGATTAACGGTGCATTACTAAACCGAAAAAAAGAGATCCCGACCGCCATGGGTTTTGCCCCCGAACATTGATGTTTTTTTGGGCGCGAACACGCGCGTTGGCAAGCAGTAGTCACTGCCACCTTTCACTGGTGCGACGACGAAACTCGGACAACACCGATGCAGATTCGCGATCGATGCTGTCACGGTGCGTTGCATCAAAGCAAAGCACCAATGCAGATCGAGGCTATGAATACGTATGAATTTTGCTCAGAGCACGCGGCACCGGTCCATGCACTGATTTGGTGATGGTCGGGAATCCAGTCATGTGTTGGCGCTGCACGGTGTTGGGGCGTTGTCAGGTCGGGCGCAAGCCGCAATCCGCAGTGAATCGCGTTACCAGCCCGGTCAGCGCTAAACAGGCCACCATTCCAATCAAGCCTGTCGTCCCGACAAGTCTTGCCAATGCTGTCAACCGGTCCGGCCGCTGTGCGTTACTGCCTATTCAAGCGCTTATCCCGTGGTGATAGCGCAGCGGTGAGAACGTGAGGAATAACGCATGCGGCGTCGTGAATTTGTCTTGGCTACGGCAATACTGCCGTGGCTGTTGCAAGGCTGTGGTGGTGGTAGTGGCGCCAGTGATAGTGCCGATAACAGCGGCGATAGCGGCGGCGGGGGCGGTACACCACCACCTGTCGCCGCCAAGCCCAATGTATTGTTCATCAGCATCGATGATTTGAACGACTGGACCGGATTTTTGCGTGGCCATCCGCAAGTGCAAACACCCAACATGGATCGGCTGGCCGGGCTGTCTACCGTATTTGCCAAGGCCTATTGCAATGCACCCCTGTGCAATCCTTCGCGCAGCAGCGCGTTGACCGGTTTGATGCCAACTCAGACCCAGGTGTATGACAACAACACGCGTTTCCGTACCACGTTGCCGACGGTCACCACCCTGCCCCAACACTTTCTGAACAACGGCTATTACACGCTGTCCCTCGGCAAAGTGTTTCATTACGGCGATACGGCGTCGTGGTCGCGTACGGTTGCGCGCGCCGACGATGTCTTGCCCAGCACCAGTCCGGTTGCCAACAGCCAGTGCTATGACCAAGGTGCGGAAAGTCCGGCCGGCTATTTCGATTGGGCGCCACTAACCGTCAGTGATGGTGAAACAGCCGATGGTAAAGCCGCGAGCAGTGCCATCGAATTCTTGCAGCAAACGCAAGCGCAACCGTTTTTTCTGGCCCTTGGATTCTCCCGGCCACACCTGGGCTGGTACGTTCCGCAAGCCTATTTTGATCAGTATCCGCTTGATACCTTGGTGCTGCCGGAAGCGTATGCCAACGACCGCGATGATTTGCCCGCGACGGCGTTGGACTGGCTGGGCAACGCGCATGAAGCCTGCATCGTTGAACAAGACTTGTGGCCGGACGCCGTTCAGGCCTATCTGGCGAGTATCAGCTTTGTCGATGCCCAACTCGGCAAAGTATTGGATGCGTTGGAGGCGAGCGCCCACGCCAACAACACCATCGTCGTGCTGTGGAGTGACAACGGCTATCACCTCGGCGAAAAATTCAAATGGCAGAAAGGGGCGCTTTGGGAGCGTTCAACCCATATACCCTTGTTGGTCAAAGCGATTGGCCAAACGACCCAGCGGCTGGTGCCGCATTGTGTCAGCCTCGTGGATTTGTATCCGACGCTACTCGACATGTGCGAGCTGACTACGGTGTCCGGCCTGGCTGGACGTAGTATCAAGGCGCTGGTAGACGGCAGCGTCAACGAGTGGCCGCACCCGGTCGTGATAACCCATGGTGCCAGTAATCATGCTGTTCGCAAAAACGACTGGCGCTATATTCGTTACGCGGACGGCAGCACCGAGCTCTATGATCACCAAACGGATCTCAATGAGTGGTTCAATCTAAGCGGTAAAGCCGAATACGCCGCTGTCATCGCGGAGTTGCAGCAATACCTTCCTGTTTGATCGGTTGGCAAGCCAGTTGTCACCCCGGTGAAAGTCGGGGTGCTCTTTTCCCGGGCAAAATGGCTACCGGGTTGCGCCGGTATGACAGAGAATCATTCCATTCTGTGCGGCGTTAATCGCCGCCGCGTCAAACTAAGAAAGCTCTGATTAAGTCCCCGCTCGTCCTGAGCTTGTCGAAGGATGAAAAGTATTACGCACTGACGTTTGGACTTTTGTGGTCCGACAAGCTCACCACGAACGGTTGCGGGGACTTAATCAGAGCTTCCCTAATTCAGCGATTCA
>Ga0247727_10011611_pt1 | contig 15321 bp, 16 predicted proteins | sample WisWelCaveWW1625_FD_202498 | JGI IMG/M metagenome (GOLD analysis project Ga0247727, IMG submission 202498) | Biofilm microbial communities from Wishing Well Cave, Virginia, United States - WW16-25 | ecosystem: Environmental > Aquatic > Deep subsurface > Groundwater > Cave microbial mat | place... | reverse complement strand
ATCACCATCAATCTCCTTCAACAAGAACCTTCCCCTCGAAGCATCAACCGAAAACGTCTCCTCGCTGCCTGTGACAATCACTTCCTCGCTACCGTCCTATTTAAAATTTAGATGCGATTGCCCTGATGCGCGTCAGGCACCATGCAAAAAAGCTCCCGAGCCGCATGCGGCGAATTATTTCTGGGATAGCGGACTTTCCGCTGAATACTTGGCCGTCTTCGCGAATAAGATGAAACGTTCCTTTTAGCTCGGAGGCAGCGTAGCCGGCAAACAACTTTTCAGCTCGGGGATTCTGGAGTTCGATGCATTCGAGCGTTTGCCGGACATCCCATCGGCTCAGCGAGCCGGCCATGGATTTGCAGACAGCGCACAAACCGTCATAAATAAGAACCGCCTGCATGGAAGCGCCGTTTTCAATCATCGCCGACAATAAAGATCAGCGCGCTGTGGCGCACTGTTAAACGCCAAACGCTCGCTTTAGCTGGGTCTGCACGATGCGGCAGGCCGCTCTTCCGGAGCCGGCTCGACTTCAAAGCCAAGATCTTCGATCATCCGGTAGGCGTCGTCGGCTTGTTGGCCAGGGGTAGTGAGGTAGCCTTCGACGAAAATAGAATTGGCTGCGAAAAGAGCCAACGCTTGAAGCGTCCGCAAATTCACCTCACGGCCGCCGGCAGCGCGTATTTCGCTAGTCGGGTTGAGCAGCCGAAAAAGAACAAGCACCTTCAAGCATTTCATGGGCGTGAAAAACTTAAACGCCTGCATCGGCGTCCCTTTGATCGGGTGCAAAAAATTCACGGGGATCGAGTCCATCTGCATTTGGCGGCAAGCTAAAGCGAGGTCCAAAATATCCTCATCGCTCTCGCCCATACCAACGATGCCGCCGCTGCAAGTTTGTAAGCCGGCGCGCCGCACGTTCTCTACCGTGCGCAGGCGATCTTCATAAGTATGCGTCGTACAAATTTCTTTATAATAGCGCTCGCTGGTGTTGAGGTTATGGTTGATCCAGCCGACGCCCGATTCTTTTAAACGCCGCGCTTGCTGCTCCGACAGCAGCCCCAAGCAAACGCAAATCTCAAGGGAATATTGGCGTTTGATGTCGCGCGTCACGTCGCAGAAGTACTCAATCTCTTCGTCAGCCGGCCCGCGGCCGCTCGTCACCATGCAATAGCGCGTTGCGCCGGCAAGCGAAGCGCGCTTAGCCCCGTCAAGCAATTGCTCTTTAGACATCAGCGGATATTTGTCGATGGTGGCGTCGGCTACCGATGATTGGGAGCAGTAATTGCAGTCTTCGGGGCACAGCCCGCTGCGGGCGTTCTGGAGAATGCAGACTTTGACGCGTTTGCCGAAGTGGGCCTTGCGCACTTCGAAAGCGGCCTGCAGCGCGCTGAGCACATCCTCATCCGGCAGTGCGAGAATCGCCTTGCCTTCTTCGCGTGTGAGCGGCTCTCCTGCGAGCGAACGGCTGATAAGAAGTGACCAATCCAGCGTCATCGGCTATTTAGGCGCTCATTGCCGCAGGCTGGAACGTCTTAAGCGTCTCATACAGCGTCGTGCGCTGAGCGGCGGCAAAGCCCGACTCGTTAATCAGCATAATAATCTCTTCCACTGTCGTCTTGTTGACGAACGAGGTCGCTGCGTGGACGTTCTCTTCAAAGAGCGTGCCGCCAAAATCATCCGCGCCAAAGTGAAGCGCGATCTGGCCCGTCTTTTTTCCCTCAGAGAACCACGAAGCCTGGACGTGCGGGAAATTGTCGAGATAAATGCGCGAAAAAGCGATCATGCGCAGGTATTGCGTGGGGCCTGCGTGCTGTTTGATGTGTTTCTCAAATGGGGTGTTGCCCGGCTTGAAACTCCACGGCACGAACGCCGTAAAACCGCGCGTTTGATCCTGCAGGTTTCGAATGTGATCCAGGTGTTCCATGATGTCTTCGTCTTCTTCGATGTGGCCGAACATCATGGTGGCGGTCGACTTAAAGCCCAGCTTATGCGCTTCGCGGTGCACCGACAGCCAAGCCTGGGCCGGACCCTTTTTGGTGGCTAAACGGCGCCGGATGCGATCCGACAAAATTTCGGCTCCGCCGCCGGGTAGCGTGCACTGCCCCGCCTCTTTGAGTTTTTGGAGCACCTCAGGAATCGAAAGGCCTGAAACACTGGCCATTTGGGTCACTTCGGATGCGGTAAAAAAATGCGGCGTTACCTGCGGAAAGCGCCGGCGCGTCTCGCGCACAAGCGAAAGGTAATACTCAAGCGGCACATCGGGGTTATGCCCGCCCTGCAGCAGCACTGTGGTTGCCCCAAGATTAACCGAATTCTGAATCTTTTCCATCACCTGATCGACCGTAAGCAAGTAGCCTTCCTTGCTGCCGGGCTTGCGGTAAAAAGCGCAGAAAGCGCAATCGGTGATGCAGACGTTCGTGTAATTGGGGTTGGAATCGATCACAAAGGTGACGGTCTTCTCCGGATTCAGGCGATAGCGCGTAATCTCGGCCAGATGGGCCAGCTCAAGTAAATCGGCTTTCTGCCACAGCCAGAGGCCTTCCTCGCGCAAGAGCCGCCGCCCTGAAAGGACCTTTTCCTCAATAGCTTCAGAGCAAACAAAACTCATGCGGGGTCCCAATTGAGGATGCCCGTTTCCGTCCACAGTTTTTTCAAGAGTTCAATACCATCGTCTTCTGCCTTGCCGAATCGCCATGTGTAGCTTTCTAAGTACGCCTGCACATCGGCCGGCTTCATGCCGTAGTTAGGAGCGACCTGCTCAGCTAATGCCTGAAGCGAACCTGTGTTCTGAGCTAAGGCCCTGGCGATAGCCGCTTCCAAACGCTTTCGATCATCGGCAGAAACATCCTTACGCACGACCCACACCGCGAACACGCAGGGCGCGTGCTGCCACAGCCACCACTCAAACGCTATGTCGATTTCAAACGGAAAAAGCCCGTTGGTCTGTTTAAAGCGCAACGCCTCATCGCCGATAAGCAAGATGGCGTCCAAATCTTCATCTTTTATGGAAGCGCCCCGGCAATAGCGCGCGGGGATCAGCTTATAGCGATGCTCCAAAATAAGACGCGTTAAGCAAACAGTTGTTGAGGTCTCGGATGAAACACCGATCACCGCGCCATCGAGCTGCCTGACCGGCCTTCGCGAGAACAGCATCGCGCTGTGCGCTCGGCCTTTGGTCGCAATGCCAAAACGGCCCAACCGGTCGAAGCGCTCCTGGCGCCGCAAAAACTCGACCACCGGCATAAGCGTGGCGATTAGCTCTGCCTTTTCCGCCAAGGCTACCGACTCGCGCGGAATGCATGGAAGCAGCTTGAAGCGCTCGCTTGAGAGCTCAAGGCCGTTATAGAAAGGCAAGCTGTTAAGAAACGGAATGTGTGCGACTAGCTTCGTCATCGTAGATGTTGAGGGTATTGTAGATGGCATCGCGTTCAACCGGCACGCAGCCGGACTCCTTTATCAGGTTAACTAAATGGTCGCGGGTCATGCTGACCGGCGAGAGCGCCTCAGCCGCATGCATGATACGTTCTTCGCCGATCGTACCGTCGATGTCATCCGCTCCGAAATGGAGCGCGATCGATGCGATTTCTTCGCCCATCGTGACCCAGTAGGCCTTGATGTGCGGGAAATTATCGAGCATAAGGCGTGAAATGGCGATCGTCTTTAAATCTTCGGTCGCGCCCGCCTGCCGCGTCACCACCTTCGTGTTGCCCGGCTGGTACGCAAGCGGAATAAAACTCATGAACCCGCCGGTTTCATCTTGCAGCGCGCGCAGCTTAAGCAAGTGATCGACGCGCTCCTCGTGCGTTTCCATGTGGCCGTAGAGCAGCGTAGAATTGGTGGGCATTTTCATCCGGTGCGCGATGCGGTGGATCTCAAGCCACCGGGGCGCGCCCATCTTAAAGGGAAAGAGCGCTTTGCGCACCCGCTCGGAGAACACTTCGGCTCCGCCGCCTGGCATAGCCACCATGCCGACCGCTTGGAACTGTCTGAAAACCTCTTCAACCGAAAGGCGAAACTTCTTGGAGAAATAATCGATCTCAACCGCTGTCCACGCCTTGATTTGAATCTGGGGAAACTTCTCTTTGATGGCGCGGAACATGTCGAGATAGTATTCCCATTTCCAATCCGGATGCAGGCCGCCGACGATGTGCACCTCGCGCAGCTCTGAGTTGCACCGCTGGACCACCTCTTGGATGGTCATCTCGTAAGCATTGGGACGCCCGCGCTTGGTGGCAAAATCGCAGAACTTGCACGACAAAACGCAGACGTTGGAGGGATTGATCTGCCGGTTGATCACGAAATGCGCGCGCTTGCCCCATCGCTCTCGCTTAACCTGGTCCGCAATGCGTCCCAAGCTGATCACATCGTGAGCCTTAAAGAGATCCAACGCGTCTTGGCGCGTCAGGCGCTCTTTTCGCTCAACTTTTTGCGCTACGCTTTCCAGTATTGGTTCCATCGGGAATCCACCAATTTAACCGTCCGCTCGTCCATGACGAGCGCCTCGGGATAACCCTTCTTAAACGTCGCATCGATGCCAAGCGAGCCGCGGTATACGGGCCAAACGCCTTTTACCTGAACTTGGGTGAACACCACATCGCGCGCCGGATCAAAGCGCGTAAAGAGCCCCCACAAGAGGCTCTCGTCGTTATCGAGATCGACGTCTTCGCTCACGACGGCGATCAGCTTCACATCCGCTAAGGCCGGCACCTTGACCAGCTGTTCGATAATCTCGCGTCCTTCACCGCTGGCCGATACCGCGAGCAGCGTGCCTTCCACCAGCCGGGAGCGTTGAATGCGCGGATGCAGGGCTTTCACCTGGGATTCACTGATCTGAACCGCAGGGCTACTCGCTTGGGCGTCTGCCGATTTCCCGGCGCTGCGGGTCGCGTCCAGCACCATCTTGCTGCCCAGGTTCAGGGTGAAACTGGTGAAGTCAAGGGTATCAAAAGGCACCCCTGGAAGCAAGAGGAAGTCCTCCGCCGGGTTAAAGTGCGCGCGGACCGCGCGCAACACATCCTTCCAATTGCGCGCATCCACATCGTGATCGACCACGATCACGCATTTAGTCAGCGCCATCTGGCCGGTTCCTAGCAAACCTAGCGCTGCTTTGACGCCTTCCTTACCGAAACGCTGGACGGCCGATATCACGCACAGACTGTGAAAGCCCGTCTCATAGTACGCCCATATATCGCGAATTTCGGGGTGAATAATGCGTATCATCGGAAGGAGCATTTCCTGCACCGCGTTGCCGATGTAACGGTCTTCCTGGGGCGGCTTGCCGACGATAGCCGCCGCGTAAATAGGCGCCGGCTTGCTTGTCATATGCTGAATGTACATCACAGGGCACGGCTTCGTATGCGAGTAGTGGCCGAAATGATCGCCAAAGGGCCCTTCCGGCATGCGCTCATCGGGCGGAACAATACCCTCTAAGATGATCTCAGCATCAGCGGGCACCGCCGTCAGCTTGCTCTTGCCGTAAATGAGCGGAACGGGCTTGCCGCGCAAGAATCCTGCGAACGCCAGCTCATCGATGCCTTCCGGAAGCGGCGAAACCGCCGTGATGTATAGGATCGGATCGCCGCCGATGACGATTGCTGCCGCCAGCGCCTTTCCCTGCTGCTCGGCTTTCCAGTAATGGTAGCCGCCGCCCTTGGCGATCTGCCAGTGCATGAGCACGCGATCAGGCGCGACGACCTGCATACGGTAGATTCCTAAGTTGCGCGTATCCGTATCGGGGTCATGCGTCAGCACCATGCCGAAAGTGATGAACTTGCCGCCATCTTTTGGCCAGCACTTTAAGATCGGCAGCCGGCGCAGGTCCGGCGCGTCATCGATTTCCTGGCAAGCCGCCTTTTTCACGCGCCGAGGCGCGGCGGCCAGCACGCGGCCGACCGTGCGCCATTCATCCAGCAACTTTTTAGGACGCGGCGGCATAGCGGCTTCCATTAAGCGCTTGAGTTCATTGCCCACTTGCTGAGGATGACGGCCCAGCGCAAGCTCTATGCGCCGGTCGCTGCCCAAGAAATTAATCGCGACGGGATACGGCGAGCCTTTCACGCGCTCAAATAGCAGCGCCGGTCCTGATTGCTTGACCGAACGCATGGCGATCTCGCCGATCTCGTATTCGGGATCGACCTCAAGCCGCACGCGCTTAAGCTCACGCTCCCGTTCAAGCAAATTGAGAAATTCGCGAAGGTCTGGCATGCGGCGGGGCTATTCCAACGCTTCCGAGCGCCAAGCGAACTCGGTGGAAAAACCACATTCGCCGATCACCTTATCCGCGAACTGCGCCACCATCTCTTCAAGTGTTTTGGGATTATGATAGAATGGGGGCGACAGCGGCATGATGATCACGCCCATCTGCGAAAGCTCATACGCTTGCTTAAGCGCCAAGGTCGACAGCGGCGCTTCCCTTACGACCAGGATGATCTTGCGCCGCTCTTTAAGCGCCACCGCGGCCGCACGCGTCAGCAGCGTATCGCCCAAACCGCACGCGATCTTGGCCATCGTTGAAATCGAACACGGAAGAATAACCAACGCGTCGAACGGCGGAAGCCCGGACGCAAACGGCGACGTCAAATCATCATCGGCGAATGTCTTTTTTACGTGCTCGGCCAAATGGTGCTCGGTCAGCCCCGTCTCTTCTTTTAAGACATAGCGTCCCCACTTAGTCATGATGAGGTACTTCTCAGCCTGACAGCGACGAAGAAACTCAACACCAAACGCCGCTCCCGAGGCCCCTGTCATTCCTACGACAATTCTCATCTCGTCCCTTCCTGGCTCTAGTTGGAAAAACTACGGTTGGAGTTTGCTACGCGTCCAAGCAAATATCAGACCGAACACGAAACTCCGATACACCGTACTTACTTTAACAGGCACAAAAATTTTGATCGTTCGATTCTGTGAATTTACTTTGCTTGATCGCGAGCCCCACCATACCAACCAGCTGAGGAAGAGCAGGTCCCCGATGGTAATTGGAATACTAAAGAACAACAGGAAACGATCAAAGATCTGTCCCATCAGATTCCCCATTAGATATCTCCACGCTTACACGATGCCGGCCCAAATCAGGCCAAAGACAAGAAAACCGATCGCGCCGTTGATCTTAAAGAACGCTGTTTCGGGATCGCGCGGCGCCACTTTATGTTGCCAGACAAACGCAACGCCGATCGCAAGCAGCCACACCAATGACGTAAATGTGTAAAACTCATCGCGCCACAGCGCGTACAAAGACAGAAACGCCACGACGTGCAAGCACACCGCCAACTGCAGCGCGTGCGCTTTGCCTAGACGCGCAGGCAGCGAATGCAGTTTGTGCTCGCGATCAAACGCCTCATCCATGGTCGCGTAAATGATGTCGAACCCCGTAACCCAGCAGAGCGAAAAAAACCACAGCCAGCCGACATCACCCAAACCGTAAACCGATCGCGTGACACCCAGCCACCCGCCGACAGGAGCGAGCGACCACGCCACACCCAGCCCCAAATGCGCCAGCGCCGTAAACCGTTTAAGATACGGATACACGGTGAAACAAACCACCGGAATCGGCGAAAGCTTCAGGCATATAGGCGCCAGCACAGCGGCAGCGGCTGCATAAATCAAACCCGCCACGCATACAACCGCCCAGGCCTCTTTTAACTGCATAGCGCCTTGTGCAAGCTCTCGGCGCTGCGTGCGCGGGTTGCACGCGTCGATCCGGGCGTCGATGATGCGGTTCAGCCCCATGCCGACAACACGGCAGCTGGCGGCTGCGACCAAAATCAGCAAAATGGTGTCAATCCCTGGCCAGCGTCGGTACGGCAGTATAACGCCTGAGAGCACAAGCGGGATCGAAAAGACCGTGTGTTCGATCTTGACGAAACTGGCATACGTGCGCAAGCGAGAGAAAGAAAAAGCCAACTGCATGCAGCCGAAAACCTAAAAGATTGCAAAGATCGGAATAGCTTTCATCGCTAAAGGAACGCTGCCGCGCGCGACGCGCGTCACGCCGCGGGCCGTAAGGCCAATCGTCTGAAACGCGCCCATAAAAACGCCTCCCAGCGTGCCGATAACAGGCGGCCCCTTAACCGTTCCCGCCAAAATATTAAATGGCAATGACACCACGCCGGCCACCACATCTCCCACGCCGCCCGCTACTTCACCTAAAGCGCTGCCCGCCTCAACGCGCGATGGAGTCACTAACAACGCCACGCCGAACGCGATCGTAAGCATCCGGCGCGTAGAGCGCTTAACCGCCATAATGCCAGCCGGTATCCATTAAAGTCAGCGCGGGCTCATCGCGATAGAGGCCAGCGTCTACCACCTCGCCGATCACCAAAGCGTGGTCGCCATGCTCGTTGGCTATTTCGCGCACGCGGCATTCGAAATAGCCCAAAGCATCCTCAAGCACTGGGGCGCCGGTTGATCCTGAGCGTGTTTTAATGCCGGCAAGTTTATCACCGGAAGTTGCCGGCTTAACGAAATGCTCGGCAATGGATTTCTGCGTTTTATCCAGAAGATTCACGCTGAACACCCCGCCATCTTTAAGCATCTGGAAAGAGCCGGAATCTTTGCGCACGCCGATGGCGACCAGCGGCGGCGTAAACGACACTTGGGTTAGCCAAGTGCCGGTAAACGCGTTTCGCTGGCCATTATGCATGACGCCCACGATATAAACACCGTGGGGCAATTTTCGAAGCACTGTTTTTTTGACCTGCGGATCCATCGCGTTACCTCGAGTACGGCCTAGCGCACATATCGCCTCAAAAATTGCAGGCTCGCCCGCCAAGCCTGCGAAGCTTCCTCTGGCCGGTAAGCTTCCGGGCGTGTATCGTTAAAAAAAGCATGGGCAGCGTTGGGGAAAACTTTTATCTCGCCCGGCTTTCCGTTCTTCGCTAAACCTTCCTTCAAAAGATCGACTTCAGACTGAGTCACCCAGTCGTCTTTGGCGCCATAATGGTACAACACCGGGCACAATAAATAGCGGATAGTTTCAACCGGAGGCACCTTGCCGTAGAACGCCGCCGCAGCCTTCACATCCGAATTGTGGCAAGCCACCATCAGCGCGAAGGTGGCCCCCATCGAAAAGCCTACCATGCCGATGCCAAAAGGCGCTACGCCCACCTGCTGCTGAAGGAATTTAGCGGACGCATTCATATCCCTCAACACCCCCTGCGTTGAGACAGCGCCCATCAGCTTAGCCGCCTCGGCAGGGATGCCTGTGACTTTATAACCCTGCCGCGAATAAAGGTCGGGGGCTAGAACCGCAAAACCTTCCTTGGCAAAACGTTTGGCCACATCCTTGATGTGATCGTTCAATCCCCACCATTCATGAAGAAGGATGATCCCCGGGGCTTGCCGCGGCGCGGCATCTGGACTGGCCAGGAAAGCCTGAATGGTGAAGCCGTCGCTGAGATACTGAACCTGCGATGTGGGCATGCGTGCGCAAATCTCCTTATCGAGGCTTTTAGATCGGCCGGCGCCAGTAGACGCGTCCGATGAAGAAAGGGCCTAGTGATTGGATGTAGCGTGCCGTTTGCTGCGACTTACGCATCTCCTGAACCAGATGCGACAGCGGATACAGTTGCGGGCCGATGAGGCCTAAAACGAACTCATTGTCGTTCGTGTCCATCCCGTAGCACGACAGCCGCACGTCCGCGGCTGCATCGACGTCACCGTAAGGCTTAGCCATCATCGCGTGTTCAAACAAGAGCTTGCCCTGCTCTTCTTTGGGAAGCGTCGCGAATTCGCTCTTGCGGCGCAGCGGGTACCACACCGCCCAATCCCATGCGGGATTGCGCACATTGCGCCGCGGCCGCTGCAGCATCCAGTCATCGGGATTCGCATCGCGGCCGGTCGAATACGTGCAGCCGGTCATGGTCAACTCAGGACGGTGCATGAGGCTGGCAAAAGGCCCTAACGCAAAAAGAACTCTTGCCTGTTTCACGAATATTTCCGGATTCTCGGCCATCAGCAAGACGCCGACACCGTGCGGATCGAGAAAATCCTGATACAGCACCGCCTCAAACGCGCTGGCTTCAACCGCGCGCTTTAACAGCTCCACATCCGTCACGTCGGTAAAAACCTGAAGCTGCATAAAAAGCCTGGGCCTGGCGAATTCCTTGCGCAATATCTCCGGGTCCTGCACAGGCAAATTGTGCGCGGACGCAGGCGCCACCGCATCGGCTTTACCCGATGGCGCGCCGGTGGCTTGATGCGAAGCTAAATGAGCAGGCGTTGAAGTGGGTTGCATGGCATTTTCCTTAAAGTAATTCTGTCCGTTTAAATGATCCGCTGGTAAGCTTCCACGGGAAGCTTCCACACCGCCACACCGCAGAAGCGGTCCCCTTCCGGGCAATACGGCTTAACACCGGCCTGCGCGCGCGGCCAGCAAGGCGCCTTCAGATACTTGCCGATCTCCGGAAATCGCTTGTTTACTTGCATCACTTCATCGCGGCAGGCGTTCCAAATTTCCTCCTGGGCCGTGTAACACAACCGGTGCACCCATTTATGGTGCAAGTTCAATAAATCGCCCGATTCTTCAAAACGAATCGGAAAAGCGTTGGGCAGCAAATAGAGCGCGGATTCCTCCGATACGCCCATCTGGAGCAATTGATTGATGGCGATCCAAATTTTTGCCATAGTCTCGCGATAAAACGATTCGGCTTCTGGGCAAGCGCTCACCAGCACAGGCACGATATAGTCGGGCCGGCCGCTCACAAACTGTGTGCTGAGAATAGGCCGCGAGCCCGGCACCATCCGATGACGTTGGTCCTGCGAATCGGCGGTATGCGAGATCTTCTTTTTAAACGTAAAGTGCGGATGGGACATCGCCCGGCAGAGCTTGCTCATGGATGTCAAATTAAGCGACTCGGATAAATAAGGATTCGATGCGGGGCTCATCACCAGCTCGATTGCCTTCGCATCAGTCAGCTCGGCGCGCGTAAGGCCAAGCACCGAGCGCACGGCTTGCGCGAGCGTTTCCTGGGCGCGGTCGCTGCAGTCAACCAGCTTGGATGTCAGACCGCCAAGCTCTTGGTCGAATTCATCGATAAAAGCGCTCGGCAGCCTGTTCTCGCGCGAAGCGCGGAATCGCTCGAACGCTTGATACTCTAAAGTCTGCTCAAGCGGTATGGGCTCATCGGTCAGCTCCATGAAATGAGGGTCAACTTCCGCCACAGCCTCTACCATGCGCTGCACCACCAGGCGCTGCTCAAGCGGCGTATCGAACTGCTGGCATAGCCGCCAATAGCGGTGCAGCGTTAAGCCGCTGATCGTGTGATACAAGTGCGCGTGCGTCGCAACCGGCAGGATGTAACGCGAGACTTCCTGGCAGCGTTTCTTGATGGCGCCCGACCAGCGCTTCTCTTCTAAATTTCTGGATGGAAAAATCCTCCGGTATTCCTGCTCGACCGTCGGACGCATCAGATCGCTGAGCCGGTGGTAAGCATCCATCAAAGCGCGTACGGTGCCTAGATAAATATCGCGCGCCGCATCCGGCATGGGGGGTACGGTAAAATTCTCAGGCTTTACTTCAACATAGCGCTGGCTCACCTGCTCGCTGTTGTAAAACGGGTGCGCGTGCAAAAACGACCAAATGAACTGGCGCGAGACTTTCTCGAGCACAAATTGAAAGGTTGGGTGTTGAATCGTGGTGTGGTGCCCCGCCTGGTACACGCTTTGGGCGATGCGGTCGCGCTGGGCGCGGGAGGCCTCATCCTTACCGACATCGGCCGCGGTGATAACGCGTGACGAATAACACGTACGCGCGGTGGCTACCGCCAGGTTATATGGCTCCTGGAAGTAATTCACCAGATGAACAACCGGCTCTGGGGCCAATGTGGTATTGAGCGTGGAGTTTGGCATCGCTTTTGGGAGACTAATGAAGGGTATCTTACTCCGAGGCCCTTAAGCTGGCAATGCTTCTTACCGGAACTAGTCGTTGCAAGCGGCCAGGCGTTCCGATACAGTTATTCAACAGCCTATGTATTTTGTTTCCAAGCCCGAAATAGACGCTCCCTTCAAATCCGCTCCGCTTCTTGCCCCGGCAGCGGCAGCGCCTGAAGCGCACCGCTATTTCATCAACGCGCCAACAGATTTTCTTTCGATCGGCGGCTTGTCGCTCTTTTTACTTGCGGCGCTATCCTACCTGTTTCCCTCTGCACACCCAGTTCCGGATCAACTGTACCGGTTCTCTACCGCTTTACTCTGGCTGGGCAACTGGCCGCATTTCGCGGCTTCCAGCTACCGGCTGTATCACACGCGCAGCAATATCGAGCAATATCCCCTAACGGCGCTATGGGTGCCATTGGTCGTGCTGACGGGTGTTATCGCCTCGCTTGCTTCACCGTATGTGCTGGGGCCTTTTTTCGTCAAGCTTTACCTTATCTGGTCGCCCTTTCATTACAGCGGACAGTCGCTGGGCATCTCGCTGATCTACGCGCGGCGGGAAGGTTTTCTCTTCGGCAAGCTGGAGCGTTGGTCGCTGACGGGGTTTATTTTCGGCACTTTTTTAGCTGCGAACGCACGCGCCGAGACATCGCTGCAAATGCGTTCGTTTTACGGCATTCTTTACCCAGGTTTTGGCATGCCAACCTTTGTCGCTGACGCGCTCACCTGGGCCATGTACGCGTGTGGCACTGTCTTCATCCTCTGCGCGCTTCGCTGGTCGATCCGCAACCGCCGAGCGTTGCCCCTTATGGTTGGCCTGCCCGCTATAGCCCAGTTTGCCTGGTTCGTGATAGGCAACAGCATTCCCTCGTTTAACGCGTTCGTTCCCTTCTTTCATAGCCTTCAGTACCTGCTGATCGCCTGGGCCATGCAGATGAAGGAAGCCATGCAAGAAAAAGAGGCGCAGCCTTCCGGAAACTTCGTTTTCTCGGAAACGGCTTGGTGGTCGCTGGGTATTTTTCTGGGAGGCATCCTGCTGTTTTGGGTACTGCCGCGCGTAGGCACGTTAGCCGGCATTGACCTGAATATCGCCGAGCCGATCATCATCGCAGGCGTACAGATTCACCATTTCTTTGTGGATGGGGTCATTTGGAAACTGCGCAATCCTAAAGTGCGCAGCCCCTTGTTGGTGAATATCGAAGACCTGATACGCAGACCTATTCCGGCAATATGAAAACAAACCTGATAGCGCTGTGTTGTTTGTTCTGGCTAGGAAGCGGATTTACCAGCGCAGCGGCCTATTCTTCAGAAACAGAACAAGAGCGCGTGGTTTTAAGAACATCCCAGGGCAACCTGATCCTGCGCCTGTATCCGGATTCCGCCCCGAAGCATGTCGAGCAATTTCTGAAGCTCGTCCGCCTTGGCGTATACGACGGGACATTCTTCTACCGCGTCGATAGCGGCTTTATGGTGCAGGTTTGCGATGCGAAGCAGCGGAGTTTGCCGCTTACCCCAGAGCAAACGCAAGCGATCCAACCGATTCCGGCGGAATTCAACTCGCGTCTCCACCGGCGGGGCACGCTCTCCATGTCGCGCTGGCCCGATAAACCCGATAGCGCGGAAACCTCGTTCAGTATCTTTCTAGCGGATGCGCCGCACTTGGACGGGAAATATACGGTTTTTGGCACTGTGGAGTCGGCAGATGAAGTGCTGGAAGCGATTCGACGCGTTAAAGTGGATAATGAAAAACGGCCGCAACAGAAAATCGAGATTATAAAAGCGGAATCTGTACAAGCCTCCGATGTCCCAACATTAACGGCAAGTGCCGCGGAACAACAAGGCCTGGCACCGGAATTAGCGGTTTGTTCGGCGGCACTTTTGTTTTTGTCGGGACTGCTGACGTACGGCCTGAGCCGCTATCGCTTGGCAAAAGCTGTTGAAGCTTGGGGGCAAATTGTCGCGCTGGCGGGATTGTTGGTGCTCGTAACGGTGATGTGGCAGACCTATCGCCAGTTCTCGCCAATGATAGGTACCGCGCTTTTTGCCGCCACAATCGGTGTTTTCATGCTGCTTTCGCGATTCGAAAGCCCCAAATAAGCCTCAAAACTCCAAACATCAGACTTCCAAAATCTTCGGCGCCTTGTTAAGCAGGCGGCAGCCATCTTTGGTAACTACTATCATGTCTTCGATGCGAATGCCGCCGGCATCCTCATAGTAGAGGCCGGGCTCAACGGTAACCACCATGCCGGCTTTTAGAATATCGGCTTTGGCGCTCACCCGCGGCGGCTCGTGGATTTCAATCCCAACACCGTGCCCCGTGCCATGAAAGAAACCCTGCATGCGTCCATTGATCTCGCCTGTTTTGAAACCCTGCTCTTCGAAATAAGCCAGTATCGCTTCGTGCACAGTAGCGCCGTCGACCCCTTCCCGAATGATTTTATAAGCGATGTCTTGCCCGTGTTTGACCGCGTCAAACATGCGGCGCACTTTATCGGAAGCCTTGCCTTTCACCACAGTGCGGGTAATGTCGGCAAAGTACCGCGTCTGGGCGTGCTGCGGAAAGACATCCATCACGATCGGCTCATGCGCGCGCAAGGGACCGGAGCCTTCGTTATGCGGGTCTACCGCTTGAATCCCCGGAGCCACAATCGTATGCTGCGCTACGCAATCACGCTCCATCATGGTCAGATGCATGCTCTTACGCACCAACTCAACGGTGAGCGGCTTGGCACCCAGCCAAAGCGTGTTGTCGGCGTGTATTTCCGAGTTGCGGATGAGCTCGATGGCCATCGCCAGCGCGTCCTCCGTAATGCGAAGCGACTCCGTGAGCCAAGCGATTTCTTCCTCTGACTTAATCATGCGCTCAGGATAAAACGGCTCAGGCTTAGGGTGCACCGCATAACCGCGTTTTCGCAGCGCATCCGCGTAGATAACGGCGAAATCGGAAGGCACTTCGATGTCTTTTATGCCTTTCTCCTTGAAGAAGCCGTCGATCACATCCATCATGCCCGGGGCGCTGTTTCCCTGTTTCTTAAGCTGCTGCGCCAGATGGGTGAAAGACAGCACTTCATCGACTTTAGCTTGGCTTTTGGCGCGATCCACTTCCAGATCGCTCATAATGAGGATCTTCCGCTGGCCTAACTGGATAAAAACGAAGGAATCCGGCGCTAAAAATCGGGTGGCGTAGTAAAGATTGGCGTTCTTTTCGCTGTCGGCGATGATCAGGCGTGCGGTGCTCATGCGGCTCTCCTCCATTGATAGAACGGTCAGCATAACACACAGATTACGCTAGGAATAGTTTGAACTGCGCGCGTTCCCGTTTGTTCCACAAGCCGCCGGCAAGCGCCCGTTGACTCATAACAAAACCTTACCGAAGGATTGAATCGTTGACTCATAATTGATGTTACCGAGCGAGCTGTTTGATTTTGATGATTTTAGCATCGATAGCTTTGCGTA
>Ga0247727_10011610_pt1 | contig 15321 bp, 11 predicted proteins | sample WisWelCaveWW1625_FD_202498 | JGI IMG/M metagenome (GOLD analysis project Ga0247727, IMG submission 202498) | Biofilm microbial communities from Wishing Well Cave, Virginia, United States - WW16-25 | ecosystem: Environmental > Aquatic > Deep subsurface > Groundwater > Cave microbial mat | place... | reverse complement strand
ATACCAAAGACAACTTTTCGGATTTGGTGATGGTTCTCGCTTGCGGGCTTCATAACATCCGAGTCGAGCATCGCCCAAAACCACTAAAATTATGACCATTTTCCTTATTTCGGATAAAGTCTATTATACATCTTTCGCTTCAACATCTCTATAAGGTACGGTATAATAGGTTGACCGTGTTAGTTAATAAAGCGCGGATAACACTTCACAAGGCATTGTAATGGCAAGCGACCCCATCATATCATTAGACTCCTGGGCAGAAATCCAGATCACCCCGCACGACATCGAATCCCTGCACAACTATCTATTTGAACACGAGACCCCGCTTACAACCCGCGAGTTGGTCGTTGTTTTGATTCACGAACGCAACCGCATCGAGCGGGTTGCCGCGGAAAAACAACAACAGGCAAACGGCGCTGTCTATTTCCCCAAAGAATCGTATCAGCCGGGAGATGATCTTGTCTTCCCCGCGCTTGGATGGAGGCACGGAAAGGTTTCTTCCGTACGCGCGGGCGCGAACCCTGTGATTGGCGCGTTCAACGTGCTGACCATAGATTTGGAAGACGACTCACAACGACTCTTTGCCTCCGCGCTTCCGCATCATGCCTTGAACGATAAGCCAGTTACCGTCGAAAACGACGGATTCAACCCTGACGCCATTATGCAGGAATACGGAAACGAGATCGAAAAGAAAATCGAATCTGCATTCGCCGACGACGAGCAACTGATTCGCATTGCGGGCAGGTGGTTCCCGCGCGCGTTGCTTGTAGACGTCAATGTAGGAAACTTAAATTTGGCAGAAGCAGTTTTGGACATGTCCGGAGGCGAGCCCCTTCCGGCATCCGCGCTTCTTAAAGATGTCGCGCTTCCAGATGGGGTAAACCCCAAGTTGGCGGAGTTCTCGCTGAATTTGGCTTTACAGGAAGATGGGCGCTTTGATGAAGTGGGTCCGGCAGGTGAGGTGTTGTGGTACTTAAAGCGGCTTGAACCGGAAGAGGTGCGCGATATTCCGCTTTATTTGCGCTATGAGCCTGTTGAACATGATCGCGGGTCGCTGGATTCACAAATGCTCGTCCTTGAAGCCCAATTGGATGATGAATTGAGTGAAGTTGACGCGAAGTCAGATTCACATTTAAAAGAAGTAACAATTTCGCTGATTTATCCGCACTTGCGTGCTGGCACACTTCCTGTATCTCACCGTGTCAGTTCATTTTTCCCTACTGCGTATGAATCACCGCGCGTTCGATTTACATTAGTTGACGGTAAGACGAGACAACGAATGCCGGCCTGGGTCGTGCGCGAGCAGGGATATGTATATGGTTTGCGCGATTGGTATAAAGCCAATGATTTGATGCCGGGCAGTTTGGTGCGCATCCGCCGCGGCGATCATCCGGGCGAAGTCATCATCGAAGCCAAGACCTACCGCGCGACAAAAGATTGGGTGCGTACTGCGATTGTCGGCGCGGATGGCGGCGTGGTCTTTGCCTTGTTGAAACAGTCTGTTTCTGCAGAGTTCAATGAGCGTATGGCGTTTGCAATCCCGTCGTTCGAAGCGGTGGATCAACTTTGGACGCAGGAAAAGAAGCGGCCATTCGATAAACTGGTTGCTGAGTTGATCCGTGAGATTTCAAAGTTAACCCCGCAGGGACACGTCCACGCGCAGGAGTTGTATTCAGCCGTGAATATCATTCGGCGGACCCCCCCGGCTCCTTTGTTCGCGTTGCTCTCAAGCAACCCGGAATTTGTTCATGTCGGCGATTTACATTTTCGCCTGGGCGAGGCGGAGTAAAGCATGGCAGAAGTAAAGCGATTTAGTCTTGTCAAGCCATCGGTGAACACTCCCTTCCACGTTGATTTTGACTGGTGGAAGAAGAACGAACGCGACTGGCACGTGTATTTGCGATCCTTGCTTTGCGTTGAACACCAGGAAGCCTTTGAGAATGTAGAAGAAGGTGAAGCCATAGATTGGGTTGACCCCGTCACCGCCGAGGTCAAACCTGTGGACGGTATTCAAAACGCACTGATGACGCATTGCGTAAAGCAACCCGATTTTCTGACCGAGCAAACCGCGCTGGTGGAGGCGGTCTTTCGACTCTTCCTGACAAACGGAAATATTCCGATGACTTCACAAGATATGGGGACGCGGCTGAACCGCCCGCCTGAGACGATCCTACGGACGCTCGGAGGTACACGCGTGTACAAGGGAATAAGACCCTACAACAGTTAATACTCTTGGTCGGGGCAGAGTGGAATTGGTCATTTGAAGGGGGAAGGGTTTGCCATCTTAGCAATGCCGTAATACAATTGTGCGTCTGCCCCCGTAGCTCAATGGACAGAGCACCAGCCTTCTAAGCTGTTGGTTGTGGGTTCGATTCCCGCCGGGGGCGCCAGTTTCAATAAAGACTTCGGAAGTCTGTTGTAATTCAATTAAATCGGAGAGCCGTCCCAAAGACTTCCGAAGTCTACTATAGCAGGAGAAAGCCCTATGCCCGCGATAATTCGTAAGTCATTTCCGACAATCCTGGAATCTCGAAGGGAGATCCTTCATGCCATTAGTTGGCAGGTGAGGTCGAGCGTTTGGAGTCCTCCAACGGATGTGTATGAGACAGAGAACAGCATTATCGTCCGAGTGGAAATTGCCGGAATGCGCGACGAAGATTTCGAAGTGGCGATGGAGAATACTGTATTGATGATCGCTGGAATCCGCCCTGACCGCCACGAACGCCGCGCCTATCAGCAAATGGAAATCTGGTTTGGAAGGTTTGAAATTGCAATTGATATTTCAACGCCCGTTGATGTTGAAACATCCCTGGCTGAGTACAAAGACGGTTTTTTGATGATCAATCTTCCTAAAGCGCAGCCGAAAAAATTCAAGGTTGAAGAATAAGATGCCTGCTTCGCGCTGGCATTCCAGCTTTAATGACCTCTATCAATGGCTCGGAGATACGGACGATGAATTGCTTTCGATGATCATGCCGTCCATGTTTTCTCGATTCTCGAAGAGGGATTCAAGCTCACCAGAGTCGGATTCCCCTCAAGCCTCAGGTTCAAATAAATATCCGGATGTACTCCCGATCCTTCCCCTGCGCGGCGTGGTCGTGTATCCCGGAACCGCAGTCCCGCTGACAGTGGGTCAGCCGCGCTCGATCAAGTTGGTGGATGATGTTGTGGCAGGCGATAAACTCGTTGGTCTGGTAGCCGCCACAAATCCCGATCTTGAGACGCCGGGTCCGAATGACTTGTACCGCGTCGGGACGATTGCCACTGTCCATCGCTTGTTGCGCGCGCCGGATGGGACCGTCCGCCTGCTTGTGCAGGGTATGGAACGTTTCAGGCTGGGTGAGTTTGTCGAAGAAGAACCTTATTTGAGGGCGAAGATCGAACTTGCGCCCGAACAAGTGGAGGCAGGACTCGAAATTGACGCGCTTGCCCGCAATGCCCGCGACCAGTTCCAACAGATCACACAAATGATCCCATCTTTCCCTGAAGAGCTGGCAGGGTCAATTACGTCTGTAGAAGATCCGATGCAGACCGCGTATACGATTGCGAATTTCCAGCGCATGGATTTGAAGGATTCACAGGAGATTCTCGCTTTTGATTCCGTTTCCGAAAAACTTAAAAAGTTGATCGGCTTGCTGGTGCGCGAAGCCGAAGTGTTGACTTTGGGTCAGAAGATTCAAAACGAAGCGCGCGGCGAGATCGAAAAAGTGCAACGCGAATATTTCCTGCGCGAGCAGATGAAAGCCATCCAAAAAGAATTGGGTGAGAAGGACGAACAAGCCGCGGAAACGGAAGACTTTCGCAAGAAGATCGAAGAGGCGAAGATGCCCGAGGAAGCCGCGAAACAGGCAACTCGTGAGCTGGAGCGTTTGTCGCGTCTGCCCACCGCCGCGGCGGAATACGGAGTCATCCGTACGTATCTCGATTGGCTTGTTTCTGTGCCCTGGTCGAAATCAACCGATGATAATCTTGAGATCCCGCACGCACGCGAAATTTTAGATAAAGACCATTACGGGCTTGAGGATGTCAAGGAACGGATTCTTGAGTTTCTTGCCATTCGCAAACTACGGCTCGATCGCAAAGACGAAGCCAAAGCCCCGTCCGAAGATAAGATTCGCCGCGAACGCGAAGGTGTGATCCTTTGCTTTGTGGGTCCGCCAGGGGTTGGAAAAACGTCACTCGGACAATCCATCGCGCGCGCGATGGGGAGGAAGTTTGTGCGTGCTTCATTGGGCGGGGTGCGTGATGAAGCGGAGATCCGCGGTCATCGGCGCACATATATTGGTTCGATGCCCGGGCGCGTATTGCAATCACTGCGGCGCATCGAGTCGAAGAATCCGGTCTTTATGCTCGATGAAATTGACAAACTAACGTTTGATTTTCACGGCGACCCTGCCTCTGCCTTGCTTGAAGTGCTCGACCCGGAACAGAACAGCGAGTTCCGCGATAACTATCTCGAAGTGGCATACGATCTTTCGCAGGTCTTCTTCATCACAACTGCAAACACGCTCGAAACGATTCCCGGACCGTTGCGCGACCGCATGGAAATTATTTTCCTTTCGGGTTATACAGAAAAGGAAAAAATCTCCATTGCCAAAGGCTACCTCATCCCGCGCCAAATTCGCGAGAACAGCCTTCGTGAAGAAGAGGTAACTTTTTCTGATAATGCGTTGCAGAAGATCATCCGTGAATACACGCGCGAAGCCGGTGTTCGAAATTTGGAAAGAAAGATCGGCGCAGTCTGTCGAAAAATTGGCACACGCATTGCCGAAGGAAAGTTGAAACAGGCAACGATCAATGCGGATTTGATCGAGGAATATCTCGATCACCCGGTCTACCACGGCACAGAAGAACTCAACCAGCGCACTTCGATGCCGGGCGTTGTGCCTGGGCTTGCATGGACTCCGTACGGCGGTGACGTTCTCTTTGTTGAAGCGACATCCATGCCGGGTGGAAAAGGATTCCAAATCACCGGCTCAATTGGCAATGTGATGAACGAATCTGCGCGAGCGGCGTTATCTTTCGTTCGATCTCGTGCAAAGAATCTCGGCTTGGATAATGAGTTTTTCAACCGATCGGATATTCACATGCACATCCCCTCTGGCGCGCAGCCAAAAGACGGACCTTCTGCGGGCGTCACGATGGCAACCGCGCTTGTCTCGCTTGCCTCCGGTCGAAAGGTCAAACCCAACGTTGGGATGACCGGTGAGATCACGTTGAGAGGGCAGGTCCTTCCGATTGGCGGGGTGAAGGAAAAAGTTTTAGCCGCGCATCGCAATGGTTTGAAAACCGTCATCCTGCCGAAACGCAACGAGCAGGATATTGAAGACGTGCCGGATGAGATCAAACAATCCATGAAATTCATTTATGTCGAAACCGTGGACGATGTCCTTGCTTCTGCCCTCGAAGCGAATCACAAAAAACCTGTAAAGAAAATTAACAAAACGAAGAAAGCAAAGAGTAATGGCAAAAATTCTGATCGCCGAAGATGATCACACAATGGTGTCGCTCCTGCAAACCCTCCTGAAAATGGAGGGCTTTGATGTTGTTGTCCTGGATGTTGATGAGGATGTTCCCGCGGCGATTCTCCGTGAAAGCCCGGAGGTCCTTTTTATGGATGTGCATTTGGGCCGGCACAGCGGCATGGATATTGTCGAATCGATTCGAAAAAACCTGAAACTTGTCGATCTCCGCGTCGTGATGACATCTGGTTTGAATATGAAAGAGGAATGTCTTCGACGCGGCGCGAACGATTTCCTCCTCAAGCCTTTCATGCCTGATGACCTGCTCAAGATTCTCAGAAAAAGCAACGCATGACGATTCGCTTTGGGATCTTGACTCTATCTGACCGATCATCAAGTGGCGAACGCGCAGACTCCTCCGGACCTGCGCTTGCGCATCTCATCCAAGCCGAAAATTGGTCGGTGGTCAAACAAGCGATCCTCCCCGACGAGGAATCTGCCATCCGCGAGATGTTGATCTCGTGGGCAGACAGCAACGAAATGGACGTGATCCTCACAACCGGCGGAACCGGCTTCTCTCCGCGCGATGTCACACCTGAAGCAACGCGCGCAGTCATCGAACGCGACGCGCCCGGTCTTGCCGAAGCGATGCGCGCCGCGAGTTTGAAAATTACCTCTCACGCGATGCTGACGCGGATCGTAACCGGTATTCGCAAAAAAACTCTTATCATCAATTTGCCTGGCAGTCCCAAAGGCGCGGTGGAAAATTTACAAGTGGTTTTGCCTGTGCTGGAGCACGCAATCAAATTACTTCAAGAATCCCCCGAAGCGGAAGCAGGGCATTGACGCCCTGCTTTTTATTTTGCCCGGATGTCTTTCTCTATTTCCCCGATCTCTGATAACGCGTAATCAATTGCCTGATCAATACTCATTTTCTCACCCTCAGCCCAGGCGGCGTTAAAGGCTTGCTCATCGAGTCGGGAATGTAACGCGGAAAGATATTGTTTGCGTCACATCTCCTCCAGTGTTTTCAACGCCAGATCAAGTGCTTCATCAAGCGACATCTTCTCACCCTCAGCCCAAGCCGCGTTGAAAGCGGATTCGTCGAGATGCTGGCGGGCTTGCGCGATGGCGCTGTCAGAGTCTCTTTTACGGAGCGGGTGTATGGGGTCTTTTATATTTCTATAGTAAGCCTGGACGGCGCCAAGTATTCGCACCGCGATCGGTGGCTGTAAAATTGCATAAGCGTTGGAAAAAATTAACAAGGAATCGCTTTTCGAATAAAGATCATCAATTTCTTTTACTATACAGAGGCTTTCGTTAAATTTGCGTTTAGAACCTTCTAGATTTCCTTGAAGATACTCAATCTGTCCTAACAGGGCAAGCTGATATCCAATCCTGGTTCTTACCCCAACTTCGTTTACGATTTTGAGTGCTTCTTCAACATAAGATTTAGCTAGTTGGAAATCACCTTCATCCCTTGCCAGCGCTCCAAGATCTTGGAGCGCATATGATTTCCTGTATTTCTCGCCGTGCAGTTCAAATTGCTCTTTGGATTTTGTGTACATGATTCTTGCCTGCTGATAGTCATTGCGGATGTGTGCAATCAGCCCTTGCACTAAAGAGCCGCTGCTGGCCGTATGACCAATTTGATCGTAGAGTGTTTGTGCTTCTTTTACATATGCCTCTGCTTTATCAATCTGATTATTCGTCCATGCCCAAAACGACTGCCACTTCAAAACCTCAGCAAGATTTAGGCGCTCCCCAGCTTTGCGAGCTAGTTCCAAATCTTGCACAATTGTTTCACCCTGCGATTTCTCCCCTTTTGCTACAAGGATTACTGAAAGTTGACCATGGGTAACTGCCTCCCAGTACAAATCCTTCAATTCGCGAAATTCAGTCAGGCTTTGCTCCAATAAAGGGAGCGCGCTTTCATAATCTTCAAGGCGAAAGAATGCCGACCCCTTATAAAATCTAGCGATGGCAAGGTCGCGTTGATCTGTGCCCCCTTCACACAAAGCCAGACTGGCTTTGGCAGAGGCCCACATTCGTTCTATATTATCCAGATCGTTAGCAAGTTCTGCATCCGATACAGCGCGCGGGCGCGGACAGTCCTTTCGGCAAGTGTCAGATCTTGTGCTGGTTTGGCAAGCGCACTCTCCAGCCATTTTGCGCCTTCCAACCAGTAACAGTGCATAAACCAGAACGTCCCCAGCGCCGCGGCGAGACGCAAGGCGTATTCAGGCCGTTCCATCCCCAATGACCATTCCAGTGCGGCGCGCATATTTTCATGTTCCGCCTCCAGCCGCGCCAGCCATTCGAGTTGTTCGGGTTTGCGTAAATGCGGCGCGGCGCTTTCTGCCAGATCCAAGAAATATTCCAAATGCCGCTCGCGCAGGTTTTCGCTTTCGCCCGCTTCGATCAATTTTTCGCCCGCATACTGGCGCATAGTTTCCAGCACACGATAGCGCGTCTCACTTTGCCATTCTTCGGCAGAGACCAATGACTTGTTGACCAAATGCTCCAATAAATTTTGAATGTCTTCGCTTCTGATTCCACCTAAGTTTGAATCATTCGCGCAAACAGATTCGGCGGCTTCGAGCGTCCAGCCATCAACGAAGATGGACAGCCTTCTGAACAGGATTTGTTCCTCAGGGGATAAAAGGTTGTGGCTCCAATCCAATGTGGCGCGCAGGGTTTGATGACGTTCGAGCGCGGTGCGGTTTCCACTGGTCAGCAATCGGAAGCGGTCATCGAGGCGCTTGCTGATCTGGTCAACGCTCAGGGCACGGACTTTCGCAGCGGCCAATTCAATCGCCAAAGGAATGCCGTCCAAGCGGTGGCAGATTTGGGCGACGGCTGAAGCGTTTTCATTGGTCACACGGAAAGTTGAAACAGCGGAAGTTGCGCGCTCAGTAAAGAGTCGCACAGCTTCGTACTGGTCGAGTGATTCAAAAGAGGGCAGATTCTTGAGATCGGGAAGTCCAAGCGAAGGGACACGATAGGAAGCTTCGCCCGCGATTCCGAAAGCCTCGCGACTGCTGGCGATAATACTCAATTTCGGCGAGGCGTGTAATAGCCGATCCACCAGTTGCGCGCAGGCTTCGACCAAATGCTCGCAGTTATCCAGAATCAGCAGGAGTTGTTTGCCGCGCAAATAATCGCACAGCATGTCAATGACGGGGCGCTTAGGTTCGTCGCGCAAGCCAATGGCAATAGCGGTTGTGCGAGGGAGGAGCAGAGGGTCCGAAATGGGAGCGAGTTCCACGAACCACGCGCCATCGGGATATTGATCCAATAACTCGTTCGCTACTTGAAGGGAGAGTCGAGTTTTGCCTGCTCCGCCAGGACCAATAAGAGTCAGCAGACGCGTGGCTGAGAGCAGGTATTTCACTTCAGCCATCTCGCGTATGCGTCCGATGAAACTGGTCAATTGAAGTGGCAAATTATGACGATATGAATCGAGTGTGTTGAGCGGCGGAAAACCCGATGGAAGATCGGCGATGATCAATTGAAAGAGATGTTCAGGGCGGTTGAGGTTCTTGAGATGATGTTCCCCCATGTCGCGTAATTCTGCATCCACAGGCAATGAATCTTGTACCAGTTCTTTTGTTGCGAGCGAGAGAAGAATTTGCCCTCCATGACCCGCGCTGAGGATGCGCGCCACACGGTTCAAGGTGTGGTTGGATGCATAACCGCCAGTGGGAGAGTCGCTTGAGGCGCGTTCAGCCGCGCCGGTATGAATCCCCATGCGGACGCGAATTGAGAAAGGCAAATCCCATTTCTCTAGATGTAGATTTTGTTGCGCCGTCAGCGCGGCGGAGATGGCGGATGAGGCGGTTGGGAACGCGGCGCAAAAAGCGTCACCGACAATTTGGAAGGCGATGCCACCATTGGATGAAATCGCCTCTTGCAGGATTTCATGATGGCGCGCTAGCGCGGCCTTCATCTTCTCTGGAATGCTTTCCCAGAGTTTGGTGCTGCCTTCGATATCGGTGAACAGAAATGTGGCAAGGTGGATTTTGGGATTCGATAGTTCTTCAAGTTCGTCTTCAGAACGGGGTGCGATACGCCACGGAGCAACTTCGATTTCCCCCGTCGGCGCGGCTTGCCAATCCCCGCGCGCAAATTGCAGAAATGACTTTCGTTGATCGGGCGCGATGTCGAACACTTCTGCGAATTGCTCGACAATTTGCGCCGATGGGCGGCGTTGCTCTGCCTCGATCTTGCGCAACGCGCTCGTCGAGCAACTGATTTGCAGAGCGAGTTCTTCCTGCGTCAAGCCCAGTGCTTTACGTCGGCGCTTAAGCCATTCTCCGAAAGATACATCAGCCAACGCATCCCTCCAAAAACTGTGTCACTTTTTGTGACGCTGAGCGACACCCGCGCGTGATTGATCAGTTGTATAGTGTAAATGTCAAACGGAGTATACCATTTCTCTTCCGCATGATCTCCTCTATATTGGGAGATTCTCCCAGGCTCTGGGAGACGAAAAATAAGGCTTGAAGATAGGAGTTACTCTCATGACAACAAGCGTGCCTTTCGATTATAGTGAAGGCAGTGAAAGAGAAAGGAAAACAGCATGTCCACAACAACACGAACTTACGCAAAAATTGTCCCATCCCGTCGCGCGCTGGCTATCGCGCTGATCGCCTTCCTGATTATCGCGGTTACCGCTGGCTATATTTGGATAATGACGGATCAGGTTATCGCGCCGCCAATGGATCCGTTGTCAATGGTGGACGCTTTCCATTACGCAGTCAACAGTGAGGATGTAGATGCCGTGCTGGCTCTATTCGCAGATGACGCGTTTGTCACAGACAATGGGTTGGTCATCTTGGGCAGGGACGAGATTCGAATGTGGTTGATGCATTCACAGCGGATGGCCGGGACCCGTCTCATCATGCTAAAGTCCGAATTGGTTGGCGAAAAGGTAATATGGTTCGACGAATCCTATAAACAACAAGAGACATACTACCACGGTTCGTACCTCCTAAAATGGGAGGCAATCATTCAGGATGGCAAAATCCAGTCCCTCGCCGCGATACCCAGATACTGGCCTGATCTGAAATAGGAACAGGAAATTAGCATCCTCGGTGCGGTGTCCTCCGCTCACTCACAACCTTTTACGTTACCCTCATGTCATTGTTGGCCATCGAGACTCGTTAAGTTGATAATCTTTGAGTACAATACACGGAGAATGTAAGATGAATCCGAAACCTATCACGATTCTCGCAGATGCAAATGAGGATTATCGAAGCGCGCCTTCCGATTTGCCTAGTCTGCAGGGTTATTGGCTCTGGCTGGCACGGGCCGTCTGGTTGTTGATCGCCCTGCTATGTGTCGGTCTATTCGTGCTGGGCACTGTGGCGCAATATGACCGTTTCCGCGAGCCCTGCAGTGCAGTGCCGCTGGAATTTCAACACTACTGTTGGCCCACGGAAAATGCCCTCAACCAACTCGGTATGACCTGGGATGACCTTGCCAATTTTTACGTGCCGATTGCCACGGTTGCTGCACTGCCCTTAATCCTGATTGGATGCCTGGTCTTCTGGCGCAAGACGGGGAATGTTCTCGGTCTGCTCTTTTCCCTGGCGCTGGTCGCGGCGGGAAGCGGGGGGATCAATATAGATCTGATCGAAGATTTATTTTATGCTTTCCCAAACTTAAGCATACCAGTAGCATGCCTCTTTTTCTTGAGTAACGGGGCTCACATGATATTTATGTGCCTCTTCCCTGATGGGCGTTTTGTGCCGCGTTGGACGCGTTGGTTGCTCATCCTCTGGGCAGGATCTTTCCTTGCTATTGCCATTTCTCTATCAAGGTATCATGTTTTCTCTCTTGGCAATTCACCTTGGATGAATTCCCTTACCCTGATCCTTATTCCTGTGTTGAATATCGCGGCTATTTATGCCATGATTTTTCGCTATCGGCACTCCGCCAGACCGCTCCAGCGCGAACAAATCAAGTGGATCATCGTGGGTACGTTTGTTGCAGTTATATTCAAATTAGGGTTCAATATCGTCAGGCCATTCTGGCAACCCGGATTCTTTGATCTGTTCATGCTCATGATCTACTCTCCGCTCTACTACTTGGCTGTGCTATTTTCGGCTGTTTGTTATGGTATCTCAATTTCCCGCTATCGGCTGTGGGATGTTGACTACCTCATCAACCGCACCCTGGTTTACAGTTTGCTCACTGCCTCGATCATTGGCATCTACGTGTTGGCGGTCGGCGCGCTCGGAACGGTCATGCAGTCCAATGTCAACTGGCTGGTTTCCATTCTCGCCACTGGTTTGATCGCCGTGCTGGTTCAGCCTTTGCGAGACCGCCTGCAACGCGGCGTCAACCGCTTGATGTATGGCGAACGCGATGATCCTGTCAGCGTGCTTTCACGATTGGGTCAGCGTTTGGAAGGAACTCTTGCGCCCGATGCTGTCCTGCCTTCGCTAGTGGAAACTGTCGCGCAGACGCTCAAATTACCTTATGTTGCAATTGAAAGGAGAACAAAAGAGCGCCTCATGCCACAGCCGACAACTGATTCATCATCTATAGGCATCTTCTCCCCGACAATTTCTTATGGTCAGCCGCAATCCGACGTGATTCGTTTTCCACTTGTCCATCAATCCGAGACTATCGGTGAACTCCTCGTTGCGCCGCGCGCTTCGGGCGAGGCATTCAGCCCCATGGATCGTCATCTATTGGAGAACATCGCGCGGCAGGCTGGAATGGCAGTCCATGCCGTGAGCCTGACGAACGAACTGCAACGCGCCCGCCAGCGTCTGGTCACCGCAGTGGAGGAAGAACGCCGCCGCCTGCGCCGCGACCTGCATGATGGGCTGGGACCCGCGCTGGCAAGTCAGGGACTGAAACTCGCCGCGGCAAAACAACTGTTGAAGCGCGATCCTGATTCCGTTGAGTCTTTGCTCGATCAAGTAATGACGCAAAATCAGGAAACAGTGGGTGATGTTCGTCGCCTGGTATATGGCTTGCGCCCTCCAGTGCTGGATGAGCGCGGGCTGGCAGAGGCGATTCGCGATCATGTGCTGCATGGTCAAGACGATGGATTGCAAGTCGAAGTGGGCGAACTGCCTGTTGATCTTCAGTCTCTACCCGCCGCTATTGAAGTCGCCGCCTATCGCATCGCGCTCGAAGCACTGACGAACATCATCCGTCATGCGCGCGCAAAACATTGTACGATTCGATTCACAACAACTGGAAATGGTCACACCAACGTTTTGCAAGTCGAAGTCGCTGATAATGGGGTCGGTTTGCCGCGTGATCTGCGCGCTGGAGTTGGTCTGCGTTCGATGCGTGAACGTGCCGAAGAATTAGGTGGTACACTGACAGTTGAGCCTATGCCGCGTGGCGGCACGCGCGTTGTAGCAATGTTGCCCCTTGGCGCGGACGCCAACTCAAGAGATTTCGATCAGATTGCGTCGGCTGATTATCGGTAGTTTCATAAAGCCTTTCAAAATGAAATCTGACTTCCCTTCCGGTACAGTCACTTTTCTCTTCACAGACATCGAAGGCAGTACAAAACTCTGGGAAACTGTCCCTGAAAATATGAAGATCGCTTTGCCGCGTCATCATGCCATCTTGCGCGATGCGATTGAATCCAATGATGGTGTCGCCTTCCAAATTATCGGAGATGCATTATGTGCCGCCTTCTCAACCGCGCCATCTGCAGTTTCCGCCGCGCTGGACGCGCAACACCATCTGCACGCGGAGCAATGGGATTTACCTTTCCCTATCCGCGCCCGAATGGGGATTCACACTGGACTTGCTGATCTGACCTCCAGCGATTCTCTCACTGGCGGCTACGCCTCGAACCGGACCTTGAACCGGGTGGCGCGGATATTGAATATAGGTCATGGCGGACAGATTCTGCTGTCCACTACCACAGCCGATCTGTTGCGCGAACATATGCCGAGCGGTACGTCTCTGTGCGACCTCAGCGAGCATCATCTCAAAGACCTGACCCGCTCGGAACATGTTTATCAATTGATTCATCCGGACCTGCCCGCTGATTTTCCTCCTCTCAAATCGCTGAATATACCCCAAGGTAATCTTATGAAAAAGATTCACGTTCTTATTGCCGACGATCATGCCCTCTTCCGCGAGGGCTTGCGCGCTTTACTCAACGCCATGCCAGATATTGAGATCGTGGCGGAGGCTTCTAATGGCGAAGCCGCCATTTCTCAAGCGGATGCCGCGCAACCGAACGTAATCTTGATGGACGTCAACATGCCGGGTATCAATGGCATCGAAGCCACGCGGCATATCCTGAGCGCACATCCAAGCTTGGGCATCATCATGGTAACGATGCTCGAAGATGACGCCTCCGTCTTCGCGGCGATGAAGGCTGGCGCCCGCGGCTACGTGCTCAAAGGTGCGCATCACGAAGACATCCTGCAAGCCATTCGCACAGTGGCGGGTGGTCAGGCTGTGTTCGGTCCTGCGATTGCAGCGCGGATGATGACGTTTTTTCAGAACCTCAGCACAACACCCATACCAGCAATATCAAACGATGCCTTCCCCGAACTTACCGACCGCGAGCGCGAAGTCCTTCAGTTAATGTCGCAAGGCTCAAGCAACAAAGACATCGCCGAGAAACTGGTCATCAGCGGTAAGACCGTGAGCAACCACATCACCAACATCTTCAGCAAACTACAAGTGGCGGATCGTGCCCAGGCGGTTCTACGCGCGCGCGATGCAGGGTTGAAATAGGCATGCCCATATCACACATATACGATTTTGAGAATCCTTCTGATGCGATTGCTTTCAAAGTTATAAGCGTCCAGTATATGACTTGCTTTGTGTAAGTTTGTATATTAATCCAACAGGGATCAAGCGTAACCCTATGTCTGTAAACCTGCTTTCTCGCATTCCCCTCTTTGCTGATCTGCCGCCTGAGGAACTCGATCTTCTCGTGACCGTATTAGATGTGGTCAATTTGAAATCAGGGGATATTCTGTTTTGTGAAGGGGACGTGAGCGAACATCTTTTTGTTGTATTCAGCGGCATCCTTGAAATTCTAACAGGGCTTGATACAGATGACGAGTTAGTTCTCGGCATAGTGGATGAAGGTGGATATATTGGCCAATTGAATCTCATTGTGTCGGATGGTCACCGAACCGCGAGCGCACGCGCACGCAGAGATGCTGTTTTGTTAAGTATGAGCCGCAAACAGTTCACCGAATTGTTTCAACGTAATCCATTACTTGCGTATGCCATAATCAAGGTGATTGGTAGCGAGATGGTTGAGGCAGGAATGGCTACTTATCAGGATCTCACTGAAAAGAACCGTCAATTGCGACAAGCCTTTATCGAAAAGGAGCTTTTCGAACAAGAACTCAAGGTTGCCGCCGATATTCAAATGTCCATCCTGCCTGACATATTGCCTGCGCATGATAATTTCGATTTTGGCGGACGGATTCTCCCGGCTCGCCAGGTGGGTGGGGATTTTTACGATGTATTTGAGCTTGGTAACAATAAGATCGGTGTACTGATTGGCGATGTAGCGGATAAAGGCATCCCATCCGCTATCTTTATGGCGCGCACACATGCCTTAATTATCGCCGAGGCGGACAGTATGGTTCCACCCGGTGAAGTTTTGCGCAAAGTGAACAGGCATCTTACCCATCTCGAAAAATCTACTCAATTTGTTACGGTATTATACGGGGTTCTGGATACCGAGACCGGTGCGTTTTCATATGCACGCGCAGGGAACGAGCCGCCCCTTCTTCTATACCAGCATGGTGAAGTCCAACGCTTGCAACATAAGCCTGGAATGGCGCTTGGTTTAGTGCAAGACATTATTCTTGATGAATACACTTTATTCCTCCCAAAAGGCTCT
>Ga0247727_10011609_pt1 | contig 15321 bp, 16 predicted proteins | sample WisWelCaveWW1625_FD_202498 | JGI IMG/M metagenome (GOLD analysis project Ga0247727, IMG submission 202498) | Biofilm microbial communities from Wishing Well Cave, Virginia, United States - WW16-25 | ecosystem: Environmental > Aquatic > Deep subsurface > Groundwater > Cave microbial mat | place... | reverse complement strand
CTTGCCAAGAAACGCGTAATCTTATCATGGCTCACGCTGCCGCCGAGCAACGTTGAAAGTCCGGTCGCCGTGACCAGACTGAACGAACTGATCAAGTAATCCGTGTAGAGGTCGAGGAGTTGGTCATCCATGACCCTACTTTACACCTGTTTTTACACTTTGTGCGTAACGTGAGTTATAAATCTCATAATCTCTTGGTAATGGCGCCCATCCTGTTCCTTCCGGCGGCGGAAGAACGTCCGAGTCGCGTCCGACAAGAGCGACGCGTTTCTGATGACAATTGGGACAACTATTCATCTCATTGATCTCCTTGAGGTTATTCGCATGGTGATCCTGAACCACACTACTATTCGTGCAACCCCGGGCTCTGATTGCTTTCCTTTAATCCAAAATTCAAAAAACCGTTCGGCGGATTTGCCTGTAAAACCAATCGTGTAAAGTTTGAGCATGAAACACCAACCTATGAACTGACAAGTTCGGGCTCCACCATCGGCTCGCGCGCCGCAAACGCAATCTCCTTCCCGCGCAGCCGATACGCCGCCTCGATTTGCATTTCGCGCGTCACCGTTTCAAACAAAGTAGTCTGTGGCAGTTTGCGATGATATTTTTTCAGCAGCCATTCTTCCAGTTCGTCATTCGTCACGAGTCGCCCGTCTTGGAGAATATGGTTCACTTGAAAATTTTCTTGAATCAGTTGATACGAAATCAGCGCAAAGCGATGGCAGTCAAACGGATTCGCTTCGGAACACATCAGCGCGAGGTTGTAGCCCTGCTCCAACGCCGTTTCAAGCCGCTGCACTCCACGCGCAAACTCGGCGCTCGCGCGCACCTTATCAAAGTCCACTTTACCGTCCGCATCCAGCAACGAAGGTTTGGTATGCCGCGCGCCAAACTCTTGCTCAAAATGCGCGTACACGATTTCATTCTGCTTGAGCGTTGACAACAACGTATCCTTGTTGAATTGCGGCGCGATGCGGCTATACGGCGTGCTGCGAACATCAATCACGCAAGTAATCCCCTGCGCGTTCAAGAGCGCGAGCAAATGTTCAAGCGCGTGGGTAGAGTGGCCAATAGTAAAGATAATTTTTTTTGACATGAGTCATTGCCGCGAGTCATCTAAAATCGTTCGCGACTTTCGCGAATCGCTTCGAGGATATCAAGCTTTGTGATCGGAAGTTTCAGACTCCGCACTACAAAGGGTGAGGTTTTTGGCGATTGTTCTGGGCGTCTGCCATACCGTTCTTCAAATGCCTCGCGCTTTGTGGCTTCTAACTCTGCCAACAATTCTTCTTCCGTCAAACCGCGTCCTGCAATTTCCTCGCCCAAGTTGCGCGCGAAATCGTGGAACGTGGCTAAACTCTCGCGTTGTTTTTGTTCGTCTTGGCTCTCGTGCGTTGCCATGACAAGTATCCTCCTCCTTCAAATCGCTTCCATCGCCCCTTCACTTAACAGCCCCTGTCGTTGCTCGTAATCTTCAATTAGCCGCGTCAAGAGCGCGAGTAATTTTTCTTCTTCGGCGCCGAGACGATTTTCCTTGATGCCCTTCGTCACCAAACGGTTGACCTCTTCTGTCAAACGTTCAAGCTCGGAGTCATCCGTGATTACGCCTGGGAGCGTTTCAGCGAGCAAAGTTCCATATCTCGCTTGATCAAGCTTCGCAATCATGTTTCCAGTTTCCTTTGTCATAGTCGGCATGAGTCAGCACAAATCGTACCAATACCACTTGATTTGGATAGTAGATTTTGCTGATGAGCCGATACGAATTCCCCTTGATATTAAAAAGCGTACAGACCCCTACGAAATCCGCGTGCGGAAAATCGCGGCGTGTATCAGTGAGGCGATGCCATTTTGCTTTTGACGTAATCGTATGCCAGCGGCGTAATGGTTCTTCCGCGTCGGGGTGGCGTTGCCAAAACTCTCGGAGCTTTTTGAGACTGATGATATGCATAACTCGCCCCGCATCCTACTCCTCCCCATGATGCCCATTCCCATTCGCCGCATACTCGCGCCCCAAACGCTGCGAATACGTTTTCGGCGTATCGCCAAAGTAGCGTTTGAACTCTGTTGTAAAGTGCGAGGCGCTGCTGTAGCCCACCTTATCCGCCGCGTCGCCTACGCTCGTGCCGTGTGTGATCAATTTGCTGGCGTGTTCCATACGCAGTTGTTTCAGATATTGCAGCGGCGGCACACCTGTCGTCGCCTTGAACAAATGCGCGAACGCCGATTCACTCATGCACACCGCGCGCGCCAATTCCTGCACCGTCAACGGCTGCTGCATCTCTTGTTTCATCACGCTGATCGCAGAAGTGACCGCGTGCGCTTGCGCTTCACGCGCCGCGTGTTCCAATAAACGCGCGCGCTGTTCCGTTTGCAGCAGGTGATACACAATTTCGCGTAAATGCAGCGGCGCAAGCACTTGGCGCTCGTTGGGTGTTTCCAACGCCAAAAGAAATCTGCCCACCGCGCCGATCAACGATGGATCGAGCGCGTTCACAAACGCGTCTGGCACGGGCTCGTTTGGCAGCGCACGCGGATCCACCTTCACGTCGTTGAGCTGATCATAGACTTCGCTGATCAGATCGGGCGGCAGCTGCAAGATCAACGAAAGGAAGGGATGCGCGCGCGATGCTTCCACAACTTCCGCGTGAAAATGCAGCCCGCGCGTCAAAACGAGGTACGAACACGGATCATAAAAATACTCGCACGCGCCGATTCGCACGTGCTTTCGCCCCTGCGCGACAATACAAAGCGACAATGATCCTACTTCATCCCACGTCGGCTTGAATGTTCGATCATAGCGATAAAACAAAAGCCCGGACCAATCGTGACGCGTCGCGCCTTGGCCCAACACCTGCCGCGCAATGAGTCCCGAGAGCGCGCTCGCTTGCGGACGTTCGGGTTGCGTCCTCACAGACAGCGTTTCGCCTTCATGGCGTAATTGTGTTTTCATTTCATTCCTTTCGATGCCTTGCATCTGTATCCCAATGGACAAACCGATCTCGTTTCTATTATACGCCCTCTTGGGAAGGGCGAATGATCGGGATAGAACGCGTGGGCAAGTACTCGCGCTTGTACACCAACATCGTCCGCGTAAATTCCATCACCACCACCCCATCTTGATTAAAGCCCAGCGTCTTGACTTGCACGATACCGCGTTCGGGATGCGATTTCGATTCGCGTTTCGACAGCACCTCGCTCTGCGCGTACAACGTATCGCCTTGAAAAAGCGGCGCGGGCATCCGAACCTGTTCCCACCCCAAATTGACCGCGTTTTGCGATAGATCGGAAACACTCAACCCCGTTACGATTGCTAACGTCAATGTCGAATTCACCAACGGGCGTTGAAATTCCGTTTTTGCCGCAAACACTTTATCAAAATGAATCGGGTTACTGTTCAACGTCAGCAGTGTGAACCAGATATTGTCCGCTTCCGTAATCGTGCGTCCAAGGGCGTGCGGATAAATGTCGCCCACCTTAAAATCTTCGTAACAGCGTCCGCTGTAAGAGGTTGGATTATTCATTTCATTTTTTCGTTTTGGATTCCTGTTCGATCATTTTGTTGATGCCAACAAAATGATCGAATTTATGCTCAACTCTATGCGCCAATGAAACCATCTTGTTGGCACCAACAAAATGGTTGGCTATGGGTTCGCTTCCACTGCTTTCCCGAATCATTTTGCCGACATCAGAAAAATGATCAGATTCGCGTTCAACCTCATCCCCCGTCGCGACGTCAGCGTTAGAGAACGCCTCCTACGCGGCGTAGTGTATTTCATTCGTTTATTCGATTCCTATTCGTTGACACCGCAAGCAAAAACGTAAAGCCATGCTGTGTGCTGTATAATCGTCCGAACCATTTTGCCGACATCAGCAAAATGGTCTGCCCTACGCGATCCCAAAAAGATTCGCGTAGATTCGCGTAGATTCGCGGTTCAACGGTCTTAACCGCCAACTCGCGCCGAGTAGTTTCATCAATACGACTTTGGCAACTTTAGCACATTCTGCGCGATGTGCGCCAGCACGAGATTCGTCGAGATCGGCGCGATTTGGTACAAGCGCGTTTCGCGGAACTTGCGCTCAATGTCGTACTCGGCGGCAAAACCGAATCCACCGTGCGTTTGCAACGCCGCGTTCGCCGCTTCCCACGCCGCGTCAGCCGCCAACAATTTCGCCATGTTCGCTTCCGCCCCGCACGGCGCGTTGCGATCAAAAAGATCAGCCGCTTCAAAACGCATCAAATCAGCTGCCCGTAAGTGGACATACGCTTGTGCAATTGGAAACTGCACGCCTTGATTTTGTCCGATAGGACGCCCAAACACCACGCGTTGATTCGCATACGCCACGCTGCGTTCAACAAACCAATACCCATCGCCGATAGATTCCGACGCGATCAGAATTCGCTCCGCGTTCAAGCTGTCGAGCAGATAACGAAACCCCTTGCCCTCTTCGCCGATCAATTGCGCGCGCGGCACATGCACATTCTCAAAAAAAACTTCCGCCGTGTGATGATTGATCATGGTGCGAATCGGTTTGATTGTCACGCCGCGTCCTACCGTCTCGCGCAAATCCACTAACAACAGCGAAAGTCCTTCACCGCGTTTCGTCACTTGATCCATCGGCGTCGTGCGCGCCAACAGCAGCATCAAATCGGAATGTTCCACGCGCGAAGTCCAAATTTTTTGACCGTTGACAATGTATTCATCCCCCTCACGAATTGCCGTCGTCCGAATCCGCGTCGTGTCCGAACCCGCGTCAGGTTCCGTGACGCCGAACGCTTGCAAGCGCAATTCGCCAGATGCAATTTTTGGCAAATAAAAATTTTTCTGTTCATCTGAGCCATGACGCAGCAGCGAACCCATAATGTACATTTGCGCGTGACACGTCGCCGCGTTGCCGCCCGAACGATTGATTTCTTCAAGCACAACAGCCGCTTGGCGAATCCCCAAACCTGCGCCGCCGTACTCTTCGGGAATCAAAAGCGCGAGATAACCCGCTTGGGTCATCGCGCGCACAAATTCATCAGGATATGCTTGGCGCGCATCCAACTCGCGCCAATAGGCGTTGCCAAAACGGTCACAGAGTTGACGAACCCCGTCGCGTATTTCGGTTTCCATCTCCATCATCGCTTTCTCCTTTGCGCACACGCGTTCCGTTCGCGTGAAAAATTGCGCGCCGCAAAAAGAATCAAGATTAGTGATGACTCATGTTACGCAGTTTACTTACAAACAAGTGCTTTTGACGGGATTAACAGGATTATTTTTTAATCCTGTTAATCCTGTTAATCCTGTCTATCAGGTTCTTCACTGCGTAACGTGAGTGATGATATACAATTATTTGTTTCAAAAGCCAAATCGAAATTGATGGAATCAAAAAAGCGAGTGGAGGAAATTTTCTCCCCACGCGCTTTGTGAGCATGCCGCGATGCGTTTTACGTCAACCTCCTTCTCTCATTCCTGAATCACAATTGCCCCGTCCCGAAACGGCACATGAACTTGAATCGCTTCCCCAACGCGCCGCGTCACCATCAACGGCTGATTCAATTCCTCCGCCGCGCGCGCAATCGTTTCAAATGCCGCGTTTCCATCATGCAGACGATACGCGTACTGAAAGGTGTGAAATTCCTCGTCCGTCACCCCTTCGCGTCCACCGTCACTCACATCGCGCGTCAACATGAAACTCAACTGATCCGTCCCCGCGATGTTTTGAATCCCGTGCGTCAACAGCGTCAAGCCGTTTGCCCCGCTTCTAAGATCACTCCACGCCTGAATCGGATAAAAAATTTCGCGCCGATAGGTGACGTCGCCTTTTGCAATGGGACGCGGATTGATCGTGTGCGTGAACGGCATGAATCCCAAATCATCCGTGCGCGTGTCAGTTTTGAAAATCGTCGGTGATTGGACAAGCGCGGTTGTTTCATCTAACGCGCGCAAGGTCAATTGAACCTCCACTTGCGGCTCATTCGCGCGCAGCGTCACAATTTTCGTAATCGGAAACCCGCCGAGGGTGTAGGTCAATTCCACGCGCGCCAACAACGCGTCTTGCGCCAAAATTTTCGCAGTGGCGCGCGTCGAACTCGCGCGGGCGCGCACATCTCCAAACCGCGCGCCATACACATCTTGCGTATCGTCCCAATACACCACCTCATCGCCGGCACCTGTCAGCAACTCAGCGCCGCCCACGCGTTTCAAACTCGTGAACACGCCGCCCCGCGACGCGTCAAGCGTTACGGTGACGAGTCCATTTTCGAGTGTGATCAAATCGCCGTTCGTCGTCACGCGCGGCGGATTCGGCAACGCGTTGGTTTGTGCGCGCAAGGGCGCGTACCCTTTCGCTGGCACATTGGCGATAAAAACGATTCCTTCCGTCATCTCGAGGATGCTCGAGCGCGGATACGCGGAGGGATTAAACACCAAAGCTGTTTCGGTTTCGCCGCGCGCAATGTTCGCCAACGCGCGCGCCAAATCATTCGCGGACGTTTCAAGCGTGCGTTCAAAGCGCGGTTTCTGGGATTGTTCCCACACAAAATCGAAACTGCTGGCAGGGAGACTGTCGTGCGAAATACTAATCGTCGCCGAGTGCCACGCGCTTGAACGCACGCCGAACGTTTCCGCCGCCGTCAAATAAAACGCGCTCTCTTTGTCCGCGCGTTTCGCAAAGGGGCGCGTCGCATAAAACGCCTGCCAAATCGGATTCATGTCCACCGTGATTTCGGGCAGCGTTTGTGTTTCGAGATATTGGAACGCCGTTTCGGGATCCGCCATGACGAGAATGTTTTTCTGATCTTGCGCGTTCCATTCTTGAACGACTTCGAGCAGGGTCTTGATCGGCACTTGGAAATCGGTGCCCATCGGCAGGAAAAAATATTTGGACGTGGTGCGCGTGTACGCATTTTCCATAAAGCCGCGCAAGGCGGACACTTGCCCTTGCACGGTTGAGATTTTGTGAATCGCATCCCACGCGGTTGGATACGAAAAATACGCGGTCAACACACGCGCGTCATTGACGGGCGAGGTCCAATAAAACGCCGATGGCAGCGGGGTGCATGTTTCGTAATCGGGATCGCAGCGTCCTTGATACCGCCCAATGAACAGGTACGGGATATTATTTTGCTTGAGAAAATAGGGCAGCGCAGCTGTGTTGCCAAACGCGTCGGATTGCCATGCCGTGCGCGGCAAATAATCCGCGCCAAACGTTTCCGTAATCCAGACGCGTCCCAAATCTAAATTTGCCTGCATCAACGCGGGCGCAGCTAAACTCGTGTCCGCTTGCGTGATGCCGCCCCACGCAAAAGTGAGTTGTTTGTTCTCTACGAATTTTTTGAAATCGGCGCGGTGTTCGGGAAATTTGTTCCAAAAATTTTGCGCGAACAACACTTGCTCGATCGTGTAGCGAAATTGCGGTGAACGCTGCGCCATGCGAATCGCCGCCAGCAGATCGTCTTCCGTGTCCACCATGTACTTTTCAAATGTGTCATGCCAATCGGTATCCCAGTGCGAAAAGGGAATGACAAACACGACGCGTTCCGCGCGCGCAATGCGCGCTTGTGTCTCCGCGTCAAGGTTCAGATTTTGGATGGTGGGAGGGGGAGATGTTGGCGTCGCCGTGGGGTTGGGTGCGGCGCACGCGGCGAGGAGGAAAAAGAAAAAGAGCGCAAGGCGATAAAACATAAAGTACGCAAATAAAATTCCACAACTCAAATTTGCAAAATTTGAGTTGTGGAATTTTATTTTCCTTACCACACAACAAGCAACGTTTCCGTTTTGCGAACGCCCACGGCGCCGCCGATGCCTGCCGTCACTCAGTTGCCCAGCGATTGCAAATCGGGACTCTCGACAAACGCGATCAAATCATATTGTCCCGTAACGGCGTGACATTCTTTGATCACCGAACCTTCCAACTCCATGTTCGGCAATTCCTTGAATAAATCTTGGACGCGATTGGGTTCGCATTGAATGAGAACGTAGGCGTGGATCATGGGATTTTTGATTGAGGATTTATGATTTTTGATTTGAGAATACGACAATCAGAAATCAGAAATTTCCCGCGCTCATTATATCCCCTGCAACACTCAAGACAAATTGCGCGGCGCGTACTCGAGCATTGCAAAATTTTTGTCGAATTCGGCGCGGCACGCGGGACAGCGCGACCAAAGTTTTTGCGCGGCGCGCTTGACGGTGACGGGCGACATTCCCGCCGCGCCACAGTCGGCAAGAAATTCCATAATCGCCCAACATTGTTCACAGGTGTAAGAACGCGTGTCTTGCGGATCCTCAACCGCGATCAAAAGTTGCCAGAGGGAAAGGGTTTCGTGCATGGTTGCAAGCGCCTGCATTTTGTTCGCTCCTTGCGTTGGCGGAGCAGGGCTTTAGTTTGTAACGCGAGTATGGAGCGAACTTGTTACACGCGACGTTCCCATTTCTTACAACTTTATTTCACCTTAGCGCAGCGCCTTGCGCGCGGACGCGCTCATCACATCCACGATAAAGGTCAAAACAAAAAAGGCAAACAACGTCACGATGATGCCGCGATAATCAAAGCTGCTCAACTGTTCTTGCAGCAACAAACCCAATCCGCCCGCGCCCACCATGCCCACTACCACCGTCTCGCGCACGCCCACTTCCCAGCGATACAATGTGTAGGCGAGCGACTGCGGCAGTGTGAGAGGCATGACACCGTACAACACCGCCTGCGCTTTCGGCGCGCCGAGCGCGGTCAACGCGCGCAAGGGACGCGCGTTTGCATTTTCAATCGTCTCTGCCATCAAACGCCCCAACACGCCCGCGTTATGAATCGCAATCGCAATCGCGCCGGGCAAAATGCCCGGAAAAAAAACAAACAAACACAACAGCGCCCAAATCGGCGCGGGAATCGCGCGCCACAGGAGCAGTAACGCGCGCGTCAAGATCAACGTCACGCGTTCAAACGGCGAACGCATCAAATTACGCGCGGCAAAATACGAAGTGAGGATGCCGATGCCGCCCGCCAATGCGATCGCCAGCGCTGACATGGCGAGCGTTTGCGCAGCAAGGAAAAATAATTTTGGCAAACGCGCGGCATCGAGATTCGGCGGAACGGAACGCGCCGCTAAATCCGCGAGCAATTCAAACGTGCGCGGCTCGACCAATTTTCCAAAATTCGCGGCGACGACAATAAAGGAACCGGGGATTAAAAGGAGCGCCGCGAGCAAACTCATTTTCAAAAACAAACTCGTCCAACGCGGCTTGAGTGTGAATGAATTTGCCGCGTGCGCGCCGCGCGCCTCCAACGCTAAACGCACTTGCGAACTCCACAAATCGGTCAGCGCGCTCAACACGCACAGCGCGTAGAGGAATGTCCATAATTCATCATAATTCAACGCTTGCAGCGAAAGCAAAATTTGAAAACCCAAACCACCCGCGCCAATCAAACCCAACACCGCCGCCGCGCGCAGCGCGCACTCGAACCGATAGAACGCATACGAAAGCAGTTGCGGCGCGGCTTGCGGCAGCAGCGTGTACAAAAACGCGGTGTGCGGCGCCGTCCCCGCGTGCAGCAGCGCGTAGAGCGGCGCGCGCGGCGTCTCATCCAAAATTTCGCCATACACTTTTGCCGTCGTCGCGCCGAACGGAATCCCCAGCGCGAGAATCGCCACGAGCGGATCGAGTCCGAATAGATTGATAAAAAACAAACCCCAGATCACTTCATGCATCGCGCGCGGCGCGGCGAGCAACGCGCGCGTCACCACCCACGGCGCGCGTGTGGACGCGCCGCGCGCGTGCGCTAACCACCACACTTCCGACGACAAAATGCCGCCGCCGATACCAATGACCAAACTCACCGCGACGCCGCACACCGCATACGCCAGCGTAATCAAACTGCTCGTGAAGGTGAGCGCGAGAATATCGGCATCGCGCGCGGGCGCAAACGCGGCGGCAAAAAATTGTCCCGTCAGCGGCAACCCCGCGGGATTAAACAGCTCGCGCTGTCCAATCCCAATTTGCGCGAGTGACCCAGCGATCAAGAGGATAAATAACCAGAGCCACGGTCTTCCACGCTTGAAAAAACGCGGAAGCGTGAGCGCGCGGCTCGATTCTTTGTACGCTACGTTGATGCTCATTCGGAGGTAGGACAAATTTTTTATTTGTCCATTCGGAGGTAGGACAAAAAACAAATTTGTCCTACGGCGTTTGATACAGCGCGTCGAAAAGGTGTGGGGAAACTTGTGCCGTTGGCAAATCAAAAACCTTTTGCCCGTGCCGCAAACCGATCACGCGGTCAAAATGTGTGAGCGCATATTCGACCGCGTGCAAACTGCACACGAGCGTGCGCGCGGAATGAACACTAATGTCGCGCAGCAAATCCATAATCTCGCGCCCGCGTTCGGGATCGAGCGAACTGATCGGCTCATCCGCGAGAATGGCTTGCGGATTTTGAACCAACACGCGCGCAATCGCAACGCGCTGCTGCTGTCCGCCCGAAAGTGACTCGGTGCGCGCATCTATTTTTTCGGCAATGCCCACTTGCGCCAACGCGCGCCGCGCCGTCTCGCGCTGCGATGGACGCGCGAGCGACCACGCGGCGCGCGCAAACGACCATGCGCCGAGATGCCCTGCGTTGACATTGTGAATCACGGGCAGATTGGGGACGAGATGAAATTGTTGATAGATGCTGCCGATGTGCCGCTGCGTCGCGCGCTGTTCGGCGCGCGAGAGCTGCGCGAAATTTTTGCCGAGCAAGCGCACGCGCCCGCGCGTGGGCAAGAGGGAACCATTGAGCAGCGCGAGCAAAGTGCTTTTGCCCGCGCCGCTCGCGCCCACCAACACGACGCGTTCGCCTTGCCCCACGCGCAGTGTCACATCGCGCAACGCCGCGACGTTTTCAAATTCGACACTTACGTTTTCGAGTTCAAACACACGCGCGCGTCATAGTAACGTGCGATGTATCGCCTCATTCGTTCGGCTTGGCACACGAATGAGGCGATAGAGTTCATCGCACGTCACTATGATCTTGTTTATTGAATTTTCCCAATCTCGCGTCCGATCGTTTCAATCGCCGCGTAATTTTCGTTTTTGGTGGGGATGAATGTTTTTGCGCCAAAGAACGCCATCAGTTCTTGCTGCTCGGCAATGTCCGATGAGAGTTTGGTGAACGCGTCTTTGATTTTTTCCACGAACGCGTCGCCGTATTTCTTACGGACGTCGGGATGAATGACCCAATGATAATCGTAATACGGCGGCGATTTGAAAATGATGTCCACTTTAGTCAAATCCACCCCGCCATTTTTTACGCGCGTGTCCCACACTTGGGAATTGAGCGCGCCTGTTTCATACGTGCCTGCCTCGACGAGTTTGATCGTCTTGTCATGCGAGCCGCTGAATCCCGCTTCGCCTTTCAAATCCGTCACCGCCACGCCCGCTTGTTTCATAAAATACTGCGGCATCAATCGCCCCGACGTGGACGAATCGCTGCCGAATGTAAAGGTATGTCCTTTGAGCGCCGTCAATCCTGAAACATCAGTGAAGGGTTTGATGCCGCTGCTTTTATTGGCAATGAAATAGCTGGTAAATTTTGCGTCAATGTCGCGCTGCAAGATCGCTTCCGCGCCCGGCGCTTGCAAACGCGCTTGCACGCCCGTCAAGCCGCCGAACCAAACCATTTGCACATCGCCTGTTTTGAACGCGGTGACGACGGCGGTGTAGTCCGTGACAGGTTTGTACTCAACGAGGACGCCGATTTCGCGCGTCAAGTACGCGGCGAGTTTGCCGTAATTGCGATTCAACTTTTCTGGGTCTTGATCAGGAATCGCGGAAATGACAAACTTGCCCGGCGCGGCGGGCGGCGCGCTGCTGCACGCAATCAAGCTGAGCGCGCCGATTGTGAGTAACAAGAATCCAATCAGAATTTTTTGCATGGGGCTCCTTTGCTGTACGACAAATTTGAAATTTGTTCCACCAGTGATTAGATTGTATTCAAGAGGATCAATGTTACAGGAGTGTTACGAAAAAAATCGCAACCCGTTATTTTAATAACGAGTTGCGTTTTTTCGATTTTCGATTGCGTGTCAAGTCAATTGAAGCGCTGTCCTGAACATTGTGAAGGATCGAAAATCGAAAATCGAAAATTTGTTTTGCTCTCCACGAGAGCGCGTCATCTCACCCTCAGGTGAAGGTCATTAACGGCGCTGCGCCTGTTTTGGAAATCGCATCGAGCTGCGCTTGCACGCGATTGACGGCGGTTTGCAAGGGAAACAGGTGGCGGCTCACTTGCATATCCGCGTCCGTCGAAAGCGGATGCCAAAAAATGCCGTCGAGATTTGCGGTGAGTTCGGGAACGAGATTGTACATGCCAAGTTCGATCCCTTCGCGCGAGTAACCGCGTTTCGCCAACGGACGCGTAAAATGATCCGCGTCGGGGATGCCGAGCGCGCGATGAAATTCGCACAGTTCATGGAGGAAGGGAGAATTGACGGGCGTTTCCGTCGTGCCAATGCGAACGCGAAAACCATGCGCTTGCAAGGTCTTGATGCCCTCCACGGTTTTGTCCCACGCGCCCGCGCCGCGATACGCGTCGTGATGTTCCGCGCGTCCGCCGTCGAGCGACACCTGGACGATCAGATTTTCATTTTTGATCGCAACGAGTTTTTCGAGACGCGAACTTTTCAAGATCATCGCGTTCGTCAACACGGTCGTCATCACGCGCGCGGACGAATAGGCGAGCATGTCATAAATTTCGTTCAACAAAAACGGTTCGCCGCCCGTAAAAAAAACATGATCGAAATTGAGCGCCAACGCTTCATCAATCAGCCGCGTCACATTCGCCATGCCGAGCGCGCGGCGCGGCGCGTTGGGCGACGATTTTGCCACGCAGTACGAACAGCGCAAATTGCAATCGTAATTGGTGTAAATCCACAACTTCCATTGCCGCGCGGGTGCCCACGCTTCCGCGTTTTGGGTTTCGGTTTCGGGTAACATACTCATCCCACTCTTTGTCATTTCTCGCCCCGCTCGAAATGACAGGCACACTATTCCTTCCGACAATAACAATAAATAAATTTCTGCTCGCTGCCCCACGGCGTTTGATGACTCTCGCGTTGACTCGAAAGCAATGTGAACGCGTCGCCAAATTCAGCGCGCATTTTTTCCGCGTCATAGCGCTGCACGACCAAGCCGCTGCACATTTCGGGACCATCGGTGGCGAACGAGGCAACAATCACATGCCCGCCCGGTCTCACCGCGTCACGCACCGCGTCCACATAACGCCAGCGCGCAATCGGATCAGTGAGGAAATGAAACACGGCGCGATCATGCCACACGGCAAAATGCTGTGCGGGCAATTCCGTTTGCGTCACATCGGCTTCGATCCAATTCACACGCGCCGCGCGTTCGCCCAAACGCCCTTGCGCCGTTTCCAACGCTTTCGCGGAAATATCCAGCACGGAAATATTTTCATAGCCCGCGTCAAGCAAATCATCCACCAGCGTTGACGCGCCCCCCCCCACATCAATGATCGGCTCGCGCGGCGCAATCCCCGTCGCGCCAATCAGTTCCAGCGAAATGACAGGATGCGTCTGATACCAACTCACCTGATTCGGCGCTTTGGTGGCATACACATTTTCCCAATGGGCTTTGGTGTCGAGCATGGTTGTTCCTTTCTATCGTATTTCTCACCGCGAATCTGCACGAATCTACGCGAATCTCTTTCGCTTTTTTCATCCTTCATCCCTCATCCTTCACGCTTTGCCTCACCCCAACACAATCGGCAGCAAAGTGCCCAACGCCAGCGCGCTCATCCACAACGCGGGGGCGGGTGTGCCATGCGGACGACGCCGCTTTGCCTCGCGCGCGGCGTAACGCGGATCGAGCAGCAGCCACGCTTGATGCCGCCGTTCCAAAATCAAAAACACCAGTGCCGTCGCCGCGCCATAAATCAAATGTCCGATGAGGGAAGCGAGGACGAGATGTGCAGCTGCCAGCGTCCACGTAAACGTTCCACCCAACAAAATCGGCATCAGCGTCAGCGGTCCAACAAACCACCACACGAGTCCGTACAACAATCCCCACGCGATGCCCGATCCAAAAGTGATCACTTCGTCGTGAAAGAGCAACCCAAAACTCGCGCCAATCGCAACGCTAATCAAAAAATGTACAATGAATCCAACCCACGGCGAATCCACGCCGACGAGCTGCCCCACGCGCGGCAGCACGCCTGTTGCGATCATGATGAAACTGAAAAGCAAACCGCCGACGAGACTCGCCAAACCGCCCCAACCCAACGCGTACAAACTGCGCGCGGCGGGGCTTGAAACTTGGCGGCGCAGCGGATCCGATTCAATGATCAACGCCACCCAAATTTTATTCAACGCCGCGTACATCAATCCGACGATGACGCCATAAATCACATGCCCCACCAGCGAGCCAAACAATTCGCCGCCGTGCATTGCTGACCAATCGGGTTTTTGTCCGAGCAAAAGCGGCAGCAGCGTGAGCGGTCCGAGAAACCACCAAAACAATCCATATACCATCCCGTAGCCAATGCTCGAACCGAAACTGCGAATGTCGCGTTGAAACAAAATGCCGAACGATGCGCCAATCAAAATTGCAAAAAGATAATGCAGCGTCACGCCGACATCGCGCGCTGTCGAATCCACAATCGTCGCAATCAGTGGAAAAAAATTGACCTGCTCCATCCATTTCCCAAATGCGATGCCGCCTACAACACCCGCCACGCCGCCAACTAACAACGCGCGCGGCAAACTAAAACGGATTTGCCAATCTTCCGCTTGCGCTTCGCCGCGCATCCATTTGCGCGCCAGCCCGCACGCGCCCAACGTCACACCCAACGGCGCGCCAAAACAAATCACATACCCCACCAGTTCAGGAAAATGCGCGCGCGCCGCGTCCAACATGCCCATGTCTGGCATCCCACCCATCACCGCAAACAAGCCCGCGGGTCCGATCAGCCACAACAATATCGCGTAACCGAGACCCCACACCAACCCCGTCCCCGGATCATCCGCGCGTTCGTGCGCGATGACTACAAAAATGATCGCATACAAAACACCGAACGCGAGATTGTTCAGCAGCGGCGAAGGAATCAGCGCGCTGTACACAAACGCGCCGACGATGCCGACAGTGCTGGTGAGGAGGAGGGAGATGAAAAAGGAAGGACGCATGATTTTGTAGCGAACGTTCGCCGTAACGTTCGTCCTACGCGCGGGGGAACGAAACAGCGTTCGTTCCCTCAATGGGAACGAAACAGCGTTCGTTCCTCAATGGGAACGAAACAGCGTTCGTTCCCTACTCGAATTCAACCGTCTGCACAATATCGCGCGGGAAAAATAAT
>Ga0247727_10011608_pt1 | contig 15322 bp, 3 predicted proteins | sample WisWelCaveWW1625_FD_202498 | JGI IMG/M metagenome (GOLD analysis project Ga0247727, IMG submission 202498) | Biofilm microbial communities from Wishing Well Cave, Virginia, United States - WW16-25 | ecosystem: Environmental > Aquatic > Deep subsurface > Groundwater > Cave microbial mat | place... | reverse complement strand
CAATATAGTGTCGGAAGGAGAGAAAGTTCCGCCTCCAGGTGTTGTCCACAGGTTGCCAAAAACATTTTGTACAATTCCGTTAAGCGGAATGCTATCAGCATTGTTCTTGCAAATTATAATGTCGGCTCCTGCAAACGCCACAGGAGGAGGATAAAATGTAATCAATACAGTATCTGTTGAGGGGGGGCAGTTTCCGTTATTAGTGGATGTTAGCACCAGAATAACTATTCCTCCAAACGCTGAATCACCTGGGCTTGGGAAGTACATGCCGTTAAGGGTGCTGTCATTAGGAACAAATGTTCCGCCTCCGTTCACGGTTGACCACACTCCTGTTCCCAATCCGCCAGTTACTATTCCGTTCAGGAACACAACTGGTAGGGAACAAAGTGTCTGGTCAGGACCAGCATTAACAGCAGGCGGCTGTATAATGGAAATTGTCATTGAATCAGTTACCGGATTGCAATTGCCGTTGCCTGTAGAGGTCAGATAAATGGTAACTCCGCCTGCAGTGCTGTCAGCCGGAGTAATTATATAGCCAGGATTCATTACCGTATTATTCGGATCAAATGTTCCTGTTCCGCTTGTGCTCCATTGTCCGGTTGTTGCACCCGATGTTACGGAACCACTAAGGAAAACAGTGTCAGCAGAGCCAACGCAAACAATCTGATCAATTCCAGCGTCTACCTCAGGAGCAGGGGTAATCGTAATTATCATAGTGTCTTTTACAGGAGTACAGCCGGCTGTGGATGTAAGAATGATTGTCACGGTTCCATTTACTGTATCGGCAGAATCAGCAATGTAAGTTGTTATTAAAGAAGTGCTGCTTGGTGAGAAAATACCACCACCACTTGAAGACCATAGCCCTGATCCGGTGGAAGAAGTTCCGGAGAGAGAAACTGTATCCGCATTTGCACAAACGGTTTGATCAGCCCCGGCAGTTACAGTTGGAGTTGAAACAAAAGTCAGAATCAGTGTATCGGTTACTGGATTGCAAAGTCCATTGCCTGTAGATTCAAGAACAAGAGTCACGCTTCCTGCACCTATGTCGCCTGCGCTTGCGGTGTAAGTAGTGCTAAGCAATAATGGATTAGCAAAAGTTCCGCTTCCTCCGGTCCATGAACCGCTTCCTGTGGTGGATGTTCCATTAAGTGATGCAACCGGGTTGGCAATACATACAAGTTGGTTAGGTCCCGCATTCACAACAGGCGCATCTGTAATTGTAATAATCATAGTGTCGGTAACAGGCAGACAGTTTCCGTTTCCGGTAGTAGTAAGAATAATTGTATCGCTTCCAGCAGCCGTATCCAAAGCACTCGGAGTATATGTTACAATCATTGAGAATGTATCAGGAGAAAAAGTTCCGCCTCCAAGTGTTGTCCATCCGGCACCTGTTGATCCGAAGAATGAACCACTCAAAGTAACTACGGCATTATTCGCGCAGACGGTTTGGTCAACTCCCGCGTTTGCAGTTGGAGCGGGAGAAATAGTAACGACCATTGTATCCTGAACCGGCAGACAAGTTCCGTTGGCGGTAGAGGTAAGATACAGCGTAATCGTTCCGCTTGCAAGGTCAGCAGCGCTCGGAGCATAGTTGGTGCTGAGAAATGACGCGGAAGGAGTGAATGTTCCGGTGCTTATGGTAGACCAGATTCCTGAACCGGTATTTGAAGTTCCGCTGATGGCAAAATTCGGGTTGTTGGTGCAAACGGTCAGGTCGGGTCCCGCATTCACAATCGGCTTGTCAATATAAGTGATGGTGATGGTGTCATCTTCCGCAAGACAGTTTCCGTTTCCGGTAGAAGTCCAAACCAAAATTACTGTTCCCGCAGTTGTGTCTGCGGGGAGACCTGCATTGTAAGTTGCGTTCGGATCTGTTGCAGTTGGGACAAATGTTCCTGTTCCTGATACTATTGTCCAGATTCCTGTTCCTGTTGATGAAGTTCCGCTGAGCGGAACATTGGGATTATTTTTGCAGGCAACAGTATTCGGTCCTGCATTTACAGCCGGTGTACTTGTAATGATAATAAGCATTGTATCAGTTGCTGCATTACAAAGCCCGTTGCCGGTAGTAGTAAGAACAATTGTTACGCTTCCCGCTACCGTGTCGGCAGGGTCTGGAGTGTAAGTTGCGCCCATGTTGGTATTGCTCGGAGCAAAAATTCCCCCTCCTGATGAAGACCAGATTCCTCCTGTGGAGGTAGTGAATGAACCGCTTAGCGTAACAACTGCATTATTGGCGCAAACAGTTTGGTCAGGTCCTGCGTTGGCAGTTGGCGCATCTGTGATGGTGATTGTCATTATATCGGTGACAGCAAGACAACCGCCATTGCCTGTTGAAGTGAGAGTGAGAGTAACGCTGCCTGCAGCAGTATCTGCAGAGCCTGGAACATAAGAAGCAGTGAGAGAAGTAGCAGTGGGAGTAAATGTTCCTGTTCCGGCAGTACTCCATATTCCTGTTCCGGTAGAAGATGTTCCGCTTAATGTTACAGTGGCATTGTTCGCGCAGACAGTTACATCGCTTCCTGCACTCACAGTCGGTTGAGGTGTGTAAAATACAATTACGCTATCATCTTCAGGATTACATAATCCGTTGCTGGTTGAAGTAAGAACAAGTATTACGCTTCCTCCGGCAATATCTGCAGCAGTCGGAACAAAAGTTGCAGTTAATATTGTTGCGGCAGGAGTGAACGTTCCTCCCGGATCTCCAAGCGATGTCCAAACTCCACTTCCTGTAGAAGATGAACCACTCAGCGAAGCATTCGGATTATTTACGCAGACAGAAATATTCGCTCCCGCATTTACCAGCGGTGCGTTTGTAATGGTAACAATCATTGTATCGGTTACAGGACTGCAAAGCCCGACACCTGTTGTAGTGAGCACAAGTGTTACAGTTCCGTTAGCCGTATCGGTTGCATCCGGGATATAAGTTGCGCCAAGTGTTAAATTGTCAGGAGAGAAAGTTCCCGTTCCGGATGAAGTCCATGCTCCACCAGTTGCTGAAGCATTAACAGAACCGCTGAGAGAAACATCTGCATTGTTCGCGCAAACAGTTTGATCGGGACCGGCATTTGCAATAGGAGCATCAGTAATAGTGATTACCAGTACATCAGTTACAGGTGTACATCCTTTGTTATTTGTAGAAGTAAGAGTAAGAGTAACAATTCCGGCTGCTGTGTCTAAAACACCTGGAATATAATTTGTGCTGAGAAATGTGGCGCCTGGAATAAATCCGCCATCTCCGGATGTTGTCCATATTCCGGTTGTTGTTCCGCCAGAAACCGTACCAGTGATAGATACGTTGGCATTATTGGCGCAAACAGTTTGGTCAGCGCCTGCGGCTACAACAATTGTAGGAGTTATCGTAACCGTTACCATGGCATTCGGGCTTATGCAGCCGTCAGAAGAAGTTACATTTACAGTATAGGTTCCGCCTGCGGCAGATGTAACGCCAGCAATGGTCGGATCTTCCAATGTGGAAGTGAAACTATTGGGTCCGTTCCAGGAATAAGTTCCGCCTGCAAGTGTTGTAGCAGTTAAACTGAGCGTATTTCCTTCACACACGGGGGTGTTGCTTCCTGCAGTAATTGAAGGTGTTGGATTAACAATAACAACTGTTGTTCCTACAGGACTTGTGCATCCTGCAACTGTTGCGGTTACAGAATAAGTTCCACTTCGTGCTGTGGTTGCAGCGGCAATGGTTGGGTCTTCCAGAGAAGAAGTAAAACCAAGTGGTCCGCTCCAACTATAAGTTGCACCGCCAATTGTATTTGAAGTAAGAGATAATGTTTGTCCCGAACAAATCGGAGAATTGCTTCCCGCGATAGGTGCTGCCGGAGTGGGAACAATTGTAGCAGTAGTTATTGCGTCTGGTCCCGTACATCCGCTCACGGTTACATTCACTATATAAGTTCCTGCGTTAGCAGTGGTGGTTCCTGCGATGGTCGGATCTTCAAGAGAAGAAGTGAAACTGTTCGGTCCGCTCCAGTTATAAGTTGCTCCCCCAATAGTGCTTGCAGTTAGCGATAATGTTTGTCCTTCGCAAATCGGACTGTTGTTTCCTGCAACCGGAGCAGCAGGAATTGGATTTACTGTTACTGAAGTTGTTCCGGCAGGACCGGTACATCCGTCCACCGAAGTGGCGGTTACAGAATAAGTGCCGGACATAGCAGTTGTTGCAACGCTGATAACAGGATCTTGTAAAGTGGAAGTAAAACTATTGGGCCCCGTCCAGTTATAGGTTGCGCCTGTAGCGCTTGCCGTTAGTGAAATATCGGTTCCCGCACAAACGGGAGAGTTGCTTCCTGCTATGGGGGCAGATGGAGTTTGGTTAATTGTAACAACTACAGTTTCTGTTGCAAGAGGAGGACATCCCGAAACTGTTGCTATCATGGAATAGGTACCGGTTGCGGCCGTTGTTACCCCTGGTATGGTTGGATCTTCTAAGGTTGATGTGAAACTATTGGGTCCGCTCCACGAATAAGTAGCGCCCACCAGTGTAGTTGCAGTTAAACTCAGAATATTTCCTGAACAAACGGGGCTATTGCTTCCGAGAGTTGGCGATGCTGGAGGAGGATTAATGATTACAGATACCGTGGCAGTATTGCTCACGCATCCTGTAGCAACAGAAGTAACATTTACTGAATAGGTTCCTGCTTCAGCAGTGGTAACACCTGCAATGGTAGGATCTTCCACTGTAGAAGTGAAACTATTGGGGCCTGTCCATGAATAAGTTGTACCTGCGATGGTGGTGGCGGTTAATGACAAGTCGCTTCCTATACATACAGGACTGTTGCTTCCTAAAGTTGGTGCAGCAGGCAGCGCATTTACAGTTACGGCAGTAGTTGTAGCAGGACCTGTGCATCCTGCAACAGTTATTGTAACAGAATAGGTTCCGCCCGCAGGCAAAGTTACTCCTGCTATTATCGGATCTTCAAGAGTAGAAGTGAAACTGTTCGGTCCTGTCCATGAATAAGTTGCTCCCGCAACAGTAGTGCCTGTGAGCGAAAGCGTTTGCCCTACACAAACAGGAGTGTTGCTTCCGGGAGCAGTTGTTTGAGGATCAGTAACTGTAACGCTCACTGTTCCTGCAGGACCGGTACATCCTAAAACAGTTGCTGTGACGGAATATGTTCCGGTGGCTGCAGATGTTGCGGCTGGAATAGTTGGATTTTGTGATGCGGATGTAAAACTGTTTGGTCCGTTCCATGAATAAGTTGCACCTGCAATGACGCTGGCTGTTAAACTCAAAGTAGTTCCCGAACATATCGGGCTGTTGCTGCCTGCAGTTGGCGCAGCAGGAATTGGATTTACTATAACAGCGGTAGTTGCTACAGGACCCGTACATCCGGTTACAGTTGCACTTACTGAATAAGTTCCTGCCGCGGCAGATGTTGCGCTTGTAATTACTGGATCTTCCAAAGTGGATGTGAAACTATTTGGTCCGCTCCAATTATAGGTTGCACCGACAACGTTGTTTGCTGTGAGAGATAAATCCTGTCCCGAACAAATCGGAGTGTTGCTTCCTGGTGTAAGAGCAGAGGGTGTAACATTGACTGTAACAGAAACGGTTCCTGTTGCGCTTACAGCGCATCCGGGAACAGTTACAAATAGAGAATAGGTTCCGGCTGCTGCTGCTGTCACTCCTGCGATGGTTGGATCTTCAAGAGAAGAAGTGAAACTGTTAGGTCCGCTCCAATTGTAGGAGCCGGCACCTACGGTGGCTGTAGTTAAACTCAATGTTTGTCCGGTGCATACTGGGCTGTTGCTTCCAGGGGTTGGTGCAGCAGCAGCGGCATTCACAACAACAACAGTGGTTGCAACAGGGCTTGTACATCCCGCCGCAGTGGCTGTGACGGAATAAGTTCCTGCAGCAGCAGCAGTAACTCCGCTGATAACAGGATCTTCAGAAGCAGAAGTAAAGCCGTTCGGTCCGCTCCATGAATATGTTGCTCCCGCAATTGTATTTGCAGTCAAACTCAAATCACCGCCAAGACAGGCGGGAGTATTGCTTCCGGGAGTTACAGTAGGAGTGGGGTTGATAATTACCACGGTTGTTCCAGCAAAACTTACACATCCGTTTGCAATAGATGTGTGAGTTACAGAATAAGTGCCTGAAGCGGCAGTTGTTGCGCTTCCTATGGTAGGATCTTCAAGAGTGGAAGTAAAACTGTTCGGTCCGTTCCAATTATATGTTACACCGGCAATGGTATTTGATGTTAAGTTGAGTGTATTGCCTGAACAAACAGGTGTATTGCTTCCTGCAATTGGCGCAGCAGGTGCCACATTCACTATAACAGCGGTTGTCCCTATGGGACCTGTACATCCTGCCACAGTCACTGATACAGAATAAGTGCCCGCGCCTGCAGTAGTTATTCCTACGATGACTGGATCTTCCAACGTGGAAGTGAAACCATTCGGCCCCGTCCAATTATATGTTGCTCCTCCTACTGTATTTGCGGTTAAACTCAAATTATATCCTGTGCAGACAGGGCTGTTGCTTCCCGCAGTTGGCGCGGCTGGTGTTGCATTGATGGTAACAGATGTTGTTGCTGTTGAACTTGTACATCCAGCAACAGTTACATTAACGGAATAGGTTCCGGTTGCAGCAGTTGTCACAGCCCCGATGGTCGGGTCTTCAAGTGTAGAAGTAAAACTATTTGGTCCTGTCCATGCATAAGTGGCGCTGGCGACCGTATTAGATGTAAGCGATAAAGTTTGTCCGGAGCAGACAGGTGTATTGCTTCCGGGAATAGGCGCGGCAGGAATTGGATTGACTGTTATAGAAGTTGTTGCCGTTGAACTTGTACATCCTGCAACAGTTGCTGTTACGGAATAGGTTCCTGAAAAAGAAGTTGTCACTCCGCCAATGGTAGGATTCTGAGTTGCAGAAGAAAAACCGCTGGGTCCGTTCCAATTATATGTGGCACCAGCAATAGTGCTTGCGGTTAAACTTAGAGTTGTTCCCGCACAGACAGGGCTATTACTTCCTGCTGCGGGAGCGGATGGCGTTTGATTAATTGTAACTGAAGTTGTTCCCACTGCACTTGTACATCCCGCGGTTGTTGCAGTAACAGAATATGTTCCCGAAGCGGCAGTTGTCACACCAGCAATGGTAGGGTCTTCAAGGGTGGATGTAAAACTATTCGGACCGGTCCAACTATAAGTTGTTCCGGTAGTGGTGGCAGTCAAACTTAATGTCTGCCCAGAACAAACTGTGCTGTTGCTTGCGGCAACAGGAGCGGCAGGAGTTTGATTAATGGTAACTGAAGTTGTTCCCACAGCACTTGTACATCCAGCGGTTGTTGCAGTAACAGAATATGTTCCGGTATAGGCTGTTGTTACACCGGCGATAGTAGGATTCTGCGAAGCGGAAGTAAAACTATTCGGACCGGTCCAACTATAAGTTGTTCCGGTAGTGGTGGCAGTTAAACTCAATGTCTGTCCCGAACAAACCGTACTGTTGCTTGCGGCAACAGGTGTAGCCGGTGTTTGGTTTATTGTTACACTTGTTGTTCCTGCAGCACCAGTACATCCTGCAATTGTTGCAGTAACCGAATAGGTGCCTGAAGCCAAAGTAGTAATACTGCCAATAGTAGGATTTTGAGAAGCGGAAGTAAAACTATTCGGACCATTCCATGAATAAGTTGCTCCCGGAATAGTGCTTGCAGTCAAACTCAGCGTTTGACCTGAACAAACAGGACTATTGCTGCTTGCAGCAGGTGTGCCAGGAATAGCATTTACGGTAACACTTGTTGTACCTGCAGGACCTGTACATCCTCCAACCGATACAGTAACCGAATAAGTTCCTGAAGCGGCAGTTGTTGCAGCCGGAATAGTTGGGTTTTGAGAAGTAGAAGTAAAACTATTTGGTCCTGTCCAACTATAAGTTGCGCTCGCAACAGTGGCTGAAGTAAGGGACAAAGTTTGTCCTGCACAAATCGGACTGTTGCTTGCAACAGGAGTTGGCGCACCGGGAATTGTAGTAATGGAAACGGACGTAGTTCCAACAGGACCCACACATCCTCCGACCGTAACAAAAACGGAATAAGTTCCCGAAGCGGCTGAAGTAACGGCTCCAATAGTTGGGTCTTCAAGAGTAGACGTAAAAGCATTTGGACCGGTCCAATTATATGTGGCGCCTGCAATAGTATTTGATGTAAGAGATAAAGTCAATCCAACACAGACAGGAGTATTGCTTCCAGGCGTTGGCGCGGCAGGAGTTTGATTAATAGCAACAATGGTTGTTGTTGCAGTGCTAATACATCCAACAACAGAAGTACGCGTAACTGTATAAGTTCCTGCGCAAGCAGTTGTCACAGCAGCAATGGTGGGGTCTTCAAGAGTTGAAGTAAAACTATTGGGTCCGCTCCAGTTATAGGTAGAACCACCAACAGTGTTTGAAGTTAAACTCAGTGTTTGACCTGAGCAAACCGTGCTGTTACTTCCTGCAACCGGTGTGGCAGGATTTGGATTCACAGTAATTGAAACTGTTCCGGTGGCTCCTACACATCCCGCAACAGTTGCCTGTACTGAATAAGTTCCTGTAGCGGCCACACTAACACTTCCAATGGTTGGATTTTGCAAGGTAGAAGTAAAACCATTAGGACCCTGCCATGAATAGCCTGTGGCGCCAACCACAGTGCTTGCCGTTAAACTTAATGTTTGTCCTTCGCAGATGGGAGAAGGATTATCAGTTCCGGCAGTGGGAGCAGGCGGAACAAAAGGAGCGCAAACAATTACCTCCACCTGATAGCCTCGCGTAGTTTCGCCTAATAAAACGGCACCGCGAAATTCCTGTACCCTTACCCCGAAAACATAATTTCCTAATGAATTTGCAACACCGCTTACTTGACCTGCAGCATCAATGCTCAGAGCGGGACCACCTGAATTGAGAGGGCTGGTTGCCGAAAAGCCGGGTTGCCAAATAACGCCACCAAAGGTTGCAATGTTTTCATTAAAATTTGGACCAGCATAGGGACCGCAGCAAGGAGAAGCATTTTCGTAGGGAGTAAAAAAAGAGTAAACCAACACATCCCCATCGGCATCTGTTGCAGAATAATCAATTACATCCGGGTAGGTTTGGCAGAAATATAAAGGAGGAACCAGGTTGAACGTAGGATTGCTGTTTGAAACGAAACTATTGTCATAGACCGATACCATGTCAATCCTATACACTTCGGATGAAGGAGAAACTGCGTCATATTTTACCATCACAAAAATTTGAATGGTGGTTCCCATTAGTCCGGCTGCAGTGGCAGTGGCAGGGAGAAGGGCATCATCGAATATTGAACCATTAACCGGAAATATAACAGGTACTCCGCCATCGAGCGAGTAAGTTACTGTGATATTGTCTGTGAGATCCAACGTTCCTGTTTCAGAAAGATTCACGCTCAGATTAACTCCTGTTGCGAAGGGAACAATGTTGATGACTTCGGACGCCCACATGACTGCGTTAGAAGATACGGCTACATTATCAAAACGATATATTTCGGTTGCAGGAGAAGCAGCGTCATATTGCACGTTCACAAATATTTGAATGCTGGTTCCAACAAGACCTGTTGCATATGTTGCGACAGGGAAAGCGACATCATCAAAGGTTTGTCCGTTCGTAGGAAATATAACTGGCGCTCCGCCATTCAGCGAATAAGTTATTGTGATGACATCACCGGGTTGCTTTGTTCCTCCTTCAGAAAGCGCCATACTCAGATTAACTCCTGCTGTTTGTGCAGTAATGTCAATGACCTGAGATGCCCATGTCATTGTTCCGCTGGCGGCTCCTCCAACTTCAAACTGATTAGCAACAGTCACCCCTGTAACTCCTGCCGTGACAGTTCTTGTCCATGCAGTGGGTCCGACATCAGATGTAACTCCATTAACAGGAAAATCTTCGAACCAAAAATTAGTTGAAGCAGCCCCTGTAACTTCAAACGTCTCGCTGCCATTTGCCCCCTGTACGCTGGCTGCAGTTGGAGGTGTGGTTCCGACCGTTCTTGTCCATGCAGTTGGACCTGCATCTAAAATTGTTCCCGCTGCAAGACCTGAAAATCCTTCAATCCATTCATTGGTATATCCGGGAATAAAAGCATAATAACTTTCTCCTTCAGTAGTCGGACCTACAATATTGATGATTGAAGCATTACGGCAACACACCTGATAATACAGGTGCATGCCGCCCGGAGCGGCTGGCAAAACTACGACTAACCTGTATATTCTCTCCGAAACACATGGAGGTGTGGCAGGTGGAGTGGAGCATGGAGGAGGAACGGCTGCAACTGTTGAGGTGCTGATGGTTGGCAGCGAAAAATCTCTGCTCGGAGAAAACTCAGAGCCATCGGCTCGCTGCACTTGTATGAGCGCAGTGGGGTCAAAATCAACTGCACCATCGCAATCTCTGTAAAGTTTAAGAGTAACGGTATATGTACTTGCTCCACCGTAAGCATAAGTTAACGAACCGCCAACAATATGTGAGGAAAATCCTGCTATAGGAAATAACAGGGAGAAAAGAATCCCGATAGATATAGGGAGAAAAAATAATTTCCTGTAGAGTTTCATCAAGTCAACTTAGTATTAATCGGTGCATTATATATAAGGGCAAATAGAACGCAATAAAGATAACGGTTTTGTAACGTGGAGATATAATAAAGGTTACGTTTTTTTATCAGAAAATATGTTTCCTGTCATGCAACCTTTTTATTATACCAATCTTACCCTAACTTACTGGCTACTAAGATGCTTGTTTTTTGTTTCAGAAAACCAAAACTTTTGACGTTAAAGCCAAATTTTTTTGTGAGAGATATAAAGTCATTTTCATAGTGCGGGTCAACAGCAACCAGCAGTCCTCCGCTGGTTTGTGGGTCGCAAAGCGTGAGCAGAGATTCCGTGCCGATGCCTTCGACTTTTGATTCATAACTTTTCCAGTTTCGGAAAGTGATATCGGGATAAATCATTTTAGAAGCGTAATGAGAAATATTCTTCAGTAAAGGAATTTTTGAGTATTCAATTTCAGCAGACAAATTGCTCCCTTCGCACACTTCAATCAGATGCCCGAGCAATCCAAAACCTGTTACATCTGTCATGGCTTTTACATAATCTAATTTGCCGAATTCATATCCGATGGAATTTAATTCTGTCATCCATCTCATTGCCTCCCTAAAATCTTCCTCTAGTGCAAGTCCTCGTTTGTGCGCTGTCGTAATCATTCCCACTCCGATTGGTTTTGTGAGAAATAATTTATTTCCTTTTTCGGCAGTAGAATTTCTTTTAATGTTTTTTATTTCCACTTCTCCTGTCACTGCCAATCCAAAAATAGGTTCGGGTGAATCAATACTGTGCCCTCCGGCAAGTGGAATGTTTGCTTCGGCACAGATGGTTCTCGCGCCATCTAAAACTTTTTGAGCAATCTCAGCAGGAATTTTTTCTACAGGCCAGCCGAGAATGGCAATAGCCATTATAGGTTTTCCGCCCATCGCATATACATCGCTGATGGAATTTACAGAGGCAATTCTTCCGAAATCAAAAGCATCATCCACAATCGGCATGAAAAAATCTGTAGTGGAAATTATTGCTTTGCCGTTTCCTATGTCATAAATTGCAGCATCGTCTTTTGTATTGTAGCCCACCAAAAGTTTTGAGTGATTGAGTTGTGGAATTGTTGAATGGAGAATTTTTTCAAGAATATTGGGAGCGATTTTGCATCCGCATCCTGCACCGTGTGAGAATTGTGTAAGACAAACTTCTTCAGACATATTCTTTTTTCAATTTAGTGTTTGTAAACGAAATTATTTTTTCTGCATTCAGGGAAGCATCAGCCGTTTCGCTTTCAATGAAGAAGACATCTTTCATGTTTCTTTTTTCGTGATTGTAATTATATGCTTTGTCATAATAGGTGAGTGTGATGTCCGCCACCCCACGAAGATTTCGTTTTTCTAATTCTTCCAGCGCTTGTTTTGCGTGCTGAGGTCCGAGTCGCCTTTCAATTTTTACAATGCAGGTTGCTAATTCCTCTTTTGAAAAATTTCCGTAATCAATTATGAGACGTTCAATTCTTTTCTCTTTCGGAATATTTATTCTCAGGATGGGCGCTTGCTTCATTTTCTCCCATATAGGATTCGGAATCTGACAGATGCCAATACTTCGCGATTCATCTTCGAGCCAGATTCTTTTTGCTAAATCAAGATGAGTTATCACATGCGATAAATTATTTTCAAACTGCTCCTGCGTTGGTTGCAACTTTTCTCCAAGCGAACCGAAAGCAGAGCCTTTATGGTGAGCCAATCCTTCCAAATCAATAATTTGTTCTCCGTTTCCGCCAATATTTTTTAGGATTTCTGTTTTCCCGCTCCCTGTTTCTCCGCCAAGAATAATAATGTTTGCTTCGTTTGTAAAACTATTCAGAACAGAATTCCGGTATGCTTTGTATCCATTTACCAGCGTGTGAGTTTTATATCCGTTCTCATTCAGGAAATTTGCAAATTTCGAACTGCGCATTCCTCCGCGCCAGCAATGAATTAAAACCGTTGATGGTCGATGGTTGATGGTTGATGGTTTAAGAACTGCCTGCACTTGCGTGATGAATGATTTTTCTTTTGGGTTAGCCAGTTCGTATCCGATTTTAATTGCTTTTTCTCTGCTGATTTGTTTGTAAGCGGTTCCTACTTTTGCGCGCTCTTCGTTATCAAACAATGGAATATTATTCGCGTTTGGAATGTGCCCATGCTCAAACTCCCCGGGAGAGCGCACGTCAATCACAGGAAATTTTTTCGCGAGTTTTATGAACGCTTCTATGTTGATGGGGGTGTTCACTGTAAAAAAATCTATCCCACGAATTTATCTATTTTTATGTGTTGAATTTTTCAAATGAGAAAATTATTTTCTGACCATACATTTAAATTGCAGTTCATTACTGTGATTTTGTTTGCAATTGTGTATTCACTTCTCTCGCTCGTCAATCATTACAACTTCAGAACGTATGCATATGACTTGGGATTGATGAATAATGCACTTTATGATTACGCGCATTTCCGTTTTAATAACTGTACGTTGATTCAGCCGGAACTTAAAAATTATCTTAGCGAGCATTTTGAAATTTTCATCATGCTTCTTTCTCCGTTCAGTTATGTATTTGGAACCTATACGCTTCTGATTTTCCAAATCATATTTGTTTTGTTCGGTGGATTCGGAGTTTACAAATACATTAAAGAAATTTCTTCCGACAAAACCATTTCATTTCTGGCACAGATTCATTTTTATTTTTTCTTTGGAATTTATTCCGCGCTCAGTTTTGATTTTCATAATAATGTGCTTGGAGCGGTGTTCGTGCCATGGTTTTTTTATTTCTTCCACCTGAAAAAATGGAAATGGGCTGGATTGTTTTTTATTTTTATGATTTCTACAAAAGAAAACATGCCTTTGTGGATGGCTTTTGTCTGCGCGGGATTTTCTCTTTTGTACTGGAGAGATAAAACACTGCGCTTTGTTTCATTTGCATTTTGCCTATTGTCGATTGCCTATTTTGTATTGGTGGTGAAGTTTGTGATGCCAGCGCTTGCAAATGAAGGACAAGAATATGTGCAGATAAGAAACAATTATTCTGTGCTCGGTTCCAGTATAAGCGAAATGATGCAAACGATTTTTGCAAATTCTTTTTACATTTTCAAATTGCTATTTGTAAATCATGTCAGAAATTCCATGGGAGATTATTATAAAATGGAAACATATATTTTCGTTTTGCTTTCAGGAGGAATTTTATTTTTTATTCGCCCTCAGTTTATTATTATGCTGATTCCAATTTTCGCGCAGAAAATGTTTCATAACGATTTTCCCAAATGGGGAATTGGTGGACATTACTCTGTTGAGTTTGCACCGATATGCTCCATAGGAGCATTTTATATTATTTCAAAAATAAAATTAAGACAAGGGGCCGGGGACGGTGGGCAAATAAAAAAAATAGTTGCTTATGTGTTAGTGATTTTGTCGCTTGCAATGTCAATAAGAAGTTTTGACCGCTCGTACGCTTACTTTGACCGGGACAGGCACCGCGTTTATCAAATGCGGCATTATAACAAAGATTATGATGTTGCGGAAACATACAGCGCATTGAAATTAATTCCCGATGAAGCAAAAGTGAGCGCACAGTCGCCTTTTGTTCCCCACCTTGCTTTCAGGGATTATATTTACCAGTTTCCTATTATCAATGATGCGGAGTATGTTGTTTTCTCCTATGAAGAAAATTCGTATCCGCTCACAAAGCAATCATTCGCAGTTCAAGCGGCAATGATTTTGAATTCGGATGAATGGGAAAAAATTTATGAGAAGAATGAGATGATGATTTTGAAAAGAATATCTATTTAGAAAGAATAATTTTTTTTCTGGCGACTCCTTCTTTGAAAATAATTTCAACCAAATAGATTCCTTCGGGCGAAGATGCAATATTGATTTCAGAATTTTGAGAAATATTTTTCGATTCAAAAATAGTTGAGCCCATCAAATTATAAATTTTAATTTTTGAATCCTGAATCCTGAATCCTGAAATCCGAAACTTTCCACTTGAGGGGTTTGGATAAACCATTATTTCAGAATTATCTTCGTCCGAAATTTCATTGACTGAAACGTATGTATTGACAGTATTATTATAGAGCATGTTTTTATCAGTTTTGAAGATGATGATATTGTCTGTCCCCTGTCCGAAACTTCCGGTATATCCGACCATGACATAACCGGAATCAGAAGATTGCAAAATTTGATACCCTTCATCATCGTCCTGTCCGCCCAATGAGCCGCCAGCCAATTGCCAGAAACCCGTATTCCATTTTGCGAAAAATATTTCTCTGGCTCCTAAGCCTGTATTGTCAGTCCATCCTACCATATAGTAATCGCCCTCTTTGTTTTCACGAATAAAAAATATTTCTCTGTTTCCAATAAGTGGGGTATCAATTTTAGAAGATGTAATGTTTCCGGAATCATTTGTTTTCATTAAATAATTCTTTCTTTCAGTGCCTATCGTAGCATAACCCCCAAGCAGAAATCCTCCATCAGCACACAGCGCGACCGAATTACAATCATCATCAGTTGAAGTGCCGTATGCTTTTTCCCATTCTTTGTTTCCGTCAGAATCAGTTTTTATGAGATAAAAATCTTTATCGCCCGTAATGACAGTTGTATAGCCAGCAAGAACAAAGCCACCATCTGTTGTTTGATGAACTTCGTAGCAAACATCAGCATTTGTTCCGCCAAATTTTTTTGTCCAAAGGGTATCTCCGTTAGATTTTATTTTCACTAGATATGCCTGTGTATTATTTCCATAACTGAAAGTTTCTCCTGCCAG
>Ga0247727_10011607_pt1 | contig 15322 bp, 12 predicted proteins | sample WisWelCaveWW1625_FD_202498 | JGI IMG/M metagenome (GOLD analysis project Ga0247727, IMG submission 202498) | Biofilm microbial communities from Wishing Well Cave, Virginia, United States - WW16-25 | ecosystem: Environmental > Aquatic > Deep subsurface > Groundwater > Cave microbial mat | place... | reverse complement strand
CACTTGTTCGTCATCCGCGATCACGAGATAATCCTCGACCACGGCGTAGCGAAACAGCGAGGCTTTTTTGTCATTCAAATAAACATGAAAGATACTTTCGCCGCGATAGGTTTGTTTTTCAATCGTGACGTCGCCGCTGCGCACTTTGCCCAGCGCTTTCATGGTCGTATTCAGCGCCTGCGCTTTGAGATTGGCCGGCGTGACGAGGAGAAGATTCTCGCCTTCCTCGGCGGGATAAGTAGCCAGCGCCACTTCATCGCCGAGCGGATCGATCAGATAATTCATTTTTCCGCCGAGCGGGCCCAGCTCGGCATCGAGTTTTTCCTGCAACGCAAAAAAACGGCTGAACGGCGCTGCAGCTTTGAAATCCTGCCACGCCTGCAACTGCACGAGTTGTTTGGCAAATTCGGAGCTTTGCAATTTCTCCCAGTTCGTTTTGAAATTCGGCAGCGTCACACACCATTCAAATTCCGGCAGAATAAAGAGCGCCATTTTCTCGCGTTGATTGAACTCGCCCGATTGGTTGTTCTCCGATTTCGCGAACGAAGTGAGCTGAAAGCCGAATTCATTTTTGCCTTCGTTCGTTTGGACGCGGCCATGTACCGCCCAAAGGGCGGTGTTGGCAAACGGCGCGTATTCGACGACGGGCTGCTTTTGCAATTCGGCGAGCAACTCGCGCAACGGCTCGGCGGCTTCCGAGGCATGCAGTTTCGCCACCGCCAGCACGGCTTCTTCAACCACCCACGGGCTTTCATCCTGCAGTCTCGCAATGAGTTTTTGCACACGCCTGTTGTCCGCGGTTTCAAACTCACTGAGCTTTTGCACCGCCAGCAAACGATTGGTCGCTTCACCATCATCGGCGAGCCGGAGCAGCGCGCTCAGTTTTTGCTCATTGGAAAGCGAGTCAAAACCGGCGCCGCCCAGTTGCCGCACAGCTTCGAAGAATTTTTCTTCATCCGCTTTTGATGATTGCAGCTCGCGCAGCACGATTTGCGGCTCGACAATTTCTTCGGCGGATGTGCCTGCAGCCTGCGGGGTTGTGAAGTTTCTGCCTTTCCATAAAAATAAACCCACCGCCACCGCGATAACGATGACGGCTCCGGCAATCCAGTAATAAGTTTTTTTCATGCGAATACTCCGAAAAAGCTTGACAAAAAATTTCTTCTTTTCGGAAACAACGGAGTGACAAACTTTAGTTTGTCAGCCTTGCCCGATTTCCCGCATTACAGAGTCCGTCACAGCGGAATCATGACTTTCCAAAACAAATAGGTACTGAGTGCTCCAAAATACCTATTTAATAGGTATTGTACGTATATAATTTTTACACTATACCGGTTTTTCGCCAGTGCGCTTCTGGGCCTCGACCCAAACATTCAAGGCTCGCTCGGCCCCAAAATACTTACTCCGAGCATCAAGCAAATTCGCCAAGTTATTCAAGCTGTAAAAATTTAGCGATTTGAAGTGGAGTGCGAAGCTTTAGCTTCGCAAACTAAAGTTTGCACTCCGACTTCATTCATACTTCAAACTCGCGGCGACATGCGGAGGCTTATTGCGGACGCGCGCCTCGCGTTCCATGACCGCAAAATCGCCTTCGGCTTTGGCAACCCACTCAAGTGTCATTGGTTTCATAAAGGGTCTTTCCTTATTTTAAGAATCTCACGCATGAAACCATCGCCCATCTCCAGACGCTCACGCACTTTTTCAGGCGTGCGCACCAGAAGTTCCAATGGAAAAGGCGCGCGAAGCGTCAATTGAAAATTCCTTTGTTTTGCCGCTGACATTTCGATACAGTGATACAAAAATATATTCAATATTGCAAGCAATTTTAAACGGACAAATTCTCGGATTTCATCTGTTCCAGCAAAGCGCGAGATTCTCCCGCACGGTTTTGGTGTTGGGATGCTCCGGCCCGAATGTTTTTTCAAGAATCGCGATTGTCCTGCAAAAGAGCAGCTCGGCGGCGGCATACTCGCCCTGAGCTTTTAGCAATCCCGCCAGGTTGTTCAAACCGAAGAAAGCGCGCGACCCGTTCGGTGTTGCTGGCGGGCGCGTTGGTGATTGGCTTTTGCGCAAGCTGCACGGCCTGGCGCAATTGCGTGATCCCCTTTTCAACCTCGGTGAAATCGACGTAAAGCAGATTGGCTAACAGCGCCGGCAGCTTTTAGCTCTGCTTCCAAGCGCCGCACCAGAGGCTTGTTGTCCCAGGAATGGCTGATGAAAATTTTAATAGTCTCGACGGACATTTGCTTGGTTCATACGCATGTGAAAATTTCTAAAAAACTCCTTGACAAAAGAATACGCTTTCAGTATATTTTAAATGCAGAGCCGAACCCGTCTATAGTGGCGGATGTACGCGCTGCTTTAACGCCCTCTGTCAAAGAGGGCGTTTTTTATTTTATGGGCGAATAATACCTTCGGGGTCTTTTCGACTCGTTTCTCGAACCAAGATGTCGCCTAAAAGATCAATAATTCTATCGATTGGTTGGTTCCGGTAAATCAATCTTGCATCCGGTTCAATTCCGCGTAGTGTGGGAATCGGATGATATATGCTTATTCTTCGAGCCAAATTCGTATACACTCTCTCTTTTCCTTCGTCACAAATTAACATGCCATAACTTCCCCATGCCTGGAGTGTACGGTTAATCCTGTTCAAAAGCCATTCGAAAGCGCGTTCATCATTCTTTTTGGGAAAGACGGCATTGAACAACCTTGCTCCTGGTAGTCCGGCAATTAATAAAATGCCATCACGAAAGATCGCTGCTCTTTCGCCCTTGGTAACGATTCGATCTGACGGTCGCCCACGGCCCGACAGAAATTTCCACGCCTGCAACTCTTCGTTGGCATAAATACCGTAAGTTTTTCGCAACGACCGCCGCCAGTCTTGAATCTGCATATAAGCCCGCCGCCATTGATCTACCGGTAGTGCCAATGCCGAGAATATGCAAAGCTCTTCATCGCCTGAATCGTCGATATAAAAGAGGTGCATTTGTCCGCCCGTTTTCCGAAATTTTAAACCGTTTCAAATGGTTTCACATCTTGTTTCTGTTATTCGCTGTATTTCTGAATTTCCGTTTCCGGAAAATAATGCCGCAAAATCTCTCGATACGAATAACCTCGCCGCGCCATTTCCATCGCCCCATATTGGCAGAGGCCGAGCCCGTGGCCGAGGCCGCGGCCTGTAAAGATATAAATATTTTTTTCAATTCGCAAATCAAACGCCGTGCTCTTCACCGTGTTCCATCCTAAAACGCGGCAGGTGACGGCGCGAAAATCTTCGCCGGTGATGAGATGCAGTGAATGGTCCATCAGCGCCAGCTCGCGCACGCGGCCATCAGCGTCTTTTTTTGAAATGGTGATCGCGTTGATCGGCGCGCCGAGACGCCGCTGCCAGATCTGGTGCAGGCTGTCGGCGGAAATTTTGACGCGCCAGCGATAATGCGGTGAATGGGCGCAAAAATTCGAGTCGGCTTGGCTTTTTAAATAGGGTTGATCTTTTGGATTGGCCCAGACGCCGTTATCATCTGCGGCGCGTCCGCCACAAGTTGAACTGTAATAAGCTTCGATGGGCTGCTGATGATAAACTAAAATTTCATCATTGGTGTTGATGACGGCTTGTTGCATTTTCGGCGTGACGCCGTCGCTTCCTTTATATACTTGGCAATGGGTGAGATCGCAAAATTGGTAGCCGGTGTTCGCGTGTCGCGCCCAATTTTTGATGATAAACGTGCGCGCGACGACGGCTTGCGCTTGCAAAGCCGCTGATTCGGCTTGCGGCATTTCTGCGGCTAAGATACCGGCAAGATACTCGTCGAGCGAAACTAAATTAACAATGCAAAGTTCTTTACCGCGTGCATAAATTTTCAAATTACCTGAATAGGAACGATTGATGGAGCTGGAATTCTTAGCTCCCAACGGATAGATGAATCCAACGGATAAAGTCCCGCCTGCGGAATTGGGTTCATCTAGCCGTTGGGAAAATTGTTTTTTAGTTTGCGGTTTGTTGTCGCTTAGAACTGCAATAAAATAACCCGCGGTAGTTGCAACTTTCAAGGTGTCACTTGATCGAAAAGAACGAACAAAATCTTGTCCTTTAATTTGTAAACCGGAAGCGGCGAGGTCGATCCGCATCCAATCCGTTTCAGTTTGTGAAAGCGAATCATGATTAACCATGATTCGCAGACGATTTAACGGACGCGACACCGAAGATTTTGCGGCGCTGATTTCTATACTTTTGGGATGAAAAATTTCAAACAATCGCACGCAAACGGTTTGGGCAAATGCCGGCGTTTCAATTAATAGAATTAAAAGAAGGCTGCAAATAAGACTGCTGCAACTCTTTGATTTTCCCACTCGTGTGCTCACAAAAACAACTGCAAAATTTCTAAGCAACTCATTGACCGGTCGCTATAATTCCGTCACTTTTCGATGATTGGATGATTTAAGCGACCGGTCAATATCTGTTGCTTGTAGAAAGAATCCCGACATCGGGATGAAATGCTGACTGAAAACTGATTACTGAACACTGGTCACTGGCCAGACGAGCCGTCTGGGTTACTTCACCTGCCACAGCTCGTCCCATTCCGTTATCTCGTATTTATTCGTCATCGGAAAATGCGGCGGGCGCATCGTTTCAAAGCGTTTATCAAAATGAATGCGCGTGCCGTAGCGCGGCTCGGTGGCGGAAATCGAGCCGGCGGAGAGGCTGCCGTAAATATGCAACGTGCCAACCTCACGCGCGTGCAACTGCCGCACGCGAAAGCGGCCTTTCGCCAACATGGCGGCAAAGATGCGTAAATCGCCGGGGCCGGTGATGGAGGGCGGCGCGATTTCAATATCTTTATTCGCGACCAGCCCGAGAAAATCTTGAGACTGCGCAAAGCCTTCGGGATGCTGCGCGTAAAGTAGATCATCATTGATGATGATATCGTTTTCGCTATAAACCAACACCATGCCTTTGACGACGCCTTTCACATGCAACTTTGCTCTGCCAATGAGTGAACTCGGCTCGACAGAAAGTTTGGCATGATGCTCGATCTCCGGCGCGGAAGAAGTATGCCAGGTGTAATTGCCGTCGCGATGAAAGGTGATCCAGGTTTCTTCGCGAAAGACATTGACGTGGCCGGTGGCGCGGCTCGTGTCGCGCGGAATGCCGAGGAAAGCGCGCGGCAGCGGAATGTGATCGGCGCCCTGCTCGAGGCCGGCGAGAAATACTTTCTGCTCGTCGACAAATGGGCTGGTGGACGAATTGCGGATGGAGTATGCCGCGGTGGTGACTTTGCCGCGAAATTGTGGTTTCGTTTCGGCGCTGCTACTGATGACTAAAGCGCTATTGCTGTGAAAGCGGCCGTCAAATTCATCATCATGAATGGCGACTTGCGGATCCCAAAAATCCACAAACTGCGCGAATTGCGAGAAGGCCATGCGCTTCAGGCGAAATTGCGTGGTGAGCGTGTCGTCGCCTTCGACCGTTGAAACGCCGACCCACAATTCATCGAGACCGGTAGATGACGACGCCGGCACCTGCCGCACGTTGAACTGAAAACGGCGTCCGTCTTTTGCGAATGTAAATGATGAATCTCGCATCGCCACTGGAATGGGGCGCGCCACCAAGGCTTTAACCTTTTTTAAAATGGCCTGGCGCTGCGGCGACGGCATCGCAAATTTATACGGGATGAGTTTAGGCGTAAGGCGTGCCGTGTTGGGCCATACTTCCGGAAGCGAGGGCAGCAAGCTTACCGGCGCGTCACTCGCGGCCGGCCCTCTCGCTTCACGTTCATTTAATAAACCGGAGGTTTGACCTGGCGCGGACGCGGCGATTTGGCGAGGAGAAAGATCGCCGCTTGCCGGCGAGGCCGCAGGAGATGAAGAGGTTCGCCGCGGCGATTTTCTTGCCGGCGCTGGTTTAGCTTCCGCTGCTTCTTTAGAGTTCATTACGAAATCGAAGCTCAGCGTCCGCATCTCGAAACGCGGGGCCGAGGCCGGGAAGTTGACGAACCCGTTGACCATCACCACGAATAAAAAATGAATCAACAATGAGATGCCGAGAGAAGTTAATTCTTCCTTGACGGCTGGCATGGCGTGGCGCAATTTTATGAAGCGCGATTTCATAGCGTGAGCTGGCCTCGAAGTTAATATGCCAATATATGATAGCGGGATTTCAGAGTCAAGGGTCTCGTAAAACTTCTGCTTGCGTTTTTAATACATTGTTGCTATACTAATAAGGTTTTACCATAATCGTGTAGACAGGCAGTCTAACCTAAATTAAAGGTTGTCCTTTTGACGCGCGCATTTGCCTTCCTCAATAAGAAGAATTTCCCTCAAATCGGCGTGGAGTGGAACGGGGCGCCGTACAATTTTTCCCGCGCCTGGGAAATTTTCAAACAAATCAAACTTGATCGCAACGCTCCGGATTTGCCCTTTCTGCAATTGATGGTCGAGCTCGATCTCTTTCACGCCGAAACGTTTGACGAAGTTTTTACGACGCTCAAAGAATATCGCCCGCTTGACGATCTGCAGTTGAAGCAGGATTTTCGCATGCAGGCGCCGATCAGCCGGCCGCAGAAAATTTTGTGCATTGGGCGCAATTATGCCGAACACGCCAAAGAATTGGGAAATAAACCTGCGGGCAGCGAGCCGGTGTTTTTTGGCAAATCGGTTTCTGCAATGATTGCGCACGAAGAGCCGGTGCGGTTTCCTCGCCAGTTCGGGCGCATCGATCATGAAATCGAGCTTGCCATCGTGATCGGCAAAATCGCTTCAAATATCGCGACACAATTTGCCGGTGAGTTCATCGCCGGATATACCATTCTCAACGACGTCACCGCGCGCGAGCTGCAAAAAAAAGATATCGCCGCGGGCCATCCGTGGTTTCGCGCCAAAAGCTTCGACACCTTTTGTCCGGTCGGCCCGTATCTCCTTCCGAGTGAAAGCGTGCCGAATCCGCAAGCGCTCAATTTGGAATTGAAAGTCAATGATGAGGTGCGACAGCAGGGTTCGACCGCAGATATGATTTTTCCGGTGACGGAAATCGTCAGCTACCTCTCCCGCTTCTGCACGCTGCAACCGGGCGATCTTATCGCCACCGGCACGCCCGCCGGAGTCGGACCCTTGCAGCCGGGCGACGTGATGAAGGCGAGTATTGATGGATTTGGAGAATTGGTGAATCCAGTTGTTTGAGTAACCAGTGTTCAGTCATCAGTAGTCAGTGTCACAGAACATAACAGCCTGAATACTGATTACTGCATCAAGGCGTCAACTAACTATTTTATTAATTACCTTTTTTGGAGGAAGTATGATGAAGGAGAGTAGAACCCGTTGTAATTGGCAAATGATGACGTTCTTGCTCATTGCAATAACAATGCTGGCAACCAATGGCTGGTCGCAGCTAAGTATCAAAGGCAAACCACGGGTCGTTCCCGGTGAAGTGATTATTAAATACAAGGCTGGCGTATCGGAGGCAGACAAACAAGCGGGTTTGGACAAAGCCGGTTTGCGAGTTGTGAGCCGCTCGTCGACGTTGGGTTCCTTGCGGTGTGCCAGCAACACCGTTACAGTGTTAGACGTGGACGGGGTGGTGCGTGTATGCAAAGCCGATCCTAATATTGAATATGCGGAGCCCAATTATTACGTCTACGCCGTTGAAAACATTCCGGAAGGCGCGCCTTTTAAAATGAAACAAGGCGCGCCGGTCGTTCCGAATGATCCGCGTTTCGGCGATCAATGGAACATGCGCAACAGCAACGACGCGGATATTGATGCGCCCGAAGCATGGGCAACGCAAACCGGCCGCGATAATGTGCTCGTCGCCATCATCGACACCGGGATCGATTACGATCACGAAGATTTGAAAGACAACATGTGGCGCAACCCGGGCGAGAGCGGCGGCGGCAAAGAAAATAACGGCGTCGATGATGACAACAACGGCTTTAAAGATGATTATCGCGGCTGGAATTTTATCACGGAGAATAATGATCCGTACGACGACAATCAGCACGGCACGCACTGCGCCGGCATCGTTGGCGCGGTGGGCAACAACGGCAAAGGCATTGCCGGGGTGAATTGGAAAGTGAAATTGGTGGCGCTTAAATTTCTCAGCCTTGAAGGTTCGGGAACGACGGATGACGCCGCCGAAGCGATTATTTACGCGGCTAAGATGGGCATCAAAGTGCTCAGTAACAGTTGGGGCGGCGGCGATAATTCGCGCACCCTGCAAGATGCGATTCAATTCGCCCATGATAATGGCGTGCTGTTTCTCGCGGCGGCCGGCAATGAATCTTCCAATACGGACGCCACGGCGAACTACCCCTCGAATTACACGGTGCCGAATGTCGTTTCGGTGGCCAGCTCGGATCGCAACGAGGCGCTCTCCAGCTTCTCCAATTTTGGCCGCCGCACGGTCGATCTCGCGGCGCCGGGTTCGAGCATTCTCAGCGCGCAGCCGTTGAGCCGCTATCAATTGCTCAGCGGCACCAGCATGGCCACACCGCATGTTGCCGGTGCGGCCGCGTTGATTTGGGCGCAATATCCGTCGCTCACGATGCACCAAGTGCTTGTGCGCCTGTTAGGTTCCACCGATCGTAAAAGCGCGTTTGTCGGCCGCATGACGACGGGCGGACGATTGAATATTGCGAATGCCTTCTCGACGAAACCGCTGATTGCATTGACCACGGACATGGGATATACTCCTGACACCGCCGGTCCATATAATATCAGCACGTCGGTGGTGGATGATGGCGTGGTCACGAGCGTCAAATTGATTTACACGCTCAACGGCGCCGGCGGCGATAGCCTCAACATGGCGAGCAGCGGCAATGATTCTTACGCCGCGGGTATTCCGGGGCAAGCATTGAATACGACGATCGCTTACATGGTGGTGGCGACGGACAATGCCGGCAATCGCACCGCCAGCCCGACCTACACGTTTAAAATTAGCACTGAACGTGACCCGGGCGTTCCGGGCGACGGCTGCTGCGGCCAACGCGCGGTGTCGTTTGACGGCCTCGATCCTTCCACCCGTTGGGCCGTCGAGATGCCGGTGAATATGGCGTTCTTTTTGTTGCCTTTAATTTTCGTGCGCCGCCGGAAAAAATAGCTGAACTTTTTATTGTAAATTTGAAGCTGAATGCCTGCGTTGTTCTCAAGCATTCAGCTTCGCTTTTTTAGTAAATCCTGATTGCAGAACGGATCGCGAGATGGAACAACGTCTCACCGATAGTCGACTTGCCAATTTAGGGGCGAACACGATCTTCACGGCTTTTGCCGCGTATCGAGCCGAATTTGAAGCTTTGACGCAAGAGGCCAAACGGCGCTTTGAAGATCAGGATTGGCGCGGCATGCAAGCGGACGCCGTCGAACGGCTGGAGCTTTACACCAAAACGGTGAATCGGATTTTAGCCGACCTCCAGAGCTTGCTGAGCGAACGGCGCCACGATCGGCTGATTTGGGCGAGCACCAAAGCCGTTTACTCCGGCTTGATCGCCAATCGCGACGATTGGGTGCTCGCCGAAACGTTTTTCAACTCGATGACCCGCCGCCTTTTTACCACCGTTGGCGTTGACCCGCAAATCGAATTTGTGGACACCGACTTTGAAACGCCGCCCACCTCGGCGCGGCGTCCGGTCTATCGCACGTATGAACGCGCGGCTTCAACCCTCACCTTGCTCGAAACCATTCTGCGGGATGATCGCTTCAACCTGGCTTATCAGGATTTGTGGCGCGACGCGAAATCAGCCGCCGCCGGGATTGAAATTCATTTGCGGGATATCGGCGCTTTGCGAATTATCGAGCGCGCGGAAATCGTTGACGCGGTTTTTTATCGCGGCCAGGGCGCCTATCTCGTCGGCCGCATGTTCAGCGGCACGCATCTGATTCCCCTGGTTCTCGCGCTGCTCCATACGCCGCAGGGCCTCGTCGTCGACGCCGTCTTGCTGCATGAAAACGATATCAGCATTTTATTCAGCTTCACGCGCTCCTATTTTCACGTCGCCGTCGAGCGGCCGTATGATCTAGCGCGTTTTCTCAAAACCCTCATGCCGCGCAAACGCCTCGCCGATCTTTATATTTCTCTCGGCTACGACAAACAGGGCAAGACCGAGCTTTATCGCGATTTGTTGCACCATCTCGCGGCTTCTCTCGACCAATTTGAAATTGCGCCCGGCGCGCGCGGCATGGTCATGATCGTGTTTGCCATGCCGGCTTACGACCTGGTTTTCAAAGTGATCAAAGACGAATTTCTGCCGCCGAAAGAAACGACGCGCGAAGCGGTGCGGGCGAAATATCGCCTGGTGTTCAAACACGATCGCGCCGGGCGCTTGATCGATGCGCAAGAATTCGAGCATTTGAAATTCGAGCGGGCGCGTTTTTCCGGCGCCTTGTTGCAGGAATTGCAAAGCCGGGCGCGTGAGGCGGTGGCGGTTGATGAAACGCACGTGATCATCAAGCATCTCTATATCGAGCGCCAGGTGATTCCTTTGAATATCTATTTGCGCGAGGCCGCGGCGTCTGACGCGGCCGCCGCGGCGGTGGATTATGGTTATGCCATCAAAGATTTGGCGGCGAGCGGGATTTTCCCCGGGGATTTGCTGCTGAAAAATTTCGGCGTCACGCGCCATGGCCGGGTGGTTTTTTACGACTACGACGAGCTGTGTTTGTTGAGCGAATGCAATTTTAGAAAACTGCCGCCGGCGCGAACTTACGAGGAAGAAATCTCCGCCGAACCCTGGTTTAGCGTGCGCGACAACGACGTCTTCCCCGAAGAGTTCGTGCATTTTCTCGGCTTGCCGGAAAATTTGCGGGAAGTTTTTCTCGCGCCTCATGCGGATTTATTCGCCCCGGAGTTTTGGCAAAAGCATCAGGCGCGCCAGAGCGCCGGCGAGATGATTCACATTTTTCCGTATGATCAAAGCCAGCGGTTGTTGCAAAAAAATACTTTAGAATAGATCTGCTGCAAGAAACCGCTTGCATTTCTAAAGAATTCTGCGCAAAATTATTTCATGGATCGTCCTTTCATTCCACTTTCGTCGGCGCTTGAGGCGGATTTGTATCGTTTGAACCCGTGGTGGCAAGGATTGCTGCAGGAACCCTTGCCGCCATTCAAGCGCTGGGCTTTTGCGACCGCGCTCGCGCGGCTCAAGACCGGCATGACCAAAGTAACCGCGCTGCGCGGCCCGCGCCAGGTCGGCAAAAGCACGATAATGCTGCAGATGATTCAGACGCTGCTCGCCGAGGGAACGGATCCGCGATACATTTTTTACATTCAATTCGACGAGCTCCCGGAAACGTTAAAGCTCGCAGAGCCCATCTTGCGCCTGGCTGACTGGTTTGAGCATATCTTTCTCGGCAAGACTTTCAACCAACTTGCCCACGAAGGGCAGACCGCCTTTCTATTTCTTGACGAGATTCAAAACCTCGAGGCCTGGGCGCCACAGTTGAAATTTTTGGTCGATACCAGCGCCGTGCGCGTGATGATCACCGGCAGTTCGGCGCTGCGTATCGAGCAGGGCCGCGACAGTTTAGCCGGTCGGATCAGCACATTGGAAATGGGGCCGCTCTTGTTGCGTGAAATTATGGCCTTTCGTGGCGAAGGCGCTCTCAAGCCGTATTTGCCGGCGAATGGATTGGCGCCGCTTCAGGAAAAAGATTTTTGGGTTGGCTTGCGCCAGTTTGGTTGGGAGCATCGCGAAGCGCGCGATCGGGCGTTTACCGCCTTTTCAGAACGCGGCGCTTATCCGATTGCACATGCCCGCGCCGATCGTCCATGGGATGATCTTGCGGATTTATTGAACGAAACCGTGATTCGCCGCGCGATTCAACACGATCTCTGCCGCGGCCCCAAAGGCGCGAAACGCGACGAGCATTTGCTCGAAGAAGTTTTTCGGCTCGCCTGCCGCTATGTCGGGCAATCGCCCAAACCGGCGCTGTACCTCGACGAAATCAAACGCGCCATGTCCGCGGATATCGGGTGGAAAAGAATTTTGACCTACCTCAAATTTTTGGACGGCGCGCTTTTAATTCATTTGATCGAGCCTTTAGAACTCCGGCTGAAACGGGCGCGCGGCGCCGCGAAGCTTTGTTTATGCGATCATGCCTTGCGCGCAAGCTGGTTGCAAGAAGTTGTGCCTTTGCACGCCGAAGGCTTGGAACGCCAGCCTCACTTGCGTGATTTAGCCGGCCATATTGCCGAGAGCACCCCCGGTTATTTTTTAAAATCAATTCCGAACCTCGGGGTCGCTCATTTTCCGGAACGCGCCGCCGAACGCGAAGTGGATTTTGTGTTGACCATTGGCGAGCAACGCATTCCTTTGGAAGTGAAATACCGTTCCCGCGTCTCTTGGGAAGACACACGCGGCTTGCGCGATTTTATTGAAAAGTCGGTTTATAACGCGCCGTTTGGCGTTATCGTTACATTAGCAGACGAACCTCTTACTGATGACCCGCGCTTGGTGAGCATTCCGCTTGCAAGTTTGTTATTGCTGCGTTAGGAAGAGTTAAACCTCATTGCAATGCCATGGGGTATCAGGAGCAAATAAAAATGTTGACAATGAAATTTTTGTTGTGTAATATTACGTTGTAACTATCTTGTGCATGCATATAACTCTCAAGGAGAATACAATGGCGAGAACGCGAAATAAAATGATCCGAGTCAATCTCTCGCTGCAAGAACAAACGATCGAAATTGCTGATCGTGTGTGGCCAATACAAAAGTACCGCTCGCGAAGCGCGTTTGTCGATGAAGCGACACGGTGGTATGCAACGGCACTTCAAAAGAAGAGACTCAAAGATGATCTCATTCGGGGTCTGCAAGCTATGACTGAGGAGGATATCAAGATCATTGCCGAATGGGAACCTGCAAGCGCCGAACTCCTCGAGCAAGAACTTGTAACCGTAGCATAACGCGTGCGGGCCCTACCTCTATGTCATCTCCAAAACGTGGTGAAGTATATCTAGTGAATCTTGATCCGACCTTCGGGACTGAAATTAAAAAAACCCGGCCATCCGTTGTCGTCCAGAATGACGTTAGTAATCAACACAGCACGATCACCAGCATTGCACCAATCACCAGCACGAAAAAAGTTGTTTCTCCAGTCCATGTTGAAGTCAAAGCGCCAGAAGGGGGCCTGGACACAGACTCAGTTGTTTTGGTGAATCAGATCCGTGCTGTTGATCAACGACGATTACTTCGACGCCTAGGAACATTAAAGCCGAGAACGATGCAACAAATTGACCGGGCAATATCGGTAAACTATGGGTTAATTCTGTTGTAATAAGGTGAATGATGATCAAGTACGTTTACGATCTATGCTGGACGCTGCCCGAAGCAAGCTGAGACTTGCCGAACAACTTTCATCTACTCAATCACCACCTCCTCAATTCCCTCCGGCGCGGGCGGATATTGCATATCCAAACTTTCCAACGCTGCGACAATGCGCTCCGAAATCGCCAGATTGCGATACCATTTCTTGTTGGCCGGAACGACGTGCCACGGCGCCCAGGGCTTATTGCATTTTTTGATGGCGTCTTCATAGGCGGCCATATACTCGTCCCAATGCTCGCGCTCCTTCACGTCGCCGGGGTTGAATTTCCAATTTTTGCTTTTGTCGGCGAGCCGTTTTTCAAAACGCTCCTTCTGTTCTTCCTTGGAAATGTGCAAAAAGAATTTTAAAATCGTCACCCCGCCGTCGGCCAGCAGCTTTTCAAAATTATTGATCTGCTCATAACGCGCTTTCCAAACCGCCTCCGGCACGAGGTCGTGCACGCGCACGATGAGCACGTCTTCATAATGCGACCGATTGAACAGGCCGATATATCCTTTCGGCGGCACGTGCTCGTGAATGCGCCACAGAAAATCATGCGATAGTTCCTCAGCCGTCGGCGCTTTGAAACTGGTGACGCGGCAGCCCTGCGGATTCACCCCGGACATCACCTGTTTGATCGTGCCGTCTTTGCCCGCCGCATCCATCGCCTGCAAAATGATCAGCAGCGCGTGTTTGCCCCCGGCATACATCACCTCTTGCAATTCCGCCAGCCGCGCGATATTTTTTGCGGTTTCCGCTTTCGCTCCCTCTTTGTCATATTTTCCCGAATCGTCCGGATCAAAATCTTTGAGCTTGATTTTTTCATCGCGCGGAATTAAAATTGGCTGCTTCATTTAGTCTAACAAGTAAAATGTGTGCAAAAAAAGCCTACGGCCGCAGGCAAAGATTTTCAACACGGAGAAAACGGAGCAAACAGAGATTAAAAAACTAAAGAGAATTTTCCAATCATTGCCTTTTGAATCTTAAAAACAAAGTTAATTATTTTTCCGACGGATTAAATGCTGGAGCTTTTATCCGTTGGCGGCTGTCATCCGTTGGGCAATGTTGTTATTACCCCGATTTTGCATTGTAAGGCTAAATCTGTCACCCAATTGATTTCAGCAACTAAAGGAAAATCGGGGTTTAGCTTTCGTATGTGCAAAATTAAGGTATTATCCTTTTTACATTTTAACAAGAATACAACCATTGTCAAGCCCAAAAACATTCGCGCTAAAAAAATACTTGCTTTTTACAACAAACGGATTATCTTGATTCCGCTAACCTTGTCAAGTTAACGCTTTATCGACTATGGCAACTTTATACCTCACCGAGCAAGGCGCCGTGCTGCGCAAGAGCAGCGATCACTTCATCATCGAAAAGAGCAAAGTGAAGCTGCAAGAGCTGCCCTGCGCCGACGTCGATCACGTCATGATCTACGGCAACATTCAAGTCACCACCCCGGCTCTGTGGGAGCTGGCCGAGCATGGCATCGAGATCGCCTTCTTCACCCGAAGCGGCAAACTGCTCCTCCAGCTCACGCCGCAATCGCCGAAAAACCTGCCGCTGCGCGAAGCCCAATGGCGCCGGCGTTTCGAGCCGGAGTTTATTCTCCGTTTCAGCCAAACCATCGTCGCCGGCAAATTGGACAACGCCCTCGCCGTCATCCGCGATTATCGCGCCAACCATCCCCAGCTGGATTGCGCCGCGGAACTCACCGCCATTGAAACCGGCCGCGACAAGGCCGGAAGCGCCACCGCACTGGACTCCCTGCTCGGCCTCGAAGGCAGCGCCACCGCCGCCTACTTCAAAGTGCTCGGCCGGATGTTCATGCCGCCGTGGCAATTCACCACCCGCAGCCGCCGGCCGCCCAAAGATCCCGTCAACGCCGTGCTTTCCTTCGGCTACGTCATCGTCGGCAATGAGCTGCAATCGCACCTCGACGGCGTCGGCTTCGATCCCTACGCCGGCTTTTATCATGTCACCGAATATGGCCGCCCCAGTTTGTCGCTCGACCTGCTCGAAGAATTTCG
>Ga0247727_10011606_pt1 | contig 15324 bp, 15 predicted proteins | sample WisWelCaveWW1625_FD_202498 | JGI IMG/M metagenome (GOLD analysis project Ga0247727, IMG submission 202498) | Biofilm microbial communities from Wishing Well Cave, Virginia, United States - WW16-25 | ecosystem: Environmental > Aquatic > Deep subsurface > Groundwater > Cave microbial mat | place... | reverse complement strand
CCCCGTGCAGCGACTCCACGATGGACTGGCAGACCGCCAACCCCAGTCCCGTCCCCCGTCCCGGGTCCTTGGTGGTGAAGAACGGCTCGAACAGCCGGGCGCGCAGCGCGGCCGGCACGCCCGGCCCGGTGTCGGCCACGCGCAGCTCGACCCGATCCCCCGATCGGCGCGCGCCGATGGTGACGCGGCCCTTGCCTTCCATGGCGTCTCCGGCGTTGAGCAGCAGGTTGACGATCACTTGGGTGAGACGGCCGGCGCTGGCCGCCACCGGCGGCAAGGCGGGATCCACGGCGTGCACGACTTCCACCCCTTGCATGCGCGGCTGGGGCGCGAGCAGCGACCGCGCGGCCTGGAGCACGGCGCCGACATCGACCGGACCGATCTCCGCGCGCGGCGGGCGGGAGTACTCGAGCAGCTCGGTGAGGATGCGATGGATGCGCTCGGTCTCGACGCCGATCCGCGCCGCCATGTCGCGCACCTCGTCCGGCGTGCTCGGCCCGGCGCGCAGCACCTCGGCGTAGCCGAGCACCGCGGCCAGCGGATTGCCGACCTCGTGAGCCACGCCGGCGGCCAACCGCCCGACCGACGCCAGCTTCTCCGATCGGACGATCTGCTCGCGCTGATCGCGCAGGACCACGCTCATCTGGTTGAACGAGCGCGACAGATCGGCGATCTCGCCCACCCCGTCCTCGGCCACGACGTGCCCCAGATCTCCGCCGGCCACGCGGCGAGCCGCGCGTGAGAGCGCCTCGACCGGCCGCACCACGTAGCGACCCAGGATCCAGGCGCCCGCGCCGAGCAGCACGACGCCGTCGACCAGCGAGAGCCAGAACAAGAGCCCCCTTGCCCTCGAGAGCGGATCGGCGCGGGCAACCGCCATGCGCAAGCGCAAGACGCCCACGGTGCGGCCCTCGTGGCGGATCGGCTGGTACAGCGCCGGACCCCCGTCCAGATCCGCGCGCACCGGCGTCCCCGAACGCAACGCCAGCGCCGCCGCGGGCTCATCCAGCCTCGCCCCCACGGCGCCGCGAGCGCGCTCCTCGCCCGCCACCGCCAGCACGCGCCGGCTCTCGTCTGCAAACACCAGCTCGCGCACGCCCGTCGCGCGCCGCAACTCGCCCGCGGTCTGGCCCAGGCGAGCGATGGCGTCGCCGAGCCCGCCGCCGGCCGGAATGGCGCCGTCCGCCAGGGCCGCCGCGCTGCGCGCGACCAGATCTTCGTGAAGCTCGGCCATGCCGCGATCGGCGGCGACCAGCGAGAGCCAGCCCACCGACACCATCACCGTGAGGGTGACCAGCGTGAGGCCGAGCAGCAGCTGCGCGCGCAGACCCAGGCGCATGCAAGGCGGAGATTAACCCGGAAGGGGCGATTTCGACGTCCTGCGCTGACGCGTCATCGCCGCCAGCCCGGCCGCGACGGTGAGCAGCATCGCGCCTTGCACCAGCAGGCCGACCAGGTCGGCGTAGAGCCCCAGCCATTCGATCGACGGAAGGCCGAGTGGGCGCGGCCGCATCCACCCTCCCTGGCGGAGCTCGTGCAGTCCGGCGCCGGCGAACACCACGGCCAAGAGGCACAGCAGCGCGCCGGAAGCGTTGAAGAAGGCGGTCACGGGAAGCCGCGAGCCCACCCGTCGCAGCAGCACCACGACAAGCGCGGCCAGCGCCGCCCCGGCTCCGGCTCCCAGCAGGATCGCCAGCCGGTCGGCGCCGCGCTCGAGCAGCAGCGCCTGATAGAACAGCACCGTCTCGACCGCCTCGCGGTAGACGGCCAGGAACGCCAGGCCGAACAGCAGCGCCGCGCTTCTTCCGCTCTCGCCCTCGACCTGCCCGCGCAGATAACCCAGCCAGCGCTGCGAGCTGGCCTGGCTGAGCGTCCAATAGCTCACGTAGAAGAGCACGCCCGCCGCGAGCAGCGAGACGATCCCCTCGAGCACCTCCTGGTTGACGGACTGCGCGCGGATCAAGCGCGAGGCCGCCCAAAAGGTGACCCCTCCGGCCAGTAGCGCGCCCCCCCAGCCCAGATGCACGAAGCGGCGCATCGTCCGGCGCCCGGATCGCACGAGCACGCCGAGCAGCAGGCCGACCAGCAACGCGGCCTCGACCCCCTCGCGCAGGAAGATCACCAGCGACGCCAGGAACGCCAGCCGGCCGTGGGGCGCACCCCGGGTGAGCACGGCCTGCGCCTCGCCCAGGAGCCGGTCGACGCGCGCCGCGCGAAGGCCGACCTCGCTCGCCGGGACGTCCGCCCGCATCGCCTCGCGCAGGTCCATAAAGGCGCGTTCGGCGGCCGCGACCAGATCCGCATCCCGCGCGCGCAGCCTGCCCTCGGCGCCCTCGAAGGAGAGATACGCCTCGAGGGCGATCCGCGAGGCCGGATCGAAGCGCCGCGCGGCGTGCTCCTTGACCGCGAGCGCGGCCTTCTGGCGCGCTTCATCGAGCGGGTCGCGCGACTCGCGGTAGCCAAGAACGCGCAGGTACGAGAGGGCATCCGCGGCGGCGCCGGCGGCCATCCCGGACCGGCCCAGCGCGGCGCGCAGCTCCGCGTCCGAGCGCAAGGTGATCTCTCCGAGCGCCGGCGCATCGACACCCGCACGGCGCAGCGCAAGACGGCCGGCCGCCGCACGCCGCGCGTGGGCGAAGCGGAAGACATGGAAGGCCATGCTCCAGCGCTCTTCCTCGGACAGCGTGGGGAACGCGGCCATCGCCGTGCCGTTGACCCCGAACGAGATCGCCCCGAACGCCCGATACGGGCTGAGCCCGGCGAGCACCTCGGGATCGTGGAAGTCGCGGGGAGGGGGGGAGAGCTCGCGGGCGCGCGGCGTCCCGGCGCGACCATCCGCGCCGTGGCAGGCGACACAATGCGTGGCGTAGAGCCGGGCGCCGAGCTCCGGCGGCGGCGCCGTGGCCGGTGCGATGATCAGGCGAAGCCTCGCGACCACCTCGTCGCGTAGTGAACGGCAGCGGCGCGTCACCTCGGCGGCCGGGGCGCGGGCCAGCACTGCGCCCTCGATCGCGGCCAGATCGGCCGTCGTCGCTGGAGGCAGCCCCGGCACCCGCTCCGCCATGGCCCGCGCCTCCTTCACGAACGAGAGCTGCTCGCGATATTCGAAGTCGCTGAGCACGCGGCCATCGCGCACCGCCCCCCCGTAGTCGGCCGCCACGTAGTCGAGCACACCGACCAGCAGACGCGCGTCCGTCTGGCCCTCGGACGTGGCGGCCAGAGCCGCCAGGCACAGCGCGATCATTCCGCCGTCGCGGGAGGCCGCCACATGCGGATGGTGGTGACCGCGCAGAGCACGGTGATGGCGAGCAGCATGCCGGCGCCGGAAAGCGGCATCAGCGCGGCCAGCCGATCCGAGCCGTAGTGGATGAGCCACGGCGCCGCCAGGTGCAGGAGCGACAGCGCCCAGGACAGGAGCAGCCACGCCACCGTCGTGCCCGGTCGCAGCCCGGCCAGCATGAACAGGTGCGAGACGATGAGCAGCAGCACGGGCACGGTGAAGAAGTGGAAGTGGCTGGCCTCGAGCAGCTTGCGGTAGCTCATCCCCACGACCATGGGCTGCGCGTCGTCCGGGGCAAGCTCGATGACCGGCCCTCCGCCGGATCCGGCCGCCGGCGGCGCGGCCGAGTAGTAGTCGCGCGTCCCCGCGAAGATCCGCTCTCCGGTGAGCTCGTACGCATAGAGCACCGCGGTGAGCAGCCCGATCAGCGTGAACGCCACGTAGGCGGTGAACACCAGCTTGGCTTCACGCGACAGGTTCCACAGGCGCACGCCCCCGGTCCCGAACGCGCGCATCAGCGCCCCTCCTGGCAGCGCGCGCAGATCCCGTAGATCTCGTGCTTGTGGCTCACCACCCGGAAGCGATGGGTGCGCGCGACCTCGTCCTGAAGCTCCTCGATGGCCGGGTTCTCGAACTCCTCGACCCGCCCGCAGGACGTGCAGATGAGGTGATCATGGTGGCCGCCGCCGGCGCGCTCGTAGCGGGCCAGGCCTTGACCGAAATGGCGCTCGTCGGCCAGACCCGCCTCGCAGAGCAGCCGCAGCGTGCGGTAGACCGTGGCGTAGCCGACGCGCGCGTTCTTGCGGCGGACCTTGTCGAGCAGCTCCGAAACGGTGATGTGGCCGCCCGCGCGCGAGAAGACATCGACGATGGTATCGCGCTGCCGGGTGCTCTTCAGCCCGCGACGTCGGGCGAACTCGTCGAAGGCGGTCCGCAGGCGTGCGGTCGGGGGCACGGGCTACGGTGAGAGCGGGCGCGCTCCGGCGCCGCCTCGCGCCAACACCAACTCCTCGAGCATCAGCACGGCCCGCCGGACGCCTATCGCCATCGACCGCGACGAGATGGTCGCGCCGCTGACCGCGGAGATGTCGTCGTGCGCACGGATGGCGTCCGACGAGCGCTTGCCGACGAACTGATTGCGGAAGCGAGGCGAGCGCACCTCATCGCCGCGCGGCTCGCGATAGGCCAGGATCTCCATGCGCTCCACACGACCGGACGTGTCCAGCAGCACCGCGAAGGTGATCGGCAGGCTCAGACCCTGCTGCTCGTCCACCACGGCGTAGCCGTCGATGCGCCGGCCGGTGAGCCCGACGTAGAAGGTCTGCGCGGCGCGGCCCGGGTCGTAGCCCAGACGTGCGGCCAGGCGGCCGCGCTGCTCGGCGGAAAGGGGCACCTTGAAGAAGGTGACGCGCTCGCTCTTGGGGAAGAACTCGGTAAGTGCTTGGCGCGTGGTGAGGTAGACGGCCTGGGCATGGCCCGTTCGATGCGGCAGCAGGACGATGGACAGCAACAGCAGCAATCCCGGCACGCCGGAGCGCCGGCCTCGCTTCGTCCGAATCTGCTGGGTGGGCAAAAGCGCCATCATCGTGTTCGTCGTCATCGTCGTCAATGAAAATGAATTTGATTTTCAATATTGATTTAGTCCACTCCGGCCCCCGTGTCAACCCCCCGGAACCGCAAAAGCACGCGGACCTGGCGCGTTCGCGGCACGCCCTTTACAGCCGGGGTGCCAGCGTGCTATGTGTTGAAAACACTTGGAATTTTCACCAACTGTCCTGGGGATGCTTGCCTGCCACCGCTGACGCGACGGCCGCCTACCGCGCCCGGTTCGCCGCCCTTCCTCCCGCGAACTTTCGCCCGCTTTTGGGCCTGCAGGTCTCCTCGCTGGGCCTGGGAACCTATCTGGGCAAGCCCGATGACGCCACCGATGCCGGCTACACGGCTTCCGCCCGGACCGCGTGGGGGCTCGGCTGCAACGTCATCGATACCGCGATCAACTATCGCCATCAGCGCAGCGAACGCGCGCTGGGCCGGGCGATTCGCGAAGCCGTCGGCAGGGGAGAGATCCGCCGCGAGGAGATCGTGGTCGCCACCAAGGGGGGCTACCTGCCGTTCGACGGCCAGACACCCGCGGACGCGGCGGGCCACCTGCGACGCACCTACGTCGACTCCGGCCTGTGCCGGCCCGACGAGATCGTCGCCGGCTGCCACTGCCTCGCCCCGTCCTACCTGGACAGCCAGATCGAGCGCAGCCTGCAAAACCTGGGAGTCGACACGATCGACATCTACTACCTGCACAACCCCGAGCAGCAGCTCGACGAGGTCGACGCGGCCGTCTTCGCGCAGCGCATGCGCGCCGCCTTCGAGACGCTCGAGCGCGCCGCCGGCGACGGACGCATCGCCCTGTACGGCACGGCCACCTGGAACGGCTACCGGGTCTCGGAAAACGCCAGGGAGCACCTGTCGCTGGAGGAGCTGGTCGATCTGGCGCGCGAGGTCGCCGGCGCGGGCCATCGCTTCCGTGTCATCCAGCTCCCGCTCAACCTGGGCATGCCCGAGGCCCTGGTGAACACCACGCAGACGGTCGGGCGCGAGCCGGTCTCGGCGATCGAGGCGGCCGCGCGCCTGGGCATCACCGTGATGGCCAGCGGCTCCCTCCTGCAGGGGCGTCTGGCGCGCCGCCTGCCCGATCCGCTGCGCGAGCTGCTGCCGGGGCCGACCACCGACGCCCAGCGCGCGCTGCAGTTCGTCCGATCGGCGCCGGGTGTGACCGTGGCGCTGTGCGGCATGAGCCGCCCGGAGCACGTGGCCGAGAACCTCGGGCTGGCCAGCCTGCCCTCCCTGTCGGAGGCGGAGTTCCGCAAGCTTGTGGTATGAAGCCTGACGTGGCGCGCAAGGTCACGGTCCTCCACCACGACAACTGCTTCGACGGCACCGCGTCGGCGACGGTGTTCACCGCCTTCTATCGCGCGGCCGTGGACCCAAACGGCCGCTTCCGCTATCGCGGCGTCCATCATCGCATCGGCAACCCGTTCGAGCCGCGCTGGTTCGACGGCGACGTCAACGCGGTGCTCGATTTCCGCTACTCCACGACCGACAAGCTCAACTGGTGGTTCGACCACCACGTCAGCGCATTCGCCAATCCCGAGGAGCGCGCCCATTTCGAGGCCGACCGATCCGGGCGGAAATTCTACGACCCGGCCGCGCGATCCTGCACCAAGTTCATTGCCCGCGTGGCCCGCGAGCGGTTCGGCTGGGATCCCGGACCGCTGCAGGATCTCATCGACTGGGCCGACCTCATCGACGGCGCGCAGTTCCAGAGCGCCCAGTCCGCCGTGGAGCTGCGCGAGCCGGCGCTGCGGCTCATGACCGTCATCGAGGCCAACCGCGATCGTGAGTTTCTGCCCAGCATCATCGTTGCGCTGCTCACGGATCCGATCGACCGCGTGGCGGCGCGGGGCGACGTACAGACCCGCTTCGCCGCGCTCTACGCCCGGCACGAAAAGGCCATCGCCATGGTCAAGGCCCGCGCCGAACAGCGCGACGGCGTCGTCTCGTACGACCTCTCCGACACCCGCATGGACGCGATCAACAAGTTCATCGCCTACTACCTTTTTCCCGACTGCCGCTACACCGTCGCCGTCAGCCTGTCGGAAACGCGCGCCAAGGTCTCGGTGGGATCCAACCCTTGGGGCGCCGTGCCCCGACAGCACGATCTGGCGCGGATCTGCGAGCGCTACGGCGGCGGCGGGCACCCGGTGGTCGGGGCCATCTCGCTGCAGCCGGCGGACATCGAGCTCGCCCGCACCACGGCGCGCGAGATCGCCGAAGAGCTACGCCGCCCGGTCACATGACCAAGGAAGAGTTCCTCGCCTCGCTGGCGGCACTGGAACGCGAGCACGACGACCCCGAGGCCAACGCGGCCTGCTATCGGGTGGAGCGCTGCAAGTCCTGCTCGGAGTGCACCTTCTGCACCGACTGCGCCGACTGCTATCGCTGCACGCACTGCAGCGGCTGCACGGGATGCTCGGGATGCTCGCACTGCGCGCAGTGCCAGGACTGCCACGCGTCTGCCTACCTGGTCGAGTCGCGGCGCTGCACGCGCAGCTCGTATCTGGTGCGCTGCCTGGCGTGCGTGGACTGCACCTACTGCTTCGGATGCGTGGGTCTGTTGCGCCGCGAGTTCCACATCCTCAACATCCCCTACTCGCGCCAGCAGTACTTCGAAGAGGTCACGCGCCTCAAGCGCGAATTAGGGATATGAACGGACGATAGCCTCTGTCACGCGCTCCGCGCGTACCCCTTGTAGACGGCATCGTTGCGTCGATGGGTAATGCGCGAGAAACATATGTTATTTTAGGGACTTACGAAAGCCCCGCTAGGGCATCAGAACCGTTGACCGCAGCGCTGTAAGCTGGCTAAGGTACGCGCGAAATGGCGCTGGACCCGCGAATCATCCCGGTCTCGATCGAGGACGAGATGAAGACGTCGTTCATCGACTACGCGATGAGCGTCATCATCGCCCGCGCCATCCCGGACGTGCGCGACGGGCTCAAGCCCGTGCACCGGCGCATCCTCTACGCGATGCTGCGCGAAGGGCTCACCCACGGCCACACCTACAGCAAGTGCGCCGGCATCGTCGGCGAGGTCTTGAAGAAATACCATCCGCACGGCGACGCCGCGGTCTACGACGCGCTGGTCCGCCTCGCGCAGCCCTGGAACATGCGCTACCTGCTGGTCGACGGGCAGGGCAACTTCGGATCCGTCGACGGCGATCCGCCGGCGGCCTACCGCTATACCGAGGCGCGGCTCACCAAGCTGGCCGAGGAGCTGCTCTCCGACATCGACAAAGAGACCGTCGACTTCCAGCCCAACTACGACGGCAAGGAGCAGGAGCCCGTCGTCCTGCCCTCACGCATCCCCAACCTGCTGATCAACGGCTCGTCGGGAATCGCCGTCGGCATGGCGACCAACATCCCGCCCCACAACCTGCGCGAGGTGGTGCGCGCGACCGTCGCGCTCGCACGCAATCCGGCGATCACCCTCGACGAGCTGCTCGAGATCGTGCCGGGCCCCGATTTTCCCACCGGCGGCTTCATCCTGGGGCGAAACGGCATCCGCTCGGCGTACGCCACCGGTCGCGGGCAGATCGTCATGCGCGCACGCACGCTGCGCGAGGAGCTCAAAGGCGGCCGCGAGGCGATCATCGTCACCGAGATCCCCTACCAGGTGAACAAGGCCAAGACGGTCGAGAAGATCGCCGAGCTGGTACGCGAGAAGCGTATCGACGGCATCTCCGACCTGCGCGACGAGTCGGATCGCGACGGCATGCGCGTGGTCATCGAGCTCAAAAAGGACGCGATCGCCGAGGTCGTGTTGAACCAGCTCTACAAGATGACGCCTCTCCAAGAGAGCTTCGGCGTCATCAACCTGGCGATCGCCGACGGACGGCCGCTCCTGCTCACCCTCAAGGACGCGCTGGCGCGCTTCGTCGAGCACCGCCGCATCGTGGTCACGCGGCGCTCCGCCTTCGAGCTGCGCGAGGCCGAGCGCCGCTACCACATCCTCGAAGGCTACCGCATCGCGCTGGACCGGCTCGACGCGGTGATCGCGTTGATCCGGCGCGCGCGCGACTCCGCCGAGGCCCGCGTCGGCCTGATGACCTCGTTCGGTCTGAGCGAGATCCAGGCGCAGGCCATCCTCGACATGCGGCTGGCGCGGCTGACCGCCCTGGAGTCCGACAAGATCACCACCGAGCTGGAGGAGACCGCCAAGCTCATCCACAGCCTGCGTGAGCTGCTCGACGACGAAGGCAAGGTGCTGGACGTGGTGGTGCGCGAGTTGGAGGCCATCGACCAGGAGTTCGGCGACGAGCGCCGCACCGAGATCCTCTCCGAGGCGGCCGACATCTCGCTCGAGGACATGATCGCCGACGAGGACATGGTCGTGGCGGTAACCCACTCGGGCTACATCAAGCGCAATCCGGTGTCGCTCTACCGCGCGCAGCGGCGCGGTGGACGCGGCGTGGCCGGCATGGAGACGCGCGAGGAGGACTTCGTCTCGCAGATCTTCGTGGCCTCGACGCACAGCCACATCCTGATGTTCACCAACACCGGCCGCGCCTACACCAAAAAGGTCTACGAGGTGCCGCAGGCCGGCCGTGCCGCGCGCGGCAAGGCGCTCGCCAACCTGCTCGACCTGCGCGAGGGGGAGCGGGTGGTGCAGATGCTGCCGGTGCGCGAGTTCCGTGAGGGCCAGTTCGCGCTCATGGCCACGCGCTTGGGCGTGGTCAAGAAGACCGACCTGATGGAGTTCGACGCCATCCGCGCCACCGGCATCATCGCCATCCAGATCGACGACGGCGATCAGCTGATCGACGCGCAGCTCACCGACGGCGCGCGTCACGTCCTGCTGGCCACGCGCGGGGGCATGGCGATCCGTTTCCCCGAGGACCAGGTGCGCGCGATGGGGCGGGCGGCGCGCGGCGTGATCGGCATCCGCCTGGAGGAAGGCGACGCGCTGGTGGGCATGTCGATCCTGGAGGCGGAGTCGACAGCCAGCATCCTCACCGTCTGCGAGCAGGGCTTCGGCAAGCGCACCGACGCCACCGAGTACCGCGTGCAGAACCGCGGCGGTGTCGGCATCATCACCATCAAGACCACCGACCGCAACGGTCCGGTGGTGGGCTGCCGCATCGTGCAGGACTCCGACCACCTGATGACCATCACCGACGGCGGCAAGATCATCCGCATGCCGGTCGGCGGCATCTCGGTGATCGGCCGCAACACCCAGGGCGTGCGCCTGGTGCGCCTGGAGGAAGGCGAGAAGATCGCCGCGGTCGAGCGCCTGGCCGAGGCCGAGGAAGAGCCCGAGCCCGATGGATCCGCAGAGCCGCCGGCTGCTTGAGCGCGCGCTGAGGGTGATCCCCGGCGGCGTCAACTCGCCGGTGCGCGCCTTCCGCGCCGTCGGTGGCGAGCCGGTGTTCGTCGCCCGCGGCGCGGGCGCGCGGCTGTGCGGCGCCGACGGGCGCGAGTACATCGACTTCGTGATGTCCTGGGGCCCGCTCATCCTGGGGCACGCGCACGACGAGGTGCTGCGGGCGATCACCGCCGCGGCGGGAGACGGCACCACGTTCGGTGCACCTACCGAGCGCGAGGTGGAGTTGGCCGAAACGGTGGTTGCGGCGATCCCGGCCGTCGAGAAGCTGCGGCTCGTCTGCTCGGGCACCGAGGCGGCGATGGCCGCCGTCCGCTTGGCGCGCGGCTTCACCGGGCGTGCGGTGATCGTCAAGACCGACGGCGGCTATCACGGCCACGCCGACGCGCTCCTGGTCAAGGCCGGCTCGGGCGTGGCCACGCTGGCCCTGCCCGACTCCGCCGGCGTCCCCGAAGGTACCGCCCGCGACACCGTCGTCGTGCCCTACAACGATCTGGCCGCGGCCGATGAGGCGCTCGCGCGCCACGCCGTCGCGGCGCTGATCGTCGAGCCCGTGGCCGGGAACATGGGCGTCGTCTTGCCCCTGCCAGGCTATCTCGAGGGCCTGCGTGCCGCGACCGAACGGGCCGGAGCGTTGCTGATCTTCGACGAGGTGATCACCGGCTTCCGCGTGCGCTACGGCTCGTGCACCGAGGTGCGCGCCGACCTCTACTGCCTCGGCAAGATCCTAGGGGGGGGGCTTCCTCTCGGCGCCTACGGCGGCCGCGCCGAGGTCATGGATCGGGTCGCTCCGCTAGGTCCCGTCTACCAGGCCGGCACGCTGGCGGGAAACCCGCTGGCCGTCGCCGCCGGACTGGCCACGCTCGCGGTGCTCCGGCACAAGCCGCCCTACGCGCGCCTCGAAGCGCTTGCACGCCGTCTCGCCGAGGGAATTGGCGGTAACGTCAACCGCGCGGGCTCACTATGCACCCGCTTCTTCTGCGATGGCCCGGTCACCGACTACGCCTCCGCGCGCGCCGCGGACACCGACGCGTTCGCGCGCTGGCATCGCGGCCTGCTCTCGCGCGGGATCTACTGGCCGCCCTCGCAATTCGAGGCCGCCTTCGTGTCGGCCGCCCACACCGAGGCCGACATCGACGCCGCCATCGACGCCAGCCGCGCCGCCCTCGCGTAGCCTGTTCGAGAATACGGGATCGATTTGACCAGCGGCGCCGCGACGTGATAACCACGCCGCGCTTTGACGGGGGGCACCCCATCGATCCAGACGCCCAGAAAATGTGGCGACAGGCGGCGCGTTTCTCCGCGGTCGGCCTTGAATTGGGCGTGGCGATCCTCATCGGCTACCTGCTCGGGGCATGGCTCGACAAGCGCCTGGGCACCCAGCCCTACCTGATGATGCTCTGCCTTCTCCTGGGAATCGCGGCGGGGTTCCGCTCGTTGATGCGCGCCGCCCGGCTGGGGCGCCCCCGATGATCCCGCGCGCGCTGCGCTTCGGGCTGGTGCTCTGGCTGCTGGCCGCGCTGCCGGCGTGGTGGATGGGCCGTGGCGTCGCGTTGGGCGTCGTGCTGGGGGGCGCGCTCGGGCTGGGCAACCTCTGGGTGCTGGCGCGCATCGTCGGCGCGGCCGCGACGGCCCGCGGCGCCCGTGCGGCGCTGCTCGGCGTCCTGCTGGCCACCAAGTTCCTGCTGCTGGCCGCCCTGGTGGTGGCCTGTCTGCGCTACGTGCGCGTCCAGCCGCTCTCCTTCGTCGCCGGGATCTCCATCTTCGTGGTGGCGCTGCTGCTGTCCGGCGCGCGCCACACCTTCGGCGGGGCCACCTCGTGAACCCACACCATACCTGGTTCCACCTGCTCCCCGGCTGGCACTCGCTGGAGGAGTTGGCCGCGCATTACCTGGGGCGCAAGGGACCGCTGCTGATCTTCGACGCCACCCACTTCACGCTGGCGCACGTCGCCGGCGTGCTGCTGGTGCTGGTCGTGCTCACCGGGGCGGCGCTGCGCTACCGCAAGGCGATCGCCGGCAGCGGCGACGACCGCATCGTCCCGCCGCGCGGGCTTTCCGTGCGCAACCTGCTGGAGATGTTCACCGACGCGGTGCTGTCGATGATGACCGGGGTGATGGGCGAGCACCACGCACGCCGCTTCCTGCCGCTGGTCGGTTCGCTCGCCTTCTTCATCTTCCTCTCCAACCTGCTCGGCCTCATCCCCGGCTTCCTGCCCCCCACCGATACGCTCAAGACCAACGTCGCCCTGGCCGCGACGGTGTTCGTGATGACGCACCTCTACGGCCTGCGCGCGCACGGCCTCGCCTACCTCAAGCACTTCCTCGGTCCGGTCTGGTACCTCGCGCCGTTGATGCTGCCGATCGAGATCATCAGCCACCTGGCGCGGCCGGTCTCGCTCTCGCTGCGCCTCTTGGGCAACATCGCCGCCGATCACAAGGTGGTCACCGCCTTCTTCGTCATGGTCCCGCTTCTTGTCCCGCTTCCCTTTCTGCTGCTGGGCGTGGTCGTCGCCATCGTGCAGACGCTCGTGTTCAGCCTGCTCACCACCGTGTACATCTCGATGGCAGTCGCCCACGAGGAACACTAAAAGGAGGAGTCATGCGCATCGCACTGTCCCGACTGGTTGGCCTCGTCGCCCTGTTCGCCCCCGCCCTGGCGTGGGCCCAGGACGCGGCCTCCAACGAGAGCGACGAAAAGAAGTGGATCGCCCTGGCCTGCGGCTTCGGCATCGCCATCGCCGCGTTCGGCGGCGCGCTGGGCCAGGGCCGCGCGGCCTCCGCCGCGCTGGAGGGGATCGCCCGCAACCCGGGGGCGGCCGAGAAGCTGTTCACCCCGATGCTGCTCGGACTGGCGCTGATCGAGTCGCTGGTGATCTACTCGCTGATCATCTCGTTCCTGCTGCTCGGCAAGCTCGGCTAGCCTGGCTTCGCACCCAACGTCCGCCTTTCGGGCCATGCGCGCCCGCTTCTGATGACGGACTCTCCCCCGCAGCTGGAAGACCCACGCCAACTACCGCGAGCAGGAACGCAAGGACCGCGGGTTCCGCGACCGGACGTGACAGTGGGCTGAATCGCGCCGGTCCCGTGCGCGTCTGCCCGTGCTACATCACGGGCGGATCGAGGTTGTGACGGGCCTCGCTGGAACGCCGTGGGGCTCGTCGGTAGAAGAAACGCAGGAGGTGGATCTCGATGGGGCTCGCTGCGCTTCTGCTCATCTTCGCGCAGGCCGGAGAGCCGGCGCCCGCGGCGCCGCCGCGGCGGGCGGTTCGCTTCGCGTACGAGCGCGGGCCCGCGACGGCCGGCTGCCCCGACGAGGCTGCGGTGCGAGGCGCGGTCATCGAGCGCCTCGGCTACGACCCTTTCACGCCCGACGCGGCCGACATCGTTGCGGTCACGCTCGGCCGGACCGCGCGCACGCTGCGAGCCGAGATCGAGGTCAAGGACCGGCGCGGTCGGGTGACCGGGGCGCGCTCCATCGCCTCGGCGCGCAACGACTGCACCGAGTTGGCCGCCGCCCTGGCGCTGGCCGTCGCGCTCGCCATCGATCCGCTGCTCATCGCGCGGCCGCCGCCCGCCCCGGCGTGCCCGGCGTGCCCGGCGTGCCCCGCGTGTCCCCCGCCGCCGGCGCCCCCACCGCCGCCACCGTTTCACTTCTTCGCGAACGCCGCGGGCCACGCATCCTTCGGCGCCACACCGGGCTTCTTCGGCGCCGGGCTTCGCCTCGGCGGCGGCGTCGGATGGCGGGCCGCATCGCTCGCGCTCGAGGGGCGCGTCGACCCCCAGCTCGGCACGACGGCGGCGTCCGGCGGTGAGGTGGGGGCCACGCTGCTGACGTTGGCGCTCGTCCCATGCGCGCATCGAGGGCCCGCGCTGGTCTGCGCGGTGCTGGCCGGCGGCAGCCTGATGGGGAAGAGCGCCGACATCTCGTCGCCACGCCGCGACAGCTCCTTCTACGCGGCCGCGGGGGGACGCCTGGGCGTCGATCTGCCGCTTAGGCCGCCGTTCTTCGCGGAACTCGCGATCGAGGGCCTCTCTACGCTGACCCGGACCACGCTCGAGGTCGACGACCGGCCGGCCTGGACCACGCCCGCCCTCTCGGCCGCGCTGATCGCGGCCATCGGGGCCCGCTTCCGATGACGGATTCCCCCGCCTCGCCGCAAACCACGGGCGTTGGGAGCCCGTTGGCAGAACCGCAGCACGCCCCCGGACCCGATCTCGACGAGGTCTTTGTTGCGCACGCGGGCTACGTCGGGGTGTCCTTGCGGCGCCTGGGCATCCCCGAGCGCGATCTCGAGGACGTCACGCACGACGTGTTCCTGGTCGTGCACCGTCATCTTCACGACTACGACCCGGCCCGGCCCATCCGACCCTGGCTCTTCGGTATCGCCGTTCGCGTTTCGCTCGCCTACCGGAGGCGGGCGGGCTTCCAAAGAGAGGACATCCGCGCCGACGTCGACCTGCATGCCGCCGACCTCGGTCCCGCTCCCGACGAGCGGCTCGACCGCGAGCGCAGCCGCCGGCTCGTGCTCGCGGCGCTGGAGAGCCTGGGCTACGAGCGCCGGGCGGTGCTCGTGATGCACGACATCGACGGGCACTCGATGCCGGACATCGCGCTGGCGCTTGGCATCCCGCTCAACACCGGCTACTCGCGCCTTCGCCTGGCGCGAGTGGACTTCGAGAATGCCGTGAGGCGCCTCTCGCCTCGGGGCACCCCATGAGCGACCGCGAGCTGCCCGAGCTTCCCGATGACGTGAAGCGCCTGCTCTCCGCCGAGCGCGAGCGCCCGGAGCTCGGCGGCGACGCGCTCGCCCGCGTGAAGAGCCGTCTTGACGCTTCCTTGGCCCGGGGGCCGCACTCCGGAGGCCATGCGCGGCGCTGGCGTTGGCTCTCAATGCTGGCCTGCTTCGCCGTGGGAGTCGCCGTCGGTGCGGTGCTCCACGCCGCGCTCGGCAAGCGCCCCCCGGCGCCGATCGCGACGCTGCCTCCGCCACCCGCTCCACCCGTACCGGTCGCACCCGCTCCTCCAGCTCCGCCGGAGCCCGCTCCGCTTCCCGTGGCGCCCGTCCAGGTGAGGCGCCCGCCGAAGAAGGCCCCACCGAATGCTTC
>Ga0247727_10011605_pt1 | contig 15325 bp, 13 predicted proteins | sample WisWelCaveWW1625_FD_202498 | JGI IMG/M metagenome (GOLD analysis project Ga0247727, IMG submission 202498) | Biofilm microbial communities from Wishing Well Cave, Virginia, United States - WW16-25 | ecosystem: Environmental > Aquatic > Deep subsurface > Groundwater > Cave microbial mat | place... | reverse complement strand
CACCGGCGCGTCGCAAGCCGTCACCGAGGGTGATTTGGCGCGACTCTCCGGTTACGCCGGCCCCTATTATCATTTTCGCGGCGGCCAGGATCCGGCCGTGAATAACGGCGCCAAGTTTACCAACGAAACGGTTGCCGGCGAAACCGGCACGATTCATGGCACGGACGGCGCGGTGACCGGAACTTCTCTCATTTTGTTGAAATCACCCCAAGAAGTCGTGTCTGATATCATTATTGACAACTGGCATCACGCCACTTCACCGGGAAGTTATCAGGCCGAGCTGACCGGGCGCTGGGAAGGTCTGCCGAATAATTTCGATCAAAGCGGCGGCGGCCACTATACGCTGCGCGATCGGCACTTTGAAGATCCGACCGATCCGGCGACGCTCGTGGGTTACGCGACTACCCTTAAAGGCAACGGCGCCAACGCCGCGTTGTTTCGCCCGACCATCGGCCTCGCCGGCAATTACGAAATTTTTGAATGGCATGGCTATCTCGGCAGCGCGGAGGGCGCCGTCCGCGAAGCCACGGATGTGAAGTATAAAATTAAACACAGCGGCGGCGAAAAAATCGTCATCGTCGATCAATCGGTAAATTCCGGGCGCTGGAACTCGCTGGGCGAGTATTATCTGACCACCGGCCAACAGGCGCAAGTTTCATTCGATAATAACGCGAATGGGCCGATCATGGCGGATGCGATTAAGTTTGTTTTTCGCGGCAGCGATCCGAATCGCGACCTCAAGCCGCCGCAACCGCCAAAAGGATTGAAAATTACACAGTAAATTTGAATGAGCATTCGTATGCCGCCGGCATTAAGGCCAACTCGCCATTTTCTCGCTCTCCTGGCCGTTGCACTGGTGATCCGCCTGGCGGTGTTGGGGGTTGGCATTGACCGAGAGCTATTTTATCCCGATGAGCGGGAATACGTTGAGCTCGCCAAAAATCTGGCGACCGACAATGAATTCTCCTACAAAGGCCGTCCCACGTCATTTCGACCGCCCGGCTTTGCCTTCATCATGTCCGCGGTTTTTCGAATGAGCGGCACCACGGCGCCGGTTCCGGTCCGCGTGGTGCAAATTTTTTTCAGCCTGGCGACCATTGTGGTGGTTTATCGTCTCGGGCGGGATGGCTGGGGCGAGCAGGTGGGATTGATCGCCGCGGGTGTTTTTGCTTTTTATCCGACATGCATCGGCTTCAACAATATTTTGTTGACTGAACCGAGCGGTCTTTTTTTCGTGAGTCTCACGTGTTGGATGCTGCTCCGCCATTTGCAAAATCCTCATGTCGGGTGGGCGCTTGGCGCCGGTCTGGCGTTGGGGCTCGGCACATTGATTCGCGACACGTTTTTTTACGGCGGTTTGGTGACGACACTTTTTCTGATCGGCCACAAGTTTTGGGATCGGCGCTATCGGTGGCGCCAAGTGGCGTCGTTCGCCGCCGGCTTTATCCTTGTTCTTTCACCGTGGATCGTTCGTAATACGTTGTTACACGGCCAGCTCACCATGATCTCGACGGTCGGCGGAATCAATCTTTATCTGTGCAACAGCGACGAAACGCCGTTGATTCGCCCCGGCTATATTTTCATCACGCGCGCGGCGTCGGGCGACGACGGTTATTATTACGATAGCCTCTTCCCGGAGATGCGGACCGCCAGTGAAACGGCCAAGCAGAATCTCGCGATGCGCAAAGGTTTGGAATATATGATCGCGAATCCGGGGATAACGGCGCTGCGCTCGTTGAACCGCTTCGTTGATTTCTGGGGACAGGAACGCCTGGTCATCAATCAACTGCTGAACAAGTATTATGGCGAGGTTCCGCTTTTCGTCATGCTGACGATTATCCTGGCGATTTTTGTGTCGTACTCATTCGTCGTGATTGCCGCAAGTTTCGGGTATTGGTTTGTCAGGCTCACGGCGTTCGATATTTTCGGACTGATCTTCATCGCTTATTACACCGGCATGCATACGCTGGTGCTCGGACATCCGCGCTACCATCTTCCACTGTTGCCATTGCTGGCGATTATGGCGGCGCGCGCCTTTCTGGCGCGCGCGGAGATTTTTGCCAATCGGCGGAGTTGGCGCTTCGTGGGTGCGATCAGCGTGACGGCGGTTTTTGTCGTTATATGGACGATTGGACTTCTTTATTTCGATATTGATAAAGTTAAAATGTTGATGAACTGATTGCAGATTGGCAGAAGAGGCGCGAAGGATAGTCCGGCATGAAAGCGCATGAATACGCGGCAATGTTTGACGCCGAACAGAAACACTGGTGGTATCAAAATTTAAGAAACGAAGTCGCTTACTGGATTCAAAGCACCCCGGCCGGGAAGCCGGGTTCCAAAAAAAAATTGCTCGACCTGGGCTGTGGAACCGGCGGCATGCTGTCTCACGTCCAATCGCGGTTTGAAGGCCTTGCCGCGACGGGCATGGATTATTACGCGCTGGCGTTGGATTTTGCCAGACAGCGAACGATTTGCCCGCTGGTGCGGGGCGACGTAAAAAAAATTCCGTTCAATAAAGAAACGTTTGATTTCATCGTGTGTTTGGATGTGCTCTATACCCAAGAGGCGTACCCCGGATTTCAGAAAACGCTCGGCGATATTTATGAGTTGTTGCGGGAGAACGGGATTTTCATTTTGCAATTGCCCGCTTTTGAGTTTTTGAAAAGCCAGCACGACCTGAACTGTCACGGCATGCATCGTTTTACCGCCAATGAAATTCGGGAATGCCTCCACCAGGCGGGATTCCGGCGTTATAAGATTTATTATCGCTACAATCTGCTCTTCGGCTTTGCCTGGTTTATCAGAAAAATTTTGCAGCGGGAAGAAAATGAAAGCCATGTGATCGCGCCCGGGCCTTTGATCAATTTTTTGCTCCATTCATATTTCACCTTCGAGAGTTGGCTGAATAAAAAAGTGCCGGTTCCTTTTGGATTATCCGTGTTCGCCGTCGCTTATCGTTAACGATTGGAATCTGTGATATGGGCATGATGACTGCTCTGGCGGAACGCCCGATGGCGTTTCATCTGTTAAGGAAAATACCCGAATTGAATTTCGGGCAAACCAAAAAGAAAATTCATGAATATTTTGCCCACAACCGCTTGACTCTCGATCTCGGCTGTGGAACCGCGCAATTCTGCCGATGTTTTGCGCCAGAGACCTATCTTGGCATCGACATCTCCGAAAAATATGTCGCCTTTGCAAAAAAACGATATCCGGAATATTCCTTTGCGATTGCCGCGGGCCAGAGCTTGGGCGTGCAGTCCGGGACTTTTCCGCAAATTCTTATCAACGGCGTTATTCATCATTTAAGCGACGATCTGGCGGGATATATGCTCAACGAAGCCCATCGCATCCTGACCGACGACGGCAAATTGCTCCTGATCGAAGATATCGAAACGCATTCAACCAGCATGCTCAGCCGTTTGATTCATTCGATGGATGAAGGCGACAACATTCGGTGGCAGGAGCATTATGAGCGGCTCTTACAACGGCTTTTTAAAATCGAAGTCGCTTTCACGTATTATTCCGGCTTCTGCCATTACGGCCTGTGGCTATTGCGCAAAAAATAACCTAAAATGTGGTACGAAAAATATGTCTGCGCCACTTCTCGATTCTCCGGCTACAGAGAGCAACGAACTTGCTGAGTACAAAACCAAAGGCTATCGCCGCCGCTTTCTCATTCTTATGTCTGCCGCGCTGGCCATTCGTCTCGCGGTTTTCGCCGGTGGAATCGACAAAGGTTTGTTCTACCCCGATGAATCTGAATACCTCGAGCTGGCGAAAAACCTTTACAACGGCGAAGGGTTCTCGTATAAGGGTGAGCCAACATCGTTTCGGCCGCCTGGCTTTCCCTTTCTAATGTCGATCGTCTTTCAGCTTCTGGGCACCACTTCGCCCGTAGCGGTGCGGGGTTTGCAAATGGCGCTCAGTCTGCTAACGGTTTGGATCATTTATCTTGCCGGCCGTGAGGGTTGGGGCGAGCGCACCGGTTTGGTGGCGGCGGGAATTTTTGCCTTTTATCCCTCTCTCATTGGATTCAACAACATTATATTGACCGAGCCAAGTTTTCTTTTTTGCATCAGTCTTGCCTGTTGGGCCGTAGTCCGACACTTGAACAATCCCAAAGCCTGGCAAGTTGGCGGTGCCGGCGTCGCGCTGGGCCTCGGCGCTTTGGTTCGCGATACGCTTTTTTATTCCGGTCCGGTGACGGCGCTTTTCTTGATCGGACTCGCCATCAAAGACCGGCGTTATCGGTGGGCGCATGTGGCGGCGTTTGCCGGTGGTTTTCTCCTCGCCATTCTGCCGTGGTGCATTCGCAATTCGCGGCTGCACGGCGAAATGGCGATGATTTCCACCGTCGGCGGCATCACCTTTTATCTGTGCAATAATGCAGACGCGCCGCTGATTCGCACGCCCAGCATATTTCTGGAGCGGCCGCTGAACCAGACCGAAGGCTATTATTACGAAAGCTTGATGCCCGAGCTGAATGGCCTCAGCGAGCCGGCGAAACAAAATATCGTGGTTCGTAAAGGCCTGGAATACACGCTGGCCAATCCGGGTGTAACTTTTATCCGTATGCTGGGCCGCCTCGTTGATTTCTGGGGGCAAGAGCGCCTGGTCATTAATCAGTTTTTGAAAAAATATTACGGCGATCTCCCCATGCTGGTTACGCTGACCGTAATTGCGGCGGTGTTCGGTGTTTATTCCCTGACGATCGTCGGCGCCGTTTTCGGCTATTTTTGCGCGCGTCTGCGGCCGTTCGAGGTTTTCAGCCTGCTGTTTATCGCTTACTATGTGATGATGCACTTGATGGTATTCGCCCACCCGCGTTATCATATCCATCTGTTGCCGTTTTTGATTATCCCCGCGGCGCGCGCGTTCCTGGCGCGCGCGGAAATCCTGGCAAACCGCCGGAGTTGGCGTTTCATCGCCGCGCTGAGCGTCAGCGGCATTTTTGCGGTCATCTGGATGATTGGACTTTTCTATTTTGATGCGGACAAAATCGCGCCGTTGAAAAATTTATTCAATTAGGAGTAGCATCATCGTGGCCCAAGAAAATATTAAAAAGGAATTTGATCTGCAGCAATTGCAGCAGCGTCTCGTCAAGCAAATCAAAGTCCTTGAAATCGAGAGGAACCTGGCCGGGCGCCGGGGCTTCTGGAAAGGATTGTTCGCCGGCCTCGTTGCGATGATGCTGCTTATTGGCGCGCTGGGATTCGTCGTGCTGCAAAATCCGGCGGCAACGCTTGAATTTGTCACCGAGCAGTTTTTGATGGACTACCTGGAAGGCCTCTTCGCGGGTTTTCCGGACGCCTACATGACCAATAACCGCGAGCGCGTCATTCAAACCCTCGACGATTTTACCAACGCCATGCAATATCAGCGCGTCAGCAAAGACGATTTCCGCGGCCTCGCGCGGCAGATGTTCGCCGCGCTGCAAGATCGCCGGCTCACCTATCAGGAATTGGACGGCCTGCTGGCCGCAATGGAAACCGCGGCAAAACCGGCAGAATAGATTATTTACTTTTTTGCAAAGATTTCACCTTTACTGGCGTAGAGCGGCATCAGCCGCAACCCAACGGGCGCAGCCAAACTCAACCACAAAGGGCACAAAGGACACAAAGAAAGAACACAAAATTTGACTTTTTTTCTTTGTGCTCTTAGTGGCCTTTGTGGTGAAAAAAATCCCTGGCCTGTGGCACTGCGTGGCGCGGTGGGCGCCAAGGCTGGCTTCGTGGTTGTGATAGTTTTTCCAGAGTAAAACCATAAGGAAACGGTTTGGACAGTTCAAAAATTCTAAAAATTCTCGGGGTCTTTTCGTTCGGTTTGGCGGTCGGCGGCTTCGGCGCCGTCACCGTCGTGCGCGAAGCGGTGCCGTTGCAGAATCATGTCTGGATGATCGGCATCAGTCTCGCGTGCGCCGCGCCGATTTTGATCGGACTGATGATATGGTACCTCCGCGTCGTCAATATTTGCCGCCAGATGCTGGGCCCGAAAGGCGGGCAGATGATCAACGCGGTTTTGACCTTTCAACTGGTGAGCAACGCGCTGTTGATCTTGATTCTCATGAGCATTTTTTATGCAGCCATCGCCTGAAGCCTTGCGCCCGCACATCCCCGTCTTGCTCTATCATCGCGTCGATACCGAAGCGGAGTCGCCATGGCGGCCGTTTTGTGTTTCGCCGCAAAATTTCGCCGATCAAATGCGCTGGCTGTCGCATCAGGGCTTCACTACCATTCACCTCGGCCAACTTTTGGATTACTATCGTCACGGTTCTCCGATTCCACCGCATCCCATCGTGATTACGTTTGACGACGGCTACTTTTGCAATTATAGCCGGGCTTTTCCGATTTTGCAGCGTCATGGATTTGTCGCCACGGTTTTTCTCGCGTGCAATTTGCTTCGCCACGAATCCGGCAAAGTCGCGGAGGGGCGGCAGAGCTTCATGGCGTGGCCGGAAATTTTAAAAATGCAGCAAACGGGATGGGAGTTCCATTCCCATGGCCTCGATCATCGCCGCATGACGGAGCTGACCCGCGATGAATTGATGGCGGAGATCGGCATTTCGCGGCAACGCCTGACCGCGCGCCTGGGCCGGCCGGTGGATTTTTTTTGCTATCCGTTCAACGCTTTCGACGCCGAGGTGCAGAAAGTCGTGCGCGCCTGCGGCTATCGCGGCGCTTGCGGCGGTCCGCCTTTTGAAGCCGGCGGCCCGGCGGATGATTACGCCATCGGACGGACGGAAATTTTGTGGGGCGATTCATTTCGGCAATTTGTTTTTAAAATCAATCACGGCTTGAGTTATTATTTTCACGCCAGAAAGCAGCTCGGCAAATTAAAACGCCGCCTGCTGACAGCCGGAGTGCAAAACTTTAGTTTTGCCGTGAATAAATAGATTTTCATTAATCTGATTTGACCAATCAAGGAGCTTATCGCATGAATGTGTTAATCACCGGCGGCGCCGGATTTGTCGGTTCCCATCTCGCGGAAACGTTGTTGCAGCGCGGGCAACACGTCACCATCATTGACGATCTCTCCACCGGCAGCATGGAGAACTTCGCGCACATTCGCCAGTTTCCGCATTTTCGTTTCGCCATTGAGACCATCATGAACGAAGCCGTGATGGATCGGCTGGTGAGTGAATGCGACATGATCTATCATCTCGCTTCCGCCGTCGGCGTCGAACTGATCGTCAATCGGCCCGTCGAAGTGATCGAACGCTGCATTCTCGGCAGCGAAGTCGTTCTTAAAATCGCCAATCGCTACAAGAAAAAAGTGCTGATTACTTCGACCTCCGAAGTTTACGGCAAGAGCAGCAAAGTGCCGTTTAGCGAAGATGACGATCGTATTCTCGGTCCCACCATCAGAAGCCGCTGGAGTTATTCGTGCTCAAAAGCCATCGATGAGTTTTTAGCGCTGGCCTATCACAAAGAGAAACAACTGCCGGTGGTTTTGGTGCGGCTCTTCAATACCGTCGGCCCGCGCCAGACCGGCCAGTACGGCATGGTCGTGCCGCGTTTCGTGCAGGCCGCCATGAACAACCAGCCGATTCGCGTTTACGGCGACGGCACGCAATCGCGCTGCTTCGGTTATGTCGGCGACGTCGTCAACGCGATGACGGCGTTGGTGGAGCATCCCGGAGCGGTCGGGCAGATTTTCAATATCGGCAGCAACGAAGAGATTTCGATTATGGAACTCGCGCAAAAAATCAAGACGATCACCGGCAGCCAATCGGAGATCGTCAAAATTCCATACGAACAAGCTTATGAGCAAGGTTTTGAAGACATGGCCCGCCGCGTGCCCGATCTCACCAAAATTAAAAAAATAATCGGCTACGCGCCCAAAACCAAACTCGACGAAATTATCCTGCGCGTGCGCGATTACTTCGAAGAGCAAAACCGCAACCGCAAGTCCTCCGAATGAAACGCAGCATTTCAGCGCTGGTATGTCGTTCTAATGCGCTCAAGCTCAGAATAAAATTCTAAAAGTTTTATGTTGCCAACGGATGGATGGAAATGCGACCAACGGATTTTATTTGCAAATCCGTTGGTCGTTTTTCCATCCGTTGGGGATTTTTTATTCATTGCGGCTCAAAGGCTATGCTTACGAAGGCTTCAGTTCCGTTCGACTGAAAATCCGGCGTCGTCTTTAAAAAGTGAAATTTTTGCAAAACAGTAAAGAGCCGATCGACAAATAATCCGACCTCGGAGTATCAAATATGTAATTTTCACTGCCATATCTGAAACTCCGAAATAAATTTCGTCTTGTCATCTGGGGTGCAACTCTATTTAAATCAATTTCCGCTAGCTCGCTTTGCTCAGGCATGGAACTTGCAAAATTGCATTCGGCTTTTTTTGCCAGACTATTTATGATCACAGCAATTTAATTTATTGACCGGCCACTGCGCTGCATTTGAGCGCGACCGTTCAATCTCCGTTGCCATTGGATTTAGGAGATCGAGGCAATGCCTTCAAGTTTCAACGGCGCAAAGTTTTTGCACAAGATAAAACAAATTCTTCAAAGAAATTTAACGGCGCCGGGCGCTTGGCTTTTCGTTGGCGTGTTTGCTTTGCAGGCGTTCGGGCTTAATACGCAAGTTTATGCCCAATCGATTTTTGCGCGCGAAAAACAAAAATGGATGGACCGCGACGGCGAGCTGGTTGACGGCAGGATGAATTTGGGATATAATTTTTTAGCGTGGTTTGCCAAAGGCACGCAGGAAGAACATTATAACGAAGTTCGTCAAGCCATCGACAATCTGCTCAATGGCGATTCCTGGCAAAACGGCAACTACGCCAGCGCGTTGATCGGGACGCAACTGTATTATTGTTTCGGCGATCGGCTCCATGCCGCCGAAAGGCAAAAACTGTTGACGAATCTGGAGAATATCCCGACCGACCAGTATTACTTCGGCAACACGACCAGCAACACCGGGATCAACACCATGACGGCGCGCTATATCATGTCGCAGCACGCGAAAAATAAAACGGTGCGCTACAGCGATCCCTCGCTGATCTACGGGCCGCCGAATTTCACCTACAATGGCCGCACCTATACGCGCGGCAACACCTATTCATCGTATGAATTGTCGCGCGATTATCTCTATAGTTGGTTCGAGCGCTATGTGGACGCCGGTTATCTGCAGGGCGAATTGTTTTCGGAAATCTACACCATGCATTTCATCAATTCCCTCGTGACGTTGACGGACAGCCGCATGGTGCAGGATCCGGAGATGCGCCAGCGCGCCAAGCTGGCCGCGGATTTTTTTCTGCTGGAGCACGTCGCCAACACCAATGATCATCACCTGGCCGGGCCGCTGGGGCGGTCCTACATGCAGCTTCACCTGGACGGCTCGCGGCATTTGTTGTATTGGGATTGTTACTGGGGCAAAATGTATCCGACGCACTACGGCCATCCGGATGGGCCTTTTATTCTCGAATATCGCGTGACGCCGCTTATCGAAGATATCGGCCGTTATAATGATGAGCCGGCGGATTACTGGCACGTGGTGCGCGCCACCACACAGGGCGAGCGTTATATTTTCATTGCGAAAGATTTCACCCTCGGCAGCAATCCGGACGGCGGCAACTGGCTGCTCGAGATTAACAGCAATGATCCCGGGCCGTATCCCAAAGCTCGCCCCGGCTCGCCCTTTCGGATCTGGATGAACGAATATCCGGACGATTTGAACCCGGACGCCTGCGAAGGCGAGTGCTATTCGCAGATGGGAACACACGCGCACCAATACAAAAACGCTCTGCTGATGACGCTGGGCGGGGCGCGGCTTTATGAAGCGCTCACCACCAATCGCTGGGATATTGTCGAAAATCACAGCTCCGGTTGGCGTTTTTCGCAGGAAGGCCGGGTCGCTGTGGCGATCAGGCGCGGCGGTTCATCTGCGGCATTGGAAGTGGCGCGCCTCGGCATCGACTATCCGTCGTTGGATGAATTTAAAAATGCGATCCTTACGCGCGCGAAGCTGGAAGGGAATGTATTTGTGACGAGCAAAGGCGACCGCATCGAAGCGCGCTATAATAACACCACGCAGGCGCTGGAGACTTACGTCAACGGCCAGGATCACTGGCGCAACACGCCGCGCCTCGAAGTGGCCACCCATCGCGGCGAAAAAGTCGTCGAGTGGCAAAATAACGTGATGACGCTGCGCAAGCATGGCCGCACGGGAATCTACGATTTCAACCGCTGGACGTATCGCGAAGCGGACGACGGCGGCGTTGTCGATCGCGACCCGCCAAAAACGCCGGCCGGTTTTAAAGTGAGCCAGTGATAAAAATTTCCAAAGAAAACTTTGTAGTTTTGGAAACTTCTCAAAGCCACCCTCCGGGTGTTTGCGGACTTTAAGTACTGTTTAATAAAACCTGTGATCTTAAAGGCTTTTTTTGTTGCGGTTCCCATGTCGTTGCAAAATTCAGGTAGCAAAATAATTGCTGGCAAAATGAGTAGCGAATTATTTTGCCAGAAATCATTTTGCCTTTCAAAAAAATCAGTTGGCAGCTTTTCATCCGTTGGAAATTATTTTTTAATTTTTGGGTTGCGGCTCGTCTGCGTTGTGGTATTCTGTTTACTTCCCCGTTTTCCCTCATTTTTACTGCTCTTCGCCTCTTCCGCAATGTTACGCTAACCGGCTTTTTTGCGGGTATTGAGAAGAATACGCATTATTCAGAGGAATTATGGCCATGCAGAAATCATCGCGCCAGCTGATGCTCGTTCTTCTCATCATCATCGGCGCGGCGCTCAGAATTTTATATCTCGGAAAAGCCTCGCCGTGGCTCGATGAAGCCATCACCTACGACCGCGCGCTGTTGAGCGTGACGGACATTTTCAAAGCCTCGTATGGCTGGGATATTCACCCGCCGACGTATTACGTGATTGCGCATTACATGCTGAATTTCGGCCATTCACCGGAAGCGCTGCGACTGTTCTCCGTTATTTGCGGCGTGCTGTCCATTCCGGTTTTTTATTTTTTAGCGCGGGAAATTTTCGGCCGGCAACGCGAGGCGCTGGTGGCGACGTTGCTGTTGGCGCTCTCCGCTTATCAAATTCGCTATGCGCAGGAAGCGCGCATGTACACGCTGTTCTTTCTCGTTTCGCTGCTGGCGCTGTGGCTTTTTTATCGCGCCTGCAAGCGGCAGCAACCGCGCGACTGGTTGTTGTGGGCCGGCATCAGTATCGTTAATTTTTACGTCCACTATTTCTCGGTTTTTTTGATCGCTTCGCAAGTCGTATTTTATCTTATTCATTTGATTCAAACGAAAAGCCTGTCGCAGCTTTTCAAACGGCATCGCGCTTTCGTGTGGGCGGCTCTCGTTTTGCTGGCGGGATGTTTGCCGGCCGTGCCCTTGTTGGTGCAACAGGCGAGCGCGAAAATCGGCAGCTACGGCGTCAAACAGCCGACGGCGAATCCGCTGATGTATGGGCTCGTTTTTATGAAATACAGCTTTTATCCCAATACCATCGCCAACCCGCTGTGGGAGCGCGGCCTGAAATATATTTTCGGCGCGTTCATTTTTTTCGGCTCCCTCTTCGCATGGAAAGAGCGGAAGGATATTATCATTTTTGCATTCACCATTCTCGCCGTCTCGCTCACGCTGGCGTGGTTCGCCTCGCACGTCGTGTTTTTCTCGCTCACGTTTCGTTATCTCTTTTTCCTGAATGCGCCGATGCTGCTTTTGCTGGCGCTGGCGATAACTGCCGTTGCCGATAAAATCACGCTGCCGAAAAAGACGCTGGCGCTCGCCGCGGTGCTTGGCGCGATCGGTTTGCTGGAGGCTTATATTCTCACGCATTATTATCAAAATCCCCGCACTGCGGACTGGCGCACGGGTTTTTCGTACATCAAGCAAAACTGCCGGGAAGATGAGGCGATTATTCCGGTGCCGGCATACGTGAGTTATGTCGCGCGCTATTATCTCGTCGGCGATAAAAATCACGCGCGCGTTTTCTGGGAACACAACACGACGCCTGCCGGGCTGGATTCTCTGCTGGAGCGGCACCAAGGCCTCTTTGTGGTGGTGACCGACGATATGTATCCGCCGGAGCATCGGCAAAGGGTTGACAACTGGCTCGCCGCCAACGGGCGCTTGCTGTGGGAAGACCCCAATTTTCCGGGCAATGTCATTTGGTATGCCAATAAAGCTTCGCCGCTTGGCATGAATAATTCAGAAAACGATCCGCAGTAAAATTAAACCGCCGGAGCTTACTTAAGCCCGGCGGTTTTTATTTTTCGACCTCGTGCGCAAACAACTTCAGCTCCGGCGCGCTCTCGGAAAGGCGAAGAGTTTCGGCTCTAAAATTCTGTGCATACGAAGTGAAGAAAGTTAAATTAGACAAAATGCCGTCCCTGTTACACAATAAAATGATTTGATTTCTGAAACCATTTATTAACCATCATGTTTACGAAAGTGAGAATGTCATCGTGAAATTTCGAGCCATCTTTTTCACCGGCATTGTTCTGTTGAAGCTTCCCACGCTGCTCGTCGCGCAGAGCAAATTCAAATACATCGGCGCCAAAGCTTGCATGCCCTGCCATTTGACGCCGAAGCAGTAACCGGCACAAGATAATCTTGCCCTCAATTTTGCCATGTTCCGGTGTATAAATTTTGGGGATGATTTGTGTATCCACGGTAAACTTTTTGCAGAAATGTCTCGGTGGACAGGCCATATTTTTTTCAAAACCAGCCAACTCTTTTTTTAAGCCTGCAAGACCAACCTGTTTGACGGTAATTTGTTTCCACTTTTGGCGGGTGGTAGAGATTGTTTTCATCGCAATTCACTCTCTTGCAAAATTCCTAACAATTATTTCGGTTGCTTGCCGTCACGTAATATACATAAATCGAGCATGAACGGCAATCACCAACTTCACTTCGTCTTAAACTCATACACCCGTCCCATTCCTCCACCGGCGGGTGTTCGATAAAATTCAGGCAGCGATTCACATAAATGCGCGGAGCAGAGGTTGGGCGCCCGCTGTTATTTCAAAACATATAACGCAAAGCTTCTTCAAGGATATCGATAAGTTTGGGGGCTTCTTGCAGTTGCACGGCGCGGCGTTTGGAGATATGCTTGTGGTGATAAGGCGGGCGAATGCCGGGATGCTTGGCAAAGTTGTCGTAACGGAAAATTTCGTTTTTGTCTTTGACGTACTCGTAGCGGTATCGCGGCTTTGTAACCAGATTCTCAAGGATCAGTATTTCCTCTGAGAAATCAATGTAAGAGCCGTCCAACAAGATAACCTTGCCTTCAATTTTGCCATGTTCTGGCGTATAAATTTTGGGGGTGATTTGCGTATCTGCGATTGCCCAATGATTCTATAAAAGGTTATCGATGATGTGTAAATATTTTTCAAATTTCATTCAAGGCCCCTTTTTTGGATGTCTTGATAGAGATCATTCAGTCCCAACCAATCAATAAAATCATTGCATTCGTCCAATTCGGCGCGTTCGATTTTTTGGAGAAAGAGCTGGGTGGACATGCCGTATTTTTTTTCAAAAGCAGCCAGTTCTTTTTTTAAACCGGCTATACCGACATATTTGACGGTCATCGTTTTGAATTTTTTTTCGCTGTCGTTTGCATTGAAAATCACTCCCGGCAAAATTCTCAAGTATGGTTTTGATTGCTTACTGTCACGCAATATACAGAAATTAAAAACCAAATGCAATCCCCAATTTACTTCGTCTTAAACTCATACACCCCGTCCCATTCCTCCAGCGGCGGGTGTTCGATAAAATTCAGGCAGCGATTCACGTAAACGCGCGAGGGGCCGTCGGCGGCGAAGCGGCGGAGGACGCGCTGAAATTCTTTGAGGGCGTTGTACCACTCGCGCTTTTTGTAATAGTCCAGCCCCTGTTGATAAACCCCGAGCAACAAATCTTCTTCAAGCGTCGGCAATTTTTCCATGCCGCAGAGCTCGTAAATTTTCACCGGCTGCTTCTTGCCTTTCACCTTCACCAGATCCAGCTCGCGGGCGCGGGCTTTCTTTTTCACCTGCGTGTAGGTTGATTCCGAAATGATGATCGCCGTGCCGTACTGCTTGTTCGCGCCTTCGAGGCGCGAGGCGAGGTTCACTTCGTCGCCGATGACGGTGTATTCGAATTTTTGCGCGGAGCCGAGATTGCCGACGACCACCGTGCCGGTGTTGACGCCGATGCCGACCTGAAAAAAATCGCGCGTATCCGCGGCCCAGCGCTTTTGAATCTCGCGCAGCGCCGCCATCATTTCGCACGCGGTGGCGCAGGCTTTTTCGGCGTGCTCGGCATAATGATGCGGCGCGCCGTACAGCGCCATCACCGCGTCGCCGATGAATTTATCCAGCGTCCCCTGCTGGCGAAAAACGATTTCCACCATCTCGGTCAGATACTCATTCAAGCGCTGCACGATAAATTCCGGCGGATGCTTTTCGCAATAGGTCGTGAAGCCGCGAATGTCGCTGAACAGAATCGACAGCTCGCGTTTTTCGCCGCCGAATTTGGGCATCTGGCCGCTGGCCAGCATTTTGTCGACGACGCTCTTCGCCACGAACTGCGAGAACACGCGGCGCACGAAGCGCTGCTCGCGGCGCTCGAAAAAAACCAGTTGCGCCGAATTGCCGATGTAGCTCAACACGATGGCGATCACCGGCCCGATCATCGGGATCCAGATTTGTTTGGCCGAGAAAAAAAACATCGCCGCGACGAACAGCGCCAAAATTTCCAAAACCCCGAAAACCACGCCGATGAGCGCGCGCGTCGGCAGCACGATGAGCATCGTGAGAAAGCTCGCGGCGACGATCATCGCGATATTGCTCCAGTATGGCGCCATCGCGATGAAGTCGCGATCCAGCAGCGTGTTGAGCGCGCTGGCATGCACCTCGACGCCGGGAATTTTGCGTTTCTTCCCTTCGTAGGAAAAAAACGGCGTGAGTTTGTTATCCTGCAGCTCTTCGACCGACGCGCCGATGAAAACGATTTTATCTTTGAAGGTGCCGGCGATCCGATGCTCTTCAAAAATATCGGTGTCTTCAATCGCGCCGAGATCGAACGTGCTGTCATCGAGAATATCGGCCAGTGAAAAAGTCGGGAAGGTTCCGGCGGGGCCGCGAAAATTAATCAGAAACGTGTTGGGGCTGTAACCGGGAATATCGAGATCGTTCAAACGGAGGGCGGCGCCGTTGCGGCCGGCGTGATCCAGCACGGCCTGGCCTTTCGTCAGACGCAGGTACGCCCGCAGCGCCAGCGGCAGATATTTTTGATTGTTGAATTCCTGATAGAGCAAGTAGCTGCGAATAAAACCGTCATCATCCTCTGGCACATTGACGATGACCCAGTCGGCA
>Ga0247727_10011604_pt1 | contig 15329 bp, 11 predicted proteins | sample WisWelCaveWW1625_FD_202498 | JGI IMG/M metagenome (GOLD analysis project Ga0247727, IMG submission 202498) | Biofilm microbial communities from Wishing Well Cave, Virginia, United States - WW16-25 | ecosystem: Environmental > Aquatic > Deep subsurface > Groundwater > Cave microbial mat | place... | reverse complement strand
ACAATTCCTTCTTCTGAAGTGAAAAAGTCAAGATCACGACTCTGACGGTGTTTTAAATAGAAATAGGACAGAGCCGTTCCCCCCGTCAGATAAAACTGCTGACTATCAGGGATTCCACCGAAATGCTTTAGAATTGCTTCCTGAACCTGATTAATAATTCGCAAAAAAATCCTCCCAGAATGCCCTGACTTCCCAGGGAAGAAATCGTTTTATGTTTAAAAACACTTGTTTGAGTTCTTCATTTCTAAAATTTTTCAAAAGAAATTTAATATCTTCGGTTCTTCCCATCGAGATGACTTGCTGGACATACATCTCCAGGGAAGCCGGGGAAGAAAGATCCAGATCGACATTGTCTTTAATAAACCAAAATAATTTTGGGCTAGGGTTTATTTTCATTTTCTCAATTCAAGATCTGCCCATCCCGCATCTGAATCGTGCGATGCGCAAGACTTGCCAGATACTTATCGTGCGTCACCATGACAATGGTCTGTTGATTCTCGCGATTCAGGTCTCTTAACAAATGGATGATATCCTCACCCGTTTTAGAATCCAGATTTCCCGTCGGCTCATCACAAAATATAATCTTAGGTGTATTCATCAACGCCCGGGCAATGGCCACACGCTGCTGCTCGCCGCCGGAAAGTTGATTAGGTTTATGCTCGACTCTGTTTTTAAGTCCCATTCTTTCCAATAGCGCCAAGCCGCGCGTCTGTTGCTGTTGTTGATCGGCCATATCGCTTTTGATTAAACCCGGCAAAATCACGTTTTCTAAAGCGGTAAATTCCGGCAACAAGTGATAAAATTGAAACACAAAGCCCACCTTCTCGTTTCTCATGACAGCGCGTTTATGGTCACTCATTTTATATATGTCTTGACCATCCAGCGAAACCTGTCCTTGGCTGGGCTTGTCTAAACCGCTTAAAATATGTAAGAGCGTAGATTTGCCGGCCCCCGATGGGCCGACGATCGCGAAGAAATCCCCTTCTTGAATTTTTAAATTAACCCCTTTAAGAACATGCAACTCCTTAGCCGCCTGATTATAAATCTTATGGACATCCAAAGCCTCGAGCATGGGGTCATTCGTATCTTAAGGCATCGACCGGTTCCAAATTGGCCGCCTTGGCCGCCGGATAAATCGTTGCCAGAAAACTAATCAAAATCGCGCTGCCGACGATCATCAAAATATCGCTTAACTGGACAATCACCGGTAACCGGTCCACGTAATAAATCTCCTGCGGCAATTTAATGAATTGATATTTTTTAAGGAGCAAACACAGTCCGACGCCGCCGACCAATCCCCAAAACGTACCCAAGAGACCAATCGCCACACCTTCAAGCGTAAAGATCCTCCGGATAGATTTCTTAGGGACTCCGATGGATTTTAAAATGCCAATATCTTTGATCTTGCTGGTGACCGTGACAATCAAGGTGCTGATGATATTAAACGAGGCCACCAAAACAATCAGCGTCAGGATGATGAACATGGCCAATTTCTCCAGCCGCAACGCCGCGAAGAAATTTCTATTGGACTCTATCCATGTCCTGACCACGAATGAAAATCCCATGGCCTCGGAAATCGCTTCTTTGACTTGCTTGGCCTGGTAGACATCCCTTATCTTAACGGCAATACCGCTCACGGTATCGGTGGCAAAATGGAAAATCTCCTGGGTCTTGCTTAAATTCACGAGAACCAAATTCATATCGTAATCGTACATCCCCGAAGTAAAAATCCCGACAACCTTTAAGCTGTACCGCCAACCTTCGCCCGATAATCCCGAGGCCGGGGCAATGACCGTCAAATTGTCTCCCACCTGATAACCGAAATAATTGGCTAATTCGCTGCCAATAACAATGCCGTCACCCGTTAAATCTTCCAATTTCCCTTGAACAAGATACTTATCAACCTTGGTGACCTCTTTTTCGGTTTTAGGATCAATACCGCGGATAGCCACTCCCGTTGCCTGACCGACATTTTCTATAAAAATATTCCCCTGGATATAGGGTGTTGTACCGATGATACCGGAAATCTGATTGATTTTTTCCCGGACCGCCGGGTAATCACGCACTCCAATTTCTTTTTCAACAAGAATATGGGCATTAGTGCCGATAATTTTATCACGTAGTTCCTGATCAAACCCGGTCATGACGCCGATGACCACGATCAGGGCCATCACGCCAATGGCGACCCCAATGATGGAAACAAATTTAATAACCGAAATAAATCGGTCTTTCTTGGCGGTAAGATATTTTAGGCTAATCCAATTTTCGTACTTCATTTTGCCTGCGGTTTCAACAAAGGAAACAGAATAACGTCTCGGATGGAAGGTGAATTTGTCAACAGCATGACTAATCTATCAACACCAATTCCGAGACCGCCAGCTGGCGGCATGCCATATTCCAACGCCTGGATAAAATCTTCATCGATGTTTTTTAACGCCGTTTCCGTGTCGTCCTTTAAATCCTCAAGAAGCCTTTTTTGCTGTTCTTGCGAATCATTCAATTCCGAATAGGCATTACCGACCTCGAGTCCGGCGATAAAACATTCGAACCGCTGGGCCAAGGCGGGATCATCAGGCTTGGCCTTAGCTAACGGCGAAAGAAACGTAAAATAGTCCGTTAAAAAAATCGGGTTGGCCGCGGCATCTTCATCCAGCAAGTCTTCGACAATCTTCATGACCGCCGAACGGGTTAAAGTCCCTTCCGCTTCGACTCTGCGCTTGGCCTTGACTTTCCTGAGCATGGTCGGCGCGTCATCCCTGTGGTCGATATCGAATTTATCTTTGACGAGTTTGGCAAAGGAACGCCGCTCCCACGGCGGGGTAAAATCGATCTCTTTTTCTTGATAGACAACCTTGTACGATCCGGTGACCTCTTTTGCCAGCGAACTGATCAGGTTTTCCGTTAACGTCATCATATCATTGTAATCCGCGTAAGACTCGTAAACCTCAAGCATGGTAAATTCCGGATTGTGCCGGGTGGAAATACCTTCATTGCGGAAGTTGCGGTTAATTTCGTAAACCTTTTCCAGGCCGCCAACTAAAAGTCTTTTCAAATATAATTCCGGAGCGATACGCAAAAAAACTTCCATATCATACGCATTATGGACGCTTTTAAAAGGACGCCCTCGCGCTCCACCGGCAAGCGGCTGAAGCATCGGTGTTTCCACCTCGAGAAAGCCTCTCTGATCCAAAAAACTTCGGATAAACGAAACGATTTTGCTACGCTTGATAAAAAGCTCGCGGACTTCCTGGTTAGCAATCAAATCCACATAACGCTGACGGTAGCGGATCTCGACATCTTTTAGGCCATGCCATTTCTCGGGAAGGCTCATCAAAGATTTTGAAAGGACTATTATTTCCTGGACGCGGACACTTTCCTGGCCCATATGAGTCTTAAAAAGCTCCCCCTTAACCCCAATAATATCGCCGATATCCAATTCCTTGGTGATATCAAAACCGGCTTCGCCGATAATATCCATTTTTACGTAAAGCTGAATCTTGGCGGTTTGATCCTGGAGGTCTAAAAAGAAGACTTTGCCGTGTTTGCGGTTGGCCAAAATCCGGCCGGCTAAGACTACTTTCTTGTTCTCTTCAAAGTTAGCCAAAGTCGGTGCAATGGCACCAGTACGTTCAAAACGCTGGCCATAGGGGTTTGACCCCTTAGCCCTCAGGGCTTCGAGCTTTTCCAGTCTTATATTTTTTATCTCATCAATTTCCATAGAATATAAACAATATTTAATACAACGAGGTGTATTATATAAAAAAAGGGGTGGGAAGTCAATTAAAGACTACGGCGGGAGAGGCAAAAAATCGTTGGAACTATTGCAGTTACAGACATCTGTACAACTAATAGGATAAATTTTAGAGATAACAGACGTCAAGTATTGACTACCACTGTTCCTGTTACTTTTACAAAAGTCAATAGGACGTTTGGGGAAATATCAAGAAAATTCCTCCCTTCGGTCGTCATACCTGCCTGCCGGCAGGCAGGTCTTCTTTGCTGTGTAGGAAAGGAATTTTTAGCAGTTAGAAAAGTTTTATACTTTCCTACACTGTAGAAAAATCAATTCAAAGAGGACAATACTAAGGAGAATAATCAGTTGTACTGGCTCTGGTTGTTGATCTTAACTTTATCTTGAAGTTGGTCAATCTTTTTTTCAAGCTCTTTGATCATCAGCCGGCATTTAAACATCGCCAGGTTCTGTTGGACAGTCTCTTCGGTCCATTCCATAAGCTCTTGGACAAAGTTTTTTTCTTGGATTTGGGTTGGTTCGTTGGCCATGGTCGAAGTATAACATAGATTTTAGGAAGTAGCCAGATGAGGTCGTATCGCTTCCATTAACGGCATAATAGTTTCTTGCGAAAAATCAAACTTTATCCCCGCGGTCTGGTAGAGTTCAGGCAAAGGCCGGGAGCCGCCAATGGATAAACTCTTTTTATAAGCAGCTAAAGCCGCTATCCTGTCTTTCTTGGCCTTGACCCATAGCTGTAATGACCCCAATTGGGCAATGGCATATTCGATATAATAAAAAGGTACTTCAAAGATATGTAGCTGCCGGTGCCAAAGTGTTTCGTGAAATTCCTCTAACCCTGACCAATCAATCAAATTTCCGCCGAAACGTTCACGGATAGTCAGCCACATTTGATTTCTTTGCGTGGGAGTGTGTTGAGGATTTTCATAAATCCAATGCTGAAAACAATCAATGGTCGCTACCCAAACTAAGGTCCCGACAATATCTTCAAAATGATTTTGATTAGACCGTTTGATTTCTTCCGGTGAATAAAAAATATCGATATGCTCTCCGCCTAAAAGCTCCATGGCCATGGACGCGACTTCATTAAATTCCATGGGACCATGGCGGTAATCATAAAGAGACTCATGGGCGCAGGCCAAGGCATGAAAGGCGTGTCCGCCTTCATGCAAAATGGTACGCACATCGCCATCAATCCCAACGGCATTCATAAAAATAAACGGCTTGCGCGCCTCGGCTAAAGTGGACTGATAGCCGCCCGGCGCTTTGCCTTTGCGGCTGGATAGATCCAGCAAACCCAACTGGTTCATTTCCTGAAACTGCTTCCCCAATTCTACGTCAGTCTTCGTAAACATCTTTTCAACACCGCTGATTAATTCTTTCACTTCTTCGAATGGTTTTAAAGGAAGCCGCCCCAGGGGGTCCACTTCCAAATCCCACGGCCGTAAAACTGATAGATTCATTCCCTGACGGCGTTTTTCCAAAATTTCTTTCCATAAAGGGACAACGGTTTTTTCAACGGCCGCGTGATATTTCTTGCAATCTTCTGGATCATAATCAAACCGGTGATACGTCCGAAATTGATAATCACAAAAATTCTGAAAACCGGCGTTAACGGCGATTTTATGACGCAGGGTAAGCATTTCGTCGAAAAGCTCATTGAGTTTATTCTTATCCTGCGTTCGTCTTTGGGCCATCGCTCGCCAAGCCGATTCACGAAGATCGGGATCTCTTTCCAATAAATACTTGGCCATTTGTGGCAAGGTGTGTTCCGCATCATTAAAGATAACCGTCATGGCCCCGCAGATGGTCTGATATTTTTGTGAAAGTAAAGCCACCTTGGTCTGAAGCGACACATTTTCTTCCCGGAAAATATGAATATCGTTATCAATGGCGCGGTTGTAAACTTCGTAATATTTTTCGTCCAACTGAAACTTTTTGGATTCTTCAAAATACTTGCGGTTTAATTTATCCTCCAAGGGTTTGACGGCGGGGATAACGCTTTCAATAAAGTGTTGATAATCTTTCGCGCGTGATTGGTCGTCGGTCTGACAGGTCATGCGGATATAAAGAATAGAACCTTGTTGATCGAGAGCTGCCTGTAATTCAGACCTATCCTTCAGCCATTGTTCCAATTCTTTTGCCGAATGGATGACCCGTTTTAAAAGTTGTTCGAAAAGTCTCACAACCTCTTTGACGTCGCTGAGATCAATCTGCTCGGGGACAAAAGTACGCGCTTGATAGCGCGGCAATTGATAAAAATCTGAAATCATTATGGAGCGCCCGTAAGACCTCTCAGCGGATCCGGATATTTAAAGTAATAATTCAACCGCTCTTTCACCCGATCATTGTTGACGATCTTAAACTGCGCCTTCGCTGTCTCGTCAAACTGAGGAACCGGCAATCCTAATTTTTCAGCCGCCTTGGTATAGAATTCTCGCTTAGTTGGATGCTTATCCGAACAGCCGTTAAAAATTTCGCCGCGAATATCCTGCCGGATAATCTCCCTCAAAATACTCACCGCGTCATCCCGGTGGATAAAATTGACACGGCTGTTGGCTGCGCCGATATTCTTTCTTCCCGCCAAAAACCTTCCTGGTTTGCGGTCGTAACCATACAAGCCGGCAAAACGGATAATCGTTGAAAAAAAATGAATGCCGGTCATCAAAGACCTTTCAATCTCAAAAAGGACTTCAGCGCGAGCATCGGGCGGGTCAAAAAAATCATCTTCACTGATCTCGCGATTTGTTTCCGGATAAATCGAAGTCGAACTGGTGAAGATCACAAAATGAATAGGAGATTGTTCCACGCGTCGGATTACGGAATCAATCTGCCTCTGATAAAGATACGGATCAACTAAATCCCGCCGAAAGGGAATGGTCAAGACTAAGATGTCGGCCTTAAAGAATTCTTCGACATCGTCGCCGATAAGTTCCGGCTGGCAGGTGATCAGAAACGGTTCTAGGCCAGCGTCTTTTAACACACCGATTCTCTTTAGCGAAGTGCAGGAACCTTTGACCCGGCAACCATCTTCCAAGAGGTTTATCCCTAACGGCAAACCTAACCAACCGCAACCAAGAACACTTATGATTTTCGAAGCCATTTATATTCTAACCCATTCCACCCCCGAGGTATTCTGGTCAGATACGACCGGTTCACCTCGGGGGTGAATTAATAGATGAAACAATACAAATGTTCGCCTTGTTGGCCAATGTGACGGCGCGTTCTCTGTCAATCATCAAGGTCTTGCCCGATTCAATGGCCAGGCAGCCGGCTTTTACCTTGATCATATTTTTTATGGTTCGTGGACCGACGACGGGAATGTCAAAACGGCTGTCCTGTTTGGGCTTGCTGACTTTAACGATGACCGCGCCTTGACGGGCGATGGAGCCACCCCGTAAAATCGCCCGGTCGGTTCCTTCCATGGCCTCAATGGCAACAATGGCTTTTTCTTTGATGACAACGGTCTGGCCCACATCCAAATCACCCATGGCCTTGGCAATGCCACGGCCGAAATCAATATCAACCAATTCTTTCTCGGTTGGGCCGCGCTTGGTTAAGGTTCCTGGAGGAGCAAGGTATTGGCTCACTAAAAATGTTGAGTCCAGCAGATTTAAACCCTCCTGTTTCATGCGGTCGGCCACGGCGGCAAAAATCGTATCGGCTTTTCTATTCTGCATCGCTTGAAATAGCTTTTGGAATTCTTCATCCAGGTCAACGTTGACATCAAAAAGATTATTGGGATTCACCTGTCCGGCCATAATGACGTCCTTAATACCTTCTCCTTTAAAAATCTCTAAAAGTTTCTTAAGTTCTCCGGGGCTGATCCAATAAAACCGATCGACAAAAAATTTTAAAAAGATAGACGTGTCTCCTTTGACTCCGACGGCCACCACTTTCATTTTCTTAAGTTTGGCCTGCCGGGCAAAAAGCATGGGGAATTTGCCGTTGCCGGCGATGAGACCGAGAATTTTTGACACTGACATAGATTGATTGCAGAACCTTAGATTTCGGTGTCGGAACCAAAATTGGTTTTTCCACCGCACACGCCTCGCTTCGAGGCCTTGATAAATGAAATGAGATGTACAATTTCCGGAAGTTGAGTAATTTCTGCTTTGACCTTCTCGATGGCATGAGTTTTAGAAAGTCCGGAGTGGAATAAAATTTTAAAAGCCCGGCGTAAAACACCAATGGTTTTCGTAGGTATTTTAGCACGCTTAAGTCCAATAACATTAAGACCATAAACTTTCGCAGGATGACCATCACAGGTGGAAAAGGGAGGAATATCCTGAACCACCTTGGAACAGCCACCCACCATCGACATCGTTCCCAATCGGACAAATTGATGAACGGCAGCCAAACCTCCAATCGCCACCATATCCTCTAAAGTCACATGCCCGGCCAGAGTCGCGACATTGGCCATCACGCAGTCATTGCCGACCACACAATCATGGGCAACATGGGCATAAGCCATGAAAAGATTATCGCTGCCAATCGTCGTCTTGCCACCATCACCCGTTCCGGGATTGGCCGTTACGTATTCGCGAAAAATATTGTTTTCACCGATTTCCAAATAAACTTTCTCATCGTCTTTAAACTTTCTGTCCTGCGGTTCGCTGCCAATAACCGCGCCAGTGAAAAAAGAACTGCCTTTCCCTATCGTCGTGCGGCCCGTGAGCACACAGAAACTTCCCACCTGGACATGATCACCCAAAACGACATGTTCTCCCACCGTCGAATAAGGACCAAGACTGACGTCTTTACCCAATTTGGCTTTGGAATGAACTATTGCCGTTGAATGAATCTTAGTCATAGTGAACCTTACGCCAAATAATCGGCGCTCGTGTAAGAAAAAATCAAATCCGCTTCGGCGGCCACGCTATCCCCCACTTTGGTGACGGCATGAACCTGCGTAATTTTGGATTTGATACGAATCACATCCGCCTCAATCACCAATTGATCGCCGGGGATAACAACTTTCCGGAACTTCACATTATCAGCCGCCATAAAAAAAGCCACCTGACCAAAATGCTGTTCATGCGTCAATACCGCCAACCCCCCGACCTGCGCCATCGCCTCAATCATCAATACCCCCGGCATCACCGGCCGGGTTGGGAAATGTCCCTGAAAGAAATTATCGTTGATGGTGACGTTCTTTATCCCGACGGCCCTTTTGCCTTGTTCTAACTCTATCACCCGATCAACCAATAAGAAAGGATAACGGTGAGGTAGAATATTCATAATGCCGTTGATATCCAACTCTTTAGCGGTATGAATATCGTAAGGCAGCGGTGGATTTCTTGTCTTTAATTCTTTTTTAAGACTGCTGATTTCCTGCAATAAAGCCAAATTCAACCTGTGTCCGCTTTTAACGGCAAAGGCATGACCGCGGATGGGTATCCCCAGCAAATAAAGGTCGCCGATGAAATCAAGGATTTTGTGACGGGCAAACTCATTATCAAAATAAACTTTATTGCTTTTGACGCCCCCGCGTCCGATAACCAAGGTGTTTTCATAGTTGGCACCCTTGCCTAAACCCATCCGCCGTAATTCTTCCGCTTCACTTTCCAAACAAAAGGTACGGCAGGGGGCTATTTCCCTTTCAAAAACTTCCGGCTCGACGTCCACACTAAAGAACTGCGCCTTCAAATCAGGATGGTTATAATCCAACGTATAAGAAACCTTGAAAGTTGAATGCGGAACGATATAGATGGAGGAACCGTTGCGCTCAACCCAAACCGGCTTTTTAATATCCAGATATTGACGTTCTTTCTCCTGCTCAACGATACCGGCTTCGCGCAAGGCTTTTAAAAAGCCGATGCCGCTACCGTCCAAGCCCGGAATTTCATTGCCATTGAGCTCAATGGTTAAATTATCTAGGCATAGCCCGCACAAAACGGACATCAAATGTTCGACGGTATGAATAACAACATCACCGACGCCGACAGAGGTACAGCGGGGGACTTTGGCTTGAATCAAAACATTAGAAACATCAGCCTTTATGATGGGGGATCCGGGGACGTCAACACGAACAAAATTGATACCCCGATTAACTTCGGCAGGTTTAAAACACACTTTAACCTTATTGCCCGTATGAAGCCCAATACCTTCGATCGAAATCTCTTTAGCAATAGTCCTCTGCTTCACTTTTATTACAGCCAATCTACTGACTTCCCGATTAAAATTGTGGTAATCAGTAACGACGTTCGCCCATCAATAATAAACAAAAATATTAAGACATTGTTGCGGGCGAATGCCTTATGATGCCGTTGATGTTTTTTGGGGACGTTCCATCTGGGAAAGACCGTTTAATTTGGCCTCTAAAGATTCGATACGTTCTTTTAATTCTTGAATAGTCTTAACATAATGAGGCAACCTTTGCAGACTGGCATTGACCCTTTTGGCGATATCATACGGTTTGGCGGGGCATCCCCAAACTTTGGTAAAAGGCGGTACCGACTTGGTTACCGCTGATTGTGAGGCAACGACTACTCCCTCGCCTATGGTCAGATGCCCGACAATACCGGCCTGACCGGCCAGGATAACGCCTTTACCAATGGTAACACTTCCGGAAATTCCCACCTGGGCAACGATGATACAATTCTCGCCGATAATAACATTGTGGCCAATCTGCACCAAATTATCAATCTTTGTTCCTCGCCCCACAAAAGTCTTATCAAATCGGGCCCGGTCAATGGTGACATTAGCGCCGATTTCAACGTCATCTTCAATCACGACAGTCCCAACTTGCGGGACCTTTTCGTAAGCTCCCTGCACATTGGTAAAACCAAACCCATCGGACCCAATGACAGCGCCGCAATGGATAACGACGTGGTTGCCGATTGTAATTCGTTCGCGGATGGTTGTATTCGGATAAATAAGGCATTTCTCCCCAATGATCGTTTGCCGTCCGACATACGCCCCACTGTGAATAATTGTCTTGTCCCCGACCATCGCCTGGCTTTCGATGACGACATAAGGACCGATATAAACATCTTTACCAATGTGCGCATCTTGGGCAATGAGAGCGGTAGGATGAATTCCCTTGAAATTCAAAGTGGAATCATCGTAAATAAGGGAAACCACTTTCGCGAAGGCTAAAGAAGGATTGTCGGTCCGGATGATGGGTTTCTCGAATTTAGAAATATCCCGAGAGGTGATAATAGCCGAAGCTTTTGTCTTTCTGGCTAGAGAAAAATATTTAGGATTCTCGACAAAAGTTAGATCCCCTTTTTTGGCTTCTTTGATACCGCATAAACCCGTGATCACCAAGGAACCATCACCGACAACTTCTCCGTCAACGAGTCGGGCAATCTCGCCTAAAGTCTTAGTAAACGCGTTCTCAATGTCATTTACCTTGGCCAGCATATTTATCATTCAGTAATTTCAAAACAGGCGCGGTGATGTCCATCGATTCATCCGCGTAGGCCAACACCTTATCATTAAAAACCAAGTTGTATTTTTCCTGCATGGCATAGTCTTTAATGATTTTCTCAATTTCCAAAAGGATCTCCCGGATCTTCTCGTCCCTTTGTTTTCTTAAATCGGCCTGTTTCTGGCGGTCGAACTCCAAAAGCTCGGCCTTTTGTTTATCGAGTTGTTCAAGCATTTTATTTTTCTCTTCGTCCTTCATCAGGGACAATTTTTCTTGGCTATCTTTGATGATTTTCAATTTGTCGTTATGTTCTTTTTCAAAAGCGCTGTGTTTCCCCTCAAGAACTTTGTCATATTCCTTGGTCTTAGTATACTCATCGAAAACCTTACTTAAATCAACATAAGCCACTTTCATTGCGGCATTTTGAGCATAGGCACCAACGGCGCAAGTAAGGGCGAATATGGTTGCCAGGATAAAAACTTTGATCTTTTTCACAACAGCCTCCTTGGGTTAAAGTTAGAAACCACGACTTATACTGAAATAAAATTGTCCTTGCCGCTCATCCTCCCCGGGTTCGTCATTGAGAGGATAACCGTAATCCAAATTAACCGGGCCAATCGGGGTTTTGACCCTTAAGCCCACACCGGTACCGGACTTGTAATCGCCCGTCGCAAAATCTTCAACTTCTGACCAAACGTTACCCGTATCTAAGAAACCTGCCAATTTAATAAAATCAATTAAAGGGACGGTCAGTTCAATATTCCCCACTAAAAGGCTTTCACCGCCAATCGGGTCTTCCGTAATCGGGTCAATCGGGCCGACCTTGCGTTCATTATACCCGCGGATGGTGTTGGCACCACCGGCAAAATACCGTTCGAAAATCGGGACACTATCGGAATCGCCATAAGCATCGGTAAAACCAGTCATTAAACGAAACTCGATCACCGCGTTAAATTTCAACGGCACATAATAACTCGTCTTGGTATGAACTTTATAGAAATCTTTATCCGCTCCTAAAGGACCGCCGGCGAGTTCCGTTGTTCCGCTTAAATACAATCCTTTATTCGGACTAAAAACATTATCGCGGGTGTCACGGGCTAAACGAAAATTAACGGCACTGACATTATTGGTTCCTTCCTCCGCGGCTAAAGCCGCCGATACACCAGAATCGAGATTATCAATGGTAATCGTTTCAAAAGTGTATCCGGTCGCCGCCGAAATATATTCCGTAAGCTCTTTGCCGAAACGAATACCGCCACCCACTCTCTCTTCATCGTAGGCGTAACCGATATCTCTTTCTTTTAATCTCTGGGAACGATAGACATCAAACCCGCCGGAAACCGGATGGTCAAAAAGCCACGGCTCGGTAAAACTTAAGCGTAAATTACTGCGCACCGACCCGATTTCCGCCCGGAACAAAAGATTCTGCCCGCCTCCGGTAAACGTCGGCCAGTTGGTAAAATCAAAATTCCGCTGTTCGATTTCCACAAATCCGACCAGTTGATCAATGGTACTAAACCCGCCGCCAAAACTAAACGTTCCCGTCTTGGCTTCTTTGACTTGGACGACCAAATCTTTTTGGTTCTCGACATCGGTATCCTCGATATCGTAATTGATGTCTTCAAAATAACCCAGATTCCGCAGACGGTCCTTGCTCCTGCGCAGTTTGACGCCGTCGAATTGGTCACCCGGGCTTAAACGTAATTCCCGGCGGATAACGATATCACGGGTGCGCGCGTTTCCTTGAATCTTAACCTTACGGACATACGCGAGGCCCCCTTCTTGAATATCCAACGTAATTTCAACTTTACTCGTTTCCGGGTTCAGGGAAGTGGCCTGTCGGACATTCGCAAAAATATATCCCTTGTCGAAATATAATGTTCGGATATTAGCCACATCCGTATCTAATTTGGCGCGGGAAAAGACCGCTGCAACCTTAATATCTTTCATCGCGTCCAAAATTTCCTTTTCCGCAGCAATTTTATTGCCGCTGATAGTAATCTTACCCGTGTAGTATTTCTTTCCTTCATTCACCACGATATTGACAATCGCCCGCCCCTTCGCACCAAGATCGACCGTATACATCGCTTCCGCATCAATATAACCTTCCCGCTCGTAGAAAGATTTAATACGTTCCATATCTTCACCCAGGATATCTTCCTTAAGGTGTCCCGGATTCAATAGCCAGGCGGTTCTGGTTTTAATGAGCTTAATGATCCGCTTATCCGGGAAGGCGGTATTGCCATCGACCTTGATCTTTGTCACTTTGACACGGTAACCCTCATTGATGACAAAATGCAATTTAGCTTTATGCGTGGCTTCATCAATATCCGTTTCCACCTCTACCGAGACCGTCGTCAAACCTTTTTTGGCATAAAGCTCCTTGATGATTTGGACATCGTCCATCAAAACCTTTTGATCCAAGAACTTGCCTTCCTTAGTACTAATTTTTGACAAAATCGTCCGTGAATTATAGAACCGGATTTTAGTAAAAGTTATTTTCTCAACAATGGATTTTTCCTTCAGATAAAAGATAACTTTAAAGCCACCCTCATAATCTTCCCTGTCCACACTAATGTCGGCAAAATAACCGGTATTATAAAGCCTTTTTAAATCATCGCTGATGATATTTTGGGAATATTCCTGACCAGCCTTGGTTTTGACCTTCGATAAAATCGTGGCAATGCCGATTGTTTTATTACCACGGATATCAACGGACTTCACAATCTTTGCCCTTTGTTCTTGCGGTAAAAGTGGGGCGACTTCCGGGACTGTCGGACTAACTTCTGGTGAAATTTCCTCCGAGGATTCGGATGGAGCCACGGCAGACTGAGTAACTTCTGATGATGTCTCTTTCGATTCAGATTCGGCAAAAACGAAAGGACAAAATAATAAAAATACAAAATAAGAAAAGATTATAATTTTTTTCATAACTGATTATAACTTAAGTCTTTTGTCTGTCAATCAATCTGCGCAAGATTTTCAAAACGCATGTACTCTTTGATAAAGGTTAACTTGACCAACCCTACCGGACCGTTTCTTTGTTTGGCAATAATCACATCGGCTATGCCCTTATTTTCTTCGGAAGGGTTGTAATATTCTTCGCGCATCAATAAGACCACCAAGTCCGCGTCTTGTTCAATGGCCCCGGACTCCCTTAAATCGGAAAGCTGCGGACGATGGTCCTGGCGACTTTCGACGGCCCGTGATAACTGACTGATGGCAATGATGGGAATACTTAATTCGCGGGCTAAGGCTTTAATCGAACGCGATATTTCGGAGATTTCCTGTTGCCGGCTTTCCACTCTGGACATGCTTCTCATCAACTGCAAATAGTCTAAAACAATCAACCGAATATCAAAATTAGCTTTAAGCCTTCTGGCCTTGGCCCGCAATTCCAGCGCTGAGATGGCCGGGGTATCATCAATGAACATAGGCGCCGCTGAAAGTTTCCCGGCCGCCGCGGTCAATTTCGGCCAGTCCGAAGGCGACAAAAAACCGGAACGCACTTTATGGGCATCCACGCGCGCGTGCGAGCATAAAAGTCTCTGGACGAGCTGTTCCTTGGACATTTCTAAACTAAAAAAAGCGACCCCGATTTTCTTTTCAACGGCGGCGTATTCTCCAATCGAAACAGCCAAAGCGCTTTTACCCATCGAAGGCCGGCCGGCAATGATGATCAAATCCGAATCCTGAAGTCCCGAGGTCATCTTATCGAACTCTTCAAAACCCGTTGGAATCCCGGTCACATGCTCTTTACGCTGATACAAGTTGTCGATGGTCTCGATGGAATGCCGGATCAACTCCTTGATGTGCACGGACCTTTGCTTTTCCCGCGAAACGGCAATCTCAAAAATCAATTTCTCGGCATGGTCCACTAAATCATCAATGGCGACGCCGGGCTCAAAACTTTGCGTGATGATGTCGGTGGCATTCTTAATCAGTGCCCGCTGAACGCCTTTTTCTTTCACAATATTGGCATAATATTCAACGTTGGCCGCCGAGGGAACAAACTCAACCAGCTCCGCCAAATAACTGACGCCGCCGACCTGTTCTAATGTCCCTTCATTTTTCAATTTATCAGAGAGCGTGATGAGATCGACGTTTTTGCGCTCATTGTAAAGATTGAGCATCGAAGCAAATATCTTTTGATGCGCTTCGCTGTAAAAAGCGGCAGCATCGATCGCCTCAATGGCCAAACCA
>Ga0247727_10011603_pt1 | contig 15330 bp, 14 predicted proteins | sample WisWelCaveWW1625_FD_202498 | JGI IMG/M metagenome (GOLD analysis project Ga0247727, IMG submission 202498) | Biofilm microbial communities from Wishing Well Cave, Virginia, United States - WW16-25 | ecosystem: Environmental > Aquatic > Deep subsurface > Groundwater > Cave microbial mat | place... | reverse complement strand
CCCGAAGCCAGATTTTCAGATCGTCTCCGCTTGCGCTTGCAACGATCTCCGCGCCGATCCCTGTCCCCACATTCCAAAGTTTCGGAGCTCTTCGAAATCTCCCGTGTGCGGACAGGCTCAGTGTGCGTCGGCGCGAACTCGGTCGGATTGATTTCTTCATCGGCCTTGGATTTGTTGTACAAAATGGCGATTGGGGCGGGGATAGAGGCGCAACTCTCCCCGTAATTGGGCGCGGCCATTGGAGCGCGGGCCTCCGGCCCGCATGCGCGCCAGGAGGCGCGCGGTCCAACCTGCTAACCCGAAATGCGAGGCGCCCGTGCTCCCCCGGAGGGGGAGCTGTCACGAAGCGTAGCGGAGTGACTGAGGGGGAGGAAACTCGGCGCTGTGCGTCCGCCCCCTCCGTCGCGAGCTCCGCTCGCGCCACCTTCCCCCTCGGCGGGGGAGGACGAAGCGCGCCTCGCGCGGCGCAGGCGCTAACCAGCCCCCGCCAAATCGACGATCTCCACCTCGGCGCGGCTGTTTCCGTTCCAGTCGTTGCGCTTGACCCGCACAGCGGCGTGAAAAGTCCCCTCGCGTTTCAGCAGCGCCTCGCCGAGCGGTCCCTTCATGGCGCGGAAGGCGATGCCCCCGATGCGGGCGCCGCGCGCGTCCTCAAGGGTAAACCGCACATGCTCGTCCTTGACGAGCTTCGAATAGGCCACGCGTACGTCCGGCAGAGCGAACACCGGCTCGGCGTGCCCTTGGCCGTAGGGGCCGATCCGGTCCAACGCCTCCAACAGGGAGAGGTCGATCGCGGAGATTGCGCCCGATGCGTCAATGGAGAGCGCGCGCGCTTCGCCGGCGGCAGACGCGATCTCACTTGCAAGCGCTTCGGACAGAAAATCCTTGAGGGGATCGACCTTGTCCCATTCGACGGTCAGCCCTGCAGCCGCCGCGTGCCCCCCGCCATTGATGAGCAGACCTTGCGCCTTTGCAGCAGCAACCGCCGCGCCGAGATTGACCCCAGGCGTGGATCGCCCCGATCCTCTTGCGGGCTCATGTTCGCTGATCCCGCCCAGCACGATGGCTGGCTTCATAAGCCGATCCTTCAAGCGCCCCGCGGCAATGCCGATGACGCCTGGGTGCCAGCGGTGCGAACCGACAATGACCACCGCACGTTGCTCGGCTTCCGCAAGCGCTGCGGTTTCCGCTTCCGCGAGCATCTCCGCTTCGCGTTGGCGCCGCTCGGCGTTCAAGGCTTCGAGCGTGGCTGCAAGCTCGCGTGCTTCTTCAACATCCATCGTCGAGAGCAGGCGCGTAGCAAGCGAGGCATCGCCCACGCGCCCGCCCGCATTGATGCGCGGGCCAAGGATAAAACCCAAATCGTAGACGCTGGCCGCACCCGCGCGCCCGGCGCTTTCTGCCAGCGCGGCAAGGCCAATGTTCTTGCCATTGCGCAAAACCTTCAGCCCTTGCGCAACGATAGCACGGTTGAATCCAGTCAGCGGCGCCACATCACACACCGTGCCGATGGCGGCGAGATCGAGCATCTGGATAAGATCGGGCAAATCGTTGGCGCCGATCGAGCCGCGCCGCCGCGCTTCGCGGTTGACCGCCGCGAGTGCGACGATCACGACGCCGGCCGCGGTGAGATGGCCCTGCCCGGAGGCGTCATCGAGCCGATTGGGATTGACGACCGCGCGCGCCTTTGGCGGAGGCCCGGCCATCAAGTGATGGTCGAGCACGATGACGTCGAGGCCCAGATCGGCGGCCGCGCTCAGCGGAGCTTCGGCCGCCGCGCCGCAATCGACGGTGATGACAAGTTCGACGCCCTCGGCCTTTAAGCGCTCGAACGCAAGAGCCGAGGGCCCATAGCCTTCCCTCATGCGGTCTGGCACGTAGATTTTCAGCTCGCGGCCGCGCGCGCGAAAGTAGCGCACGAGCTGCGCGGCTGAAGATCCGCCATCGACATCATAGTCGGCCAGCACCGCACACGGGCGCCCGCTGACGATTGCATCCTCGATCACGCGTGCGGCTTCATCCATGTCGGCAAAGCGTGACGGATCGGGGAAGAGCGCCTTCAGTGTCGGCTCAAGAAAGTTCGGCGCCTCGTCCAGCGTCACCCCGCGCCCGGCCAGCACGCGCGCGGCGATTTCCGGCAGATGGAAGCGCCGGCGAAACGTCTCGACGAGGCCAAGGTCTGCCTCACGCGCGCGCCAACACCGCCCGGTGAGCGAACGCTCCACGCCGAGGAAGGGGGCAAAGTTGTCCGTGCCGGGGGATTTCAGCGCGATCGACGCCATACCTTCCCCTATCTGATTCTCTCAGCTGATCGGGGCCGTCAGACATCGATGAGTTCGCAAAATTTCTTCAGGTCGACATTGCCGCCGGAAACGATGGCCACAATCGGGCCCTTGCCAGCTTTTCCAGTCAGCGCGGCAGCTAAGGGCAGCGCCCCGGCGCCCTCGGCGACGACCCGCGCCTTTTCCGCCATCAGGCGCATCGCCTTCCGGGTTTGTTCAAGTGTCACCACGATCGCGCCGTCCACGACTGGCTTCATGCGCTGCCACATCCGCGGAATGACCGATCGCCCGCCTGCGCCGTCCACAAACGAGGCTGTCCATTGCCCGAACTCTTGGGGTTCGTTTGCGCTCCACGATTGAGCGAAGGGTGCCGCTGTTTCCGGCTCTGCGCCCAAGACCTTGACGCCCGGGCGCAGAGCCTTGATCGCACTGCCGACGCCGGTGATCAGTCCGCCTCCGCCAATGCCGGCGATGATTGTTGTCACGTCGGGCGCGTCTTCGAGAATCTCGAGCCCCATCGTGCCATGGCCAGCGATGAAATTGTGATCGTCGAAGGGATGGATAAGCGTGCCTTCCATGCCTGGGAAGGCGTGCGCCTCGAGCGCTTGCCAGGCCATATCGTACGGCACAGGCACAAGCGTTGCGCCGAGCGCGCGCATGCGCTCGAGCTTTGTCGCCGGCGCGGTTTCAATCACAACAACGCTGCACGGCGCGCCTGCTTGGCGCGCTGCAAAGGCAACGCCCTGCCCGGCATTGCCGGCGCTGATCGTCCACACGCCCTTGCGACGCTCGGCCTCCGGCAACATCGCCACCGCGTTGACGGCGCCGCGGATCTTGTAGGCGTTCGTGGGTTGGAGGTTCTCCAGTTTGAGCCGGATGTCGGGAAACCCCGGACCGAGATCGAGCCGCACAAGCGGCGTGCGCAGGATCGCGCCGGCGACGCGTACCCTCGCCGCCTCGATCTCCGACAGCGTGATCGGTCTGATGGGCGCCAGCGTGCTCGAAGACATGGGGCTGCTTCCTTCGCAAGTACGGATATGGTTCGTTCCAGAAGAGCGCGCAGCGTGCAATGGCGGAAGGAGCCACGATGAGATTTATCGACCGCGAGGAAGTCGCCCGGCGGCTGACCTACGAGGTGTGCATCCCCTTGGTGCGCGAGGCCATGATCGCGTTTTCCGCCGGCGAGACCAAACAACTCCTGCGCTCCATCCTCCCGTTGGCGGATGGGCGCCTGTTCGGGGTCATGCCAGGCGCCATGGGCGCGCATGCGCCGTTCGGCGCGAAACTCATAAGCGTTTTTCCGGAGAACTTCGCCAAGGGCGTCCAATCGCACCAGGGCGTCGTCGTGCTGTTCGATCCCGAAACCGGCGCGCCCGTCTGCATCCTTCATGCCGGTGAAATCACTGCAATCAGAACGGCGGCCGCAAGCGCTGTAGCGACCGACGCGCTCGCGCGCCCCGATGCATGCCGCCTCGCCATCCTGGGTTATGGCGAGCAGGCAGCTACACACGCGCGCGCTATAAGCAAGGTTCGCAAATTGGGGTCGATTCTCGTGTGGGGCCGCGCGCCGGCGCGCGCTGTTGATTTCGCCAAGCGCATGCAAGCGGAGTTGCACATTGCGGCGAACGCCGCGCCAACCGCGGAGGCCGCCGCCGCCGGCGCAGACATCATATGCACAGTCACCGCCGCGTCCACGCCAATTCTGAAAGGCGCCTGGGTGCGCCCCGGGACGCACGTCAACATCGTCGGCTCCAGCTACGCCGGACCTGTCGAGGTCGACAACGATCTGGTCGCGCGATCGCGCTTCATCGTCGATAGCCGCGAGGGCGTCCTGCGCCAGGGCGCGGAGTTCTTGAACGCCAAAGCCGCCGGGCTCATCGGCGAGGACCACATCGCGGGTGAAATCGGCGAGGTGCTGGCAGGAAAAGTTCAAGCACGCCGCTCGCCCGATGAGATCACGGCCTACAAGTCGCTCGGTCACATCGTTCAGGATCTGGCGAGCGCCTGGGCGCTCTACCAAGGTGCGCCTTAGAAGATGCTGTAGCCGCCGTCGATGCGGATTGCGTCGCCGTTGTGAAACGAACTTGCGTCGCTGGCGAGATAGACAGCCACGCCAGCGAAATCCTCTGGCTTGCCCCAACGCCGCTGCGGCACGCGCGTCAATACGTTCTGCGTGAACTTCTCATTATTATGAAGCGCGCCCGTCATGTCGGTCTCGACCCAACCCGGCAGGATCGCGTTGGCGCGCACGCCATAGCGCGCGAATTCCACCGCAACGCCGTTGACGATGCCGAGCACAGCCGCCTTCGAGGCCGCGTAGTCTTCATTGCGCGGGGCGCCTTGATCGAAAACCATGCTTGACACCGCGACAATCGAGCCTCCCGGATCGCCCGCCTCGGCGCGCTCCTTCATGTGACGGCACGCCTCGCGCATCGTCCACACGACGCCGTCAAGATTGATGGCCATCAGGCGGCGATACTCCTCCCCGCCCATTTCAAGAAACGATCTCCAGCGATTGGAAACGCCGGCATTGGCAAAGCACGCGTCGATGCGTCCCATCTCGGCGACTGTCTCGCGCATCGCCGCCGCCACATCCCGCTCGGCCGCGACATCGACAACGCGCGCATTGACGCGCGCGCCATGTTTCTTCAGCTGCTCGATGGCGCGGGCGTTCTTCTCAGCGTTTGTGCCCCATATTTCCACGGCTGCGCCGGCTTGGGCGAGACCCTCGGCCATGCCAAGGCCGATGCCGCCATTGCCGCCCGTGACGAGCGCCACACGGCCAGTGAGATCGAAAGCCTTGAGCATGGCTGTTCCTTCAAACGCTGGGCGCAACGTTGGACTGCAGGAAACGCTTCAGGTTGCGCGCCGCCTGGCGGATCCGCTGCTCATTTTCCACGAGCGCAATGCGCACGAATGCATCACCGTATTCGCCAAAACCCGCGCCGGGCGCAACCGCGATCTCGGCGCCTTCCATCAGGCGCTTGGCGAACTCGACCGAACCTAGATGCTTGAACTGCTCTGGCAGCTGCCCCCACACGAACATCGATGCGCTTGGTTTCGGCAGGTTCCAGCCGGCCTTGGCGAAACTCTCGATCAGCACATCGCGCCGCTGTTTGTAGATCTGGCGCATCTCTTCGACGCAATCTTGGGGGCCATTGAGCGCCGCCGCGGCCGCCACCTGCACGGGCGTGTAGGCGCCATAGTCGAGGTAGGATTTCACCCGCGCCAGCGCCGCGATCAGCCGCTCGTTGCCAAGGGCGAACCCGACCCGGAAACCAGCCATGGAATAGGTTTTCGAAAGCGTGTTGACTTCAACGGCGACATCGGTCGCGCTCTCGACTTGCAACACCGACGGCGGGGGCCCGCCTTCGAAATAGATCTCCGAATACGCCATGTCCGAGAGCACGAACATGTCGTGCTTCCTGGCGAATGAAACGGCCTCTTTGTAGAAGTCCAGATCTGCTGTCTGCGCCGTCGGGTTGGCCGGATAGCACGTGATGAGTGCGATCGGGGGAGGCACCGAGTGGCGCACCGCCCTGCCCAAACCTGACAGATATTGTTCCGGTGAATGCGCTTCCACGCTGCGAATGACGCCACCCGCCATGATGAAGCCGAAGGCGTGAATTGGATAGGATGGATTAGGGGAAATAACGACATCGCCCGGCGCGGTGATGGCTTGCGCGAGGTTGGCGAAGCCCTCTTTCGAACCGAGCGTGGAGACGATTTGCGTGTCGGGGTTGAGCTTTACACCGAAGCGGCGCTCGTAATAGCCAGCCATCGCCTTGCGCAAGCCCGGGATGCCGCGTGAGGCTGAGTAGCGGTTGGTGCGCGGCTTTCTTGCCGTCTCGCAGAGCTTGTCGACGATATGCGCCGGCACGGGCAGATCAGGATTGCCCATGCCGAAATCGATGATGTCGACACCCTCCGCACGCAGGCGCGCTCTTACCTTGTTCACCTCCTCAAAGACGTAGGGAGGCAGCCGGCGAATCTTGTGGAAATCGGAGCTCATTGGCTCTCAGTTCGGCTCGTGAGACAACCGCGTTTCTTCGAGCTCGCGCCGCGCGTCTTCAAGAAATACGCTTGGGTCCTGCTCTGGCGTCGCCGGCGTTGAGCGCGGGTTGGCGCGCACTTCACGTCCAGCCGCCGACAACTCGGCTTGGAGCCGCTCCCAATACGCAGCGTCGGTATTCGCATCCGACGTGCGCGGCACGCTTTGAAGGTCGGGAAAACTGTCGGGGGCGGCTGCCTCGCGCTCGGCGAGCCAAGCAGGGGTTTCCCCAGCCGAGGCGCAGGCGCCCAGCGTCAGAATGATCGATACCCCAGCCAAAATCCCGGCGCGCATGGTTTCTTCCCTTTGAAGCTTTCCCCGAACCCGTCCAATTGCTCCTATACCAGCGCATTGCTTTGCGCCACCAGGGCCGGCGCCATTACAATCCCCGTCGGAAACGGAGTTCTCATGTCCGAGGCAGCAGGCGCGTCTCCCCCGCCCCCAGCAAAGGCGCGCAGGCGCCGCGCCTCGACCAAGCCCGCGGCCAACGAAGCTTCCCAGCCCGCGCCATCGCCCAAGACCGACGCCCCTGTCCCGCTCAACGAAATGATCATGGCGCAGACAGCCCAGAGCCTGGCGTCGCTTTCTTCCAACCTCACGCAGGCGATGACGCGGGTCAATCAAGTCTTCTCGACCGCCTTCATCGAGAAAGCCAAAGACCCCGCTGCCTGGCAGCCCGACCCACTCGGCGTTCAAGTCGCGCTAAATGAAGTGTGGGTCAGTCTCGCTAAGCAGCCCGAAACGCTGCGCGACGCACATGCGCGGCTTTGGCAGCGCTACGCCGACATCTGGCAGCGCCACACCGCGTATATGCTGAGCGGAAACTTGCCGGATGAAGGCCCCACTCGCGACAAGCGCTTTCGCGACCCGGAATGGCGGTCGAACCCAGCGTTTTCGATGTTGCGCGAATCTTACCTCGCAAACGCCGACTTCATCAGCGACCTGGTGGAAAAAGCCGAGGGCGTCGACGAAGCGGCCAAGCGCAAGGCGCAATTCTTCATCAAGCAGGCCGTAGACGCCGCCTCGCCTTCGAACTTCCTCATGACCAATCCCGCCGCATTACGCGCCTTGTTGGAGACCGGCGGCGAGAGCTTGCTCAAGGGCGTCGAGAATCTCGCCGTCGATATGAAGCGCGGCCAGGGCATGCTGGCGATTTCTCAAACCGATCTCGACGCCTACAAGGTGGGCGAGAACGTCGCCACCTCGCCTGGGAAGGTCGTTTTTCGCAACCGCGTTTTCGAGCTTATTCAGTATGCGCCCACGACCGAGCGCGTGCACGAGGTTCCCCTGCTCATCTTCCCGCCCTGGATCAACAAGTTTTATATCCTCGATCTGCAACCCAAGAATTCTATGATCAAGTGGCTCGCCGACCAGGGCCATACGGTCTTTCTCGTGTCGTGGGTCAATCCCGGCGAGGATATGGGGGAGACCACGTTCGAGGATTACATGCGCGAAGGCGCCCATGCGGCCGTGCAGGCCGTGCAAGACGCCACAAGCGCTGAGGCGATGAACACCGTCGGCTATTGCGTCGGCGGAACACTGCTGGCGGCGACGCTCGCTCACATGGCGAAGGTCGGAGACAACCGCATCCAGAGCGCGACGTTCTTTGCATCCCAGGCCGACTTCAAGTGCGCCGGCGATCTGCTCGTGTTCTCGGATGAAGCCGGGATCAAGTTTCTCGAGTCGAAAATGGATGAACAGGGTGGGCTCCTGGACGCTCAGACCATGGCAGACACGTTCAACTCGCTGCGATCGAACGACCTCATCTGGAATTACGTCGTCGACAATTACTACATCGGCAAGCAGCCACTGCCTTTCGATCTGCTCTCCTGGAATGCAGACCAGACGCGCATGCCGAAGGCGCTTCACCTCTACTATCTGCGCAAATTCTATCGCGACAACGCTTTGGCTGAGGGCAAGCTGACATTGATGGGCGAAAAGCTGTCACTGAGGGATGTGACGATCCCCATCTTCATGCAAAGCTCTAAAGAAGATCACATCGCCCCGGCTGTCAGCGTCTATCGCAGTGCGCTGACCTTCGGCGGGCCGGTCGAATTCATCGTTGCCGGCTCGGGCCATATTGCTGGCGTCATCAATCACCCGGCGGCCAACAAGTACCAATACTGGACCAACAAGAACATGAAGGGCGCAATTGACGACTGGTTCGCTTTCGCCCACGAAACGCCCGGTTCGTGGTGGCCCTATTGGGGGCTATGGCTGCGCGAGCGTTCCGGTCCGGATGTGCCCGCGCGCTCGCCCGGCGCCGGAAAGCTGAAACCTCTCTGCGACGCGCCCGGCGAATACGTGCGCGTTCGCTCCAATATCTGAAGCCCGAAGGAGACCTCCCCATGCCGTTTTCGCTCTACGACGTCACCGTCCCGGCATTCCGCCAGCAACTTGGCGCGATCGCCAGTTTGCTCGACAAGGCCGAAGCGCACTGCGCCGCGAAATCGATCGCCACGAGCGAGTTCATCAACGCGCGCCTGTTCGAGGACATGTTGCCGTTCAACTATCAGGTGAAATCGACCGTCACCCACTCGATCGGGGCGCTGCAAGCGCTTTCGCGCGGCTCGTTCTCGCCGGACTTGACGCCCTCGCCCGAGACGTTTCCGGCTCTGAAAGAGAAGATCGCCTCCGCTCTCAAGGCGCTCGACGCTCTCACGCCCGGAGACATCAACGCCTACGAGGGCAAGGACATGTTCTTCGAGTTCAAGGAGTTCAAGCTGCCATTCACGGCCGAGAATTTCCTGCTTTCGTTTTCGCTGCCCAATTTCTATTTCCACGCCACTACCGCATACGACATCCTGCGCCACAAGGGCGTGACGATCGGCAAACGCGACTTCACAGGACAATTGCGGCTCAAGGCCTAACCAAGCCCGGCGCCCTCGTCCAATCCCAGCATGATGTTGAGATTCTGCACGGCGGCGCCGGAAGCGCCCTTGCCGAGGTTGTCGAGGAGAGCCGCCAGGCGCGCTTCTTCATCGTGACCGAAGACGAAAAGCTTCAGCCTGTTCGTGCCATTCAAGCCTTCAGGATCGAGTGTTTTCAGCGCGCGCGACTCCTCCAACGAAGCCACTTCTACGAAGCGCTCACCTGCATAGGCGTCGGCGAGCGCCTGATGCACCCGCACGAGCGTGGGCGGGTTCGGCAACGCCATCAGCGCCAGCGGCACCTCAACAATCATACCCTTGTAGTAACGCCCCACGCTCGGCGCGAAGATGGGCGGGCGCGCGAGACCCGATTGAAGCTGCATCTCCGGCACATGCTTGTGTTTCTGCGACATGGCGTAGATGCGATAAGGAACCCGCGTGAACGTCGGCGCCGTTTCATCTTCGAATTCCGCGATCATCGCTTTGCCGCCGCCGGAATATCCGGAAACGGCATTGCACATGAATTGCCAGCCGGGCGGCGTGAGCCCGGCATCCAGTAACGGGCGCACGAGTGCGATGAAGCCGGTTGAATAGCAGCCAGGATTGGACACGCGTTTGGCGGCGGCGATCTTGGCGCGCTGATCCTTCGCCATTTCTGGAAAGCCATAGACCCAATCGGGCGCGGCACGATGGGCGGTCGACGCATCGATCACCTTCAACGCATCGTTCTCGATAAGCGCCACTGCCTGCTTCGCGGCATCGTCCGGCAAACACAAGATAACCGCATCGACGCCATTCAAGATGGCGCGGCGCGCGGTCATGTCCTTGCGCTTTGCAGGATCTATCGAGACAAGTTCGATGTCGGCCCGCCCTTCGAGGCGCTCGCGAATCTGCAGTCCGGTTGTGCCCGCTTCCCCATCGATGAAGACTCGCGCCATCACAGCTCCTCAAAAAGTCGGCGTGAGCGACAGCACGCGTTGGCGCGTGACGTCGGCCCGAGCGCGCGTCACATCCAGGCGTGCTGCTTTGCGCTCATGCCGAAATCCACTGAAGGCTTTTCGCACCGCAGCCTCTATGGGCGAACGCTTGGCGTTTACGCTCGCGGCCTGTTTTTCTCGCCAGAGCTCGACATAGTCCGACTGCTGCACCGGTTGCTGCGCCAGGGGCGTTGCCTCGTTCTCCTTTTTCGTAAGCACCAGAAGATAGAACGGGCGCTTGCTCGTCAGGTTGACGCGCCCGCGCGCCTCGCGCGGCGAGCGGATTTCGTACCAGTGTTCGCTGTCGCCTGCGACCACCGCGAACACACGCGTGCCGGCATAGCCGCGCTCTTGAGCGTACACCTGAAAGAAGAATTCCGGCGAGAACTGATAGAAGCCATGGCCGGCGAGATTGTTGCCCGGCAACACATGCAGGATGTGCCCGCCTTCGGCGCAGAGCGCGGCGACATTGTCGAACGCAACTGCCACGTTGAATACGTGCTCCAGCGTGCCAAAATCGAGCACCACCGGAAACCGCGCCGGCGTTGCGAGCGGGCGGTTCATGTCGTGCACAATCGTGGCTTGTTCGTAGTCGGAAGCATCGAACGATTGCACTTCCTTGGCGCCGAACGCCGATTTCAGCAAACCCTCGCAATACTTCTCAGCGCTCCCCTCTTGCCACGTCGCGGCAAGATCGGGCCGCCCGCGCGCGCGAAAGAACGCAGCGATTTCGTCTGCACCGACTTCCAAACTCTGGCGCCCGATAGTGGCGACGCGGCGAAAATCCGCGCCGCCGGCGCGCGCCAGCGTCATCAAGCCTAGACCTGCCGCATCGACGCCCATCGTGCTCCGTCCCAAACGAAAAAGGGCCGACCCTGCTTGGCCGGCCCTTTTGCCATATGGCTTGCGTCCTGTCTCAGCGCTTGGAGAACTGGAAGCTGCGGCGGGCCTTTCTGCGACCGTACTTCTTTCGCTCGACCACGCGGCTGTCGCGAGTGAGGAAGCCTGCATGCTTCAACGCGGGCCGCAGCGCCGGTTCATAATCGGAAAGCGCTTTGGAGATGCCGTGGCGCACAGCTCCGGCCTGGCCCGAGAGCCCCGAGCCGGTCACAGTGCACACGACGTCGAACTCGCCTTCACGCTCGGTGATCTTGAACGGCTGGTTGATCATCATCCGCAGCACCGGGCGAGCGAAATACGCATCCGAGTCCTTGCCGTTGATGGTGATCTTGCCCTTGCCGGGCTTCACCCAAACGCGCGCGATGGCGTTCTTGCGCTTGCCTGTGGCGTAGGCGCGACCGAGCTTGTCGACCTTCTTCTCGCGCAGCGGCGCGGGCTCTTGCGCACGCATCGGCGCGCCAGTGATTTGGCCGAGAGATTCGAGACCTTGGCTCACTTCGCTCATCCGATCCTCGAATTCTTGCGGTTCTGAGATTTGAAATCGATCGTCTTCGGGTTTTGGGCCGCGTGGGGATGGTCGGGACCGCCATAAACGCGCAGCTTGGCGAGCTGCTTGCGTGCAAGCGGGCTCTCCTTCGGCATCATTCGCTCAACCGCCTTCTCAAGCACTCGTTCGGGATGCTTGCCAGCGAGCACCTTGCCGGCGACACGCGCCTTGATGCCGCCGGGATGGCCGGTGTGACGATAATAGATCTTGTCGGTCAACTTGTTGCCTGTGAGCGCCACTTTGTCGGCATTGATCACGACGACGAAATCTCCGGTATCGACATGGGGTGTGAAGTCGGCGCGGTGCTTGCCGCGAAGACGTTTGGCGATGAAGGACGCGAGGCGGCCGACCACGGCGCCTTCGGCATCCACCACGATCCAGCCGTGGGTGATCTCCGAGGCCTTGGCCGAGCGCGTCGATTGCGTGCGCATGGGAACTGGTCCTAATGAAAACGAAGGCGCGCGTTTAGTGGAGCCGCGATTCGCCGTCAAGCTGCATCATATTTCGCTTTATAATCATTGTGTTATGTGGCAGGTATTATCTTACCGCCATTGCCGAACGCAGCGTCGTTACAGCAAGAAGCCAAAGCGCGGCAGCGCCGAATTGGTGCGCGAGCGCAAGCCAGAACGGCGTTCCTGTCAGGACCGTCGCCACTCCTAATAGCACTTGGAGGAACGCCAACGCCCCTAGTCCCATGGCCATCGCACGAGAGATCCCGCCTCCGCGAAATGCGGCGAACACAGCCAAGACGAGAGCACAGAGCGCCACACCGTATCCAAGCGTACGGTGCATGAGGTGTTGGGTTGCGTGGCTCTCCGTGAAATTGCGCCAGAGCGGTTCAAGCGAGAGCGCGCTCGCGGGAATCCATTCGCCGCCGATCGTCGGCCAATCGGGGTAGGCCGCACCCGCGCGCGCGCCCGCGAGCAATGCGCCGAACATGGCTTGTGTGACTATAAGCGCGATGAGCGCACACAGCGTCCATGCCGGCGCGCCAACTTGCGAATGTTCGCGCGGCCAACCGAACTCTGCGAGTGCAAGCCACTGTGCATAAGCGAGAATGACAAGGGCCAATCCGAGGTGAACCGCCAGGCGCACGGAACTGACGTCGAGCCCCGAGAAGAGCCCGCTCGTCACCATCCACCAGCCGATCGCGCCTTGGAGGCCGCCCAGCAAAAAGAGCCCAAGCACAGGCCAGAAGCGCCCGCGCAAGCGTCCAGTCGCGAGAAAGAAGAAGAACGGCAGTGCGAACACGACGCCGATCATCTTGCCCAAAAAGCGATGGCTCCATTCCCACCAGTAGATCGACTGAAACTCCGCGAGGCTCATGCCGCGGTTCTGCAGCTGATACTCGGTGGTGCGCTGGTAGAGCGCGAACTCTTCGGCCCAGCGTTCAGCCGTGAGTGGCGGCGTCAGCCCCTTGCCGAGATCCCATTCGGTAATCGAAAGCCCTGAATCGGTGAGCCGCGTGACGCCCCCCACCAGGATCATGGCGAGCACGCAGGCGCAGACGATAACGAGCCAGGCCCCGACCCAGGGATCGCCGCGGGAGGGTGCGCTGTTCATCGTCGCTCACTTATAGCCCCCGCGCGCACGCGCAAACGCGGCGCGCCGCCGCGCAGCGCCGGGCAGCCTGCCCCGCGGCCAATCGAGGCGCATTGCCCGCTCCCCCTGTCGGAGTTAAGACGGCGCTCCCCAAGTCCAGGCTCGCCTGGAACCAAGTCGGAGCGTGGCGCAGCCCGGTTAGCGCACCAGTCTGGGGGACTGGGGGTCGGGAGTTCGAATCTCCCCGCTCCGACCAATGAAATCAGCTAGTTAGCGGCACACACAAGAGCTACGCCGCCGGCTTGGATACACTGTGGATACAGGCAGACCACTGTCCCTCACTCATCATTGGAGGTCTTATTTCTAGCCGTCATCGCCCTTGACTGGTGCAATGTCCTAACCGTCTTGGGTTGGCCTGTTGCACGGGGGTTTCTTGAGCGCTTGCGCTCTTTAGCAACAATGGTTGGCTGAGCTTCTCCGACTGCTAGTGCCACGAAATGGGCACGGGCCCACGCTGGATCTTCAACGGCTCGCGCGCTCTCCGCCCTGTCATATTTCTTCACCAAACCGACGACTGTCTTTGTGTTGACCTCGTCAATGACCGACTGAAACGCGTCAGCCGAAATCGCTACCACCAATTCCCTTAGGTCGGCCAGCGATGTTGTCTTGTGTTTCAGCGCTGCAGAAACCAATCCGACAGCAGCCTTCTTCGACTTTACCGGCAGCGACTGAGCGGATACCCAATAGGCGCCTGGCTCATCATTGAAGGTCTGCTTCGGTGAGGTTGTACTCGCGCAGCACCGCTGCGCGGCGCTGCTCAGACAGAGCAGCAAGGCGTTGACGCACTTCCGCGCGCAGGGCGACACGCGTCAGTCCACGAGATCTCGTACCGATCGCTGATGCTCTCGAAGGGCCCTCGCAAGTTCGCGAAGGGTGGGCCGCGCGCCGCCCTTGAAGGCATTGCGCGCACACTGGCGCTTGCCTTCGGCAGTCTTAGGTCCGGTCGACTTTTCCCACGGCCGCCACCGCTTTATCGCTAGCGCTTGTTCGCGTCGCCTCTCCGGCGTCCAACCCTGGCTCATGGCGCAATAGTCCGTTTGGCGTTTTTTCGGAAACGGTCGCGCGCGCAGAGGCGCCGTTGTTCACCTGCATCGGCCCGCCGCCCGAGAGATTAGCCTGCTTTGCGATGACCGTCGGTCCGCTTTTCAGGGCGGCCAGGGCCTCGATCGCAAGTCGGCTTTGCGCTTGCGCCTTCAGCCCCAAGCGCATGTACGTTTCAAACTGAGGCAGATACGATTGTGCGACGGCACGTTCGGTGAGCCGCGTGAAAAGGGCTTCTAGCGTCACGGCTTGCGTGAACAGCATGCGCTCAGGCCGACGCATGTCGCCCGCATTCACCTTGTCCCCTAGACGTTGCAATTCATCCCTGACGCCGGCAGCGTCCAGTCCGGCGCCAAAAGCCGAGTTGCCTTCGGCCGCATTGATGGCGCGGACGGCGGCCGTCGCGGGGTCCAACATTTGCTGCGCCAGTTTTTGCGCGATAATGTTACGATCGGCATCGTTCGGGTCCTGGTAGATGTGGATGGCCCTATCCGCTACGAAAGGCACCGGTGCAGCGTGCTTGTCAGAACGCTTCCTGACTGGTCGCTTTGGCTTGCGGGTCATGGTGTCGCTCCTAACAGCCTTCCAACCGCTGCAGCACCGGTTGCTGGCGCGCTTCATTCATGGCCGGCCGGCATGTGCGGTGCAGCCAAACATGGCCGCCGTGCGCCAGCACAGGTGTATCCGGTTCGGGTCCGCCGCAGTGAATACACGCGCTGTCATTCGACGCGGGTCGAGTATTGAGCGCTCGCCACCGCGCCGCCAGATCAGCGAGTGCGCCGGCTTCCGAGTCTGCTCGGCTTAGTCCGCCATCGTGTTCCCGAATGGCAGCCCGTTCTTCGAGGTAGTCTGCCCAATCTGGTGCGGCCGGCACTTCCGTGGCTACAGCGGCTACGGTGCTACAGCGCCGGCGGACTTTCGCCGGGCCGCCTGTGGCTACAGCGGCTACGCGGCCAGCGTCGCGCTGTGCTGGCTGTAGCACTGTAGCCGCTGTAGCCACCCCAGCGGTCGCTTGCACGGCATGCATCGCAGCGATTGCGCGGGCCCGCTGGAAGAGGCT
>Ga0247727_10011602_pt1 | contig 15330 bp, 14 predicted proteins | sample WisWelCaveWW1625_FD_202498 | JGI IMG/M metagenome (GOLD analysis project Ga0247727, IMG submission 202498) | Biofilm microbial communities from Wishing Well Cave, Virginia, United States - WW16-25 | ecosystem: Environmental > Aquatic > Deep subsurface > Groundwater > Cave microbial mat | place... | reverse complement strand
TCGCGCTCGATCTGCTCCACGACGACCGCGCCCTCGTGACCAGCGTTGCTGGCGATGAGCCTGGCCGGAGCCTCGAGAGCCTGCCAGACCGAGCGGGCGCCGGTGGCCTCGTCGCCGTCGAGCTTCTTGACGGCCTTCTGCACCGCGGCGCGGGCCCGGAGGAGCGCAGTGCCACCACCGGCGACGATGCCCTCCTCGATGGCTGCACGCGTCGCGGACAGGGCGTCCTCGATGCGATGCTTCTTCTCCTTGAGCTCCACCTCGGTGGCCGCGCCGACCTTCACGACGGCGACGCCGCCGACCAGCTTCGCGAGGCGCTCCTGGAGCTTCTCGCGATCCCAGTCGGAGTCGGTGTCGTCGATCTCGCGCTTGATCTGGGCGATCCGACCCTTCACGTCGTCCTCGGACCCGCCTCCTTCGACGATGGTGGTGTCGTCCTTGGTGATGACGACCTTGCGGGCATGGCCGAGCAGGTCGAGCGTGGTGTTGTCGAGCTTGAGGCCGACCTCCTCGGCGATGACCTGCCCACCCGTGAGGATGGCCATGTCCTGCAGCATCGCCTTGCGGCGATCGCCGAAGCCGGGGGCCTTGACGGCCACGGAGCTGAACGTGCCGCGGATCTTGTTGACCACGAGCGTCGCCAGGGCCTCGCCCTCGACGTCTTCGGCGACGATCAGGAGCGGCTTGCCGCCCTGCATGACCTTCTCGAGCACCGGGAGCAGGTCCTGGACCGAGGAGATCTTGCCGTTGACGAACAGGATGTACGGATCCTCGAGGATCGCTTCCTGGCGCTCGGGGTCGGACACGAAGTACGGCGACAGGTAGCCCTTGTCGAACTGCATGCCCTCGGTGAACTCGAGCTCCATGCCGAACGTGTTCGACTCCTCGATGGTGACCACGCCGTCCTTGCCCACCTTGTCGATGGCGTCGGCGAGGACGTCGCCGATGGACGGGTCGGCGGCCGAGATCGAGGCGACCTGGGCGATCTCCGACTTGTCGTCGATCTCCTTGGCCTGGCTCTCGATGTCCTTGACGGCCGCGGCGACGGCCGCTTCGATGCCCCGCTTGAGGCTCAGCGGGCTCGCACCCGCGGCGACGTTGCGGAGGCCCTCGCGGACCAGCGCCTGGGCGAGGACGGTGGCGGTGGTGGTGCCGTCACCAGCGATGTCGTTGGTCTTGGTGGCCACCTCCTTCACGAGCTGGGCACCCATGTTCTCAAAGGGGTCCTCGAGCTCGACCTCACGGGCGATGGACACGCCGTCGTTCGTGATGGTCGGGGCGCCGAACTTCTTCTCGAGCACCACGTTGCGGCCCTTGGGACCGATCGTGATCTTCACGGCGTCGGCCAGCTTGTTGACGCCCGCCTCGAGCGCACGACGGGCGTCGTCGTCGAACTTGATGAGCTTCGCCATCGGGGCCTACTTGACGATCGCGAGGATGTCGCGACCGTTCAGGATGAGAACGTCGTCGCCGCCGTCGGTGATCTCGGTGCCGCCGTACTTGCTGTAGACGACGGTGTCGCCGACCTTGACGTCGAGCGGGATGATCTCGCCGGTCTGCTCGGAGCGGCGGCCGGGGCCGACCGCGAGCACCTCGCCCTGCTGAGGCTTCTCCTTGGCCGTGTCCGGGATGACGAGGCCACTCACGGTGGTCTCCTCGGCCTCACCCGGCTTCACGATGATCCGGTCTTCGAGCGGCTGCAGTGACATGTCTTGGCGCCTCCGTGACGCTTGCGATGCGAATGGCTCCAGCGGTTGCAGGAGCAGTGCCGGCCCGAAGGCCGGCTCCTCGTGGCCGGGCGGAAAGGCTCCGCCCTCCCGTCCCGAGGCTTTAGCACTCTGATCGTGCGAGTGCTAACTCTATGCCCGCGAGATCAGCACTCGCAACCGGCGAGTGCCAGAGGTTGGTTGCGGACAGGCCGAGGCGGGCTGGCTTCGCCAGTCGGCCGGGAGGCACGTGCGGAGGCAGGAGCGCGGCGACGCCCGGAGCACGCCTACGACGCCGGCATGCCGAGGTTGGGGTGAGCCCCGGTGTCGAGGGGCGAGGGCCCGTCGCTCTGCCAGCGGTACCAGGCGGCGCTGGCCACCATCGCCGCGTTGTCCGTGCACATCGCCCAGCTCGGGAGGAACCCACGGAGGCCGTCCTCCACGCAGGCGTCGAGGAACCGCTCCCGCAGCCGCGAGTTGGCGGCCACCCCACCTCCGAGGCAGAGACCCTCGGCGCCCACCTCGCGCGCGGCGGCCCGCGCCTTGGTGACGAGCACGTCGACCACCGCCTCCTGGAACGACGCGGCGACATCCGCCGTTGACACGTCCGGGTGCTTGCGCACGTGGTTTACGACCGCAGTCTTGAGACCGCTGAAGGAGAAGTCGTAGGTGCCGTCACCCGCCATCGGGCGGGGGAACCGGATCGCATCGGGGTCGCCCTCGACGGCGAGCCGGTCGATCGCCGGGCCGCCTGGGTAGCCGAGCCCGAGGAAGCGAGCCACCTTGTCGAACGCCTCCCCCGCCGCGTCGTCGATCGTCGAGCCGAGCACCCGGTAGCGGCCGTGGCCCTCCATGAGCACGACGAGGGTGTGCCCACCGGAGACGAGCAAGACGACGAGCGGCAGCTCGAGGTCGGGCTCCTCGAGGAGCGTCGCGTACAGGTGGGCCTCGAGGTGGTTCACTGCGATGAAGGGCACCTCCCACGCGAGGGCCAGCGCCTTGGCTGCTGACACGCCGACGAGCAGGGCGCCTACCAGCCCCGGGCCGTAGGTGGCGGCGACGGCGTCGATCTCGCACCCCTCCCCGTCGACGGGCCGATCCGACAGGCCGGCTTCGACGAATGCCTGGGCCACCACCGGGACGATGAGGTCGACGTGAGCGCGGCTGGCGATCTCCGGGACGACGCCGCCGTAGCGGGCGTGGAGATCGACCTGGCTGCTCACCACCGAGGAGAGCACAGACGTGCCAGCCTCGACGATGGCCGCCGCCGTCTCGTCGCACGAGGTCTCGATGCCGAGGATGCGCCCTCGGCCGATGTCGACGGTCACGGATCGAGCTCCTCGTACAGCGTGGTGCCGGGCACGGCCGCCGCCAGGGCGGCGAGGCGCTCGCCGTACTCGGGGGCGTCGACGTCGTTGGCCCACATGATGACGGCGTCCTCGTTCGTCTCCACGTAGTACCCCTTCCGGATCCCGGCTGGCGCGAACCCGAAGGCACGGTAGAGGGCCTGCGCCGCGTGGTTGCTGGTCCGGACCTCGAGCGTCAGGTTCTTCGCCCCGCGGTCGATCGCGGCGACCGCCAGGGTGTGCAAGAGCCGAGTCCCGAGGCGGTGACGGTGCCACGCCGGGTCGACCGCGAGCGTCGTCACGTGCCCGTCGTCGGGCACGAGCATGAGCCCGCCGTACCCGATCACCGTGCTCCCCACCCGGCCGACGACGTAGACGCGGCTGTCGCGGTAGGAGAGCTCGCTCATGAAGAGCCCCATCGACCACGGCCGCGAGTACACCTTCTGCTCGATCTGGGTCACGGAGCGAAGGTGGCGTCGGCGCATCGGCCCGATCGTCACCTGCAGGCTGTCCGGGCGCGGGATGCGAGCGACGGCCATCACGCACCGGCTCGGTCGCGCGTCGTCCAGTTGATCTCGGCATCCGGCTTGCGGAGGTAGATCGGCGTGAGCTCGGCGGGGTTCACGAACTCCTCCCGCAGCGCCCGCGCGTGCGCGAGCTGCACCAACGACCCAGCCAGCGGGTACGCCTCGCCACGGTCCGCCAGCTCCACCCGCCGCACCTGCTCGAACACCGACAGGTAGCGCAGCGCGCCGTCGCCCGCGAGCAGCACCTCCTCCCCCGTGGCCTGCAGATCCGAGGCGAGGTCGTCGGGTGAGGCGACCTGCGGCGAAGTGACGCGCTGCACGCCCCCCGGCGACTGCCGGTAGCTGGCGTGGAAGATCTCACCCCGGCCCGCGTCGATGGCGCACACGATCCGCCGGTGGGAGTGCCGGAGCGGGAACGCGAGGAGGTCGAGGCTGGTGACCCCGATCATCGGCAGCCGGCGAGCGTGCGAGAGCGCCTTGCCGGCCGCCACGCCGACCCGGAGCCCAGTGAACATCCCGGGACCGAGGTCGACCGCGATCGCCCCGATGTCGCTCAGCTCGACGCGGGTCTGCCGGCAGAGGAACTCGATCGCCGGAGTGAGGGTCTCGGCGTGACGACGACCCCGGGCGGAGTGGATGGCACCGAGCACGCCCTCGTGCCCGCCGATCGCGCAGCCGACCTGGGCCGTCGACGTGGTGATCCCGAGGATCAGCATCAGGTCGTCGCTCCCCAGGGCGACACGACGCCGGCGATCGCGTCCCCCCGCGGTGCCCACGTCGGTCCCACCGAGTGGAAGACGATCTGGCGGTCGTCGTCGCTCGCGCCGAACGTGATGCGCACCTCGAGGAAGTCGTGGGGCAGCACCGGGAGGATCGCGTCGCCCCACTCGATGAGCACCACGCCGCCATCATCGAGCATCTCGGCTAGGCCCAGGTCGAGCACCTCGCTCAGCTGCTCCAGGCGGTAGACGTCGACGTGGTGGACCGGCAGCCGCCCCTCGTAGACGTGGACGAGCGTGAAGGTCGGGCTGGTGATGCGGTCGGGCACGCCGAGGCCGCGTCCGAATCCCTGCACGAAGGCCGTCTTGCCCGCACCGAGGTCGCCGGCGAGCACGATCACGTCGCCGGCCCGCGCGAGGGATGACACGGCCGCAGCGAGATCCCTCGTCTCGTCGACTGAGGTGGTGGCGACCACGGTCACGACCGTGCAGCCTAAGGACTCGAGCGGGAAAGGCGGAGCCTTCCCGCTCGGCGACGAGGCGCCGACCTCCGGCCGGCACTGAACGCGTTGCCCGTCCGCGCACGACCTACGAGCTGCCGTAGCGGCGCTCGATCCGAGCGCCCAGTGCGCAGACGACCTCGTAGGCGATGGTGCCGAGCTGCGCGCCCCACTCGTCGGGCGAGATGCGGTGCTCACCCTGTGCACCGAGCAGCACCACCTCGTCGCCGGCGCGGACGTCGCTGCATGGGCCGATGTCGACCATCACCTGGTCCATCGTCACCACCCCGACCATCGGGTGACGTTCCCCGCCGACGAGCACCTCCTGGCCGGCCGCACCGAGCGACCGGAACACGCCGTCGGCGTACCCGACCGGCAGCGTCGCCACGACGGTGTCGCGCTCGAGGTGGTGCCGAAGGCCGTACGAGATGCCCTCGCCGGCGGCAACGGGCTTCACGAAGGCCACCTCGGTGGCGAGCCGCACCACCGGCTCGAGGGCGACGCGATCGCGCAGGGCGGGAGCCGGGGCGATGCCGTACACCGCGATGCCGCACCGGACCAGGTCGTAGTGGCTGGCTGGATGCGCGATGGCGGCGGCCGAGTTGGCGGCGTGCCGCATCGGCACGGGTATGCCGGCCTGCTCGACGGCGGCGACCGCGGCGTCGAACCGCTCGAGCTGGCGGGCCGTGAAGGAGCTGTCCGGCTCGTCGGCCACCGCGCAGTGCGTCCACACCGCCTCGAGGGAGAGGGACGGCTCGGCGTCGACCAGCTGCGCCAGCGACACGACGTCGTGGGGCGCACATCCCACTCGGTGCATGCCGGTGTCGACCTTCAGGTGGACCGGCACGACTCGGCCGGCCGACCGGGCCGCGGCGCCGAGATGGCGGATGAGCGCCGGTGTGTAGACGGTGACGGCCACGTCGGCCGCGAGCGCCTCGTCGAGGTCGCCTGGCCGGGGCTCCGACAGCAGCAGGGTGAGCGCGTCGATCCCCGCGGTTCGCAGGGCCGTGGCCTCGGGTACCTGAGCTACTGCCAGCCAGCCGGCACCGGCCTCGACCGCGGCCCGCGCGACGGGCACTGCACCGTGCCCGTAGCCGTCGGCCTTCACCACGGCGCACAGCTCGGCCTCGCCACACACGGCCCGCAGGGTGGCTACGTTGGCGGCGACCGCATCGAGGGAGACGTCGGCCCACGCTCGCGCCATCAGGCGGCCACCTCGGCGAGCACAGCGGGAAGGTCATCGATCAGGTCTGATGCCACCAGGCCGACGCTCGGCCCGAGCACGCCCGCGCGGGCGTGGAGCCACGCGCCGGCGGCCGCCGCTTCCAGCGGTGGGAGCCCGCGGGCGAGCAGGGCGCCGATGATGCCGCTGAGGACGTCTCCCGTGCCCGCCGTGGCGAGGCGGGCATCCCCGGAGGTGACCATCCGCACCCGACCGTCCGGCGCCGCCACGACGGTGGACGGTCCTTTGAGGAGCACCACGGCACCGGTCTCGGTGGCGAGGCGTTGCGCCGCGTCGAGCCGATCGGGTCGGGGCCGAGCACCCGTGAGTCGCTCGTACTCGCCGTCGTGCGGCGTGAGCACGGTCGGTGTCCGCCGCTCGCCGAGCACGGAGGCGACATCCCGGCCGAGGGCAGTCAGCGCGTCCCCGTCGATCAGGAGCGGCAGGCCGGCGGCAGCGACCACGTCGCGGACGGCCGCCTGGGTCGACGCACCGACGCCGAGCCCCGGACCGATCACGAGGGCCTGGAACCGGGGGGCAGCCTCGAGCACGACCTCGGTCCACCCTGCGGCGGGCAGCGCCAAGCCAACGGCCTCCACGGGACGACCAGGGTCGTCCGCCACACCGGGGGACCCGAGGCGGACCATCCCGGCACCGGCGCGCTGCGCGGCGGCCGCCGCGAGGCAGCCGGCGCCCGTCATCCCCGCCGACCCGGCCACCACGAGCACAGACGCCTGCCACTTGTGGCTGGCAGTCGCGCGGGACGGCAGCCAGTCGCGCACGTCGTGTGCCTCTACGACGCTCGCCGAGGGCTCACCGAGGTCGAGCCCGATGTCGGCGACCACCAGCTGTCCGGCTCGCGACCGTCCAGGCTCCAGCACGAGACCAGGCTTGAGCGCCGCGATGGCGACGGTGCGCGCGGCGGGCAGCACGCGACCGTGCTCCTCGCCCGTCGCGCCGTCGACGCCGCTCGGGATGTCGACCGCGAGCACGGGCGTGTCGCCGACGTCCGGCGCGGTGTACTCGCCCCGGAACCCCGTCCCGTAGGCGGCGTCCACAACGAGGTCGGCGTCCGGGAGCCGGGCGGGGGCGTCCACGGCGTCGACGACCTCCACCCGCACCCCCCGACGCCGAAGCCAGACCGCCGCCGATCGACCATCGGCTCCGTTGTTGCCCTTGCCCGCCAGCACGACGACCCGCCGCCCATACCCTCCGCCCAGCAGGTCCAGTGCCTCCCGCGCCACCGCCGCCCCCGCCCTCTCGATCAGCACCTCGACAGGCGCACGCGCCGCCGCATCAACAGCCGCCATCTCGTCCGGCGTCAGGATCGGGATCACAATGCAACTGCGATGGCTTCGGCGACCCGGTGCGTGTGCGTCAGCGTGAGGCGCCAGGCACGGATCCCCAAGCCGTCGGCGAGCTCCTGCGCGCCACCGTGGAGTCGTACCGACGGGGCACCGGACTCCGATCTGGCGACCTCGATCTCGCGCCACTTGCACGCGCCCACCCCGACGCCCATCGCCTTCATGACGGCCTCCTTGGCGGCGAAGCGAGCGGCGTAGCGCTCGGTCGGATCGGCTCGCCGATCGCAGTACGCCCGCTCCTCGTCGGTGAAGAGCCGAGTGCGCAGGCGGGGCGTGCGTTCGAGGACGGTCCGCATCCGGTCGACCTCGCACAGGTCGACCCCTATGCCGATCATCCGGGGCTGCGCCAGCGATCCGCGAGCTCGCGGATCGGCTCGACGAGGAGGTCGGCCGTGGGCACCTCGGGAAGGAGGTCCTCGCGGAACGTGGGCTCGGTCTCCAGCACGGCGTCCCGGAGGGCCGACCACCGGTTGCGATAGCCCTGGAGCGCGCCGCGGGCGGCCGCTACGGGCAGGTGGTCCTGGAACCGCACGTGCAGCAACGTGAGCCCGACGGCTCGGTCGTCCTTCGTCTCCGGGACGATGATCACCGTCCGGCCGTCCTCGCGGCCGCGGGTGACGAACACCTGCCGCTCGACTGCGACCGTGTGCTTCGTGCCGCGCAGGAGGCCCGAGCGCTCCGTTCGGGACGGGATGTCGAGGGCGATGCCACCCCGATCGACGATCGACACCGGCACTTCGCCGCCTTCGGGATCGCCGTCGAGCTGGTAGCGGATCCATCCCGTCACCTCGGCCACGGCGGGATCGACGTCGGCGAGGGTGCGCAGCGTCTTGTAGCTGAGTCGGTCGCGTGCCGCTCCGGCGGCGAGCACAGCCTGCACGAGCGGCGGCTGAAGCAGCGTCTCGTCGCTCCGCGAGATGCCGACCGTCACGGTCTTGGCCTGATGCTTGATCGCGTCCACCGGCCGCGTGAGCTCCTCGATCCCCTGGGTCAGCGCGGCCGTGAGGTCGTCGACCACCACCGCGGGGGTGCCGATGCGCCCCACCTCAGCCTGGTAGGCGTCGAGCGGCGCGATGCCGAGCGCATATCGGTAGGACGACGCGAGTCGCACGGCCGTGCTCGCCTCCAGGTTGCCGTCGTAGGCACCCCTGCGAAGTCCGTCGAAGAACCGGGATGCCGACGCGCTCAGCGCGGGCTGGAGCGACCGCAGCAACCGGTCGCCGTCGGCGGGGGCGTGCTCCCCGACCGCCTCCTCGATCGCCGCTCGGGCCTCGCGCAGCGGGCGGGCCTGGGCGTCGATGGCGAGGGCAGCCTCGTAGCCGAACAGGTGGCCAGCCAGGGCCGTCAGCACGAAGGCGAGCTGGGGATGCGTGTCAGGCACCCATATCACGTGCAGCGCCGCCGCGAAACGGGCCTGTCCGTCGGAGGCCACCACGATCGGCCACGCCTTGTGGGCCCGGTAGATGGCCACCTCCTTGGCCACGTCGTCGGCGGTGGAGCCCTCGAGACCGGCCGCACAAACGAGGATGAGCGGCTCGCACGACAGGTCGATGTGCTTCTTGTCCTCGGTCGCGTCACAGGCGATCGACCGGTAGCAGAGCTCGCTCAGCTTGATGCGCAGCTCTTCGGCGGCGATCCGGTTCGTACCGTTGCCCACGATCGCCCAGTAGCGCTTCGGCGGAGCGAGCTGCTGCGCCGCGACAGCGATGTCGGCGCGGCGAGCCCCGGTCGTCTCCATCGCCGACGGCAGCTCGCGAAGGGCGGCGACGAGCGCTGGGTCGACCGTGCCGCCCACCTCCTCCGCGATGGCCCATGCGAGGAGGAAGCCGGCCGCGATCTGCGCGTAGAACGCCTTCGTCGACGCGACGCTCATCTCGACGTCCCGTCCGTCCGACGTGTAGAGCACACCGTCGGCCTTGTCCGTGAGGTCGGAGCCGCGGCGGTTCACGATGGCCAGCACGGACGCACCGCGATCGCGCGCGAGGTCGACGGTGCGGTTGGTGTCCGTGGTGGTGCCGGACTGGCTGATGGCCACCACGAGCGTGTCCTGCATGTCGGCCCGGAGACCGAAGCCCGACAGCTCGGTCGCCGGGAGCGCCTCGACCCGCAGCCGGCCGTCCGGGATGGCCGCGACCAGCGCCGACGCCAGGCTCTGGCCGGCGACGTGGGCCGTGCCCTGGCCGATCACCTGCACTCTTCCGATGCGACCGTCACGCAGGCGCTCGCGGACCGCCGGCGAGAGCACATCGTCCCCGAGCGCCACCTGCATCCGGCCGTCCCGCTCGACCAGCCTGCCGCGCAGCGTCTTGCGGAAGCTGGTGGGGGCCTCAGTGATCTCCTTCAGGAGGAAGTGGGGGTAGGTGCCGCGATTGATGTCACGCGTGGTGACCTGCGCCTCCTGCAGGTCGGCGTCCGTGACGGCGAGGTCGGTGCCGTCGTAGGCCTGTCGGGTGATGCCCTCGAGTCGACCCGCATGTGCGGCGTCGAGCACGACGATCTGGCCGCGACTCGCGTTGGGGTTCTCCGGATTTGCAGGGGTGTCGCCGTCGAGGCGGATGTAGCGGCGCGTGAGCTCGACGAGCCCGTAGGGCTCGGACGCCACGACGAAGCACTCGTCGGCGAGCCCTACGTACAGCGCCTGCCCGCTGCCGCGGAGCGCGAGCAGCAGGTGGTTCGGGTGCGGCGCGGCAATCGCCGCGATCGCGACCGAGCCCTCGAAGCTCGCGACGGTGTCACGGAACGCCGTGGTGAGATCCGTCCCTTCCGCCAGCCTGTGGGAGACGAGCGTGGGGATCACCTTGGCGTCCGTGGTGATCTCGGCGGCGAGACGCAGGCCGTCGTCTGCCTTCAGGTCGGCGAAGTTGTCGACATCACCGTTGAGGGCAGCCGTGACGTAGGGCCCGGTGCCGTCATCGAGCTCGAGGCTGTCGACGGGGTGGGCGTTCGGCTGCGAGATGATCCCGATGCTCGCCCAGCGAGTGTGACCGAGGACCAGTGCGGATGCACGGTCGCCACTGACGGCCAGGCGCAGGAGATCGTCCGCCAAGAGGTCAGCGCGCATGGCCGCCGTGTTGTCGCCGAGCTCACCGATCTCCGCGGCCGCCTTGTAGACGAAGCTCAGATGGCCATCCGGCGTGCGCACGGCGTTCGAGCGGAAGAGGTGGTCGCCACTGCGGGCAGCGACCAGGCGAGCTACGGCGGGGTCGTCGAGGTCGAGGCCGTGATCGCGCACGAGGACCGTGAGGCCGGCCGAGTCCCGGCCACGCACCTCGAGGCGGTCGAGCGCCGACAGCGCCTGTTGGATGGACGTGCCGATCTCGATGGCCGACCAGGAGGGCCGATCACCGACGAGCTGGCGGACGCCGGTGGCGGTGGGGAGGCGATCGCGGGCCACGGCCCAGAGCGCGTCCTTGAGGCGGAGGAGCGTCGCGTTCGCGGCTTCGAGCGTGTGCCCCTCGGGCGCGCCGTCGGCGTCGAGGTCGGCCTCGAGCCGGGCCACCCAGTCCCCCGCGGCCGCGGTGACGGCCGCCGTCCGCGCGGCGACCTCCGGGTCGCGCACGAGCAGCGCCACGCCGTCAGGTCCGCGGAGCAAGCCGTCGAGCTCCTCGAGCAGGCCGGCGGCGTCCAGAGCGGCGGCCACCGGGTCGCGGTCGCCCAGCGCGCGCTGGACCGCAGCCAGGCGGTCGATCACATCGGAAGGAGAGAGGTCGCGCCGGGAGCCCGGCCCGCGCAAGAGGGCGATGATGCCGCACACGGCTGGTGGTGGCCTTCCGGTTCGGGGACCGGACCAGCGTACCGGTGGGATCAGCCCGTCCCGAGGCGCTCCACCTGGCGAGCGAGCCGATCCGCCGCTGCCGCCGCCTGCTCGTGCGTGGGCGCCTCGACCATCACCCGAACGAGCGGCTCGGTGCCGCTCCCCCGTACCAGCACGCGCCCGTGGTCGCCCAACTCGGCCTCGACCGCGGCGATGTCACCCGCGAGGAGGTCGGTCAGGTCCATGCCCTTGGCCGCGACGCGCACGTTGTGGAGCACCTGGGGCAGCCGTGTCATGGCGGTGTCGGCGAGCTCAGCGAGGGGCCGCCCGGACCGGCACATGACGTCGAGGAGCTGCACGGCCGTGAGGAGCCCGTCTCCCGTCGTGGCCAGGTCGGCGAACACGACGTGGCCGCTCTGCTCGCCGCCGAGCGACAGGCCCACGTCGCCGAGCGCCTCCAGCACGTAGCGGTCGCCGACCGGCACCTCGAGCACCTCGATCCCGTGGTCGGCCATCCCCAGGCGGAACCCGAGGTTCGTCATCACCGTGACCACAACCGTGTCCTTGGCCAGGCGGCCACGCTCGTGACGATCGATCGCACAGATCCCGATGATCTGGTCGCCGTCGATCAGCCGCCCGGCCGCATCGATCGCCAGGACCCGGTCCGCGTCCCCGTCGAACGCGAGCCCGGCATCGGCACCATGGGTCACGACGGCGCGCCGCAGGTCGTCCGGGTGCGTTGACCCGCACGCGGCGTTGATGTTCGTGCCATCGGGCTCGGCGTGGAGCACCTCCACGACTGCGCCCAGGGCTTGCAGCACCCGTGGTGCGACAGCGGTGGCGGCGCCGTTGGCGCAGTCGACGACGACCCGCAGGTCCTTGAGCCCGCGCCCGTCGATCGAGCCGAGCACCGACTCCGCCCACCGGTCCACGGCAGCAGCACCGTCGACGAGGGTCCCCACGGCATCGCCCGCAGGCGCCGGATCCGGGTCGTGCTGGTCGAGCAGCCGGCGCAGCTCGGCCTCGAGTGCCTCCTCCACCTCGTCGGAGAGCTTGCTGCCGCCCGCGGTGAACAGCTTCACGCCGTTGTCCGCGAACGAGTTGTGGGACGCCGAGATCACGGCGCCAGCGATGCCGTCGGCAGCGGCGAGCCAGGCCACCGCGGGGGTGGGAGCCACCCCGAGGGTCGTTACGTCCACGCCTTCGGCGGTCAGCCCCGCGACGAGCGCCGCCTCGAGCAGTGGACCAGATCGGCGGGTGTCACGCCCGACGACGAACCGCTTGCCGCCCAGCACCCGAGCCGCGGCCCGTCCGAGCGCGAGCACGAGCTCCGGTGTGAGGTCGACGTTCGCCACCCCCCGCACGCCGTCCGTCCCGAACTTCAGCACGAGGGAAGGATGCCAGACGGAAGGCTCGCGGCGAGGGGGGTGCGGGAGCGGGCCGAAGGCGCACGAATCAAGTTCGGAGGAGCTCGCCGCAGGCGAGCGACGACGACGGCTCAGCGCTTCGAGTACTGCGGGGCCTTGCGGGCCTTCTTGAGGCCGTACTTCTTCGACTCCTTCTCACGCGAGTCGCGTGTGAGGAAGCCGGCGGCCTTCAGGGTGCCCCGGAGCTCGGGGTCGAGCTCGATGAGCGCCCTGGCGATGCCGAGGCGCAGCGCGCCGGCCTGGCCGGTGGGGCCGCCGCCGTCGATGGTGGCGTCGATGTCGTAGGCCTCCGTGAGCTCGGTGGCCCGCAGGGGCTCGGTGAGGATCATCTGGTGCGTCTTGGACGGGAAGTAGTCAGCGAGCGCCCGCTTGTTGACGGTGATCACGCCTTCGCCCTCGCCTTCGCTCGTTCGGACGCGAACGCGGGCGATGGCCTGCTTGCGGCGACCGGTGGACTGCACGAGGGGCTGGGGCACTGCGATCTCCTAGGCGGTGCGCCGGGCGGCGGCGAGTTCGAGGGGCTCGGGCATCTGCGCCGAGTGGGGGTGGTTCGGGCCGGCGTACACCTTCAGCTTGGTGAGCATCTGACGGCCGAGGCGGTTCTTGGGGAGCATGCCGCGCACGGCGCGACGCACGCCTTCCTCGGGCTTGAGAGCCTGCGACTGGGCGAAGGTGCGCGACTTGAGGCCGCCTGGATATCCCGAGTGCCTGTACACGAGCTTCTGGTCGGCCTTGTTCGAGGTGAGCACGACCTTCTCGGCGTTGATCACGATGACGTGGTCGCCCATGTCCATGTGCGGGGCGAAGGTGGGCTTGTGCTTGCCGCGCAGGATCCGGGCGACCTCCGTGGACAGGCGACCGAGGACGAGGTCCTCGGCGTCGACCACGTACCACTTGCGGGTGATCTCGCTGGCCTTCGGGCTGTAGGTGCGCACGCGTAGCGTCCTTGGGGAGTTTCCGGAGTTCAGATCAGGCGCGCTGACGCCCGAGGCGAAGGACGAGGCTACGGCTGGTGCGCCCCCGACCGCAACTCAGTCGCGGTCTTCCCACGTACAGAGGCAGGCCTCGTTGCCCTCCGGGTCGGCCAGGACCCAGAACGCCCTGGCGGCGGCGTCCGAGACCACGGTGCCGCCCGCGGCCAACGCCGCCTCGACGCGAGCGTCGACCTCGTCGGAGGGCACGGTGACATCGATGTGGATGCGGTTGCGCTCCGGGCGGGGCTCGTCCATCTGCTGGAACCAGAACGCGGGGCCGATGCGGGCGGGGTCGCTGACGGCGTCCACGGGGTCCCCGTCCGCGAACGGGGGTTCGTCCTCGTAGCCGAGCACCGCGGCCCAGAAGGGGCGCACGGCGTCCATGTCCATGACGTCGATGGCCACCTCCATCCGGGTGCTGGCGCGTGGCTCGACCGCCAGGCCACGGGCCGTGGCCAGCTCCGAGATGCGGGCGGCCAGGTCGGCGTCGCGATCGGAGAGGCCGTTGACGTCGTGGCTCGTGATCAGGATGTGCACCCGGCCGGGGTAGCGCAGGTCGACGTCGGGGTGGTGATTCGCGGCGTCGGCCGCTTGCGCCACCTCGTCCACGAAGGTGGCCGCGTCCGAGAAGGAGGGCGCCACGAACCAGGCCTCGACCGACCGCAGCAGGATCCGCCAGTCGGGTAGGTCGTGGCGGCGGGTGAACTCGGAGCTGGAGAGGCGGTCGGGCACGACGCAACGGTAGACGGGCGCGTGCGTCAGTAGTCCACGTGCCAGAGGCACAGCCCCTGGGACGGGGCGATGGGGGCGGCCGCCGCCCGGTCACCGGACCGGAGGATCCCCCGGATGTCGCCCGCCCGGACCTGGGCGTGCCCAGCCGCCACCACCGTGCCGACGATGCTGCGCACCATCTGGTGGCAGAAGGCGTTGGCCTCGATCTCGAACCGGAGGACGCCGTCGCCGAGGTCGGCCCAGCCCGCGCGCCGCACCCGCCGGACGAGCGACGGCGCCTCCGCCCCGGGATCGACCTTGGGACGGCGGCAGAAGGCGCTGAAGTCGTGCTCGCCGAGGAACGGGTCGCAGCCGAGGGCGAGCAGCTCCACGTCAAGCGGTTGGGTCACGTGCCAGGAGGTGGCGGCCAGGAACGGGTCGGACACCGCACGGTTGAGCACCGTGTAGCGATACGTGCGGGCCCGCGCCGAGAAGCGCGCGCTGAACTCGGGGTCGGCGAGCGACACCTCCCGCACCACCAGCTCGGGGCCACACAGCTTCAGCAGCCCGCGTTGCAGCGCGTCGAGGTCGACGTCGGGCGACAGGTCGAGGGAGACGACCTGACCCCAGGCGTGCACGCCGCGATCGGTGCGGCCGGCACACACCAGATCCACGGGGTGCCGCGCCATCTTCTCGATGGCCTCTCCCAGCACGCCGGCCACCGTGCGCTGGCCGGGTTGGGTGGCAAAGCCATGGAAGCCCGAGCCGTCGTAGGCGACCAGCATCCGAACGCGCACCAGCGGCCCGGTCGGGGCCGCTGGGGAGTCGGGTGCCTCGAACAGCGTCACCGGATCAGGTTATTTCGAGACCTGCGGAGGCAGGAGCGAAGCGACGCCCGGAGCAGGCGACGGCGACCGCCGGAGGCGAGCCGGCTTCGCCGGTCGCCGGGAGGCACCTGCGGAGGCAGGAGCGAAGCGACGCCCGGAGCAGGCGACGGCGACCGCCGGAGGCGAGCCGGCTTCGCCGGTCGCCGGGAGGCACCTGCGGAGGCAGGAGCGAAGCGACGCCCGGAGCAGGCGA
>Ga0247727_10011601_pt1 | contig 15331 bp, 11 predicted proteins | sample WisWelCaveWW1625_FD_202498 | JGI IMG/M metagenome (GOLD analysis project Ga0247727, IMG submission 202498) | Biofilm microbial communities from Wishing Well Cave, Virginia, United States - WW16-25 | ecosystem: Environmental > Aquatic > Deep subsurface > Groundwater > Cave microbial mat | place... | reverse complement strand
GGGGTCTGTCCCGGCGGCACCCGGAAGAACCTCGAGAACTTCGGGAAGACCACCCACTTCGACGGATCCTGGAGCGAGGCGGAGAAGCTGGCCGTGGCCGACGCCCAGACCTCGGGGGGGCTGCTCGTGGCGGTGCCGCCGAGGAAGGCCGAGTCCTTCGTGAAGTCGCTGGAGAAGAGGGGCGTGGAGAACTTCGCGCGCATCGGCGAGGTCGAGAAGGGGGAGCCCGGGCGGATCGTCTTCGTGCGCTGATCGGGGCCGGACCCGCCACCCCCGGGGCTCCCGCCGGGCGGCCGCGAGTGCATTCCACGAAGAGTCCCGCGTTGACTTCGTATGCCGAGATCGCTAGCGTCTGTGAAATGGGACTTCGTGGACAGGGCAGTGGATTCAGAAGTGGGGAGGGAAGCCATGGCCCGCGAGCGTGGACTCGCAGTCTGCACCCGGTGGATTCCGAGGTTCAATCGCCCCGTGGGAACCGGGGCCCTGCTGCTCCTGATCCTCGTCCTCGCCATCCCGGATTCCGCCCGTGCGGCGCCATCGAACGACAACTTCGCGGACCGGATCGTCCTCTCCGGGGACCCTGTCACGGTCGACGGGACGACCAGTGAAGCGACGCAGGAGGCGGGCGAGCCGGCCCCTTCCTACTACGACCTCAGGGGGTACTATTCCGTCTGGTACTCTTGGACGTCCCCCTCTGACCGGACGGTGGAATTCTCGATCCCCGCGGCCAATCCGAACTTGGCCGTTTTCACCGGCACGGATCTCACCTCGCTATCCCTCGTGGCCTCGAGCAACGTGTACTCCGGCGGCCGTGTGAGATTCCATGCCGAGTCCGGAACGACCTACCAGATCCAGGTCGCCGCGATCTACCAGAGCTACAGCATCTATGGCTTGGGTCCATTCCGACTCACGGCGAAGTCCCTTCCTCCCCCGACCAACGACAACTTCGCGGACTCCATCGCGCTCTCGGGGCCCTCACCGGCAACGTCCGGGACTACCGTCAGCGCCCGGACCGAGTCCGGAGAGCCGGAGACCGGGGGGGGCGGCTTCACCGTCTGGTACTCGTGGACCGCCGCGGCCTCGTCCACCGTGTCCGCCACGGCCGATGGAAGTGACGAGTACACTCTCCTGGCAGTGTTCACGGGCGACTCCATCGGTTCCCTCGTGCCGGTCCTCAATGAGGCCGTCTGGGGCGGATTCCGGTTCCAGGCAATCGCGGGGACGACCTACAGGATCTCGATCGACACGGAGCCGGAGGGGACCTACCAGTTCTCCCTCTTCTCCGAGAGACCTTCCAACGACGACCGGGCCGACGCGATCCCGCTCGCGGGGGAGTTCGCATCCGCCAGCGGGGCGACCTACCTCGCCACACCCGAAGACGGGGAACCGAATTACGAGCCCGAATTCGTCGCGCGGTCGGTTTGGTACTCGTGGATCGCGCCTGCCACCGGCAGGTTTCGGGTGATCACCTTCACCAAGCCCAACTACTACTACTACTACGGCGACATGGACCTCGTGCTCTACACCGTGGACGAGTCGGGATCGCTCGTGTTCGCGTCGTACGGCTACGGCCACATGGACTTCGAGGCAACGGCCGGCACGGCCTACCGATTCTCGGCAACCAGCTACTTGTACTCGGCCGGTTCTCATTTCACGCTCACGCTCCGGCCCCTGCCCAGGAACGACTCCTTCGCGGAGGCCACGGTCCTGGAGGGGTTCCCCGCGACCGCCACGGGGTCCATCCTGGACGCCACCCGGGAGGAGGGCGAACCCCGTCCGGGGCCGGCGTTGCAGGGTGCGACCTCGTGGTGGGAATGGACGGCACCCGTATCCGGCCCGGTCCTCGTCGCCACGACGGGGAGCGACTTCGACACCGCCCTCGGGATCTACACGGGGTCCTCGGTTTCGACGCTGGTGAGGGTGGCCTGGAACGACAACACGGCCTCCTCCCCCGCGAGCAAGGTCTCCTTCGAGGCTGAGGCGGGGACGACCTACCGGATCCAGGTGTCCGATGGAGCGGAGGCGTACTACGGCTACAACGGTTCGCTCGTGCGCCTGACGATTGCATCCGCGACGGCGGCGCTGGCCGGCCCCCCCTCCGCGACGCCGAACCCCGCCGTCGTCGGTGTCCCCGTCCGGTTCACGACCGACCCCACCCTGCCCGGGTCGTACACCTGGGACTTCGGCGACGGCACCGTCCTCACGACCACCGCGGCGAGCCTCGACCACACCAACGCCGCGTCCGGATCCTACGCCGTCCGCCTCACGGCCGGTCGGCCCTTCGGCACGACCGGGACCTCGGGATTCACCCTGCAGGTACTGCCCAACGCCGTCCAGTTCACCTCCTCGCTGAGCGTGGATCCTCAACCGGCGCGAACGGGAACCGCCGTGCGGTTCTCGGTCACGACCTCCGAGGCGGCGGACTACTCCTGGGACTTCGGGGACGGGACCCTCCTCGCCACGACCTCGGCGTCGGTGGAGCACACCTACGCGGCCGCGGGGACCTACCCGGTGTCGGTCTCGGCCTCGTCCCCGGGGGGGACCCCCGTGACCGCGAGCGGCCCCCTCCAGGTCCTCGAGGGCCGCCCTCTGGCCGTGACCCGGCTCAGGGTGACCCTCCACTTCCAGGACCCGGCATCCGATTCCGTCCTGCTCACGGGGACACTGCCCCTTCCCGCCGGGACGACGCTGGACGGGGAGACCGCGTCCATCGACGTCGGCGGGATTCAGCGGGCCTTCGTCCTCGACCGCACAGGAGCCGGCGAAACGGAGGACGGCTCCCTGCGGATCCTCCCGGAGGCGGGATGGCGGGCCGCCCGCAACCTCGGGTTCACCATGCGACTCCGGGGAGGGACCTACCAGGAACTCCTGCGGGACGAGGGACTCGATGATGCGAGGAACGACCGGAAGCCGGTCCTGGTGGAAGTAGTCGTTCGCATTGGAGACGTGGAGTACCGGACGACGGTCCAGGTGTTCTACTCCTCCCGGAAGGGGGACCACGGCTGGACCCGGTGACGACGCCCTTCTGGGAATCCTGCGCAGGGAATCCGCCCCGGCCGTCCTAATATCGGGAGGTGGCCATGCGAGGGAAGGGGCCGATCCTGGCGGCGGCGGTTCTCGGCCTCGCCGCGGTCGGCGCGGCCGTCCTCCTCCTCCTCGGCGGCGGTCCCGGGGGAGGTTCCGGAGGCGGGTCCGGGTCCACGGGAACCGCCCCCGCGGCGACGGTGCCCGTCGAGGGCAGGGCCTCCGCGGCCCCGTCCGCCGCACCGATCTCCGCCCCGTCCACCACGGCCACCCCCGCGCCCTCCGGCACCGGCGTCGTCCTCGGCCGCCTCGTGCGCGGCTCACCTCCGGTCCCGGTGCCCGGCGAGGTCTCCGCCTCCGGGGATGGGATCTCCTCGAGGACCGCGAAGGCGGGGGCGGACGGGAGGTTCCGGATCGAGGGCCTCCCCCGAGAGAAGTGGTTCGCGCTCACGGCCCTCTCCCCGGGCCTCCTCCCGGGGAAGTACCCGGGGCTGCTCATCGGACGGAGCGGGCCGCGGGACCTGGGGGATCTGCTCCTCGGCCCCGGGCTCCCCCTCGAGGTCCTCGTCCGGGACGGCGGCGACCGGCCCGTGGCCGGGGCGTCGGTCTCGGCGGTGCGGACCTCCATGGGAAACCCGGACACGGACTGGGTCGCCGCGCAGTTCCGCAGGGGAGCGCCGCGTCCGCCGGAGGCCGCCGTCGCGACCGACGCCGCCGGGAGGGCGCTCTTCGAGGCCCTGCCCCCGGGGGGCTGGACGGTCGTCGTCGCCGCGGAGGGGTTCGCCCGGGGGACCGCCGCCGCCTACCTCGCGGAAGGTAGGGCCCGGGAGCCGGTCCGCGTCGTCCTCCTGAAGGCCTGCGCTCTCTCGGGGACGGTCTTCGGGCACGACGGGAAGCCCCTCGCCGGGGCGATCGTGGCGGGGTCGGGCCCGAACGACTGGTGGGGCGACGACTCCCGCCGAGTCGAATCCACGACCGGCACCGAGGGTGCCTACGCCCTCTCCGGCCTCACCCCGGGAGAGGTCGCCCTCTCGGTCATCCCGGGGCCCGATCTCCGGATCGGCGTGGGGTCGGTCACCGTCCCCGCGGTCTCCCGCTACGACATCCGCCTCTCCCGCGGCGGCACCGTCCGCGGGAAGGTGCTGGAGGACGCCACCGGGCAGCCCGTCGAGGGGGCGCTGGTGACGGCGTCCATCTGGCCCTCGGCGGGCGGGGAGGACCAGGGCTACGCGCGGCAGGTGACCGGCCCGGACGGGGGATTCCGAATCGAGGGGCTCCCCGCCGGGAACTTCGGGGGGGTCCAGGCCTCGCACGAGGGGTTCCTGTCCTGGCCGGACATGAAATCGAAACAGGTGATGGTCCAGGAGTCCTTCGCCGAGGGGAGCGAGAAGGAGGTCGAGGTCCGGCTCCGCCGGGGGGCGTCCGTGAGGGGTCGCGTCGCGGATCAGGGCGGTAAGCCCCTCGGCGGGGCCGTCGTCCAGGCCCAGTCCTTCCATCCCAACCGCGGCATGGTCCAGAGCGAGACGGCGCTCACGGGGCCCAACGGGACCTACCGGATCTCCAACGTCAACCCGGGGAAGGCGGTCCTGTCCGCCCGGCTGGAGGGCTGGCACCAGCCGGAGTTCCCCCGGGACCTCTGGCAGGCGATGCAGGGCGGCAAACTCCCGGAGTCCTGCACCGCCGAGGTCCCCGAGGAAGGGGAGGCCGTCCGGGACATCGTCCTGGCCTCGGGAGGCGCGGTCGAGGGCGTCGTGGTCGGCCCCGACGGGGCGCCCGTCCCGGGGGTCGGCGCCTCCGTCGCGGTGAAAGGGGGCGGCCCCGGCGGCGGCGGCGACTCGGGCCCCACGGACGCCGAGGGGCGGTTCCGCGTGACGGGGGTCGTCCCCGGGGAGGATCTCGTCGTCCACGCGAGCGACGCGAAGGGGAGCCGCGGCGAATCCGACCCCTTCCGCCTCGACGAGGGCGGGACCGTCACGGGGATCCGCGTGGCGTTGAAGCCCGGCTGCTCGATCTCCGGCCGCGTCCGGAGGGAGGACGGCCGGAGCGCGCAGGGGGCGACGCTGCGCCTCGTCCACGGGGCGCTGGATCCGCAGCAGCCCTGGAACTGGGACTGGCAGAGGAAGAGCGCGGCGGCCCACCCCGTGGGGGCCGAGGGCGAGTTCCGCATCGAGAGGCTCTCCCCCGGGAAGTACACGCTGCTGGCCGAGGCCGAGGGCGCGGGGTCGATCACGGCGCCCGCCCTCGAGCTGGCGGAGAGCGAGGCGAAGGAGGGCGTCGAGGTGGTCCTCCCCGAGGACCGCCCCATCTCGGGGAAGGTCGTGGACGGGGACCGCAGGCCCGTGGCAGGCGCGGCCGTCACGGTGAAGGAGAAGCCGAAGCCCGAGATGGCGATGTACTTCGGGGGCCAGCAGGAGCCCGTCGAGGCCGTGACCGACGCCGAGGGGGGATTCGTCCTCCACGGGCTCGGCGCGGGGGACTACCAGGTCGAGGCCTCCTTCCACGGGATGGTCCCCGCCCGCGCCGCGGCGAAGGCCGGGACCGCGGACCTCGTCCTCGTCCTGCAGTCCGGCATCTCCATCGCGGGGACGGTCGTGGACGAGGCGGACGGGAAGCCGCTGGCCGAGATCCCCGTCCAGGCCAATCCCCTGCAGCAGGTCGCTGGGGCGTGGATGGGGAAGCAGGCGGCGACCGGCCCCGACGGCTCCTTCCGGCTCGACGGCCTCGAACCGGGGAAGGAGTACTCCGTCACCGCGGGCACCCAGTGGGGCGAGGGGAAGTCGGAGCACTCCCCGAAGACGGTGAACCCGGTGAAGGCCGGGACCGCGGATCTCCGGATCGCGCTCGCGCGGGGGCTCGCCATCGGGGGCCGCATCGTGGACGACCGCAACGCCCCGGTGACCGCCGCGCTGAACGTCCAGGCCGTCGGCAAGGGCGAGGACGGCAACCCCGACTGGTCCCGCCAGCGCTGGGGCATGGCCAACGGGGGGGACGGGAAGTTCCGGCTCACGGGCCTCCAGCCCGGGACCTACGACGTGACCGTGCAGGGGATGGGCGGGATGGGCGGCGACTTCGCCCCCTCCACGGTGAAGGGCGTGGCCGCGGGGACCGAGGACCTCGTGGTCGTCGTCCGCGGCGGCCTCCCCATCAAGGGGCGGATCGCGGACGAGAGGGGCGAGCCCGTGACGGGCCGTGGCTGGCTCCAGATCGCGGCTTCCGGGGAGGCCGCGACCCCGGGCGGGGGCTGGGGGCAGATCCAGCCGGACGGGACCTTCACGACCTCCCCGCTCGACCCCTCGAAGACCTACGACCTCTCGGTCGGCGGAATCGCGGGGACCATGGGGGGGAGCGCCAAGGGGGTCGTCCCGGGAGCGGCGGACGTGGTCATCCGGCTCCAGAAGGGGGGGACCATCTCCGGGAAGGTCGTGGACGAATCCGGGGCGGTGGTGGGGGCGGGCGTGCCTGTCTCCGCCGCGGCCGAGGGGGAATCCACCCGGGGGGTCGGGGTCCGCTCCCAGGGGGCGACGAAGGAGGACGGGACCTTCATCGTCGCGGGCCTCGGGGAGTTCCGGTTCAGGCTGACGGCCGGGGGAGGGAACTCCGACTTCCAGCCTACGAGGTCCGATGATCCGGTGGCGGTGGGCGCAACCGAGGTCGTCCTGCGCGCGAAGCCGGGAGTGTCGATCTCCGGGCGACTCGTGGACTCCGGAGGGAACCCGAAGAAGGTCCAGACCCTCATGGCCGCGCCCGAAGGAGCGAAGGACGTCGCCTCCTCCTACTCCCAGGTCGGCGACGACGGCGCATTCACGCTGAAGGGGCTCGCCCCGGGGAAGGTGCGCCTGAAGGCCTGGGGAGGGCAGGGCTGGCTCGACTGCGGCCTCTTCGACGCCCCCGCCGAGGGGGTGGCGGTGACGGTGCCGGACCGGTAGCGGCGGGGCTTGCCCCGCCGGGCGGGACGGCCGGGTACCAGATCGCGAATCCCCGGCGCAGCAAGCTGCGCCGCTACCGAGACAACACCGCCGTCTCGATGGCCTTCGCGTCGGACTCGATCTCCGCGGGGGTGCCGTTGGGGCGGAAGGGGAGAGGCCGCCCGGCCCAGGCGCAGAGCGCCTCGTGGGCCCGGACGCGGAGCGACCCGTCCCCGCTCCGGAGATCCTGGAGGAGCGGGCGGAGCAGCGCCTCCACGCGGGCCGACAGGGTCGAGAGCCGCTCCACCGCCTCCTCCGACTTCCCGGCCGCCCGCGCCGCCGAGGCCTCCGCCTCCGAAGCCCTCTCCCCCGCCCGTGCGAGGTCGTCGCGGAGGTGGCCCACCTCCCGGCGCGCCCCGACGAGGTCCTCCTGCGCTCGGTCCCTCTCGGCCGCGGCGGCGCGCCAGGCCTGCCGCGCGGCGTCCCGGTCCCTCGCCGCCGCGGCGAGGTCGCGCCGGAGCGCCGCCATCTCCCCCTCCACGACGCGGTCGCGGTTCTCCCGCTCCGTCTCCAGCGTCCGGACCCGGTCCTTCGCCCCGCGCAGCTCGTGCTGGGTCGAGGCGAGCCGCGTCTGGTCCTCGCGCCCGCCGGTCTCCGACCGCTCCCGGCGGTCCCGCTCGAAGGCCACCTGGCGGCCGAGGGACACGACGAGCACCGCCCCCGACCCGAGCCCGGCCACGAGGAGGACCGTCCCCGCCGCGGAGAGCGGCCGCCGGCCGGGGGTCATCCCCGCTTCCCCGCGGGGCCGAGCGCCTCCTGCCCGCCCAGGTAGGGGCGGAGGGCCCCGGGAACGGCGACGCCCCCGTCCGCGCGCTGGTTGTTCTCGAGGAGGGCCACGAGCGTCCGCGGCATGCCCAGCGCCGAGCCGTTCAGCGTGTGGACGAAGCGGGGCTTCTCCTTCCCCGAGCGGCAGCGCGTCCCGGCGCGGCGGGCCTGCCAGTCGCCGAAGTTGCTGACCGAGGAGACCTCGAGCCACTTCCCGCAGCCGGCCGCCCAGGCCTCGAGGTCGTACTGGCGGCGGTTCGCGGCCGACATGTCGCCCGTGCAGACCTTCACCACCCGGTAGGGGAGGCCGAGCGCCCGCAGCGCCGCCTCGGCGTTCCCCCGCATCCGCTCGTGCTCCTCGTTCGAGCAGTCGGGGTGGGCGAAGGTCATCATCTCCACCTTCCAGAACTGGTGGACCCGCAGCATCCCGCGGGTGTCGCGGCCCGCGGCCCCGGCCTCGCGGCGGAAGCAGTTCGTGAGCGCGGAGTAGCGCAGCGGGAGGCGGTCGGCGTCGAGCACGGCGTCCCGGTGGAGGTTCGTGAGCGGCGTCTCGGCCGTGGGGATGAGGTAGAGGTCGTCGTCCCGCTGGCGGTACATCTGGTCCTCGTACTTGGCGAGGATGGTGGTGGCGTCGAGCGCGGCGGGCCGCACGAGGACGGGCGGCGAGACCTCGAGGTAGCCGTGGACCTTCGTGGTCTGGTCCAGCAGGAACTGCCCGAGGGCGCGCTCCAGGCGAGCCCCGTCGCCGAGGAGCAGCGTGAACCCGCTCCCGCTCATCTTCCCCGCGGCCTCGGCGTCGAGGATCCCCAGCGCCGCGCCGAGGTCCCAGTGGGCCTTCGGGGGGAAGTCGAACTTCGGGGGGTCGCCCCAGCGGGAGACCTCGACGTTTTCTTCCGTGGACTTCCCGTCGGGCACGTCGTCGTCCGGGAGATTCGGAATCCCGCGCAGGGCCTTCTGCAGCCTCTCCTCGGCCTCCGCCAGTTCCCGGCCGAGCGCGGTCTCTTCGGCCTTCACTCCCTTCATCTCCGCGAGGAGGTCGTCCGCCGGCTGTCCGGCCCTCTTCTTCTCCGCGATGGCCTTGCTGGCCGCGTTCTGCCGCGCGCGCAGCGCCTCGACCTTCTGCAGGAGCGCCCTCTGCCCCGCCTCCAGGCGGAGCAGGTCGTCGATCCCCTCCGGACCGAAGCCCTTGCGGGCGAGTCCGCGGCGGAAGCGCTCGGGGTCCTTCCGGATCTCGGCGATGTCGTGCAAGGGTCAGGGTCCTTTCCGCTCGTGGCGCAGGACGCCTCCGACGAAGGCGCAGACGCATCGTAGATCGGGGTCCAGCAGGGACTCAGGTCCCTTCCACCCCCCGGGGACCGCGAAGGCCGCGGCGTCGGCGAAGGCCCCCGCGCGGAGGACGCCCGCGCGTCCGGCAAGGCCGAGGCCCTCGGCCCCGTTCACCGTGGCCATGGCGAGGAGCTCCGCAGGGGGGATCCCCGGAACCCGCGCCGCGAGCCGGCGCAAATCGTTCGGGATGGATAGGACGCCGTCCGGGTGGCTGACGAGCCCGTCCGTCCCGATGGCCACGGGGATCCCGGAGGCCCGGAGATCCGCCACGGGATGATGGTCGTGGCCGAAGAAGGCATGGCTCCCGGGGCAGTGGGCGACGACGCATCCGCTGTCCCGGACGATCTCTCGCTCGGCCGCATCGAACTGGTTCCCGTGGGCGAGGAGGCGCGGCTCGTCGAGGAAGCCGATGGACCTCAGGTGCTCGGCCGGGCGCTTCCCGGGCGGCCGCCACTGCGGCCCGAAGAGCGCCCGCAGGGGCTCCGCGAACGCCCCGCCGCCCTCCAGGAGCCAGTCGACCTCGTGCCGGGTCTCGGCCAGGTGGATGGAGACCGGGAGCCGGCGCACCCGCGCCGCCTCGGCGGACCTGCGGAGCAGATCCTCGGTGCAGGTGTAGGGGGAGTGCGGGGCGAGCCCGGGGGACAGGGTGCCGTCGGCGTCGAGGCCGTCGGCAGCCTCCAGCGCGGGGCCGAGCGGTTTCCGCACCTCGTCGGTGAACCCGAGCACCTCCATGAGCGCCACGGCCCGGATCCCCGAGCGCCGGAGGCCGTCGAGCCCCTCCACCTCCCAGACCGTGTCCCCGACGAGCGTGCAGCCGCCGGCGAGGAGCTCCTTCGCCCCCTCCTCCACCGCGGCCGCGACCGTCGGGCGGAGCCCGTCCCGCAGGTCCCGGATCCCCTGGATCCAGCCGAGGAAGTCGGAGGTCGGCGCGCACCTCCCCCGGGCGCCCGTGAGGTCGAGGTGGCAGTGCGCGTTCACGAGGCCCGGGAGCAGCGCCGACTCGCCCAGGTCCTGCACCCGGGCCCCCTCGCGCCGCAGGTCGGCGTACCGCCCCACCGCCGCCACCCGCCCGTCGCGGACCAGCACCGCCCCGTCGTCGATGGAGGACGCCGGGTCGGGCACCACGGTCCGGGCGCGCCAGAGGAGGGGTCTCATCGTCGATACGGTACCTCAGTCCCCCTCGGCGACCCTCCCCCGGCGGCTCTCCCGGACGCGCAGCTCGACGCGGCGCCCCAGCGCCGCCAGCAGGCGGACCATCTGGTCCACCGACTTCCGCGAGTTCGCCGGATTGAGAAGCCGGGCGATCTGGGCGGGAGAGGTCCCGAGCTGGCGGGCGAGGCCGCGCTTGGTGCGCCCCGAGACTGCCAGGGCGTCTCTAGACTTGTTCGTGAGAGAGTAGACGAGCTCCTTCCTCTGGTAGTCGGGGTCGTGGACGAACCGGAGCACGTGGTCGAGGTGGACCGTCCCCTCCGCTCCCGACTCGAGTCGGTAGCTGAAACCCTCGCCTCCGAGTTCCGGGTCGGGAGTGGCCTCCACGACCGGGTCCGCGGACGACGGGACCGCCTCGAGCTGGGACCAGGGGAACTCGAAGACGCCGCGCGCCGTCGCGACGGCGAAGGACCGGCGGCGGGAGTCGGAACGGACGGATCGGATCTTGGCCACCTAGAGATGATATCACCCATGATATCGCTTCCGAAGCCCGGCGGGTGCCTGGTCGGGTTCATGTCCCCGCGCCATCGCCCTCCCTGCGGCAGGGAGAGGAAGGGCGCGGCTAGAGTGGGACCGTGAGTGAGGGCAGCCCCTCGGACGCGGCCCGGCCGGAGGGGCGCTGGTCCCGCCTCCGCTGGGCCGGCATCCTGATGGTCCTCGTTTCGCTCTTCCTCCCGGTCCACGGGTGCCGGGCCATGGTCGCGGACTTCGAGCCCCGGCCTCCGGGGCAGGAGGACTCCACCTGGACGATCTCGAGCCCCCTCCTCGTGCCCGTCGAGGCCATCCCCCGGGACTGGAGCCGGGGATGGGAGGCGGACGGACTCTCCGGCGCCCTCCGGGAGGCGCGGCAGTGGTATCCCTACGCCCTCGTCCCCCTCTGGATCGCGGCGCTCGCGGCCCTCGCAGGGGGCGGCGAGGCGGCCCGCCGCCGCATCGGCCTCGCCGCGGTGGCACTCTCCGTGCTCCTGGCGGTCTTCGAGGCCTCCTACCTCTGGGGCACCCTGGGGCGCGGGTTCGACTCCTGGGGCCCCACCTGGACGCGCCCACTGCAGGTCGCGGGGGTCTGGGGGGTCGTCCTCCTCGTCCTCCTCCACCGCCGCCCGGGCCGCCGGAGGATCGAGGACGCCGAGGCGACCCTCTCCTCACAGGCGCTCCTCGCCGCCCTCCACGGCCTCTCCTTCCCCGGGTGGGACTTCCTGGGCCCGGTCCTGAGGGGCCACGGCGCCTGGCCCGCCGCCGCCGCGGTCTCCTGCAACTACCGCTACGGGATCTGGGTGGCCATCCTCGGCTTCCTCCTCGTCGCGCGCCCGGGCTACTTCTCCGGGCGGCCCGCGGGAGGCGGGTACGATCCCGCGTTCCCATGGCCCTCCCGCTCATCGACACGCACGCGCACACCGACTTCGACCGGTTCGACGGGGACCGGGACGCGGTCTACGACCGCGCCCGCGCCGCCGGGCTCGTCTCCGTCGTGAACGTGGGCGTGGGACCCGAGGGGTCGAGGCGGTCGCTGGAGATCGCGGCGACGCGGAAGGGGGTGTTCGCCACCGCGGGGATCCACCCCCACGACGCGGGAACGCTCGACGACGCGGGGCAGGCGGCCATCGAGGGGTTCGTCCGGTCGGGGACGTGCGTGGCCGTCGGCGAGTGCGGGCTCGACGCCTACCGCAACCGCTCCTCCCCCGCCGACCAGGAGCGGGTCTTCCGCTGGCAGATCGGCCTCGCCCGGGAGTGCGACCTCCCCCTCGTCGTGCACTGCCGCGACGCCTACCCCGACCTCTTCCGGATCCTCGAGGACGAGGCGGCCCGGGGCGGCGTGCGCGGCGTCATGCACTGCTTCAGCGGGGGGATCGCGGAGGCCCGGAGGAGCCTCGACCTCGGCTTCTTCGTCTCCTTCTCCGGGGTCATCACCTTCCCCAACGCCGGGAGGACCCGCGAGGCGGCGAAGGCCGTCCCGCTCGATCGCACGCTCGTCGAGACCGACTGCCCCTTCCTCGCCCCCCAGCCCCAGCGGGGGAAGCGCAACGAGCCGGCCTTCGTCGTCCACTGCGCCGAAGAGCTGGCGCGGGTCCACGGGGAGCGGATCGAGACCGTGGCCGGGGCGACGACGGCGGCGGCGAGGATCGCGTTCCGGCTCCCCGAGGCCGCCCTCTCGTGAGCGAACGGGCCGAGGTCGAGCGGGAGGTCGCCGGGTTCCGCCGGGCGTGGGCGGATCTCCGCGGCGCGCTCGCGGTCTCCATCGTGGGCCAGGAGGAAGTGGTGGACCAGGTCCTGACCGCGTTCTTCGCGGGCGGTCATGTCCTGCTCGAGGGCGTGCCGGGCCTCGGGAAGACGCTGCTCGTCCGCACGCTCGCCCGGGCGCTGGGCCTGCGCTTCTCCCGGGTCCAGTGCACCCCCGACCTCATGCCCGGGGACGTGACGGGGACGACGGTGCTCGTGGACGAGGGCGGGCGTCGGGCCTTCTCCTTCCGGCCGGGGCCGGTGTTCACGAACCTGCTGCTCGCCGACGAGGTGAACCGCGCGACCCCCAAGACCCAGTCCGCCCTGCTCGAGGCCATGGAGGAGAAGTCGGTCACCGTCGGGGGCGAGACCCACCGCCTCGAGGAGCCCTTCCACGTGCTGGCGACCCAGAACCCGCTCGAGATGGAGGGCACCTTCCCGCTCCCCGAGGCCCAGCTCGACCGCTTCCTGTTCAAGGTGCTCGTGCGCTCCCCGGGCGGCGAGGACCTCCTGCGCATCGTGGACAGGACCACCGGGGCCGCGGCGCCCGTCCCGGGGCGGATGCTGGACGGGGCCCTCGTCGTGAGGCTCCAGCGGCTCGTCCGCGAGGTCGTGCTGGAGGGCCCGGGCCGGACGCTCGTCGCCCGCATCGTGGAGGCCACCGCCCCCGGTGGTCCCGGGGCGCCGGCGTCGGTGACGCGGTTCGTCCGCTTCGGCGCCAGCCCCCGGGGGGCGCAGGCCCTGGCGCTGGGGGCCAAGGTCCGGGCGCTTGGCGCGGGGCGGTCCCACGTCGCCGCGGAGGATGTGCGCGCCGTGGCGCGCCCGGCGCTCCGCCACCGCCTGCTGCTCAACTTCGAGGGCGAGGCCGAGGGCGTCTCCGTCGAGTCACTCCTCGACGAGGTGCTCGCGGCGACGGCCTGATCCCCCACCTTTGACCCGGGCCCCCCCGGCGCGGGATGATGGCGGCGTGCGGAAGAAGGACATCGAGGGTCTCATCCCGGGGCTCGAGGCGGAGGACGCCTTCGCGCGCCTGGAGGCGGAGAAGCGCCTCCGGGCCTGCCTCCAGAGGGACTTCGGGTTCCGGTGGGACGGGGCGCCGGGGGACCGGGCCGCCGCGGTGGTCCGCCTGAGGTCGTGGCTCGCCGAGACCGTGAAGGGGGATAAGGGGCGCCGCGGCAAGTTCCCCGGGCTGGCGGCCGTGGACCTCACCTCGCTCAAGGGCCTCTCCCCGCAGGAGGTCGAGATGCACCTCCAGGAGCTCCTGGGCAAGGCCCACATCATCGCCAGCGTCCAGCGCCCCCGGTGCGAGGAGTGCGGCAAGCGCTCCGCCACCGTCGAGATCGTCGAGGTCCGGGCCCGGAAGGCCCGCGGCGTCACGCGCCTCTGCGACCCCTGCGCGGCGGCGGGGGGGAAGGCCCGGGGATAGCCGTCAGAGGACGAGGTCCCCGTCCTGGATCGCCCGCGGAGTCTGCTCCACGGGCCCGATCTCGGGCAGCGCCTTCGCGGAGGACGCGGCGCCGAGGTCCTCCAGCCGCCGCGCGGTGACGAGCAGGCGCGACTCCAGGGAGCGCACCGCGTCGTTGTAGGCCTCCACCGCGCCGCCGAGACCCTTCCCGACCCTCTGGAAGTGCTCGGCGAGGACGCGCAGGCGGTCGTGCAGCTCGCGGCCCGCGTCGAAGATCCTCTGCGCGTTCTCCGCGATGCGCTCCTGCTGCCAGCCGTAGGACACCGCCTTCAGGAGGGCGATGAGCGTCGTCGGGCTCGCCGGGATGACCCTCTGCTCCACCCCGTACTCGATGAGCCCAGGGTCGTGCTGGAGGGCCGCGCTGAAGTAGGACTCGCCGGGGAGGAACATGAAGACGAACTCCGGGCACGGGCGGAACTGCTCCCAGTAGGACTTCTGCGAGAGGGACCGCATGTGCTCGCGGACCGCGCGCGCGTGGGCGGCCAGGCACGCCTCCCGCGACGCGTCGTCCTTCGCCTCCGTCGCGTCGAGGTAGGCCTCGAGCGGTGCCTTCGCGTCCACGACCACGTTCTTCCCGCCCGGGAGGTGGACCACGAGGTCGGGGCGGAGCCGCCCGCCCTCGGTCTCGACGCTCGCCTGCTCGCGGAAGTCGCAGTGGTCGAGCATCCCCGCCATCTCCACCACGCGGCGGAGCTGCATCTCCCCCCACTGGCCCCGGCCCTGCGGCGCCCGCAGCGCCCGGACGAGCTCGGCCGTCTCCGACCGCAGCGCCCCCTGCCCCTCGGCCAGCGACGCCACCTGCGCGCGGAGCGCACCGTAGGCCTCGGCCCGGGACGTCTCGACGCCCTGGAGGTTGTCCCCCACTCCCTTCAGCGACTCCCGGATCGGCTGGAGGAGCCCGTCGATGGCCGCCTGGCGGGCCTCGAGGTCCTGCCGCGCCGCCTGCCGCAGCCCCTCGAACTTCGTCCCCGCGAGGTCGAGGAAGGCCCTTTGGGTCTCCTGGAGCGCACGCGCCGAGAGCGCCTCGAAGGAGTCCTTCAGGCGCCTCTCCATGTCCTCGTGGACGCGGACCCGCTCCTCGAGCCGCTCCTTCTCCGCCAGCAGCTGCTCCTCCAGCCGCGCCGCCCGCTCGGAGAGGTCCGCCGCGGCCCGGCGCGCCCGGGACTGCGCCCAGAGCCATGCCACCGCGCCCGCCGCGGCCCCGCCGAGGGCGGCCCCGACCCCGAGCGAGAGCCCGTCCACGATCACTCCTCCTGGTCCGTGCTCCCCGCGCCCGGGGCGAGCCCCCAGCGCTCGAGCTTCCGGTACACCGTGGCGCGGCTGATCCCCAGGCGCTCCGCGGCCTCCTGCACGCTGCCGC